>JAABUZ0100008723.1_pt1 | contig 11841 bp, 15 predicted proteins | sample 5562091 | NCBI WGS metagenome assembly JAABUZ01 (sample SAMN12813069, study PRJNA571459) | rock metagenome | isolation source: Antarctica rocks | place: Antarctica: Victoria Land, Linnaeus Terrace sud | collected 2015-12-21
CCTTTCACCACCCACTCTTCCGCATACACCGCGCCAACCTTGCCTCGGTCCCTCCTCGCCACCCTTTATTGAACAGATACGCGAAGGCGGACTTTGCACTGTCAGGCGCGACTTTAGTCGCTGGCCGCATCCGACCACCTGTGGGGATTACCAACCAGTCGCCGATGCCTTAGTTCAGAGCAGTAACGGCCGCGCTGCGGGCAACCATCTGCTCCATGAGCGCATGCTCTGCGCCTACGGGTGTGAACCAACCATCACGTCGAACAGGTGGTCGAGTGCCTCCTCTGGCGCGGAGCAGAGGCCGCAATGCACCGCCGATGTTTGAATAATCGTACTGCTCGGTGCGACAAGCCAATGGAACCGCTCCGCTGTTGACAGTTGCCCGATAGGACCAGCACCCTCACCTCCCGCCGTGATGCGAGACAAGAGGTCCAGGTGCTGCTCTATCCAGGGTACGGTCGCTTCGCCCGCGAAGAGTGCGGCGAGCGCGCGGTTCAATCCAACCCGTGCCCCCAGGTAGCGACGTGTCCGGCAGAAAAGGATGACGCCGACGTTGAGAAACTCTTCACGTTCGACTCGGGGCACCAGGCGCACCACGGCATAGTCATACGACGCGAGCATGGGCTTCCATCGCGTGTTCTACCCAGAGTCGTGGGCCTTCCAGCCGGTTCACCAGATAGGCCAGGTATGCCGCACGGTGGTCAGCGGGTGTGACGAACTGTGAAACATCCGTAAGCCAGACGTCCGGGATCAACTCCACCACACCTTCGAGAACGTCCTCCGTCAGCACCGGAGCGAAAACCCCGTCTGCTTCACGCAGCCTGGCCGCGTACGGCAGGAGCACGTGCTCCACGATCTGTGGGAATACCACGCGACTGCGTTCCATGTAATCGGTCCACGTGTGGTGGAAGTAGAGCGACGCCCCGTGGTCGATCACGTATAACGCCCTGTGCCACATCAGCATGTTGGTGTTACGTGCCGTGCGGTCCACGTTCATAATCAATGCGTCAAACCAGACAATGGCCGAGGCGATGTCACTGCCGGGTAGGGGCCGGAGCGCCGGTGTAAATGCTGTCGAGCCGGGCAAGTAGTCCAGTGCCAGATTCAGACCCCCACTGGCGTTAATCAGTGAGCGAATTTCGTAGTCTGGCTCCGAACGACCGAGCGCCGTGTCGAGCTCCACCAGCACAATTTCCGGAACCAGCAGCCCGAGCACCCGTGCAATCTCACCGGCCACCAGTTCCGCGATGAGCGCGCGTCTGCCTTGCCCTGCCCCATGGAACTTCAACACATAGAGCCCGTCATCGTCGGCTTCAATGATGGCGGGAAGCGACCCGCCCTCACGGAGGGGCGTGACGTAGCGAGTGGCCGTTACTGTCCTGATACGCGGTGATCCTTCTCCAGCGACGAGTGCGACACCAGTAGCAGCACCCACGCCTGCTACTCTAACGCCGTCGTCGGGACAATAATGCTGCTGCTCACCCGTTCCGCGATCTTCGCCTGCAAGGCCCGCTTCAACTCGGCATATTTCTTCTTATACTCCGCGGTCTGGATGTCCTCGGTCCACATCACGTAGGCGTCCTCACGATTATCACTGTAGTAGCGCGGCCGGATGCCTGCCTGCCGAAAGCCATACTTGCGATACAACTGCTGCGCCACCTGGTTGGATACACGCACCTCCAACGTGACCCACTTGGAGTGCATCTCCTGCGCATGGTCAATGAGCCCGCATAACACCAGCTCGCCCAACCCCTGGCCGCGATACGCCGAACGCACGGCAATGGTCGTGATATGTGCCTCGTCGAGCATGATCCAGAGGCCGCCGTGGCCAACAACCGCAGGCCGATGCGCCGCGGGCGTGGAGCGAGGCGGCTGTGGCAGTAATGAAAACGGGAAGGGACGCCGGGGGGGCGGCTCTTCCACCTTCACCCCCGGCAACCGACGTCGGAGCACAAGGTAGTAGGCCATCTTGTTCTCTCGCAACTCACGCCGATAGGCACTCGATGGCCAGGGCAGACTGTAAGCATCTCGCTCAATTTCCGCAACCTCTTCAAGATCATTCATATTCATCCGGTCCAGATGAAACGGAATAACCCTGGGATCCCCTGTATCTGCCGACGGCACACGGGTCATCGTGGTGGCACCGAACCAGACTGCCGCCATCCGCAGAGGCATGAAACAAGTTGGACCATGGCGTCTATCGTGATGAACGTCTCCCTGAGTATGTCGTCTCGCACGTGACCAAATTCAGTATAAAAAGGCTATTCCAGACGGTCAAGCGTGGCGCGGTGCTGGACAAACCTATGCGGAGGTACCCACGGGAACGTGTTCCTCAACTCCAACGAGGTGGTCATTTGCGTAGAAGAGCGCACGCTGGGGCCAGATGGTGCAGTCGCCCATAGGATTGGCCGTTTTCTCAGTGAAGGCGACATAATTGCCGACATTCGGCACTTGGATCTGCACCCGATGATAGTGCCCGAGGTCCGTGATCTGGGTCACCCTGGCCGCAACACCGGCTCCCCCCGGTGGTTGAATCAGCAGATCCTCGGGCCGGACACCCACGACGACCCGCTCGTTGGACCCGGCGGTGACACCCGAGGGCAGACCAAACCGGAAAGGTCCCGCAGCAACGCGTCCGTTGGCAACCTGACCGTCCAGGAGGTTCATCGTTCCGAGGAAGGTGGCCACAAATGTTGTGGCGGGACGGGCGTACAGGTCGCCCGGCGTCGCGAGTTGTTCCAGCAGACCTGCACGCATCACAGCGATACGGTCGGCGATGGACAGTGCCTCTTCCTGGTCGTGCGTCACAAAGACCGTCGTGATACCCATCCGTCGCTGGATCGCCGTGATCTCCTCGCGCATCCGGACCCGCAACTGTGCATCGAGATTTGACAATGGCTCATCGAGCAGCAGGATGCGTGGTTCGAGTACGAGTGCGCGGGCCAGTGCCACGCGTTGCTGCTGTCCTCCCGACAGCTGCGACGGAAGGCGCTTTCCCGTGCCGGGCAGGCCAACGAGTTCAAGGGCATCTTCGACTGCCCGGTTAATTTCCTGTCGGGGACGGCGGCGAAGCTGGAGTCCGAAGGCCACGTTGTGCCAGATGTCCATATGTGGCCACAGTGTATACCGCTGAAACACCATGCCCGTGGGGCGGCGTTCTGGTGGTTCCGCCAGAATGCTTTTGCCATCAATCAGAATGTCACCGCTATCGGGAGTGATAAATCCCCCGATCATACGGAGCGTCGTTGTCTTCCCGCAGCCCGAGGGACCCAGAAAACAGACCAGTTCGCCATCTGCCACGTCCAACGAGACATCCTGCACGGCGTACCCCGCGGGATACTTCTTGACGAGGTTGCGGAGTTCGAGCTTGGCCACGCCACTTACCTTCCTTTAAAGCCGGCGGCCAGATAGCCAGCGAGCAAGTACTTCCGCGCGAACAGGAGCAGTATGAGCGATGGCAGCGAGAGCAGGATGGAGAAGATCGCGCCCACCGGCTCAGGATAATTGGCAACTAGCGAATACATGAGTACCGGCATCGTAGTAATGCGAGGTGATCCTACAATGAGTGTTCCCTGCGCTTCATCCAGGGCCGCGAGAAACGCGAGGATGCCAGCAACAATAATGCCCGGCATCGCAAGTGGGAGCGTGATCCGCCAGAACACGCGCAGTGGACCCGCACCCGCATCGCGTGCCGCTTCTTCGAGCTCGCGCGACACACTATCGAACGCGGCGGTCGGTATCCAGGTCATTACGACAAGCGTATTAATGAGCTGTACGAAGACGACCCCCCAGAACGTATTGATCAGGTTCAGTCGGAAAAAGAGCGTCGCGATCGATATATAGAGTCCGATTTTTGGGAATGCATTGGCGGCGAGGAGCGCTATGAAGAAGAAGCGTCTTCCGGGGAAGCGGAGCCGGGAAAAGCTATATGCTGCAGGGAGACAGATCACGGCCGACAGCACGGTCACAACCGGCGCGGTCGTAAAGCTATACTTGACTGCTTTACCGACATCGCCATTGTGGAAGACCCAGCTCCACCAGCGCAACGAATACGATTGCGGCAACATACTCGGGTAGCGCCAGACGTCCGCGAAGGCCCAGACAATGAGCGTGAGGAGGGGCAGCAGCAGGTACGCGCTCAGCGCCAGGACGAGAATCACACCGAGTCCCCGTCGGAACTCGGGAACCTGCAGGAACCACGTCGGTTTCATCAGGCGGTCGCTCCCGTCCGCGAGGTGCCCCAGACATAGATCACGCCAGCCACCGAGCAAATCGCAAAGCTCATGACGGCGATGGCAACCGCGGGCTGTGGCTGCTGATAGCTCCCGAAGTATGCCTGCATCGCCACTCCCAGCATTTGCGGCGCGTTCGGCCCCACGAGATAAGGAATGGTGAAACTGCCGAGCACGCCGATGAAGCTAAACATCGCCACGATCAGCAACGGCACGAAGTTTAAGGGAATGATGATCCGGCGCAAAATATAAAAGAAGCCCGCCCCCGCATCCTGCGCCGCCTCGATCATCTCCTGTGGCAATCCATCGAGACCGGACCCCAGCATCAAAACAGCGAACGGGATATTCACCCAGACCTGGCCCATAATAATGCCCGTACGATGGTAAATCGGCGAGTTATATGTCACGCCAACGTGGCTAAACACCGATTCCAGGACGCCGTGATTAACATAGAAGGTAATTAGGGCATACGAGGCGATCACGACTGGCACAAACATCGGAATCAAATACAGTGTTCGCACGATGTTGGGGAGCGGACCGCTTCCGAAGCGAACGTACAGAGCCATGATGTAGCTCACGATCAGCACCAGCACGACCGAGACAAAGGTGACGAAAAACGTCAGCGACAGGTCATCCTGAAAGAACTTGCTGGCAAAAAGCTTCTGGTACACCTCGAACGTGGGAGTGTCGCTTACCACGAGGTGCATACCGCTGCTGTAGCTCAGATTGTTCGTAGGCACCTGCCCGACCGAGAACAGCACCGCGTCAACCGCGGGGACAATAATCAGCAGTACCAGCACGACAAACGGAGGCATGGCCAGGAGCAATCCCAGCAATGCCTCGCGTGACCGGGACACGACGTTTTAGGACTTTGCCGGCATGGGCGTACCGGCAATCTTCTCATACCACTGCTGGTTACGGTCGTTGCCAAACTTGGAACTAAAGCCGTAGCTGTAGCTCTTGGCGATGTCCGCATACTTGGTCTGTACGTCCTGCGGCATATTCGGCCAGTCGAGGCCCGGGTACCCGTTCATCTTGTTGACGACCACCGTCTGCGGTTCCGGCGTGAGGAGCCAGTTAAAGAACTCATACACCTCGGGCTTATGCTGGCTATCAGCTGGCATGCCAATGTACGCCGAACCACCGGAGAATGGCGGATCAATCTGCGTCAGCTTCACTTCCGGTGGGAGGAGTTTCTGAGCCAGATAGCTCAATCCCTGGTCCGACCACACGGGAGCGACACTGATGGAGCCTTTGGCCAATGTCTGCAACACCGGCACATTCCCTTGCGGGTAGAAGCCGTTGTTAAAAATAGCTGGGTGGATCTCCTTCAAGACCTTCCAGCCCTGTTCCCATTCCGACTCCTTGGCGGGATCGTAGCCGGTCTGAAACAGCTTGAGGTCGGCATCCGGGATACCCATGCTCAAGACCCGGGTGACAAACGCGCTCCCCGATCCGCCCTTGTCGGGCGGATTGTAGGTGAACTTCCCAGGGTTCGCTTTGATCCACGAGATGAGCGCGTCGAGCGTCTTCGGCGGCGTCGCCACCTCTTTGCTGTTATAAGCGAGGACGACCGAACTCCCACGATATGGCACGCCATAGCCACCCATTTGACCGATGACGTCAGGACGTACCTTCGCCAGGTTCGAAATCTTGCCCTGGTCCAGCTTCTCAACAATGCCGGCTTCACCGCCGCGCATCAGCGAGTCGGTCTCCCAGATGTCCACGCCCGATGGTTTCCCCGCCTGCTTCGCGGCGGCAATGCGGTCAAACGTGGTCTGATCACCGGCACCGTGCTCGTCAAACACCAGCTCGAAGTTGATGTTCGCGTGCGACTTTTTGTACATCGGAATGAGATCATTCTGCCAGAGGTCGTGCACGTTGGTGTCACCGCTGGAGTAGAAGTTGATCGTCACCGGACCACCCACCTTCGCGGCGGCGGTCGGCGCTGCAGCCGAGGTCGTCGGTGCGCCTGCCACTGTCGTGCCTGTGGTTGCCGCGGATGTTGCGGCACCCGTAGCAGGAGCCGTGGTTGCCGCCGTCGTGGGAGCAGCAGCCGGGGCAGTCGTTGCCGCGGTGGTTGGCTTGGCTGCCACGGCTGGCGCAGTCGTGGCGGCGGTCGTGGGAGCGGCCGCAGGGGTGGAACCACCGCCACAGGCCGCAAGTAGTGCCACGGCACCGAAGCCGGTGGCAGTGCGCGCGGTGTCAATCAGGAAACGACGCCGAGTCGATCGATGCATTGTACACTCCTTCGGGGAAACGTCCATCCAGGCATTCGGATAACAGGGATATATCATAAACTATCCGTACGACCTGGACCATCGTAAGTGAACCGTTCCCGTAACGTCAAGGTGACAGCGTAAAAAGACAGTTAACTGCGACGACGCCTACGTATGCTAACAAACTACCGAGGTCCTGACACAAGGAGTTACGCCGTGCCCTATGTAGCGCCCTACGAATCGCTCAATGCACCGTCCGTGAACCTCAGTGCGCTGAAGGCGGAGCAGGGCCAGCCTCCCTGGCGCATTCCACTGGCCGCGAGTTCCACCCTCCGGTCGGTCCTGCTCTGCTGGCCCCCCGGTTTCCGTGCCGGTACACACCGTCACCCACGGGCGGTCGAGATTTTCTATATTATCGAAGGCGACGCGGAGTTCACGTTCAACGGCACCGACGTACAGCGTGCGCCAGCAGGCACGCACCTTTTTGCACCCATCGGCACTCTACACGACATCAAAGTAGTTGGTGATCACCCGCTGCTCTTCTTCGTCGTGCTCGGTCCGAATGAAGCAGACGATACCGAGGACCTGGAGTAACCCCGTGGTCTCGTGCGCGACGTGTCGCACGTACCACTGGCCCACACGTTCGCTGTATCAGGCGACATACAGCCAACCAGGAGAACTCAGCTATGCCACGACTTCAACCTGCACGGCGCGCCGCCCTCATCAACACCTATAAAAAGGGCTACCAAGAGGTCATGGCGGCACTTACCGGTATCACACAGGCGGAACTGGACGCTCCCCAGGTGGCGGGAGCATGGACACCGCGCCAGATCGTCCATCATCTGGCCGACAGTGAAATGACCTCCGCCATTCGCTTCCGTCGTCTCCTGGCTGAAGACGCTCCGGACATCCAGGGGTATGATGAACAGGCGTTCGCGCGCCACCTCTACTACGACCGGCCGATAGACGCGTCGCTGGAGGCGATGGCCGCCGCTCGCCGGACGACCGCCGACATGCTCGACCGTCTGAGCGATGCCGAGTGGAGCCGCGGCGGCACCCACAGTGAAAGCGGGCCGTACACGGTTGAAGACTGGCTGGAGATCTATGCGGCACACGGGCACGACCACGCGGAGCAAATACGCCTCTGTCGTCAGCCCCATTGACGACAGAACAGGAAAATCATCGGCAACCGTGCAACGGCGTGAGCGATGGAACGCCGACTTACGCCCCCGTGGCGGCACCTCGATCCAGGTCCTGCTCCAGCTCATCCCACCGCTCGAAGCAGATTGTCGTCGCCTCTTCACCAAATGCTGAGAAATGGCCACCGCCTGGACGATTCAAGACGTCGCTGCTGAGTTGCTGTGGCCGCCAGTGTGTCTCGAGCGAGACACACCCCTCGTAGCCGTCTCGCCGCCATGCCAGTAGCTGCCCACGAAGATCCACGTCGCCATCTCCGATGGCCACACTCACTGCCGACCCGTCCGCAAGGATTTTCTGATCCTTCAGATGCACATGCGGACAGCGGCCGCGTACCCGCTCGTAGCCATCGGGAAACCCAGGCTCGGCCACCGCGTTGCCCGGATCCCAGATGCCGCGTACCGCGGGTGAATTCGTCAGGTCAAGAAATCGCCCCAGTTCCGCCCCCGTCCCCACATAGCACGACGGTTCATTTTCCACGCCCAGGGTCATGCCTGCCCTTGTCGCAAGCTCAATTGGCGTTGTGTAGGCATCCACAATCGGTCCCCAGTCTTCCAACGGTTCCTTCCGCCAGAACGTAAAGACGCGCAGGAGCGTTGTATCCAGAGCCTTCGCTACCTCGATGCTGCGCCGTAGTATCTCCAGATGTTCACGGTACTCGTCACCGTTCCCGAGGTCGCATTTCAAGAACGGAGTTGCCAGGGCGGGCACCATCATGCCTTCATCATCAAGGCGGCGCTTGATCTCACCCACCTGACGCGGCGTCAGCCGGTCAACCCTCGTCTCGCCAATCGTGCGGATCTCCGCTCCCACCACGTTGAACCGCTTCATCACCGCAATAACGCGGTCGATATCCTGCGAAATCTCGTCGGTAATGACGCCGCGTGTATACATAAGATAGGTCATCCGGATTCACCTATGCCCACGTTCCGCCCGGTCAAAAGCATAGCGGAGAAAAAGATGGCTCTGGCCCCGTCGTAGGCTCACGAGCGTTCCCCACAGCGGCTGCTCCGGCGCGAACGTCTGCCCGGCGATGAAGCCAGGTCGGGGTGGTCCATCGGAACTCCGCCCTGCAACCTGGGGCGACAACGTGAGGAACATATCGTCGAGCGCGCCCGCTGCAAACAATGTCCCCATCAGGTGTGGTCCGCCCTCACACAGCACGATGCCTGGCGCGCGTGACCAGCCGATGGCTCGAAAAATTTCCTCTGCGCCTACGGTCCCATCGTGACCGACGTCGTGTACCTGCACCTTCACTGGAAGTCCCAACGTTGCGATTGCACCGGCCGCCGAGGTCGTAGCCACGATATGGACCGGCACGTCGTTCTGGTGAAAGAGACGCCACCGCGGGTCCACGTCCCCGTGCGATGTCACGATGACACTTGAAGGGAACGGCGGCTTGCCGAGCGCCACCCGCACAGCTCCGTACGCATCGCTCAGTGGCGGGTAGATATCTTGCGCCGTCAGCAGGTGTGTTGGTTCGGCCGCGATCGTCGCCACGCCCACGAACACCACGTCGGCCAGAGCACGGAGCAGCCCCATGACGGCGCGATCCTGTTTATGAAAGCCGCTGATGTCTGCGCCGGTTTCGTGGCCCTTCACCCCAAGCGAGACAACACCATCGAGGGTCGTCACGAAATTACCCATGACATGTGGCCTGCCTTCGGGCGCTGGCATGCGCAAGACACCATACAAACGAGCCAACTCATCGGGCAGCGGGATGGGGCTGCCTGCGGTCTCCTCAAACAGTGTGACAAGGGGAGGTAGTGTCGTCATGCAGCCCTACCTGTGAGCTTCGCGCCAGACGCTTGCCGTCAGCAGCGCCATGATCGCCACAAAGAAGAGTGGACCGGCAATCATAGACGCCAGCGCGCTGCTATGCGCCAGGAAGCCGAAGATTGCCAGGCCGATCACCACACCGAGTGCCACCTCCCATGCGTCCCCAATAATGAAGTCGTACCAGAACATCAGGAAGCCCGTGATGTACCGCATCGAATTGGTCCTTTTCGTTGGTGGCCATTGGCCGCAACAGAGAACGTCTCTAGTGTGCTGGAACTGGAGCCCCCGCCATCTGGTGACGAAGGGCGCCGATAACAAGCCACGACACCAGCGCATACGCCACGATCAATCCGAGAATCGCCACATCCGCGCCCGGCCACGACATACCAGCACCCTCCCCGGCCGAGAAGGTGCCGAAGGAACAGAGCATAACACCCACGGAAAACTTCATCGTGTTTTCAGGGACACGGGTGACGCCCGTGGCTAACACAATCGTCAATGCCTCCACTGCTTCCACCGCCGAAGCTAGAAAGCTCGCGAGCACGAGAAAAAGACCTGCTGTCACCGGTGTACTCCTTGCATCATAGTGCCTGGAGCCAGATTCTCTGAGATCGTGCCTCCGTTGCTAACGAGCGTTTCGTCACCTGCGCGCCCATGCCATCGGAACAGGGCATAAGTCTGACTCCGAGTGGGCGCCGCGCATCGATACACGCCCCGCTACCCTCACGAGAAGCATTATAGGTGGTCATGCTTTGACATGGTTGAACCCGAGAGGAGATGGAAACAGTCCCACACGGTCGCCCGCGCTGGCTGGCTGGCAAGGGCCAGGCTGAAGCCGACGGGGAGCAAGTTCCAGTGATGTACCACATGCTGGACTGCCGCAATCATCGCGCCCAGGTCTCGTTGCGTGCCTCGAGGACGAAGCACCAAATGGATGGCCCGCTGCGGATGCGGGTGTTGAATTACGTCTACCTGTTCGGTCTGGAAGATGGGAGTTCCCGCAGCGCGATCCGGGCAGGTATAGCGCGACTCGTCCGTTTCCCAGGTGAGATGAAAGTGCAACTGGCCGACGTCCTGATAGGCACCACCATTGACCAGGAGCACGTAGCCTGTGGCTGCAGAAACGTTCGTCGCCACGATGTCTGCAGCGAGCTGCAGGATGTCGGCGATGATCACGCTGTCTTTCGGTCCCAAGGCGACGATACTGGCGATGCCCCGCCTGGGTACAAGGAGGATATGCGGAGACCAGGTCGGCCGGGGATGGAAGAAAGCGATGACGTGTTCAGTTGTGGCAACCCTGTGGAGTGGCAGTGCCCCGGAAACATGACCGAAGCCCCATCGGACCAAGGCATGGATTATTGGCTTCCTTGCTAGCAAAAAGAGCCAGCGGGAAATCATAAGGAGCCTCCTGTTCGACAATATAGCGCATCACGGAAAGCGGTGTTCCCGAACGAGGACGCTTTGGCGGCCTGAGCCGTTGACCATGTAATCGTTTTCACTCTGGCGTCTTACCTTCCATGAGAGCCTGGTATGCGGAGTGAGCGGCGAGGGTGACGAAGCTTTGGAGCAGGAGAAGGGCAGCGGCTAAGAAATGCAACCCGTCCAGTGTTACGGTACGTGAACACGATGCTGCAGCGACTACGCCAGCAATCGTCCCGCCAGCACCCCCAGCGCCACGGCTACCATGCCCACAAGGACACTTCCTGCCATATTGACCAGCGACTTGAAGACCGCACCCGTCGTGATCAACGTGAGCGAATCGTAGGTGAAGGCGGAGAAGGTGGTGTAGGCACCCAGGAAGCCGGTAATCAGCAACAGGCGCCACACCGGGTCGGTGACCCCGCGTTGCGTCAGGATGGTCGCGATGCAGCCAATGGCGAAGCTACCGGACACATTGAGCATGAAAGTGCCATAGGGAAAGTCGGTTCCCCATCGTCCTGCCGCCCAGTTCGTAATGAGAAAGCGGCAAATGGCGCCGAGTGCGCCACCCACCGTGATAGCAGCGTATGTCCGCACCAGTAGCCGCACCTCCTGCGTACCCATTGCCAACACTCAGTGACACCGACACCGCGCGTCTCAAAGCCAGCCCCGCAGCTATTATCGTCGTCGCCTCGTCTCCTTGTTTGCCAAAAGTAACATGTCCAAGCACCACATTCGACCGCAGTAACCCCGGCCCTACGGGCCACCACCGAAGATGAACATCAGGGCGCGACGACGCGTAGGGGCGTATTGCAATCATGGGAGACAAGTTAAGGTTTACGAGCACATGTCAAGGGTGGATTGGGCCAGCCGAGACGGGGACGGCGGCACCGAAACGTGCCGTTCCCGGGCTGAAGCACCCGGTTTTGGCTGGCTGGGCATCCTTCCGGAATTGCCCGCTTGCCCTGGAAGCACCGACCAGCCGGCCAGATTCC
>JAABUZ0100008726.1_pt1 | contig 11838 bp, 11 predicted proteins | sample 5562091 | NCBI WGS metagenome assembly JAABUZ01 (sample SAMN12813069, study PRJNA571459) | rock metagenome | isolation source: Antarctica rocks | place: Antarctica: Victoria Land, Linnaeus Terrace sud | collected 2015-12-21
ACTGGAAGCGCATCGTTTGCTGACAGGCATCAGCGGCTACGCCGCCAAAACCAACCTCATTCGTGAGGCCATCCGACTGTATCTTAGGCAGCCAACCATTACGCTGGAAGCAACTGCGTAAGTCCTACTGCGTATCTGACGAGGAACGAGGCGGGGTGAGGTGCTGGAGAGCGGGGTGAGGTGCTTACTCGCCCAACACGCCCGCATCAATCTCCGCCTGCCAGTAGGCCCGGTCTGCGTCACTCAGGTTCTGGCTCCTCTGCAATGCCTGGGCAAACGAGGGCCGCTCGGCCTCGGAAGACAATACCGGCGCACGGCGGGCGCGGAAATGGGCCTGCGCGGCCAGGCGCGGGCCGCCGCGCAGGTACGCGGCGATTTCGTCCGGCCTGCGCTCCAAAATCCGGGCGATTTGCTGAACCAGGCTGATGGGAAGCGTCGCGGCGTCCAAAACGCGCTGCTCTAAACGGCCCAAAAGCAGGCGGTCCAGCCGCAGGGATTGGGCAAAACGGGCCGCGTCGAAGCCTCGCGCCGCCGCCTCCAAAACCAAGCTGGTCAGCGGCGGCTGGGACACCAGGCCGTCTTCCAGTGCGTCCAAAAGCGTCATGCCTGCCGCGAACCTGGCGTAATCTACGGCAATGAGATCGTCGGCGCAGTCCGGGTAACGGGCCGTCCAAAGCCGCAGCAGGGTCTTGTCGTCCGGCGCGGCGGCGCGGGCCTCGGTGAACGCCATCAGCACGTCGTCTACATCTTGCAAATCTTCTCTCAGCATAGTTTCTGCTCTTATTTGGCCTGCCGATTCCAGGCGGCGCGGGCCTCGGCGGTCCAGTTGCGGAGTGTGCGGCTGGTAACATCTAATCGTTCGGCGATTTCTTCTTCGGAGAAGCCGGACATTCGGAGAAAAATCGCTTCACTCTTTTTCGCGCTGCCGCCGCTGACAAGCGCGGCTAAGTCTCGCAGCTCAATGTCGGCAAATGCATCGGCAGGGTCAGGCTGCTGCTCTAAACGGTCCCAGGCCGCGCCGCCCTGCGTCTGTGTTTCTGCCGGCACGGTGATGACTTTGCGGTCTGTCAGGCGATGCCAGAGCGTAATTAAGCGCTTGTTGAAACACCACGTAAAATTGCATTCCCAAAGCTCGGCGGCCTGGCTCAAACTGCTCACTTGTTCGCAAATCTGGACAATCATCTGACGCTGGGCATCGGTTTTGTCTTCCGGGGTCAGCCCAGCCCAGCTTGAAACCTTCGCGGCAAGCGCGGCGTTGATCCGCCCAATTAAAAGTTCCAGCACGGCGTCGGCAGCGTCCTTGTTTCCGGTTCGCAAGTAGCCGCGTACCAGCGCGACCAGGGTTTCGCGTTCCAGCCGCCGCTCCGGGCCGGTTTCCGATGCCCGCCGCAGTACCGCGCTTTGGGTCAGGCGGCTCATCGCGGCCAGCTGCGCCGTGACCGCTTCGCTCCGCGTTCGTTTTTGCAGCGGAAACAAAAAGTTTGGCGCAGCGCTGTCTTCTGTATGACTCATAGTGTTCTGTGGAAACCGGAAATCTTATGCTATCTTAACATAGGCTGAGGAAAGAACGCAACCGAATTGACGGCGAAAGCCTACGAAAAAGCAGGAAAAGAAGCGTCCGGGGTATAATTACGATGCTATGCTTCTTCCGCCTGATGATCCAAACTCTGATAATCAGACCGCTTCGCCGCCTGCTTCTTCTTCCGCCGTGCCGACCCTGGAAATGCGCGGCATTCGAAAATCGTTTCCCGGCGTGCGCGTTCTCGACGACGTTTCGCTTTCGGTGCTGCCCGGACAGGTGCTGGCGCTGATGGGCGAGAACGGCGCGGGCAAATCCACGCTGATGAAGATACTCGCCGGAGCGCTCAAAGCCGACGCCGGGACAATTCTGCTGAATGGTAAAGAAGTTGAAATCCAGACGCCGCAGCAGGCGATGGAGCTGGGCATCGGCATTATCTATCAAGAGCTGAACTTAGCGCCGCATCTCAGCATTGCGGAGAATATCTTTCTGGGCCGAGAGCCGCGCCTTGCGCCGGGCTGGATTGACGGGCGCAAGATGCGCCGGGAGGCGTCCGCGCTGATGACCGATTTGGGCATGACCATGAATGTCCGCACCCCGGTCAGCCGGCTTTCCGTCGCCCAGCGGCAGATGGTGGAGATCGCCAAAGCCACCAGCCGCCAGGCGCGGGTGCTGGCGATGGATGAGCCGTCGGCGACGCTGACCGCCCATGAGCTGGAAAACTTGTGGCGTCTGATCCGCAGTCTGCAAAGCCAGGGCATCGCAATTGTCTATATCTCCCACCGCATGGACGAAGTGTTTCAAATTGCCGACGCCGTGACAGTCCTGCGCGACGGCAAAATTGTCGGCCACGCACCGGTGGGCGAGATAAGCCGGGATGATGTCGTGCGCCTGATGGTCGGGCGCGATCTGGACGAAACTTACCCAAAAGTGCTGGTCGAGCCGGGTCGCCCGGTGCTGGAAGTCCGCAATCTCAGCCAGCGCGGCGTATTGGAGGACATCAGCTTCACGGTCCATGCCGGCGAAGTCGTGGCGCTGGCCGGGCTGGTCGGCTCCGGCCGGACGGAGATTGCCCGCTGCCTCTTCGGGGCGGACAAATGGAGCAGCGGCGAGATGCGTCTGGACGGCAAGGCGTTCCACCCCAGCTCGCCGAGCGACGCCATTCACGCGGGCATCGGCTTCGTGACCGAGGACCGCAAAGAGCAAGGCGTCGTCCTCAGCTTGTCGGTGCGGGAGAATATCTCGCTGGCCTCACTCGCTAAAGTCTCGCAGCTTGGCTTTGTCCAGCGCGGCGCGGAGCGGGCGGAAGCGAAGGAGAGCGTTTCGCGCCTGCGCGTTCGCACCCCGTCGGTGGAGCAGCGGGTCGGCAATTTGTCGGGCGGCAACCAGCAGAAAGTGGTTCTGGGCAAGTGGCTGGAAACGCCTTTGAAGCTGCTGATTTTGGATGAGCCGACACGTGGAATTGATGTCGGAGCCAAGCGCGAGATTTACGGCATTATGAACGACTTGGCGGCGTCCGGCGTCGCCATTTTGATGATTTCGTCGGAGCTGCCGGAGGTGCTGGGCATGGCGGATCAAATCATCGTCGTGCGGGACGGGCGCATCGCCGGGCAGTTATCCCGCGACGAGGCAACGCAGGAGAAAGTCGGCCAGCTGGCGCTGGCGGGGTAGGACCTACCTCCTTGCTTCGCTCATTCTTCGCTTCGCAGGGTCCTTCCTAAAGGAAGGATACAGACAGCAAACTCAGGACGCTGCTTGCTGCGCCCTCTGCTCCTAATCCCTCCTTTAGGAAGGACCCTGCGAAGCGAAGAATGAGCGAAGCAAGGAGGTAGGGCTTTTATTAACGAAGCAACACACAAGGAGCAATCAACATGCAGAGAAGCAAACAAAGCAGATTAGGGATCGGCCTTGCCGCCGCAAGCCTCGCGGCGCTGCTGGCAGGCTGCGGGCAGCACAACGCCGCCTCGAACACCAGCGGCGGGGGAAGCGCCCCGGCGGCGGGAGGCAGCAGCGGGAGCGGTCAAACACTCCAAATTGCGGTGATCCCGAAAGGCACGTCGCATGAATACTGGAAATCCATCCATGCCGGCGCAATGAAGGCCCAGCAAGATTTGGCAAAGCAGGGGACCAGCATCAATGTTCTCTGGAAAGGCACCGAAAGCGAAGGCGACCGCAATGGTCAGGTCAACATCATCGAGACATTCATCACCCAGCATGTCAACGGCATGGTGCTGGCCCCGCTGGACAGCCAGGCGCTGATGACGCCCGTGCAGGACGCCGTCAGCCACAAAATCCCCGTCGTGATTATTGACTCGTCGCTGAACGGCAATGCGTACTCGTCGTTCTGCGCGACCAACAACGAAAAAGGCGGCGAGCTGGCCGGCGACGACCTGGGCAAGCTGCTGAACGGCAAAGGCAAGGTAATCATGCTGGCCTACGCGCAAGGGTCCGCCAGCACCGAGGCGCGGGAAACCGGCTTTTTGACCGCCATCAAGAAGTACCCCGGCATCACGGTTCTGTCTTCCAACCAGTACGGCGGCCCGACCACCGACACGGCGTACAAAACGTCCCAAAACCTGCTGGCCCGCTTCGGCACGCAGACCGACGGCGTGTTTGCGTCCAACGAAACCAACACGCGCGGGATGCGCCTGGCGCTCAAAGACGCGAACCTGCTGAACAAAGTCAAGTTTGTCGGCTTCGACGCCGCGCCCGACCTCGTGGCCGCGCTGAAGGCCGGCGAGATACAAGGGCTGGTCGTCCAGAACCCGTTCAAGATGGGCGAGCTGGGCGTGACGACTGTGGTGGCTGCCGTCCAGGGCAAGACGGTTCCGAAGAACGTAGACACCGGCGTCGCGCTGGCGACTGCCGCCAACATGAGCCAGCCTGAGATGCAGGAGTATCTCAACCCGCCGATTGACCAGTATCTGAAGTAGTAAGAGACCTTACCCCAATCAAACCTCACCCCGCCTCGTTCCTCGTCGACCCTCTCCTTCAGAAAGGAGAGGGTGAAGAGAAATTAGGATAGAAAAGAAGCGAAACATCCCCTTGTCTTTTGACTTGTCTTTCTTCACCCTCTCCTTCAGAAAGGAGAGGGTCGACGAGGTACGAGGCGGGGTGAGGTTTGATTGGGGTGAGGTGTTTTTCGGTCAAAGCCAGAAAGAAACACCCATGAGTGTCAGTCCGCCCGCCCGCGCCATGCCCGAAGAACCGCAGACAAGCCCAGCCCCGCGCTCCTGGCAGCAGCTGATCGCCGTTCTAGGTCCCTTTATCGGCCTGGCCCTCGTCATCGGCCTGTTCTCGCTGTCGCCGGACATTCGCGGGACTTTTCTCAGCCTGGACAACTTCCGGGGCGTCGCCACCCAGACCGTCATTGTCGGGCTGGGCGCACTCGGCATGACCCTGATTATCATCAGCGGCGGCATTGACCTGTCGGTCGGCTCCGTGTTCGCGCTGACCAGCGTGGTCGTCGCTATTCTTCTGAATAAGCACGTTTCTCCGGGGCTTGCCGTGCTGGCGGCGATTGCCGTCGGCGGCGTGACGGGCGCGATCAACGGCACGCTGATTACGAAGCTGCGCGTCACGCCGTTTATCGTGACGCTGGGAATGCTGGGCGTCCTGCGCGGCATGGCAAGCTGGCTGGCGAATGAGCAGGCGGTCAACGCGCCCGGCTACTGGATTACGGGGCTGGCGGCGACGTTTCCCAATCCGGCCTGGCTGCTGGTGACGCCGGGGGTTTGGATTACGATTGCGCTGGGCATCGTCACGGCGATTATTCTGCGTCAGACCGTGCTGGGCCGCTACATTGTCGCCATCGGCTCCAATGAAATCACGTCGCGCCTGTCGGGCCTGTCGGTGGATAAGCTGAAGATCGCCATTTACGCCCTGGCCGGCCTCTTCTTCGGCCTGGCCGGAGCTTTGCAGTTCGGACGCCTCAGCCAGGGAGACCCGACCGTGGATGTCGGGGCGGAGCTTGACGTGATCGCCGCCGTCGTCATCGGCGGCGGCAGCCTGTCCGGCGGCGAAGGCTCGGTGTTAGGCTCGCTTCTCGGCGCACTGATTATGGCCCTGCTGCGGAACGGCTCTCAGCAGATGGGCTGGCCCGCGTATGTCCAGCAGATCATTATCGGCATCGTTATCATCGCCGCCGTCGCTTTAGACCGCCTGCGTCACCGAGGCACAAGCAAATAATCTTCCAACCCCGTAGGGGCAGGGCTTGCCCCTGCCCTTCCTTCTCTTGCCCTCCTTTCCTGCCTTATTCTGCACAATTGCAAAAATAGCCCTTGACAGACTTGATAGGCGATGACATAATAGCAATCACGACGCTCAACCTTGTGCGTCCGCAACCACCTGATCCTTTCATCCGCTGGTTGTATGACTTGCTGCTGCGACTTGCCTTTGCTGCGACAACTTGCTTGTGTGGAGGAAGTTATGTTTTCACTTTCTGCGCCCCGTCGTTTCTGCGCCCCGTCGTTTCTGCGCCCCGTCGTTTCTGCGCCCCGTCGTTTCTGCGCCCCGTCGTTTCTGCGCCCCGTCGTTTCTGCGCCCCGTCGTTTGTGCTTCTGATGGCGAGCCTCTTGCTTGCCGCCCCTAACGTACACGCCGGAACCTATGACTGGCAAACAAAAGATGCCAACGGCAATATCACTGCTCAAAGCCCCACCTACACTGGCGGAACTGTGATGGGAAGCCCGGATACTGCTTATATCTTCGTCTCTTTGTCGCCTTTCTCACTTGTCTACAACGATACGTCCTATACAGGGATTGCTCAGGGTGGTTGTGATGCCACTGCACAAGGCAGTGCGGTTTCCATGAATCTTTCTGCGACCGGGTAAAGTTCACCACTCGTTTCTAAGTTCACCTGGCAACCTGCTTATCCTGGGGAGCCTACTCCCACCGGCAGCGTGATCGTCTACGAAGATAGCAGGGCGGTTCTGACTAACAACCGAAATGCTTACTTCGATACTTCGTGCACCTGTACAGACGGTTTAGGAGGAAGCGCCCCGCTTCCTTCCTCTGCCGTGCAAATTGGGACCGAGAGCTATCGGTACACGATGGCGACGCCTGGATCGGATGGAACTGTAAATGGTCCGCCATGTTCGCCGAGCGCAGTTGCTAATGTCAGCAGCGGTACTGGGAACGGCGCATATGCCGCGGCAGCGGCAAGCGTTGATTATACGGCCACGGCCACTCCTGTTACTGTTGTCCTCAGCGGCACAGCAAAAGACAACAGCGGGCATCCGGTCTTGGACAGCAACGGCAACCAGCAGATATTGATTGGGCAGAAATGTTCAGCAACTCTGAGCGGAATACCATCAGGGTGTACAACGACGAATCTGATGTAGACGGTCAGTGGAAAAAGTGTCCAGGCCAATAGTTGGGTCGTCAGTACAGACCTCGTAAACGCGACATTCACAGGGCCGAGCAATCCCTACACCCTGACCCAAGCAACGCCCCAAGACGCGGCTCCCGTCTGGTATTGGGATGATGTCACGAGCATTCCAACCGTAACTTGTACTGCCACTGTGACACCTCCACCGAGGCAAGGGTCGGCTTTTCAGGTGTCGGCAACCCTATCGGTTTCTTTGGTCGTGCCCGTTTACAACAACCAGGAACCGGTCGGAAGTGTTCAACTCAACACCTACTATTATTTACATCCAAACATTCTGGCTCTGCACGCAGGGGGGGCGCTTCCCCCGCAACCGCAGCGGAACAGGCCGATGGCATTGATTTTGAAGACCTTGTACTCACTCCCGCAACCCCTTTCGGTGGAGGCGGAACTTGGTATCACCTCCAGTTGATCTCAGTAAACCGGAACGAGACACCCGTCGCTGCTGGCTCCAAGCCCATTCCCGCGAAAGGCAACGCCGTAACCGGTGCGCTTGATTACGGAGCGGGTCCATCGATCGTGTACGACCAAAATTTTGCTGCGGATGGTACAGACTCCCATCCTGACAACGATAATCCCGCCCTTGGAGTAACGGACAGTTTTGGGGAGTATAATAGAGTTGTTGCGTAGCAAAGAGCGTGCCTTCTTAGGCATTCTTTGCCGTCCATTTAGACCGTCGGATATGCCTTCAGTGGCCTGTTTGCTACCCGCCGGTTGACCAAACCCGCCACAACCCGAGTCAGGCCGCTGTGCTTGTCGTGGTCATGACGGAACACTTGTGCCAGTGCCTGGAACTGGTTCATCTGTGCCAAACTATGCTCGACGATGATCCGGTACTTGGACAGATGCGCGTTGAAGGCTTTCTGCTCGTCTGTCAGCGGATGCCCCCGCCGCGCCTTGTGCGGCAGGTGGCACGGATGCGACGGCCCGTTCTTGTCCGGCTGCTTTGGGTCAAAGGTCTGGAGGCCGTCGTAGCCTTTGTCGAGCATCACGCCCTCGGTCTTTTCGATCCGGTGCAGCAAGTCACTTTGGCGCAGCAGTGTCAGGTCATGCACCGAGCCGGGCGAACTCCTGCCCACCGATTGGAAGGAGCCGTCCGGGGCAACCGCCACCTGCGTTTTGAGCGTGTGCGCCTTCTTCTTGCCAGAGTAGAACGGCTTCTGGCGGCTGTTGCCGTTGTCATCGCTGCCGCCGGGCCGCTGAACACGCTGCTCTTTGGCATCAATGACCAGGCGCACATCGGGAAAAGCGTCCATGACCGCCTGGGGAAAAGCGTCCATGACCGCCTGCACCGAGCGCAGCTTCTTTCGCTCTTCGGCAGGGCGTTCGCAGACAAAGACCGTGTGCGCTTCCAGGGTCGCCAGTACGTCCACGACGCCGCGCTGGGCGTTGGCTTTGTGCAGCGAGAAGAAGAAGGCAAGCACTTCATAGGTGGGGTAGACCCGCAGAAAGACCAGGGCCATCAGCAGGCGGGTGCGCCCGTCGTGCGTGAACGGTGTCCCGCCGCCTGCCGCCCATCTTCGCGGCTTGTCGGCACGGGTGAGGGAAGTCTGTCTGTCTTTGGCGTAGGCAGCGGCGAACTCCTGGTACAAGGCCTCGAAATCGGTTAAGTTCAGGCCGCAAAGACTGGCGAAGGCGGCGGGGCGGGCCGCAAGCCGTTCGTAAGTAATCATGCCCTCAGTTTACACGAAAAGCAATAATTTTGTTGCTGCGCGACAACTCTAATGTAATGAATGAAAGTTTCCAAACTTTCATCATATACCAGGCCCCAGGAACAAGCATTCCTGTCCCTCTGGTTTCGTTCAAGTGGAGTTGGACTGCGGATGTCCACATTCCAACAACTTCAACACCGAATACATGGGGTGATTTTCATGATGCCTCAACTGGTGGGAAAATCACGGGACCTACGTCTGTGACACGCGAACTTCAATATCCGCAGTGGACGGCAAAACGCGATTTCACCTGGTCAACACCATGACGCCGGGCGGCAACCGCTGAGATAGGAAAAGAGGACAACATGAAAAGGCATTTCTTCAAAACTGGCATCACTTTGTCGCTGCTGTGCGGGCTTGCAGCATCGCCTGCGGTTTCACATTCGGAGGCAAGAAACGGGAGCGCATCTCGGCCCACTTCATCCAGGCAAGTTGCCTTGAATGAGGAAGCACATAGAGAATACATCGATGGCGAGATGGCCTTGAAAAACAGGAACTTCGCTATCGCGGAGGACTATTTCAGAGGAACTCTCGCGATTCGTCCTGACGGCGCAGCTTATTTCAGTTTGGCCCTGGCTTTGTCTGCACAAGGCAAACAGTTGGAGGCGATCCAAACTTACGAAAAGCTGTTTCATCCCGATGGCCATGTCTCGTTCGGAGGCAGCTACTTCAGCAGAGCACATCTGGAGTACGCCTTGCTTCTGGACCAGATGGGAAATTGGCCTGAAGCCGTTGGAAATTATCAGTCCGGTGTTTCCACCTTGGGAAGCGGGAACGGACCAAAACCGAATGTTGAATTCGCCCCTAATATCCCTCAGCCTATGGCTCTCGCAGCAGCGATACATATCGCTCTTGGGATTGATGCCGACGCTCAGCTAAACAATCTGGGCGAGTATGATCACGTCAGGGCGTTCAACGAATACGCTCAGGCCCTGAAACTAAATCCAGATTGGGCTGTCGCGAACTACTACTACGGCTATGGCTTGAGGCAATCAGGCCGCCGTGCAGAAGCCCAGGTAGCCTTCCAGAAAGCCGCTCAACTTGACAATGGCGAAATCAAAGCCGCTGCTGAGAAGGCGCTAATCGGACAATAAGTGCCGCTTCACAGCATGAACAACTAGCCCGGCCTCAAAAGAGGCTGGGCGTTTCTGTTTTCCTCCCACCATGCTAAAGGAGTGGGTACACTAGAGCAGCACACAGGCACGGCAAGGACACGCAGGGCATGAAATTTGACATTGAGGCGATGGACACGGCGCACTCCTATCGCCTGCTGGCAAGCGTCGTTGTCCCGCGCCCGATTGCGCTGGTGTCCACGCTGGACGCCGGCGGGACGGTCAACGCGGCCCCGTTCAGCTTCTTCAACATGATCGGCTCCAGCCCGCCGACAGTGGTGCTGGGGATCGGAAGCAAAGAGCCGGGGACGCCCAAAGATACCCGCGCCAATATTGAGCGTACCGGCGAGTTTGTGGTCAACTTAGTCCATTACGATCTCGCCGATGCCATGAACCTCTGCGCGATTGAGTTCCCAGAAGGCGAAAGCGAGCTTCAGCACGCGGGCCTGACGGCAGTGCCGTCGGTGCGAATTGCCGCGCCGCGTCTTGCCGAAGCGCGGGTGCAATTGGAGTGTCGCCTGCATTCGGTTGTGGAAGTTGGGGACAACAAAATCGTGCTGGGCCAAGTCGTGTTCCTGCACATTGACGACGAGTTTGTAGGTAGCGAAAAGCTGCACGTCAAGGCCGAGGCGTTAGACCTCATCGGGCGAATGCACGGCGGCGGCTGGTACGTCAAAACCACCGACCTGTTTGAGCTGCCACGCCCGAATTACGCCGACTGGCTGGCAAAAGAAAAGTAGGTAATAACCCCTCCCGCTCGTTCCTATGCCTTCGGCATTACTTCGTATCTGCTCCCTCCCCTGTTAGGGAAGGGCAAGGCAGAGCGGGAGGGATTCTTACCCTAACCGCTGGCGGGTCCAGGCGATGAGGTGCTGGGTCTGTTCTTCGGTCATGTGGAGGGAACTGCTGATGATGCGGACCTGGGAAAGAAAGTCCAGAAACGAGCAAAGCGGCTCCATGCGGGTCTCATCGGAAAGCCGCAGCCAGACCAGGCCTTCGGCGTTGCGCCGAATTTCGGCAATGGCCGGCTCGGTCGGGGTCTCGCACAGCCAGCCGATAACGGCCAGGCACAGCGGCGTGGCTTTGACGCCCGCCGCGAGGCGGCTTTTGAGAACACTCAAGGTTTCATCCGTCAACGGGTCAGCAAGCATGATTTTCTTCTGAGCAAATCGGCAAATCTGAGCAAATCGGCAAAAAAGCAGAGTTTCCACTGGGAAACTCTGCTTTTTCTATCATCATATTCCAACAAATACATTCCAACAAATGCCGAAGGCGAGACTCGAACTCGCACGCCCTTGCGAGCACTACGACCTGAACGTAGCGTGTATACCATTTCACCACTTCGGCACTCTCTGACACTGCGTCTCCACTGAGAGACCATCTGATTAGAGACAATCTGATTTTACCTCACTTGACCATCATTGTCAAGGGTTTTTTAGGGCTGAGTCACCTTGGTACTTTTTGCATCTCGGCAGGCGATGTGTCACAGGGCTTTGCCGGCAGATTGGGAGGGGCATGGCGATTTCCGTGTGGTGCCGCTTATTGAAAGCACTTCTTCCACAAAGGGATGATGCTGGAAAGGGATAACGCTGGATTGGCCGCATTGGCCGAAGTGACTCGCTCCTATGTCTTGACCTCGCAGGAATGATACCTTGTCCGGTGTGGAATAGTGTCAGGCATTGGGCGTTTGGCATTAAAGGCCGCGCTTTCCGTCTCGCTGTTCGCTCTGGGGCGCGTTTCAAAGGCGTTCGGGTCAAAGGCGTTCGGGCCAGACGATCATTTTAACACGCCTGTCAGGTATAATTTCTCGTAACCCACAGACGAAAGCGTATTACCTATGCCTGATGGCTCCAATTCACTGCGCCCGATGCGGCCGATCCATCGGCATCCTTTTGTCGAAGAACTCCTGCCGGTCACAGACGAGGCGGCCCGGTCTCACCAGGCCAAACACGCGCCGGCAAAGCCCCCGCCTTGCCAGAGCATGGCGCATTACCAGCATCAGGCATTGAGCGAGATCGGCGGGGCCAACCAGGACATCCGGCTGCGTAACGAAAAGATCAGCGGGGCTTACGCCGCCCTATGGATGAAGAACAAGGACGCTTTTCGCTG
>JAABUZ0100008727.1_pt1 | contig 11836 bp, 9 predicted proteins | sample 5562091 | NCBI WGS metagenome assembly JAABUZ01 (sample SAMN12813069, study PRJNA571459) | rock metagenome | isolation source: Antarctica rocks | place: Antarctica: Victoria Land, Linnaeus Terrace sud | collected 2015-12-21
AGCTCATCGACAGATGATCTCAATAAAGTATTAACGGAGCTGCGACATCTTTTCTGTCCCTCCCTAGTCCCTGAACTTATCAATACACACTTCCGATATCGCGACATCGCTGGTATCCTTTCTCTCGGGAATTTCAGGCGCTTGCTATCAGCTTTGGAGAAAATGTGCAAGTGCCTGTCTGGGATTCTCCCTTGACCCTCACAAAGCCTGAAAATGTGCAGTTGTCAAAGGTAACGACTGGGGCCTTTATGAAGGCTGTCACGTACCTGAAAATGACGGAGAGCGCGGTGAAGTTAAGGGACTTATTTCCCAGAAGATCGTGGGTGGCTGTCAGAACATCTTTAGAAACTGTCTTTCAGCATTGGGGTATCCCTATCAGTCGCACAACCCCTTATTTCGAATGGGGTGACGAGAGTGAACACCGGCGGGTCAACGAGCAAATGGAGTATCTCAGGGATGTGTTGCAGCTAGACGTTTTGTCTCCAGTAGGTGTTTATTTTACGACAGAACTGCCTATCGTGTCATTCCCAATACGTGCTAACGGTAGCCTTATTTATGGCAAAGCTGATATACTTCTGGGCATATCAAGAAATTTGTCATTTGTTGTATTCGAAATCAAAAAGGCCCCGGCCTCTTGGAATCCGAGGCTGTCATGTTGTGAAACTGTGGCTTACGCGAAAGTAAGCAAACACCCCATATTACATGTGATGACGAATTTACGGGAAAAGTGGCAATTGAGATGGGTGAAATCTGCTTTTACAATTTGTACTCTGGACTTGGAACGGAGTCAGGCCACTGTCATGATTCGTTACTTTTATCTCGCTTCATTACATGCCGGAAGAGGCATAAATACGGAGATCTGGAAAGATTTCTTCAATGCTGGTTTCAGAAATGGCGGAGACGGCAGCGAAGGCGGTGGTGGCGGCGAAGTCCAGATAAGCAGTGACTGGTTCGGTCGGGCAACGAACTCAGACTTGAAATTTGGAAATGAATCTCCACCGCCTGCTGCAGGCAGTGGGGACCAGGACGCAGTGTTGACCGCTGACTTGGGAAGGCGTGAACAACTGAGAGAGCTGCAGAAGTGTGTTGAAGCACAAGTCGATGAGGATTTCAAGTACATAGAGAAAGACGAGTGGACCGAGGAGGATAAGGCAAAGCAAAGGGAAGTGAAGGAGGCGTGGCTCTTTGCAGATACCGTCGCGAGTGTCATGGAGGCGCAACGTCAAGGCGTCTCATATCCCGAACTCCTGGAGATGCAGCCAAGATTAAACGACTTTCAACAGCCGTCAAATGAGAAAAAAGTTCGAAATTTCCTTAGTGAGCCTGAGCATAAAATCGATTCTCCGCACTGATTCACTGATTGGTATACTTATGCAGCTCGACCCCGGTGGGCTAGGATGAGACCGTTAGAATGCCCGGGTAAGTATAGCTTTGGGCTAGACAAACGATGTGAATCCATTGGACAAAAGGTATCGATAAATCGAGGGAATTTAAATTTCATATTATTAATTTGGTGGCCAAAACTGCCATCCTAGTCTAGCGTCTAGTCCCAATAACAAATAATCCCGTCAGCGCCACCCGTAGCGACTTTACTAGACTCTTGAGGATGCCACAAAGCGCAATTGGCAACTCCTTCATGTGCCTTGAGCTTCTTCACCATCTTGCCCGTCTTCCAGTCCCATACGCAGAGGTAGCCATTCGTGTCTCCGGAGGCGACCCACTGCCCGTCGGCAGAGACCGAGCACTGAACCTGCGAGCCATTGCACGAATGGCCCCTGAAGGCTTTCCGCTTATGCTGTCGGAACTTCTCGGTGGAGAAGACCATGACTTGGTTGTCCATGGACTGCGCAATGAAGTACTTGTCGCTCGGATGGAGTGCCACGGAGGTCAGGCTGTGCATGTGAGGTTCGGCAAGGTATTTGATGGGAGTCGGGATGGAGTAATCCCAGGCTCGCAAAGATTTATCGTCTGAAGTTGAAATGAAGCGGCGGCCCTGATCGCAGAATGTCAGCGTATTTACGGGTCCTAGATGATGGTTGTACTCCTGCACCACTTCGCCACTCCGCGTATCGTATTGCAGGATCCTCCGGTCCACCGTGCCCACGAGAAACTCGTCTTTATTTCTTGGATTCGGCACGACACAGTGTGGGATGGAGCCTATTTCATAACGCGATAAGACTTGCCCTGTTTCCGTAGACCAAAGCTTCACCGTCTTGTCGTAGGATGCGGAGATGAAGGATGTACCATCTGCTGAAAACACAACGTCGCAAACACCTTTGGTATGGCCGTAATTTGTTCGCAACAGCGAGCGCGATTCAAATGCTTCCCAAAGCATGATCTTGGCATCTAGACTTGCAGAGAGAAGGAGGTGGCCAGACGTGGGGAGGAAGCGCAGTGTGGAGATACCTTTCGTGTGGCCCCTCCAAGTATGTATCTGTTTCTTTGGGAAGAAGGTTTCAAACGACATGGGTGTCTTGTCCAGCTTTATTTCGAGGGTTTGTGGCACATGCAGATAGGTTCGACCAAGATAATCATGTTCCTCCTTTCCGTGAAATATCGACTTTTCTTCCTTTACTACTGACTCCGTCTGTTCTCTTTCCACCCATATTGGCTTTTGTACAGCTATGGCGTCCTCATTGGCTGAATTGTCCTCTTCAGACGACGCAAATGGGGACGAGCTCTCGTAACTCGACTGGTAGCGTGCCCAAGGCCCTCGATATGCGTCCTCGCCATCCATCACAGCTACATTTCCAGACTTTTGTCTTTTCCTGCGATGACCAGCTCTCTCCTCTCGTGTGGGTTCGGGCAGGTCTGTCCCATCGTATGCTCTTCCTGTCCGTAGGAAATGTAGATGCTGCTTGGCAAATGTTGAATGTGCAATCGCAGTCTCCTCGGCTGCTCCGGTCATGACTGTCTTCCTCATCAACTCCTGTCCCGTTGGATTCTCAGGACCATGGCTCGGTTTCGTAAGTGAGCCGTAGGAAGCATTCACCATAAGATCTCCAGTGGTGGGCACCAAGTCATTCGACGGCACTGCCACATCTGGAGCCGACACTCCTCTTTTCCCATCGCTCCGCTCTGTGTCTTGCGCTGGCGGTGGTGGCGGACTGTGGCTCACCATTCCCATCGGATGAGGCAATCCGAAGCGCGAATGAACAACGCCGAATGAATGGACAATGAATGTTGTTTCTACAAAACAAGGAGAAGAAAATCTTCATACGGCCAGGATGTGAGGTGCACGTTGGTCGAGCCAAAGAATGCCAGATTCACCTCTCCAACCCCTCGGTGTCCAAGAAGCATGCCGTGCTCAAGGTCGATCCGATCTCCGTGGAAGTCGCTCTGGACATTGGAGCCATACCGGTGATTAGGCTTACAGACATCTCGACAGGCGGAACGAGTGTGGATGGCGCTCGCGCAAACAAGACCGCCACTGCATTAAGGCTCGGTGCCATTCTTCATTTTGCCTTGGACCCGGAGCCTTGGAAACTGGTCTACGAGCCAATTGCTGTAACGCTGTCCATTGGTCTGAAGAAGGAGAACATCATGCAGAAATTGCTGCCGCATGCAGAGAAACTCGGACCTCTTGGGTTCAAGATCATCGCGGAGTATGTCTCCATCACCAAGTTAGTCATTACCAAGAAAAGAAACACTGGAAAGAGCTTGCAGGCATTGGTCAATGGAGAGAAGATTGCAAACTACGAGTACATCAACTTTCTTGTAGAAGCATTTCCTGCCTTTAACGGAGTCCACCTGCCGCCCATTGCAGAGTTCCTACCCACGGATACTGAAGATGATGCTGCGCTTTTTGACGCAAATCCTCGCAGGAAGACTCTCTTTGCTGGTCATAGCTTTATATTCTTTTCTGCAATTCAATACGCCAATCTGGCCCCTTGCATTTTATCTGGAGAGGGAAAGGCTAAAAAGCTTGAACAGCTGCCCGGAGTAAAGGAAATCCAAGCAGTTTCTCCATCGGGTGTTACCGTTCTTGTTCTGCCACTAGAAGATTCTGCCGCGGTTCTCAAACTTGCGGAAGAAGCTGGTTTGGCCACCATTGTGCAAAACAAGTTTCTCTCCTTGATTCTCTACTGCGATTTCTCGATACTTGAAAAACAATTCAGGAGAGAGAGTAGCCTTGAACTGGCCAAAAAGGTTGAGCCTGCCTCTGGATCATCAATGAAACGCAGTGCGGAGGAAGAGCCTCAGCCGCAGGCACTGAAGAAGTTCAAAAGCAGAAAGCTTAGAGCGAGTACAGTGTTTGATGACATATTTGGAGTACAGAAAGATGACAAGACAGAGTCACCGATCCCAGTAGATGGGGCACAGGAATCGCTTCTGAAGAATACAACATCCATCCAGCAAATGGAAGAATCACCTAGGGAAAACGTACGTGAAAGTTCCAGTGAACCAGAGGTTGTCTTTAAAGGCATGGAGGTCGCCACGCGGCTCCACAAGCAGGCCAAAAGCCCTTCTTCTGCGGCGCCAATTGGCGAAGAGAACGCCGAATCTCTGGAAGACGATAAACCCACACGAATGGCTAAAGGAAAAGGCAAATTGAAGGCAAACAAAGATCAGCTCCCAGTTGAAGATGCAAAAAAAGAGGAGCCGAGCAATCCTGTACAGGAATACGACTACGCAGAATTTGCACACCTGAAAAACTTGGGTCGCGTTGAGACATTTGCATTGACTCGTACACCTGTCCAACGCAGGCAAAGAGGCGACTGGAACGGACGTAAAAACTTCAAAGGTTTTCAACGGGCAAACGGGCAACGAACAGTCCGTGCTGCTCCCCACTTCGTTGGCTTTGTAGAATCGAAATCCAACAGATTTGACATTGCACCTTCAGAAGCACCGGTCTCGCGTAAGGGATCGAGGCTGGGTAATGGTGGCTTGTATGCGCAACAGACTTTGCTCGACGATTATCCAGGCCCCAGAAAGCAACAAACCCAGGTCGTTGCTGTCGATGAGAGTGGCTCGGAGAGCGATGAAGACGAACTACGCTTCAAATTTACTTAAGCCATATCTATCCAACATCATGGGAACATATTGGCCCTGTGCAGGGAATGTGGGCAGATATAGGTGCGTACGACGCCGGCATTAGAATGGTCCAGCTGAAGTCTTTGAAATCTACTTTAATGAGTTGAGAGTCATTCTCCGTCTCCCTATGAGGTTTGGTCGAAATTTCATGATGCACTATCATGTGGATCTCGAGTTCATATCAAGTACCAGCCGAAATCTCTTCTGTTGATAAATGAATTTGCCCTTAATCGAGCGTTGCATGGTGCTGATGGTCGTTCGGAGCTGTTGGCTGTGGAGGTAGGTAGATGGCCACACAAATGCGTCGCTGCTTTCTACGAGGTGTAGTATGTAGCCATAGTATGAAAGTAGAGCCGCGAATTAGTTAAAACAAAAATGCCATTGAACGTGTTTTGGTGGGCGTCATAACAGCAGCATAGTAGGACGATATTTTCGAGAGATATAACAAGCAGAGTTCCCTGACTTTCGTGTGCTTATGAGAAATATTTGAGATTTGGTGTAATCTGAGGCGTGCATTTGCGGGGTTCGCCGTATAAGCGGTTGCCGATCGCTTATTTTCGGCAGCCGATTCGAGGGAAGTCGCCAAATTTGATCGGAGCAATTCTCAACCCATACTACCTCTCAATCCTGCAAGCACATCGACTGCAATGGTGGCAAGTGGAAAGCGCCCCAATTTCCTGGTCGTAGTGGCAGATGACTTGGGGTTCTCGGACCTGGGCTGTTTTGGCGGTGAAATCCAAACCCCAAACCTGGACAAACTGGCCATGAACGGCGTCCGATTTACTGACTTTCATGCAGCTGCAGCTTGCAGTCCATCAAGGTCGATGGTATGTGATCTGCTTCCCTCTTATTAACCAAAGATTTTGACCGGCACGGATAATCATATCGCAGGTTTGGGTAATCTTATTGAATGGACGAACTCCAGTGGGCAGAGTGCACCAAAAGGCGTAAAGCAAAATACAGCCCCACAAAGGGGCATGCCTGGCTATGAAGGATACCTGAATGAGCGCGTCGTTGCCTTTCCCGAGCTTCTCCAAGATGCGGGGTACCTTACCCTCATGGCTGGAAAGTGGCACCTCGGCCTTACTCCAGAGCGGTCTCCCAAGACGCGTGGATTTGAGCGCTCGTTTGCACATTTGCCTGCATGCAGTAATCACTTTGGTTTCGAGCCTCAATTGGAATATCCAATTCCGGGTTTTATGGAAGCGAGTTACATTCCCCTACATAGCAAGGACGGAGAATATACCAATGTCCACGACAGACCTGGAGAGTGGTACTCTTCGAATGGCTACGGTGATATCCTGCTAGAGTACCTCAAAGATCGTGAGCAAAGCAAGGATGAACGGCCCTTCTTTGCATACTACGCCTTTACTGCTCCGCATTGGCCACTTCAAGCTCCGCAGGAGTACATAAAGCATTATCGCGGTGTTTATGATGATGGACCAGACGCGCTACGGATTCGCCGTCTTGAGCAGCTTAAGAAAATGGGCCTTATCGACAAGGATGTTGAACCGCATCCCGTTGTCGCAGAAGAGCTTAAAGAATGGAATGAGTATACAGCAGAAGAGAAGCAGAAATCATGCCGGGCCATGGAATGCTTTGCAGGCATGGTAGAATGCATTGATGCAAACGTTGGAAGGGTCGTCGACTACCTCGAGAAGTCTGGAGAGCTCGACAACACTTTCGTATGTTTCATGTCTGACAATGGGGCCGAGGGGGCTGCTTACGAAACGTACCCGATTGTGCAAGGAAGCATGATGAAGCATCTTCAAAAGTACTACAACAACTCTCTCGACAATCTTGGTAACTTTGACTCATTCATTTGGTACGGACCTCGATGGGCCCAAGCTGCCACCGCCCCTAGTCGACTTTACAAAGCATTTACCACCGAGGGGGGCGTTCGTGTTCCCTTTCTGGCAAAATTCCCAGGTGTTGACGTCTCGAAATCATCTGGTGTCACACACTCCTTCTCCACTGTGATGGATCTTGCGCCAACTATTCTGGAAATGGCCGGAGTTAGCCACCCTGCTCCGAAATATAAAGGCAGAGAAATTGTAACCATGCGTGGCAAGAGTATGATGCCATGGGCCCGTGGAAATGAGCCAAGCATTCATGAGAAAGACTTTGTCAATGGTTGGGAAACGTGTGGTCGTGCAGCTTTGAGAAAAGCAGACTGGAAGATCGTGTTTATACCCAAACCCAAAGGCTTGTGCTCATTGTGCACTCTTATTAACTTTAGGCCCTGAACGCTGGCAACTATACAATCTAGCGGTAGATAAGGGCGAGATTAACGATCTGGCCGAAGAGCATCCAGAAAAGCTGCAGGAGTTACTGAAGTTGTGGGATCAGTACATTGTCGAGACAGGTGTCATCCCGCTGCAACCTGCACTTGGAGAGTTCCTCGAAGAGACTGAGGCGCAGATGCCGGATGGCGCGTGGATGGAATACGACTACTGGAAAGAGGGAGCGCGACAAAATCCAGAGAAATTCCAGAGGAAGCCGCCTCGCTTTCAGCGAACTGTGAAGGCAACCAGATAAGCTGCAGCTATGCGACTTCTACGCATCTGGCTGGTCTCCATAGGCCTAATATATCAGATGAATCGTGCTCGCTGTAGCCCTAACCCGGTCTGTGTGGATGTGGGGAAGTCCGTTTCCCGACGAGTAATATCGGAAGAGCGCGCAGATGATCTCACAGAACAAAGACGGTGCGCTCAAGGCATTCTTCGCCGCCAAGCACTATGCTGTTGTGGGTGCATCAGCCGATGAGTCCAAGTACGGATTCAAGGTCTTCAAGTGGTACGTCGACCACAAGCTTCCCGTATCACCCATCAATCCAAAAGCCGACGAAATATTAGAGGTGAAGACTGTAAAGTCGCTGAGTGAGCTAGCATCGCCTCATGAGACCAGTGTGAGCATCATCACGCCGGCCAAAGTGACCATTGGCGTGCTGCAGGAGGCAGAGAAGCTGAATGTACCGGCTGTGTGGGTGCAGCCTGGGGCATTCGACGACACCTGCAACGACTTCTTCCGTCAGAGCAGCTCCATGGAGTGTATAGCTGGTGGGCGATGCATTCTCATAGAAGGAGAGCATGGTCTTGCATTGCAGGATAAAATGTAATATAGGAAGCTGCTGCCTAGAGATGTTCATTGACCATGCTCCGTAACGCGACACGGCGGAACCCACGAGTGATGCGGTGCTGTTGATCGATGAGAGCCTTTTGCAGTGCACGCTTGGTGCGCAGAGCCTTCTCAGCCAGCGCCTTCCGAGCCCAAGACTTCCTGGCAAGCGAGAGCAAGGTAGCTTCGGTACGTACGGCGCTGCGGAAGATGACTAAGTACATAGTATGCAAGGAAGCCTACCACAGAGTTGGAGACTGAATGACCATCACTGACGAGAGAATCACGCTGGACAACCTGGTGTACTTTGGAAAGCCGCCCTTGAGTGAGGAGAAACTTATTGCCTCTGCCAAATTCACACAGGCTGAGATACCCATTGTAGGTCTTCTCAGCACCAAGATCTAATACCAGCGATTGGCACACCGCATTGAGGCACTACGGGGGCTGCCATTCATTGTGGTTCGGAATCCGGTAGGTGAAGGATCTCACTGAGACTGACTGCAGCATATTCACCGCATTTACTCGCTCTACCTGAAGTCCTTCCACTCTCTCATATCTCAACCTGTTGTAGAAACATTACAACACGACAAGGAGCTGTTGGACTTCTTGCTTCAAGTTGTCCAAGATCATTCCAATACAATCCCTACCCTTGCGTTGGGCTTGAAGGAATGTCGCGAATACATCTCGCCCCGCGAGATCACAACCTTCCTGGACAAGCATCTGCGGGCACGAATTGGCACGCGGCTGATTGCAGAGCAACATGTTGCCCTGCACCAAGTAGAGAATCCCGCATTGATCGGGATCGTGGATACCAACCTCGCCCCACGAAGGCTTTTCTCGCAATGCGCAGATTTTGTGGGGGAGATTTGCGATGTGAAGTATGGCACACGGCCAGAACTCCACATCCGTGATCTTCGACATCTCACGTTTGCATACCTGCCTGTTCACTTGGAGTATGTCTTTACGGAACTGCTCAAGAACGCCTTTCGGGCTACTATGGAGGAACATGGGCGGACAGGTGCCATCCCCAATGTGGAGGTCACGATATCTGCATCGAGCAAAAAGCCGCAGAATGTTGCCATTCGCATTCGTGATCGAGGTGGTGGTATCGACCCCACTGATTTGAGCAAAATCTGGGAATACAGTTTCACGACGGTCAGTAATGAACCGGAGGAAGACGGTCTTAACTTTATGAGTAATACAGGGGTGCAAACGAGTTCGCTTGCCGGTCTTGGCTATGGACTTCCTCTCAGCAAAGCTTATACCGAGTACTTTGGTGGCCATATCGCCGTCGAGAGTTGCTTTGGCTGGGGCACCGACGTATACCTCGAGTTCAACGGTCTTGATAAGGCGGCTATAGATGGTATGGCGTAGCCGAGCGCCGACTTTGATCCTGAAATTGGCGACATCCAACGATGCCAAATAATATAACCCAAAACGGTGCAATCATAAATCAGCTTTGCCCTTTGCTGTCTTTTGTTCTCCGAAAACATGCGAATTGCGTCGATGTCGATCTCTTCACGTATGACATGACGCCTTTCATTGCAGTCAATCCATCTGACAGCTCCTGCGTGTCATATGTATGACGTTCAATGGTTTTGAATATCTGTCCAATTACATCACTAGTGCCTTTGGATGCATACATGGACAGCGTTTGCTGAGTGAACTCAACGTCTACAGTCACCTGCAGTATGCCACTGTGGCTGACTTTTTCCAGTGATTTGATTGCCTCCAACATCTCACTCACAACGTCTAGAAAAAGCTTGTTGAAAACTCTCCCAAGCTGCTTACTCGAAACCGACAAAACTTGAGCGTGCACCAATGTGAGGGAGACCAGCATGTCTAGAACAAAGGGACTGACTGTTACTGGTATTTGTGATTTATACCAATTTTCCCGGTGATCAAGAATCCCATGTCTGATTATAGGTGACAAGGGCCGCGATTTTCGCTTGATAAATTCGTTGAATAATTTGGTATCCAGCTGATCCAAAACATCGTAGACGGTCCCATACTGCGACGTGAGAGCAGCACCAAACGCGTTCTCAAGTTGCGGCACAAGCCTCTGCATGATATCAGTGTGAATCTGGCGCATGTTACTAAGTGTCAACAATAGTCGGACGTCAGAGTCTTTGTAATCCATTATAGTGCTTGGTGAAGTGCTTGCAAACTCTCCATTTACTTTGATGTTGCTATCAGTAGCCATAGTCACCAACTCCTGAAAGAAAGGGTACAGTGACTTCACAATCTTCGTGTGGATATTTGTAATGAGCGTCTGCGACGGCGGCCCAATAACTCGACGGTCAACCGTTTCCGAGACACTCACAAAAGTAAGCATTTGTAGACTCTCAACGATTGTGCTAGCAAATTGAATGAAGCGGGAAGGCAACTCCGTGAGACTGGAATTATCTGGAGCGTGTTTCCACGTTTCAGATCGATAAAATTGAGTGGCATCTCTTGACCATAGTTCGCATACAATCTTGGTTGTCTTATCCCGAATCTCGTTCATGGTTGAGCGCACTTCACTATCCGCACCTCGGGGTAACAAAGATATCAGCTTTGAGCAGTGTAGCGCTATCTTGCTCACCAAAACGGCAAGATTTTCAGCGATAGTTTTCGCGTCTGCGTTGCGTGGCAGAAATGTAAGCTCTTGAAGGCTCGTGTCTCCGCTATCTCTGTAGCGGCCGCTACCATCGTAAGACCGAGATGCATACCTGGATTTTTGAGGAGCAAATAGATGGGCTGTCTGCCGTATCAAGTCTTGTGCTAGATCACCTGCCATTTCCGACAGCTGTCCGCTTTCTGAGTCGGTGAATGAATGGAACCGACGGCTTTCACCTTTATACCCGACAGGTAAGAGCTTTTGAGTATCGCCATCCAGAAAACCATTCACAGTCTTATCAAATAAGATCGCTTGATTCCCATTGCGTTCCAGACATTCGTTGGTGCAAAAGGATACAGCATCCCATAATTCAACTTGCGAGTCTTTGCTACTCGTCCTCCTGACATTTTCAATCGTTCGAACATTGGCTTCGAACGTAACAGAAAATTGTGTCTTCAAATAAGTGTATTGGGAATTTAATGCAGTCCATATCGGGTTTGTTCCAACTCCCAGATCCAAAAGTATGGAGATTGTATCGATGTAGCCATTATTCGTCCGAGTTTCCAGTAACTTTTTTTGCAGGTTTTGAGTGTATGCCGATATTGATTCCTGCGTCTCCAGCCACACTCGATCTAGCATGGCTGTTTGATTATTTTGCTCCGTATCACTTCCCCGCAAGTCATCCACCATAGCTCTCCCCCGTCGGTATTGTTGCTTTATTAAGTGCTTGATGGTGGCAGGTAATTGAAAGAGTTGCTGATTATTTTGGACGATCTGTATTGCGGCTCTCAAAGTCTGTGCTTTGGCTTGATTGGTCAAGACTGATCTGTAAAGATCGGCGGCTTTCTCTGACACTTCCTCCACGTTTCGTGATACATTTCTCGTGCCGAACTCTTGCTTGGGACTTAAAGTAGTAGATTTCATCTCAGAGTACACTCGATCAATTGTTGTCTTTGCGTGAACAAAGCGGTCAAAATTGGTCTCGACAAGGCCCTTCATGGCAAACGACTGCTGCTGTTCAGCACTGCGCAAGTAGCGGAGTCCACGTAGGAGATCGCTGTCAGGAGTCCTGTTGTGCACATCACG
>JAABUZ0100008729.1_pt1 | contig 11835 bp, 8 predicted proteins | sample 5562091 | NCBI WGS metagenome assembly JAABUZ01 (sample SAMN12813069, study PRJNA571459) | rock metagenome | isolation source: Antarctica rocks | place: Antarctica: Victoria Land, Linnaeus Terrace sud | collected 2015-12-21
GGAAGAGCAACTCGTGGCGGGGCTAGCGACCTTGGAAGCGGACTTGCCGCGCATGGCCTCTCTGACTGGCTTCAGCTGGATTACCAGTGTCTCTCTGAATGCGAGTTAGTATCAGAACAGAGATAAAGAGAATTGCCATACCGATAGTAACCGCCTCCCATTGTATGAGGCTTTGGGACGCAAGTTGTCACTCCGTGTTAATACTGGATTTTCTGAATGCTTTGCGCCCATTCCACAAAAGGCGCGGAGCTTTTGTCGATGGTCATGCAGTGTCCGGGAATGGCGCGGGCCTCGGGTTTCAAATGCAATTCTTCGTAAATATAGGCATCATCAAATCCCGCTTCGGCGGCGCTTTCACGGGTGCAGGCGAAATAGTACGCTTTGGGCCGCGCCCAGTAGAGGGCGGCTAAACACATGGGGCAGGGCTCGCAACTGGCGTACAGTTCGCATCCGTCCAGTTGAAAGTTTTGGAGCTTTTGGCAGGCCGCGCGAATGGCTACTATCTCCGCGTGCGCCGTGGGGTCGTGCGTGGCGGTTACGATGTTGACTCCGGTAGCGATCACCTCATCATCCTTCACGATCAGAGCGCCGAATGGTCCGCCGCGCCCGTTCCGTACGTTCTCTACCGCTAAGTGAATGGCTTGTTTCATCCACTCTTCCTGACTGCTGGGCATACAGAACTACTGTACGAAGCCAACGGCAGTCCTTTTTCCTGTTGACATCCAAAAGAAGTTGCTTTATCCTTCTGTTGATAGTCAACAGGAGCTGAGTCGCTGATGGCGGATAGCAAGTCGGATGTGCTGCAAGGGACGCTGGATCTGATGGTCCTGAAGACATTGGACCTTCTCGGGGCCATGCATGGTTATGGGATCGCCATGCGTATTCAGCAGATTTCGGATGATGCTCTTCAGTTAAATCAGGGAACTCTTTATCCCGCGCTGCTGCGCCTGGAGCAGAACGGTTGGATTCGATCCGAGTGGGGCACGTCCGAGAACAATCGCAAGGCCCGTTATTATTCGCTGACGAAGGCGGGCAAAAAACAGCTTGGCGAAGCGCGGGAAAGCTGGGAGCGGTTTGCGGGCATTATGGACCGGCTTCTCAGCGCAACGGAGTAGGTGCATATGCCGCCAGGATTTCACAGGAGCATGGCACGAGTTTGGAGCACGATCCGGCGCGCTCATCGTGAAGAGGAGTTGCGGGCCGAGATTGAGTTCCACCTCCAAACCTTGGCGGATGAGCACCGAAAGCGCGGGTTGAGCGAGAAAGAAGCGCGGCTTGCTGCGAAACGTGAGTTTGGGGGAGCCGAACAGATGAAGGAAGTTTATCGCGAACGCCGGGGATTTCCGCTTCTGGAAAGCATGTGGCAGGATGCGAAGCTGGCGATTCGCGGATTATGCAAAGCTCCTGCCTTCACGCTGGTGGCGATTGTGTCGTTGGCGCTGGGAATCGGCGCGAATACAGCTATTTTTTCTTTTGTAAACGCGGTGCTGCTGAAACAATTGCCGGTGCCGCAGCCGGGGCAACTGGTGACTTTCTCCTTGTTTGAGAATGGCAAACACGTTAATGACAGTTTCAGCTTGCGGGCTATTGACCAAATGGCGGAGCGCGGCGCTGCTTTTGACGGCTTGTTCGGACGTTTTGCTAAAGCATCCAATTTTGCCGCCGGTGACGCATCGCAATGGGTCATGGCGGAGCTTGTGACAGGGCAGTACTTCCAAGTTTTCAAGGTTGCCCCGGCCATCGGTCGACTGCTGACGGAAGAAGATGTCCGAAATGCCGTGGGAAATCCGGTTTGCGTCTTGAGCTATGACATGTGGCGGACGCGCTTTGGCGGAGATCCGAAGATTGTCGGTCGCGCTGTCTCGATTAACAATCACCCGTATCGCGTCCTGGGCGTAACAGAGAAGGGCTTTTACGGTCCTGAACTACAGCAGCGCATGGATTTGCAGGTTCCGGCTACGCGCCTGACTGATTTCATGCCGGGTTTTGGCGCTGTCAAATTTGATTGGAAGACAGGTCTTAGCTGGCTCAGACCCATGGGACGCCTCAAACTAAATCTGACGCGCTCCCAAGCAGAAAGCCAGTTGCGAACGTTGTACCGGCAAATTCGGCCTGAGCCTGTGCATGGAGTTTTGCAAGTCACGGACAGCAAAGACGGATTTAACAATATGCGCGGAAATTTCGGCAAGCCAATCAGTGTGCTGATGGCCGTTGTCGCGCTTGTTTTACTGATTGCTTGCGCGAATCTAGCCAGCTTATTGCTGGCTCGGGCCAACGCTCGCGAAAGAGAGTTTGCCGTCCGATTGTCGCTGGGCGCGTCGCGAGCTCGACTGATTCGGCAGCTACTCATCGAGAGCTTATTGCTGGCGCTCTGCGGCGGCGCTGTCGGCATCCTCCTTTCGTTATGGATTAACAGCACGCTGCTGGCTTTTCTGAACGAAGGGCGAACAGCAATTTACGCTTTACATGTCTCGCCGGATGCAAGGGTACTGTGGTTTGCCCTGGCGCTTTCTTTGGCGACAGCCGTTCTCTTTGGTCTTGTGCCTTCGTGGCAGGCGACACGGCCAGACCTGGTGCCGAGCCTGAAAAGGGAAGAGAGTGGGAGTGTGCGGCCCGGAGATCGAGCGCTACTGCGCAAATCCCTGGTGGTTGCTCAAGTGGCTTTATCGCTGCTGGTTTTGTTTGCGGCTGGCCTGTTCACGCGAACGCTCAGGAGCTTACAGACAGTCAACCTGGGGTTTCAGCCTGAGAAGGTGATCGCTCTTTCCCTTGATACGGATGTAGGCGGCCACTCCGACGCGCAAGCTTCCCAAATTCAGGATGAAGTTCTACGGCGGGTTCGTCTCCTTCCAGGCGTTCAGGCGGCAAGTTTAGCTGTATTCCCTCCATTTAGCGGAGGCCACATGACAGTGGACATTGAAGTGCCCGGCTCGGTAGCAAAACACCGGGACGAGTCTCATGCGATTTTTGACGCTGTCAGTTCTGGTTACTTTGCCACGCTCAATCAGCGACGGCTTCTTGGCAGAGATTTCTCGGATGCGGATACGCGGCAGGCCCGGAAAGTCGCCATTGTGAACGAAAAATTTGTTCAACACTACTTCGCCGGCCGGTCCCCCTTGGGCCAACTTATTAAACAGGAGAAAGTTGATACCGAGATCGTCGGAGTTGTAGCGAATGCGCGCGAAATAGATCTTCGAAAGCCGCCGGACGATACGATTTACGTGCCGGAGAAGCAGACGTATAACTCGGGCCTGACTTTCCTGCTGCGTACGCAAGCTGATCCATCACAACTAACTCCATCCTTACTCGCGCTGGTTCGTAACGTGGATAAGGGGACAGCCGTGTCCTCGGTAAAAACGCTGAATACTCAAATTGACGCTGGTCTCTCTTCGGAACGCATCCTCAGTTATCTTTCGAGTTTGTTCGCGGGACTGGCTACGCTGCTGACTGGTATCGGGCTGTATGGCGTGATTGCTTATACGGTGACGCGCCGGACGCGCGAGATCGGAGTACGTTTTGCCATCGGCGCGCAAAGGTCGGACGTCGCGAAACTGTTTCTCCGTGAAAGCCTGGCGATGATCGCGGTTGGCGTGATCGTGGGGGTACCGCTGGCCTTAGCGTCCGTAACTGCTTTGAAGAGTTTGTTGTTTGGTTTGACGGCAACGGATCTGCCGACGCTCTTTATAAGTGTCGGGTTGTTAATGGCGGCGGGGCTGGCCGCCACAGCTTTGCCGCTGAGACAAGCGGTTTATGTGGACCCGCTGCGGGCGCTGCGGTACGAGTAGCGATTCGCATTTGTAGGCGTTTGCGCCTATCCTGGTGTTATTGCTTACCGCAAACGCAGTAACTCCACCCTTCCGTTGGCGTAACATCACATCCCCGCAGCGCCTCACTGTTCTGGCAGCCGGGCTGGGCTGGGGCTTGGACGCCTTCGATGTCATGCTGTACTCGATTGTGCTGGCCACGCTCATGCGCGAGTTCGGCATGACGAAATCCACCGCCGGTCTTCTGAACAGCCTCACGCTGATTGCTTCCGCTATCGGCAGCTTTGTGTTTGGATTGCTCGCTGATCGCGCCGGACGCCGCCGCATGTTGAGCATCAGCATTCTGACTTACTCGCTTTTTACCTTTGCCTGCGGCTTTTCAACAAGCATTACCGCTTTGGCGATTTTTCGTTTCTTTTTGGGGCTGGGCATGGGCGGCGAGTGGAACTCGGGCGCTACCCTGGTAGCCGAAACGTGGCCGAGTTATTGGCGCGGGCGCGCCATGGCGATTGTGCAGAGCAGTTGGGCGCTGGGCTATGCGCTGGCGGCGGTGGTGGCGGGCATCGTTTTAGCCCATGCGAGTTGGCGCTGGGTCTTCTTTGTTGGCGTGCTGCCGGCGCTCTTTACCTTCTGGATTCAACACGACGTGCCCGAGCCTGAACTGTGGAAACAGCATAGGGCGGGAAAGCCTGTTTCCCCGGCGGAACGTCGGCGGCTCTGGTCCGCGGTCCTGCCGCGTCTTTCCGCGCTGCTGGCGATGAACACTTTCGGCATGTTCGCGTGGTGGGGACTGTTTACCTGGATTCCGGCTTATCTCGCGCTGCCAATCGAGCGCGGCGGGCGTAACTTCAATCAGGTTGATTTCACCACCTTTCTCGTGCTGCTGAATCTGTGCGGAATGTTTCCCGGTTATCTGCTGTTTGGGGTATTGGCGGATCGCCTGGGCCGCAAGCGCACGCTCATTGCTTATCTTCTGTTGGCCGCGCTTTCAGTGCCGGGTTTCGCCTTGGCGCGTCAACCAGGGCTGATCCTGCTGACTGCTTCGGTTTCCGCTTTCTTCGGCACCGGTTTCTTTGTCGGCTCCGGCGTTCTCGGCAGTGAACTGTTTCCCACGGCAATCCGTGCCACCGCGCTGGGCGTTTCTTATAACGTGGCCCGCGGCCTGAGCGCTTTTGCGCCTTTCCTGATCGGCGCGATTGGGGAACGCCGCGGCCTTGGTTGGGGCTTTGCCGCTTGTGCGATAGCGTTTGCCTGCGCCGCTTTGAGCGCCTTTTTCGTTCCGGAAACTCAAGGTACGGAACTGGCGTAGAGCAAGGCGCCGCGCCGCGCGATAATTAATGCAGCTATGCCAGACTTAGACATCTTTAGCGAAGAGTTTTCCCGACAAGCCGCAGAAGCCGGTAACCAAGCTCGGCTGCAGTTGTTAAAACAGGGAATTCCGGTCTGCTACCTCGATAAAGAATTTGGTGTGAACATCATAGAGTACCCGGATGGCCGAAAAGTTGAGATCCGGTTCATTCCCGGAGCGCCAGGAGATCGGAACTACGAAGTGATCCGCGAGTTAAAACATTCTTCGGCTGCGTAGATGCCGGTCCTTACAGTCATTGCCGGACCAAACGGATCTGGCAAAAGCACCTTAATGCGCGCGCTCGACTTCGAGGGCCGACAAAACCTGCTTAACCCAGATGATGTAGCCGTTGAGTTGTCGCCGGAAAATCCTGAAAAGGCGGCTTTTGCGGCTGGACGGCGAGTTTTAGAGCGTACTCGTGAATACTTGCAAATGGGTGTAAGCTTTGCGATTGAAACCACACTTTCCAGCAAGCAAAATATTGCAACCCTTCGCAATGCCCGAGAGTCTGGTTTTCAAGTTCGGCTAATCTATGTTGCGCTGGATGATCCTGAAAGAAATATCTTTCGAGTGAAAGAGCGTGTTGCCTCGGGTGGTCACAACGTTTCTGACGTCGATGTCCGCCGACGATATCAACGTAGCCTCGCTAACGCCGTGGAAGCGCTACGTATCGCGCATGAAGCGATTGTCTATGACAATTCCGGACTACAGCACCGGAAAGTTTTAGAGTTGCGTAACAGCGCTGTTACCTGGCAGGCAGCCGAAAAGCCGGAGTGGGTATCAGAACTTTACGAAGCGTTAGTTCGGGTTTAATACACTGGCGTGTATGACTCGTCGAACCCTGGTTGGTTCCCTGGCCGCTGCCGCCGCGCTTCAATCGCAAACTACTGCTCGCCATTCGCATACGGAATGGCGTCCCAAGCTTGGTGTTCTGGGCCGCTACACGCCTACCAACGTTGCTTTTGCCAAGGAGGCGGGTTTTACCAACATGATCCTGGATGCCGGCGCTCGCTCTACGCTGGACGCCGCCAACATCACGGATGCGCAGGTGGAGGAAGTCCGGCGCACGCTCGCGCAACACGGGATGCATGTTTCCGCTTTCCAACTGACCGTGAACCACATTGACCCTGACCCTAATCGCCGTACGAACACCAACGCTTATTTCGTCCGCGCCATTGAACTGGCGGGTAAATTAGGCGTTCCGTATATCGGCACAGCTTCCGGCAAGAACGCCGGCCAGTCCTTCACGCAACAGGTCGATGAAGTGGTCCGCACTTACAACGAGCGTTACTTTCCGGCCTGTGAGCGCAGCAAAGTGCGCATCCTGTGGGAGCCTTGGCCCGATGGCCCGAACATCGCGACCAGCCCCGTTGGTTACGAAGCTCTTTTCAAAGGTTTTAACAACTCGCCTTACGTCGGCTTGCAATATGATCCATCTCATCTGGTCCGGCAGTTCATGGACCCGATTCAGACGGCCCGCGATTTCGCCGACAAAATCTACGATGTTCATCTGAAAGACACCGAAATCCTCTGGCCGGTGTTGCGCTCCGGCGGCATCACTCCCGTCAATGGCCAGAACTGGTGGCGGTATCGCATTCCCGGCATGGGCTCGATTGTCTGGCGCGATTTCTTCAGCGTTCTTCAGGATATCGGCTACTCCGGCGCGATGTCGATTGAACAGGAAGATCCACTGTATGGGGCGGACAACAATCCCGGTCCTGATTTCAGTGAAGACTTCAAACTCGGTTTCGTGATGGCAAAGCGTTATTTAACGCAGTATGTGCCATAAGAAATGCGTTACGGATTCATGAAAACGTTTGCACGTGAAATTGAATCCGATATACTGTCTAAACAGTAGTAAGCGGTAGGTAAAAGTTCGGGCGGAAGCGTCCTAGGGGTCGCTTCTGTTGGATCGCTGTTCTGCCTGCTCTTCCAAGTTGAGAGGGAGTCTATGAGGACACGTCTACGCGCAAGTCTCTGCGCAACAGTTCTATCTTTTTTATTTTTCGCACTCAGCAGTTTTGCTCAGTCCGATCTGACTACGGTTACGGGTACAATTCATGATCCAACCGGGGCAACGGTCGCAGGCGCTACGGTTACTATTCGGAATCAAGCAACCGGTGCGGAGCGCAAGGCAACCACCAACGCTAGCGGTTCCTACTCGATTCCAAGTTTCCCAGCCGGGAACATAGAGATGATAGTAGAAGCCCCAGGTTTTAAGCGCTATGAGCAATCGGGTAACTCGCTGCAGGCGAACGTTACCGCGACCCTGGATGCAGCTTTGACCCTTGGCCAATCCACCGAAACGGTTCAGGTCACTTCCGAAGCGCCGCCGGTGCAGGCTGACAGTGCAACTTTGGGACGCGACGTTACGACCCGCCAAATTCAAAACTTGCAGCTAAACGGCCGCAACCCCTATCTGCTTTCACTTTTAAAGCCGGGCGTAAACGGCAATACAGCCATTGGGCAGTTCACCTTCGGTTTGAATAATGGCCTCAACGTGAACGGGTCGCGCAACCAAGATACATTGATCACTCAGGATGGAGCAGTGGCCGTACGTACACGATCAAACGGAACCAGCATCGCCGTAGCAGACGCCGACTCTACCCAGGAAGTGCAGATCCTCACCTCCAACTACACGGCTGAGTACGGCCGCGCATCAGGAGGCCAGATCCGCGTTGTGACCAAGAGCGGCACCCGTGACTTCCATGGCACGGCGTATGAATACTTTCGGAATTCGGCGCTCGACGCCAACTCCTGGTCGCGCAATAACAGCCCCGACCCGAACATCAATAGCCAAGCTGCACCGCTGCGCTTTAACCAGTTCGGGTACAACATTGGTGGGCCGATTTTCATCCCAAAGAAGTTCAACGCGGATCGCAACAAAATCTTCTTTCTCTTTGGACAGGAGTACGTACGCTATCGGCCAACTGCCCAAAACAACCTTTCGAGCAATCAGTTCGTGCCCACGGCGCTGATGCGGCAGGGCAACTTTAGCGAACTTCTCGATCCGTCGAACGTCTTTTATAAGACGACGCGCCTTGTTAGAGATGCAAACGGGGTTCCGTATCCGAACAATATTATTCCCGCGAACCAGCTCAGCAGAAACGGTCTTGCGCTGCTGAACGAATTCCCGGCTCCCAATCGCACCGGTGGTTTGAATTATCAGGTGGCAGCGTCGGCTCCTGAGAACCAGCGCAAGGATACCGGCTCGGTCGATATCGTGCCCAAGGACAATCAGTACATCCGGGTGCGCATGCTGAACTATGAGTACGACAGTGTGAGCCCATTTGCCAGCGGCTACCAAGTGATTCCGCAGTTGATCAACCGTCCCAATCAAACTGCCTCTGTGAACTGGACCTGGAACGTAAATCCTACGCTGGTTAATGAGTTTTTAGTTTCGGCCAGCCGTGACCAGGTGTTTATTGATATCGACCGATCCAACGGTCTTTATAACCGGAGCAGGTACGGCATTAATTACCCATTCTTGTTCCCAAACGGCAAGAACATTCCGGAGAAGATCCCGACTGTCAACATCGGTACCCCGTTTGGTGAGCTAAGCGGCTTACCCTACCCGTCCTCTTCGAAAGGGCCGATCTACGACATCTCCGATAACGTCAGCAAGGTTACGGGCAACCATACGCTCAAGGCCGGATTCTTATTTGAGCGAGCGGGTCAAAATGACTACGACCAAATCAACATTGCTGGCGTACCCGGCGGCACCAACAACCAGAATGGCCGGTTTGCATTCCTGGATTCCACTCCGGGTGGAACCGGTCTTGCTGTCGCGAATGCGGCTATTGGTCGATTTGATACCTACGCTGAACTGGGCACTCGCGCCTACACTCCTTACCGCGGCTTTATGTACGAGTGGTTCGTCCAGGACTCCTGGAAGGTAACCTCAAAATTGCATCTCGACATCGGTTTGCGACACTCGATCATCATTCCTTACTACAGCATCTGGCGAAATATTTCGCTGTTTGACCCGAAGTATTATAATCCCGCGGTAGCGGTTCAGGTTGATCCGGGAACCGGAAGGCCCATTCCGGGTACCGGCGATATTTACAACGGTGTCGTCATTCCTGGAAACGGGTTCCCAGCGTCGGCACATGGCCGAGTGCTCGCTGATGACTATCCGCTATATCAGAGCGGCATTCTGAGATTATTCAGGGGTGGTAATGAAAAGAAATCTTATTCTGATAGTCACCCGCTCCAAGGTTTGCAGCCCCGCCTTGGCATTGCTTACGCCTTCAACCAGAAGACAGTGATCCGCGGCGGTGTTGGGCGTTACCTGACCCGCCTTGGCGTGAGCGACTCGGTTTTTCTGGGCGGAAATCCGCCTTTTCAGCCGAGCGCTTCAGTGTCTTACGGCTCAGTTGACAATCCTGGCGGCGTAGGTCAAAACACCTTCCCGCTCTCGATTAACACACAGAGTCCGAATTTCTACAACCCGGAAGCTTGGTCCTGGAATCTGGCTGTTCAGCGCGAAGTCGGTTTCCAAACAACGGTTGAAGTCGCTTATGTAGGTCGGCGCGGTCTGCATCTGCAGCAGGAGGCCAACATCAACCAGTTGCAGGTCGGACAGCGATTTGCAAATCCAAATATTAACGCGGATGCTCTTCGGCCTTACAAAGGCTTTGGTGCAATCCGTGAAACCGATAACGTGGCGAATTCCATATATCACGCTCTGCAGGTGGACGTCAATCGGCGGTTCTCCAGCGGATTCCAGGCTGGCCTTGCTTATACATGGTCCAAGAGTATGGACAATGGATCAGCCCAGCGCGACGTAGTTCCAAATGCCTATGGCGACCGCAAGCTGCTATATGGATTCTCGGACTTCGACCGTCGCCATGTGGCAGTCGTTAACTTTATCTACGAACTGCCATTCTTCCGTGACACGAAGACTTTGGCTGGAAAGCTCTTAGGCGGTTGGCAGATCACAGAAATCAGCCAATTCCAAACCGGCTCACCAGTCTCTGTCCAGACCAGCGATGATATCGCCGGAGTTGGAACCGGCAGCGGAAGCGGCAGCGGAATGGCGACACGATACATCGTGAACGGGAAAATTCCTCAGCCTGGGCTGTTCGGGGACCAGGGTCAGTGGTATGCGTTCCAGCCCGGAGTAAACATCTTGCCTCCGGCACAAGGCACTTTCAGCAATCAGCGCAGCCGAAACATCTTCTTCCAGCCCGGCTTCCAGAACTGGAGCGGCGGCATCTTCAAGACCTTCCATACGACCGAGGTTCAGGCGGCAACGCTCCGCTTCGAAGTCTTCAACTGGATCAATCATCCCAACTGGGGTGGCGACAGTGGCGGCGGCCTGCAGACGAATCCAAACAGTGGAACCTTTGGCAGAATTGTGACAAAGGGCAGCCAACGCCAGTTGCAGATTAGCCTGCGTTACTCGTTCTAACTACAACCTGAACCTTTAATTAAATCCCGCGCAGCCTAAAGCTGTGCGGGATTCTGGAGTTTGGACATTTTTTGTTGATAACGGATGAACTTGGGCCGGGCCTTGGTACAAGTAGAGCCGGGAGCATCCTGCTGTGTTACTCACGCGCTTTCTTGCCCTTCTTTCGCTCTGGCGACCGGTGTTCCCACAAAAGCGGAGCTTTCAGCGTGCGGTACGCCAAGCGGTGGGTGCGTTGCTGGTTGTTGGCTCGGCAACCTTGACCCGCATTCTGGCCAGCCTGGGCCGCGACCAGCAAGACTGGAGTGCGGACTACAAACTCCATGCCCGCGCCGAGTGGAACGAACAGGAATTGTTTAATGCCCTGCTGCCCTCGGCTCTCGCGCACTGTCCCGGTCGGTTTGTGCCCGTGGCGCTCGACGACACGCGGCTGCGGAAAACCGGTAAGCGCATCCCGACGGCCTTTTGGCAGCGCGATCCGCTCTCGCCTCCCTTTCGTGTGAATCTGCAATGGGGGCTGCGTTTTTGGCAGGCCAGTCTGCTCTTGCCATTGCATCGCAAACACAACGTGAATGCCCGGGCTGTGCCCGTGCGCTTTGTCACGGCCCCGAGCCTGAAGAAGCCGGGAGCCAAGGCCACCGTGCAGGAGCAAGCGCATTTCCGCCAGCAACGCAAACAGTACAATCTCAGCCAGCAATCCGTGAGTCTACTGATTGGCTTGCGAAGGAGTCTGGATCAGGCGGGCGTGGCCCACAAGCCTCTGCTGGTAGCCGGCGACGGTAGTTTCTGCAATCGTGCTCTGTTTCGCGCACCATTGGAGCGTGTAGATTTGCTCTGCCGCAGCCGGGCTGATGTCCGGCTCTGTCGCCCGGCTGCGGCGGGTTCGCGCCGCCCCTATGAGGAGGAGAAGTTCACACCGGAACAAGTGCGACAAAACGAAAGCATCACTTGGCAGAGCACCAAACTATGGCACGGTGGGAAGCGTCGGAAATTGCGCTACAAAGAGGTAGGCTTGGTGCTTTGGCAAAGCGGAGCTGGTTCCCGTCCCCTGCGCTTGCTGGTGGTGGCTCCGGTACCGTATCGCCGTACGCCGCGTAGCCGGCTATCCTACCGCCGCGCGGCTTATCTGCTGACCACCGATCGGAGTACGCCCGCCCTCCAGTTGCTGCAGGTGTATCTGGATCGTTGGGAAATCGGCGTGTCCAGAAAAGGACACATGGTCCAGTCGGTGAGAGACCGACCGAGGCGAAAAGACTCAAGCCTCGTAGCTGGGGAGGCGCCGTGGCGCGAAAGCAAGACGGCGGAGCCCTCCG
>JAABUZ0100008733.1_pt1 | contig 11832 bp, 16 predicted proteins | sample 5562091 | NCBI WGS metagenome assembly JAABUZ01 (sample SAMN12813069, study PRJNA571459) | rock metagenome | isolation source: Antarctica rocks | place: Antarctica: Victoria Land, Linnaeus Terrace sud | collected 2015-12-21
ACAGCCGGCCCGCAGCGACTGACCACTCAAACTGACGCCAACTTTCACCGACATCCGCCAGGCGCAGAGCCCACCAGTGACGTCATGATTCACCGGTATCTGACGCCCGGGTTCACCCACGAAGCCAATGTCGAGCCCGGTGGTCTCGACATCGATAACCACGTAGCCCATTTAGAAATCCTCCCCAGCCCGCAACATAAGAACCACATTGCCGACTCTTCGCAACGGGGCGAACCCCTTATCCGCGTTGCCCGGGGAACTGTTCTCATGTGTGGTCACTGCGCGGCCTCCTCAGTTTCCGTGGTTGTAGCGGACAAGGCGAACGTCCAGCGTTGCGGCGGCGACGGAGCCACGCATGATGTCCTGGGCGCGGTCTTCGGGGAAGCCGCCCGATCCGGTGCCGATGATGGGCAACGCGATGGACTGGTAGCCCTGCTGCTGGGCGAGGGTCACAGCGTTGCGCGTCGAGTCGCGGATCGAGGCCTCCGTGGCCTGCCAGCGGAGGTTGATGCCGGCGACGTGGATGATGCCGCGGTGGGGCAGCCGCCCGGCGGTGGTCAACACCGCCGAGCCGAGCGGCATCCGCCCTTTGCGGGCCAACTCACGGAACGGGGCCGGCCCGGCGGCGGTCTTGATCGCTTTAGAGACGCCTTGGGGAACCAACAGCCACCGCGGGATGACGTTGCGGTTCCATGCGTTGACGATGACGTCGACGCATTGGGCGAGGAGATCACCCTCCACGACCTCAACACTCATCTTGCATCCCCTTCGTTACGCGAAGCGCGGCCGCACGGACATACCTCGCGGCCGCCCCGCCAGCTTCAGCATGATGTCATCACCCACCCGAGCAGCGGGCCTCCCGACCAGCGCCGGGTCAGCACGTACCGATAGGTCCCGCAGTCGCTGAGCACCGCAGCCCGCGCCACTCGCTCGACGGTGCACGGCCGGTGTCGAATCACCGGCATCATGAGACCTTCCGCGCCCGATCACCCAGGAGGGCATCGTTGACCACCGGCCACAGCACATCGTTTCTGTTGTAGACCGGGTCGATCACCGTCAACCGCAATGCCTCACGGATCGCCTTTTGAGCGGCATACCCGCACTTTTCGTACATGACGTCACGCCATTCGCCGCTGATGTGGGCACCGAACCAGGTGTGCGGCTGGCGTTCCATCTCGGTGACGACCGCGCCCCAACACTGGCCGTCGGCGATGAACGGCTCACCGTGGACGGTGACACCATCGACCACCACCCACAGCCCCGCCTCGATCGCCGCGGCCATGATCCGCGAGCCGGTGTAGCGGTCGATGTAGCCCTCCACGGCGGCGCGTTGGCGCCCCAGTGTGCCCTGCACCGCGCACTCCTCCAGGTCTCCCGGCTGGGAGCCGTCGGTGAGAAACCCTGCCCGGTTCCATGCCGCCAACATCGGAACAAGCGGCATTGTTTCCTCATCCGGCCCATAGCCCGGTTCATAGTTCGGCTGGGATTCCACCTTGCCTTCCAACCACAGGGCGGTCACGGCGGCCACATCGGCCAGAGACCGCGTCGCACGCCACCGGCGGCGGTCGCCGCGGGACATGCGAGGGCGGTAGCTGCGGTTGATCAGGGCCAGTACAGCGGCTAGCAGCCACACGGCGGCGATACCCACATCCGCAGCCCAGTTCCCGATCGGCGCCGCGAAGAACACGAGCAGCACCCCCACCTGCGCCACAACGGCCACGGCCGGGACGCCAGCCCAGATGGGCACGCGAGGCACCTGCTCACCGGGATCGGCGGTGCAGCACTCCAGTTCGGCCTGCCGGCAGCGCTGCGCCTCGAGGAACTCGGGGTCGCGGGAGAGGCGTGGTTTCTCTGCGGCCGGTACAACAAGTCGGCCGGACTGGTCGGTGGTTGCCGACGAAAGGTCATGTGCTGTCGAGTGGATGATCTGAACTTTCGCGCCTGATGGTTCCTGTAAGTCGTATCGGCCGTCGCGATAGGCCTGTGCGATCAGCGGTACGTCAGCGTGACCTCCGCCGTCGATGACGCCCCACGATGCGAGCGCCTCGATCAGGCTGGGTGACTCGTCGGCGATGAGGCCGTCGTCGATGGTCACCCACGAGGTGCCCGCCACCGTGTTGGTGAGCGTGTCGTGCATCTGCAGGACGCACAGTGCCGCGCTCGGCAGGATGAGGGGTTCGGTGTACATCTGCGCCAGGGCGGCCAATGAAATCTCCCATAGCCCCCGGTCCGCCGAGTCGACCGTCAATGACCCTAACCACCACGTACGGTATTCGGGATCGCAGGTGGCTTGACGCTCGGAGAGAATAGTCTCGCCGCAGCCCTCGCCTATTTCGTCCCACGGGAAGCTCGACGAACCAGAACGACTCTCGTCTTCGTCGATGAGGACTTTCAGTGTGGTTTCACCGTTGTTGTGATAGTCGAGGTACACCCAATGCGTGGGCCAGTGCGCCGGCCCGACGGCGGCGGTGAGCCGCTGCCGCAACACTGGTGCGCAGCGCTGCACGAGAATTCTCGACGAGATGAACTCGCCGGCCTGCGGCACAACGGCGTTCAGATCGAGGGTTCTCGAGTCGGTCATAGCCGGTCTCCCCCGCCGTCGAGGCCGCGCAGCATGGCGGCTGCCCTGCAGCTCGCCGATCACCACGGCGTCGAAGTTCACGACTTCCTCCGGCGGCGCAGAAAGTAGACGGCGACCGCGATGGCGATACCGGCCGCGAGGAGGAGGCCGATGCCGTGGCCGGAGCGGAACAGCTCCGACACCCCGTGCCAGGCGAAGGCCGCGGCGGCGGCATGGGCGAAGGTGTTGGCCAGCGATCCCAGCATGCCGCCACCGGCATGCCCACCGGTGTGGCTGGCGGCGAGGAGCACCGCCGTGTTGAGCGTTGTCATTGCTTCATTCCTTCCGATCGGATGCTCCTGAGAGATGCGGGTCGGTGACCAGGCGGGGCGCCTCGAGTTGAAGCAAGTGCCCGGCCCGCGGCGCGGTCAGCAGTCTTTGCCGCTGGCAGCGCCTTCCCGATGACCGTGTGCCGCAGCGGGGTGCGGGCGTTCCCGTCACGGTTCGCGGGGCAGTCCATCAACACCGGGGTGCGGGAACCAGGCGGGCGTCGCGGGCGACCTCCCAGGTTGTCACTGTGCCGGCGGTCTCGGGCTGCTCGTGGTCGGCGAGCACCACCTGCAGGCGGGGGTAACGGGCCACTGGGGGACGACTCTCGGCGACGTTGTCCCGGTCGCGCCAGCGGTGCGGGGCGGGTGTGGTGTCGAGGTGGGTGAACTTCGAGGGGCGGCAGGAGACGTTGGCTCGCATCTCCCCGGACATGAGCTCGGCGGTGATCCGCTGTGCACCCAACAAGAGGGTGATCTTCGCGCTGCGGCCCTTGCGCGCCAGGCTGCCCACGGTCTCGAGCACCGGGCACTTGTTCGGCCTCCCCGTCGGCGTGGTCTGCGCAGCCCACCACTGCTCGACCATGGTCGTGAAGTAGCGGTAGTCGTCGATGACCAGCAGCAGCGGCGCGAGGTCGTTCTCGTTGACCTCTTCGCTGGCGAGCGCCTGGTAGCGCCCGGTCATCTCGTGGTAGACGTGCCGGATGGTCGCGATCATGTCTTCGACGGTGCTGGCGACGATCTGCACGTTCGGTCGGTCCTGCACCCCGCAGTACCCGACTCCGGTGGGGTCGCAGACGAGCACCGGCCCCACGCGGTCAGCCCAGTCGAGGATGCCCTCGGTGATCTCGACACTCTTCCCGGTTCCGGTGGGTCCCTCGATCATCACGTGCGTCGAGTCGCCTGCGGCGCCTCCCGGCCGCATGTCGATGACGGTCGGGGGTACCGAGCCTGTATGCCGGCGAGGCTGCGGGGGGTTCGGCGAAATCATGGGTCCTCCTACTGGGTGTGGTGATGGGAAACGCTGGGACGGATCTGAGGGGTCGGCTGCGCACCAAACGGGTGCCGGCCTCCTCGATGAGGTCGGCCAGCGCGGCGGTGACCAGCTCGGGTTGCTCGAGCGGGAGCAGGTGCCCGGCCCGCGGCGCGATCAGCAGTCTTGCCGCCGGCAGCGCCTTCCCGATGACCGTGGTGTGCCTCGGCGGGGTCAACCGGTCGACTGCCCCGCAACACACCACGACGGGGCATTGGCGCAGGGCGCTCAGCGCGGCGAGCTCGTCGTGGGTGGACAACGTGGGCAGGAAGTTCAGCACCGTCCGCGGGGGTGTGGCGGCGATCATCTGCTGGAAGAATCCCGTCACCGCACCGGTGGTGGGGTGCTCGCCGTAGGACAGTGCCCGGATGAGCGGAGCCAACACCGCAACCGCCGGCGAGCTCGCGTGCTCGAGCAGCCAGGGAGTGGTGGCACCGAGCCGGCGCAGCACGCTGCACCCGGGGTGATGCGCGCCCAACCGCAGCACAGCGGGCACCAGCCCGGCGGCGGCGGTGGAGATCAGGGCCACGCCCGCGACCCGGGTGGCGAACAGCTCGGGGTCCTGACGGGCCAGGGCCATGATCGTCATGCCGCCCATAGAGTGCCCGACCAGCACCACCGGACCCGTGGGTGCCACAGTGCGCAGCACCGCGGCCAGGTCGCGGCCTAGCTGGTCGATCGTGCAATGGCCGGTTGAGGACCTGCCCGAGCGGCCGTGGCTGCGCTGGTCGTAGAACACCAGCCGGGCATCGGTGCAATCCGGCAGGTCTCGACGCTGGAAGTACCAGGAACCCATGTGCAAACAGAAGCCATGGACGAACACCACCGTCATGGGTGCACTGGCATCGCCAATTTCCTCGACTCGCAGAGCGACACCATCATCGGCGGCCACGGTCGACACTGTGGTAACCGGCAGTAGATCCTCACACCGCACCCCCGATGGCACCGAAAGTTCACGGCTCGACGGCCGCCCGATTCCTTCGGTGTCCGCCTTCGGTCGACGTGTAGGCGCGGCGGTTGTCATGACGCGAGCCCGAGTCGTGCAGCTGCCGCAGCCGGGACGGCGGGTCGCGCGGGCTCGTCTGTCCCGGTACCGGCATGGTGCAGACCCACCAGATCCGCGCCGAGCGCCGCCAGATCCAGGGGCAGGCACAGCACGTGGTCCTCGCCGCCAGCGTGCCATCCCACATAGGTCGTGCCGTCCTGCTCCTCCCGGACCCACTCGACAGTGATCGGCCCCTGGGTGGTGCCATCTGGGTCGATGGGCAGGTAGACGACGTCGCCCGGGGCGAGGTCGGGGATCGGATAGGCGTTCATGATGCCTCCTTTGCTGGGTCGAGGCTTCTGATGCCGTCGTTGAGGTAGACGACCCCGGCGGCAGTCGTGCTGCTGTTGTCCCCGGCGCGACCGTGCGTCGATGTCCCGTCGGAGCACGCCACCGAGGACTGTGGATCGCCGCCGACGCTGGTCAAGGTGTGGTGGGGATCGGTCAGGCGTCGATAGCAGATGGCGTGCACTGGTAGCCCGTGGAGGTGCCGGGGGCGGGGCATGCGAGGAGTGCTGCGTACAACGCGACCGCAGTTGGGGCACCTCCCCCAGGGGCGTTGACGCGCGTGGCTGCGGCTCATGACGTTGCCCCCGGAAGGTGCCCTGATCCGTGTTCCAGACCTGCAATCAGCTGCGGCGCGAGGCCCGTGCGGATGACCGCGTCGTCGAGCTCGAGCATCCTGGAGCCATCTGGCCACCGTGCATTGTTGGCCGCGGTGATCAGAGCTGCGACAACGTCTTCGGCTGTGCAACTCAGGGCCGCGGCAGTGGCGGTACTCATGAGCGGCAAGTAGCGTCGACGGTCCTGTTGCCGTGATGTCCGTTCATCACATCTCCATTCATCGCAATGGCCTCTACCTGTAGGTAGATGCGATGGACGGACGCCGTGTGACCGGGGATCGACTTCTTTCTCTGTGGCAGGTTGGTCCTGCCTACTGCTGGTCGGCCCACTCCGCGCTGGGCAGTGGGGCAGGCCAGTGCGTCAGCGGGCGCGGTGCTGTGTCTGGGGATCTAGACCGACGGTGGCCAATACTTGCCACAACCGTGTGTCGGCTTCGCGGACCGGCTCCTCAGAAGCACTCACCGCGCTGCGGTGCTCAGCCACGGCTTTCGCCAGGGTCTCGAGAACAGCACGCGCCGCGGGGTTGTACCGGGCCACCTGCGCCCCAGCCCAGGCCAGTGGCGCGTTTTCCCGGCGCTGCAGGCGTACCCATGCGTCGTCGCAGTAGTCGATGAACTTGATGGCTCGTCGGTGTTGCTGCTCGTCGAGTGCGCCGGCGGCCAGATCAGCCTGGGTCTTGTCGAGGAAGTTCTCCAGCACATCGAAGGTGCGCTCGGACAGGCGCTCGTCGAAGGTCAACACGGCCCACAGCGCGTTCCACCGAGATCTATTCTCTCCTCGAGGTAACAGGTGATCGCGCACGACGACTGCGAACTCGTCGTCGCCCAGTGCGATCAGCGTTTTCACCGTCGGCCGCGGCGGGAGGTCCACAGGGTTGACGACTCGTCCCCACGGCTGCTCCACGATCGTTCTTCCCTTCACCGTTCAACAACACCATCCCAGGACAACATGGGTGGTGACCGACTGCAGGTGTTCCTACCACGCGGCCAGGACACCCCAAGGGTGCTAGATTGCCCAGCACTGCGAGAACGCCGGTTGAGGTGGAGGTACCCCCTAAGTTGGGGTGCCTTCACCACCTCGATACCCCGGGTCAAACGAACTCGCGCAAGCGGGGAAGATGTTCGCACAACTCAGCGAACAGCGACGGCCACCCTCGGCGCAGCCACGTCACGCGACCTTCCTCGAGGCGGGATCCGTCCAGCATGTGCGAGACCCGCATCATCGTCTCCGGGGCACCCAACGCTTGCAGCTTCGCGTACACCGGGTTCAGTGGGATGCCGTAACGGGAGAGATAACCGTGTACGTCGGCGGTCGACCAGTCCCAGATCGGTCCGAACACACTCGTCCCGTCGGCGCGGTGAATGATGCCGCCGTGTCGTTGTCTGCTCGCTTGCGTGGTGGTGCAGCACGGTCCGCAGCCGGTGGCGGTTTCGGTACGCAGAGCTCGGGCGTAAAGCGCCGCCCGGCCAGTTGATTCCTGTGCGCGCACACCCCATATCTCACCTGGACCGTGCTGCTGGTGGGCACGGCCGCTGGGCTCAGTGATCAAGATTGTGTGCAGGTTCGGTGTGCGGGGCGGTCGGGTTGCGGAATGGTCCCAGGCGCCGCTGGCGACGAGGACCTCCAGGGTGCTCTGCCGCGCTGGGACACGCTGCAGCTCCACGTTCCATGCCGCACACAGCGCTGCGATGTGGTGGTAGGTCTCGGGGAACTCGAATCCGCTGTCGAAGAACACGACCGGGACGTTCGGGTCGGCTTGCAACGCCAGGTGTAGGGCGACGGTGCTGTCCTTGCCGCCGGAGAACGCTACGTATCCGTCGTAGGCGTTCAGGTGGGCGCGGATCCGGGCGGGAAGTCCTGGTGTCGCCGGGTGCATTCGTCGTAGTCCAGCGAGGTGTTGCGGGTCCAGGCCAGCAGGCAGAGCCATTGCGGTCATCCGTCCAGTAGCGCGGGCAGGCGTAGCTGGTGCTGCCGCGCCTGGTGCATGTATGGGGGTCGGATGCCGGCGGTGCCGACCCCGCCATCATCAACGACGGAACGTCCGCGCAGGCATTCTTCGGGCACGGGTCGGCCCAGGGCTCCGTCGGGGTGGAGGTGAGCCGCCGACCACGGCTCATCCGGTGTTGGGGTGATCTCCCATGCCAGGACCTGGCCCTCCCCAGCCGAGCGCTTCTTCCCGATGGCGGCCACCGGTTTCAGCAGCTCGGTGATCCGTTCAGGGTCACCGACGCAACGCCACACCACCGACCGGCACACCGTGACCAGCAGCGGCATGTACCTGGCCCGGTAACGGCCCTGCCGATCTGACAGTGACGCCGGGAAGCCGTCGGCGAGCGCTTCCAGCGCAGTGTGGTCGGCCCGACCCGTCCAGTATCGAACTTCGGGTGCGTCGCTTGCGCGGTGCTCGGGGTAGGCGCAGGTTGCTGCCCAGTGCCACAGTCCGGTGCTGGTGATGCACCGCTCGAGTGGCAACGGGAGGTCCTCGGGTTCGTCGACGTCGTGGAGAGCGGGTGCCAGCTCACCGGCGTCGCGGACGGCGGCTTTGCGGTCGGCCCACAACTCGGCGGCCAGCAGACCGTCCAAGGCGATACCCCACGGGCCGGCGTGGGCGATGCCGGACGCCAAGTGGGCCCGCACGAGCAACGGCACCCCGCTCACGTGAGGTATCGGAGAACGTTCATGGCCTGGTCCCGGTGCTCGACGAGCTCACGGCGCCAGTCCACCGGTGTGGGCTCGACACCGGCCACCCGCCGCTGCTCAAGGTTGAGCGCCACCTGCCCGTGCCCGATGCCAACCCGCCCACCCAGGCGTCCTTCGGCACCGAACTGGGCGAGCACGTCGGCGAAGAACGCGACTTCCCGCAGCGTAGCCCGTTCCAATCGCAGCCAGGTTTCGAAGGTGGTTCCTGCAGGGAAAGTTTCGACGCGAAACATCAGCATCCGTTCAGTGCCCGCACCCGCCTCCACCGCGTCGAACAAAGGTGCACCCGACTCGTCGACGTCCACCGGTACGACACCGACCAGATCGGCGAAGGCGTGCTGGCTGGTGTCGTCCTGCCGCAAGTAGGTTTCCAGCTGCGTCGCCCGGATCCACGGCATCTCCGACGCCGGCCCTGCCAGGATGTGCGCCGTTTCGGCGATCTGAGGAACAACTTTCCCCACCCGCAGACACCCGTCGATGATTCGGCCCCCGGCCGCGCACCCGAAAACACCCACCTGCGGGATCAGCAATCGCAGCTCCTGCAGACGCCGACCCGACAGCGGCTCCGCGGAGGTCCGGGCCAACGATCCCCCACCTCGCAGGGCGTGTGCCGCCGCCAACTCGAGCTCACCCTCGTATCCGAGTGCGTCACGCAGCAACTCCTCGCCGATCCGCCGCAAACGACCACGCCAGGAGTTCCCCGAGATAATCGGCACCAACACGGCCCGCCCGTCGGGTTGGATGACCGTCTCCCGACGTAACGCCATGATGGTGCCCCGTTGCTCACCCCCATGGGCCACCGACGACAACGCCCGCACCGTCCCCGACCACTGCATTGTCGCCGACACTCGCGTTACACCGCCCCGAGCGCTGAGGTGCGCTGGGCCCGAACGGCGTCAGCCACGATTCTGGTGCGCAACAACAAAGCCTCCGTGTGGGTACGCAATTGCTCCAGCACCGGCAGCGAGTCCTGAGCCAGCAACTGGACCAGCTCCAGACGCTCGGCCGCATTGCGGGGCTTGGTGGGCAGTTCCGCTTGCACCACCGACCACCAAGTCAACAGCGTGTCGGCGCGGAACGTCGCGACGACCACCCGATCAGGCAGCAACGCATCCCAGTAGGTGCTGCGGTAGCGGCCCACCCAGTCGTGCCAGTCCATGCCGTAGTGCACCAGCAGCAACAGCCGCTCCGCGGTCCCTGCTGGCCCGTCCAGGGGGGCCAGTGCCGGCTCAGCGGCCAACCACCGCTCAGTCGACGACTCCTGCCGCGCCTCCATCACTGGTTCCCCGTCACCGACATCGCCACATCGAACCAGGGGCGGTTGCGGCGCCACACGGCCAGCACCTCCCAATCGGCAACAACGACGTCCCATGACTGCGCGGGAAGACGTCGCAGCACCGCCCAGGGAGGCGCGGCGGCGCTCAGCATTTTGGGTCCGAAACCCTGCGCGCGCAGCCGTTGCACCGCGTGTAGGCGGCCAGCGTCTCGCTCTGTCCACGACAGCTGCACATCGTCGACGCTCACTCGCCCCCAACTCGCGGACGGCAACAGGTGCTTTCGGCCCCGCAGGGGCACGATCAGCGCTGCATCACTAGGCAGCGCCACAGCGAGCACCTCCCGGGCGGTGGCACAGCTCAGCTGACGCCAGCTTGGTTCACGCGTGACCAGACCAATGCAGGTGCGCAGTCCTTTCCCGCGGTACGCCCAGCTGCACGCCGCGCACAACCCCCAACTATGGGGATTGATCCACCCGTCGAACGCGGTGAAGGTTCGAGACACCACGGCGCCCGTGGCGACCAGGTCGGCACCACTGGCTCCGCAGCGCCCACAGTCACCGAAACCAGTCGGCCGCAGCACGGTGGGACATCCCGACGCACTCCACGCCGAGTGAACGACTTCCACCGCGATCCTCGCTTCTCCAGCAGCCTTCACCGGAAGAAGGCCTCTACCTTCTAAGAAGATGCGCGGACAGCCATCGATGTGACAGGTGATGTGACAGGTGAGTCCACCAAGTGCTGCTGCCTTCGACGGACGGTTCCTCCTGCGCATTCACTGGACGGTCCTTTTGACGATTATCGTCCCGTCGGCGGCGATTTGGTTGGCGGTCGCCTGTTCGTTGTTTTCCACTGCCACAAGGCGGTGCTCGTCGTCGTCGGTCGGTGCGGCGATCGGCCCCAGGGTATGGAAGCTGTAGTCGTTGGCCCGAGGGTCGGCGAGTTCAAAGACGGTCACGAGCTCGGTGTCTCTCGCCTCGAGGTGGTGTCCACCCATCAAGTTGCAGAGGAGCTCTCCTGTTGCACCAATGCGGGTGACTTGCAGGACCCGGGAGGCATAGGCATTGCCTGCTCCCGGGTGGAGCCGCACTGGGCGATTGGGAAAAGGTTCTGCGATGGCCAACCAGTCTCCCGGGCGTACGGAATTGAGTGGCAGCCTCCGTGATCTGGCGATCGGTGCCGTGGGTCGTCGTCGCACGAAATAGGCGATCATCGGCGTCGCGACCATCAGTACCCACAGCAACGGGGCAAGCGTCACCCAGTGGTCCAGTATTCCCGCGGCGGCGACCCCCGCCACCGCCCCCACCCCACCGGCGCTGATCGCGCGGTAGTCCTTGCCGTTAAACACCTGAGGTGACACGTGATAGGAACCGAGCAGGATTGTCCGGTCGCTGGACAAGCCGGGGGTAGTGGGAGGAAGGGAGTCGAGGGACGTGGACACCTGCCGCGCGATCGGGCTCGGCGCGTCGGCGGCTCCGAGCGCGGTGAGGGCCTGGTCCCTCAGCACCGGTTGCCGCTGCCCGCATACTGGGCAGATCCACTGCAGTGTGTCATCGACCTCGGTGGCGACGAGAGCTATTCCTGAACGGTGTACCGGGCAACGCAGGGAGCGTGCCCCCTGCTGGGCGTTCCAGTGGGTGGGCGCAGCGGCATCGATCGGAACGCCTTCTTGGCCAAACCGCACATTGGGTTCGCTCATCACGCAGCACCTTCCGAACCGCAGCGGCCTCGCACAACCTGCGGAGCATCGGCGTGGTCGAGCTCCATCGTGCGGCGTTCGCGCTCCTCGTCGACAACGCTGTTCCGATCCATCTTCACTCCGCCCAGTGGTTGTGTATTCACAGGTCAGTGACCGACGCAGCGGCTGGGGTTGTCCCGCAGGCAGACTTTGCCGCCGACGACGCGGAGTCCGGCGTCGTCGAAGGCGGTCACCCATTGGTGGGCGATCGCGGTTTGGGCTGTGGCGAGGGGAATGAGCCCGGCGCACACCGCCTGGTTCAGCTTGTTTTCGACAGCGTCTTTTGGGTTCGGAATCGGACCGACCTCGACCCATAAATTGCGCGGATCGTCCACTGCCCCACCGAGTTCCAGGCTGACGAGGTGATCGTACTCGCCCTTCTCGGTGGGTGCGAGACCGTAGGACTGGGCGGACTTGACTTTCATTGCGTTGGTCACCGAAGTTGGTGGACGCACGGTCTTCGTCCAGCCGCTCTGGCAAATCGTGGTGCTGATGGTTGCCTGAGTAACAACCGGGTTGACCGCCCCTGATG
>JAABUZ0100008735.1_pt1 | contig 11830 bp, 10 predicted proteins | sample 5562091 | NCBI WGS metagenome assembly JAABUZ01 (sample SAMN12813069, study PRJNA571459) | rock metagenome | isolation source: Antarctica rocks | place: Antarctica: Victoria Land, Linnaeus Terrace sud | collected 2015-12-21
AGGATGACGAGGTTGTCGTGCCCGGCCTGCAGCAGCCGGACCGCCATCCCGATCCCGCCGAAGCCGGCTCCGATGATCACAACCTGGGGCTTGTCGCTCCCGCTCATGGCCCGCCTCTCGTCACGACACAGCAGTGCGCGGTGCAGCCCGCAGCCATCTGACGGCGGGTGTGGCAGCAGTGTGGCAGCAGGTGTGGCAGCAGCGTGCAGGTGCCCGTCGTCCCACAGTCTGACGAGCCCTCGTGGCTACTGCCCGCGGGTAGGGCGCAGGTCGCGGCCGACCAGCGGTCAAGGTCGCCTTCCAAGCGCCCGATGCTTCGTGCAGCGCCCGCTTCCCGGCGGCGCAGCACCGTCGGAGGACGCATGGACCCCACCACTGCCACTGCTCCCACCGACGTCCTGCAGCGGCTGCTCGCCCAGCACCCCGAGGCCCGGGTCAGTGCCACCTCCTCCGAGGGCTTGCCCGTCGACGTGCCGCCGGCGGTCCCCCTGCAGCCCACCCACAGTCGCGGCAGCACGATCGGGGTCCGCACCTGGGCCGCTGAGGACCGGTCAGCAGTCATCGCCGCGTTCGAGCAGGCCCGCAACACGGGGGTCGGCACCGTCTCCGCACGGCTCGCGAGCGACCCCACCGCCACCTACGCACTGCACCTGCTCGACCTGCGGCCTGCCTACGGCGTCGTGCTGACCGTGGCGGTCGGGCAGTCCGGTGCTGACAGCACCCGGCGGCTCGCCGAGTCCGACCAGGAGAACGAGGGGCCGCGCCTGGCCCGGGTGACCAAGAGCGACGTCGGGGTGTTTCTCTCCGTCGACGCGGCGACGATCAGCATCCTCGGGTGGCGGGCCGACGAGATGGTCGGCCACCGCTCGCTGGAGTTCATCCACCCCGAGGACCACGCGCTGGCCCTGGAGAGCTGGTTCGAGCTGCTGGGAGCACCCGGCCCCTCGAGGCGGGTACGGCTGCGGCACAAGGCCCGGTCCGGCGCGTGGGTCTGGTTCGAGGTCAGCAACAACAACCTGCTCCAGCGGGACGAGCAGTGCGTGGTCGCGGAGATGGTCGACATCTCCAAGGAGATGGCGGCCCAGGAGCTGCTCGTACGGCTCACACAGGCTCTGCCCCTCGGCGTGTTCCAGGTCGACGCGGCCCGGCGGATCGTGTACAGCAACAGCCGGCTGCTCGACATGCTGGCCCTCACGCACGCGAGCTCGCTCGACCAACTGACGTCACTGGCCGTGCCGGCGGATGCGCAGGCGCTCGAGAATGCCGTCGTCGCCGTACTGCAGCGCGCCGCCGACCGCGACATCGAGGTCGAGCTCGCTGTCCCCGCGCGTAGCGAGGGTCGCCACTACCAGCTGAACCTACGGCCGCTGAGCAAGCAGCACGGCGACACGAACGGCGGGGCGATCGGCTGCCTGGCCGACGTCACCGACAGCGTCGTGCTGCGGCGGGGGCTCGAGGTCCGCGCCAGCTTCGACGTGCTGACCGGCTGCCACAACCGCGAGTCGATCACTGCTGCGCTGCAGGCGATGAACTGCGCGGCGGACAGCCACCGCACCGGCATCGGCGTCTTCTTCATCGACCTCGACCACTTCAAGGCCGTCAACGACACATTGGGTCACGCCGCCGGTGACGAGCTGCTCGCCCTGGTCGCCGACCGGCTGCGCACCCTGACCAGGGAGAACGACCTGCTCGGGCGCCTCGGCGGGGACGAGTTCCTCATCGTGTGCCCGCAGCTCGCCGATGCGGACGCCGCGCTGGTCCTCGCCCGGCGCATCTCCGAGACCCTGCAGGGCGAGGTGACACTGGCTGCGGGCACGGTCGCCCTGGGCGCGAGCATCGGCGTCGCCTGGACCATCTGCGGCCAGCTCGACGAGACGGTGCTCGTCAGCCGTGCGGACGCGGCGATGTACGCCGCCAAGCGGCGGCGCGACGGCGTGCCCTGCTTGTACGCCCCGGGGCTCGACGCGGCTCTCAGGCAGGCAGCGCCGGCGCAGGTGCCGGCGGCGCGGGCCCCTGAGGCACCCAGCCCGTTCGGCAGCCCGAGCCGGTAGCTCCGCCCCTGGATGGCCGGGCACAGATGCACGGCGCTCCCCCACAAGCCGCCCTGCGACGCCGGCGAACCCGCACGAACCGGCACCGGCTACCAGTAGCACCGTGCAATTGCGCCGCGGTAGGCGCCGCCGAGCTTCCCGCGGTCAGCCCACGGACGGGTACTTGCTGCTGTACATCCGCATGTCGGCCAGGTGCAGCAGCGGCCCGAAGTCCTCGGCATCGCCGGGGTAGACGCTGATCCCGACGCTGGCGCCGACGACGACCGGCTGGCCGGCCAGCACGAGAGGGGTTGCGACCGCTGCGGCCAGCTTGTCGCCCACCTGCTGCGCCTGGGCATGCACGGTGGCAGGCTCCAGACCGAGCAGGGCGACGACGAACTCGTCGCCGCCGAGCCGCGAGAGCAGGTCGGTGCGGCGCAGGCACGCCTGCATCCGCTGCGCGGTGACCACCAGCAGCTCGTCGCCCGCCGCGTGCCCGTGCAAGTCATTCACCGTCTTGAAGCCGTTCAAGTCGAGGAACAGCAGCGCGAGGGCGCCGCCGCCGGCACGGACCTCCCACAGCGCGGCCTCCACCCGCTCCTGGATCCGGCGCCGGTTGGGCAGCCCGGTCAGCGAGTCGGTGTAGGCGAGCTGCTCGATGCGGGTGAGGTAGCCCTCCGCCCGCTCGCGCTCCTGCCGAAGGGCTTGCTCCGCCTGCACCCGTGCCGTCACGTCGTTCTGCACGCCGATGTACTGCACGACGGCGCCGGTGTCGTCGAGCACGGGCGCGAGGTAGACCTCGTTCCACCACGGCTCGCGCTCGGTCCCCCGGTAGTTCAGCAGCGTCTCGCGGCACTCCAGCCCTGCCTCGACAGCCGCCCGGATGCGACCGGTTGCCGCCGTGTCGGTGCCCGGGCCCTGCAGGACGCGGCAGTTGCTGCCGAGCGCCTCGCTGTTCGGGATGCCAGACAGCGTCTCGAAGGCCGAGTTGGCGTAGACGAGCGGCTGGTCGGGACGAGTCATGTCGGCGACCGTGACCCCGCTCGTCGTCGCCGCAAGCGCGCGCTCCAGCAGCACGGCCGAGAAGGGCGCGTCCGGCGTCGTCGGCATCAGGTCCGAAAGCCCTACCGGAGCAGTGGCACGCGGGGGCAGCCCTGGTTCGAGCCGGGCCACGACACGGCTCAGCAGCTCGTGCGCCGCCCGGACCACGGTGTCGCGCTGGTAGGTGAGGGCGTACTCGAACCGGCGGTCCATGTCCTCGCCCCCGTCCCCGAGGTCGCGGGCCAGCAGGGCGACGCTGTAGTGCGGGCTCAGCACGACGAGGTCCCACTCGCTGCGCACCGGGTCGTCCGCCGCCAGCGCTGCTCCCCGCACCCCGGGGATCGGTTCCTGCGGCAGGTCCTCGCCGAGAGCGCAGACGAAACCGGTGGCGGCGACCAGGGCGGCGTAGCGCGCCCTGGTCGACGCCGTGAAGTGGCGTGCCTGCTGGAACGTCGCGGCGACGATGCAGGTGTCACCCAGGCGCAGCGCCTCGCGCTCGAGCTGCTTGCTCAGCTCGATCAGCAGTGCCTTGCGCGACCGGCGGAGCGGGACCGGGCCGGGCAGGCAGGCAAACGGCGATTGCAGGGCGCCGGAGGCCACTACCGGCAGCGCGGCAGGCAGGTCCAGCTCGCCGACGACGTAAGCGGGGTTCGCGCCCGGACCGGGGCGTCCGAGCAGCCAGCCCTGCCCGAGTGTCGCTCCGAGGGCGCGGGCGAACTCGAGGTGGGCCTCGGTCTCGATGCCCTCGGCGAGCACCAGGGCGCCGGACTGCTCGGCATAGGAGTTGACGGCGTTCATGATCTCAGCGACGGCACGGTCCGGCCGGTCCTGGACGAGCCGAAGGTCGAGCTTGACGACGTCGGGACGGATGAGCGGCATGAAAGCCAGGGACGCGGGTTCGGCACCGACGTCGTCCAGCGCCAGGCGCCAGCCCAGCACGCGCACCCGGTCGACGGTGCGCAGCAGCTCCGCGGGGCGAGCCGCCAGCGCGCGCTCGGTGATCTCCAGGACGATGCGCAGCTCACCCGGGCAGTCGCGGGCGATGGCCAGCAGGTCCTCCAGCGGTGCCGTGTCGAGCACCTCGGGTTCCACGTTGACGAACAGCGTCAGCGGCGCCAGCAAGCCGCGCTCGAGCGCTCCTTCGACGGCTGCGCGCCGGCAGGCGTGGTCGAGCTCGGCCAGGCGACCCGCGGCCCGGGCCGCGGCGAACAAGGCTTCGGGCGTGCTAAGCGGCCCGGCGGGGCCCCGGGCCAGAGCTTCATAGGCGACCACGCGGCCGGTGTCCAGCTCCACGATCGGCTGGAAGACGCTGTGGACCGCGCTCGCGCCCAGCACCTGCTCGATCGATGTCAGCGGGAGGGGCAGCTGCTGCATGACTCAGATGTCGGCAGGTCGGGACGCCGGCTGGATGCCCCGGCGTGCCCGACATCCCGCGTTGGTGCACCCGTCGCCTGCACCGTCAGGGGCGGCGCACCCGCTGCCAGGGCCCGAAGCGCACGGAGAGCCCGGGCGAGTAGAGCACGCTCGCCGGCGGGCCGTCACTGACGCCCGGCAGGCCGGCGGCCGCGACGAGGTCCTCGTCCAGGTGCTCCAGCTCGGCGTGGTGCAGGGCCCAGCGCGGGTGCTCGTTCGGCCACCGGACCGTGGTGCGCCCGCGCGGTCCGAGGCGGGAGGTGTGCAACGCCCAGCGGGCCGTCAGGAAGTGCTGGAGCGCATCCGGCTCGCCGATGCGCGCACCTGGGCGTACTCGCGTGCTGGCCTTCGCGCCACGGGGACCGGGCCAGCGGCGGACGCTGTCGTACTGCACAGTTCTGGGTCCGGCGGCCGGGCCGTCGACGCGTACCCGGCTCGGCGCCCAGTTGTACGGCAGCGCGGCAACTCCCCGGGCGGCGAGTACCGGCAGCGCGCGGTCGGCGTCGAGGCAGCGGAAGACGACTCCGCGCCGCCCTTCGGCGTCGACCGAGTACAGCCGCACGTTCGTCTCGACGAAGTCACCGAGCCAGGGCAACCCCGGCAACCTGCCGAAGCCCAGGCGCACCATGCGGAAGTGTATGAGCCCGATCCAGCTGGTGCCCGAGTGCTCGTCCGGGCGCACCCCGGCGGGCAGCAGCGGCGCCACCCGCTCCACCGGAACCGGCCAGTGCAGAAAGACCGCATCAGCCCAGTGCTGGTGCAGCAGCACGGGCCGCACCGGCCCGGACGGGTCAGGGGTGATCGACTCAGGCTCGACCAGCTCGCGCCGGCTCGGCTGCCCGGTCACGAGTCGCCGGGCCCGGTGCCGCCGCCTGGTCCCGTCGCGATGTCCCGGGCCACCGCTTCCATCGACCGGCCCTGCTCCCGGGCCATCGCCCGCAGCCGCTGATGCCCAGCGCGGGACGACACGCCCTCCTGCATGGCCAGCACCGCGGCCGCGCTGTCGATCACCTTCCGCGCGTCGAGCGCGTTGCGCAGCCGGAGAGCCAGCTCGGACTGTTCCTCGGCGTACAGCGTGGTCGCGATGAGCAGTGCCGCGATGTCGGTGAACGCGACGAGTGCTAGCTCCCCCTGCGGCGTCCACGGTCGGCGGGTGCAGGAGACAACCGCGACGACACCGATCGGCCGCTGCTGGAACGGTATGGGGCTGGCCAGCACCGCCCGCAGCCCGCTGTCCGCTGCCGCCGGTCCGAAGGCCGGCCATCTGTGCTCGTCGGCGAGGTCCTCGGAGCGAATCACCCGGTGGTCGACGAAGGCGTCGAGGCACGGCCCCTCGTGGTGCTCGAGCTGCAGTGCTTCCAGGTGGGCGATGCGGGGGTCGGAAACCGCTGCGACCCGCAGGTGGTGCTCGGAGTCGACGAGCATGAGCGCCGCGCCGTCCACGCCGAAGATCGAGTGGGTGGTGCGGACGATGTCATGCATCGCCTCGTTGACGTCGGCAACGCCGAAGCGCATCCGCCCGAGCTCGTCGAGCGCCCGGCGCACATCCTGCTCGGACAGCGACACGGGCGCCCCCTTCCCACGCACCGCATTCGCTTGCGCCAGGCGCTCACCGTACGGCGTGCCTACTGGTAGCTGACGAACTCAGGGCGCGGACGCAGCGCCATCACCTCCGCCGGCGTCATCTGCACCGGGTCGTCGACCCTGCGCAGGAAGACCTTGAAGCCGATGTGGAACTGGCCAAGGTTCGCCGTGACGACGCGGTAGGTGTCGAGCTTGACCGAGACCGCACCCAGCCCGTCCATCTGCAGCATCGTCGCCAGTCCGGGACGAAAGGCGATGTTCTGCCGGTCGGGCAGCTCGGAGACGCGGAACTGGTGCACGATGAACAGCTTCTGCGGCAGCCGGTGCTTCGCGACGAGGGCTGACAGGTAGCTCGACACCTCGTTGATGCTCGCCGCCGACGACGACCCCAGCTGCTGGTTCGGGAACTGCTGCGCCGTCAGCTTCCACTCCGGGTCGAGCGCGACCCCGACCGACGGGTCGAGCAGGAAACGCTCGTAGCGCTTGACCTGCTGCAGGAACTCGGCGCGGCCCGGCTGGAAGTCGAGCACCAGCAGCATCTTGTGCTTGTGGGCGGTGTCGAGGTAGCTCTGGACGAGCGAGGGGTCGGCGGGCGAGCTGTAGGCACCGTCGGGTCCGGGCGAGGCGGACGCGACGGTTGTGACGAGCTCGAAGGCCGGCTGCACCCGCCCGTACTGCTTGTAGGCGGCGGCCTGCTGGTCGACCCCTACGGCGTCGACCTCCGGGTCGTGGGTCTTGCCGAGGATGTTGGAGGTCCCGACGATGCCGTAGTAGGCGACGACGAGGTGGCCGGGCAGCACGGTCCGGCCGCCTCGGGGCAGCTGCGGAGGCGGAGGCGGAGGCGGTGGCGGTGTCGGCGTCGGCGACGGGCTGGGCGAGGCACTCGCCACCGACCCTGCGACACTCCCGTTCGCCGTCGTTGGCGACCCGCCTGCCTTCTTGCCGCTGCCACTACCGCATGCACCTGCGGTAAGGACGGCAGCGGCGAGCACCGCGACGCCGCTAGCCCGCTGTCGTGAATTTTTCATACTGAGCACAGCAGGAGTCTGCGCCATAAAGGTGCAGCCGAATCACAGCCGACACGCAGGAAAGACGATGAGGACGTGAGCTTGTCCTTGGGGAACGCCATGAGTTCGCCCGCGCGGCGAGACCGAGTTCGGCGAGTCCTTGCGAACCTCAGCAGTGAGCACGGAGCCGTCGACGGCGGGTGCCGCGGGGGCTAGCGATCGGTGTCGGGGGTAGTCGCTGGCTAGCGGCTGTGCGTGACGCCTCCGTCTACAACGATGGTCGAGCCCACGACATAGTCCCCGGCCTGGCTGGCCAGGTAGACCGCTGCCGCGGCCATGTCCTCGGGTCGTCCGATGCGTCCGGCCGGGATGTGGTTGGACAGCTCGTCGCCGTGGTCGCGGGCAACCCGGTTCATCTGCGAGGCGAACGCTCCCGGCGCGATCCCGCTGACGACGATGCCGTCATCGATGAGCCGCAGGGCCATCCGACGGGTCAGCTGAATCACGCCTGCCTTGCTCGCCTGGTAGGAGTACGTCTCCTGGGGGTTGACCGAGATGCCGTCGATCGACGCGATGTTGATGACCTTCGACCGTGGTTCGTTAGGTTGTCTGGTCAGCATCGGTTTGCACGCTTGCGTCAGGAAGAACGGGGTCTTCACATTCAGGTCCATCACCTTGTCCCAGCCGGCCTCGGTGAAGGTGTCGATCGGTTCACCCCAGGCCGCGCCGGCGTTGTTGACCAGTACGTCGAGCTTGTGCTCGAACTCGGCGTAGCGCCCGACCAGATCGCGGATCCCCTCCATTGTCGACACATCGGCTGGAAGGGACCGGCACTCGCCGTACGCCGACAGCTCCTTCGCCGCGGCGTCGCAGGCGGCCGCCTTGCGAGACGTGATGTAGACGCGAGCGCCCTGCGACAGGAAGCCGTGCGCGATCATCATCCCGATCCCGCGCGATCCGCCGGTGACGAGCGCTGACCGCCCCTCGAGCGAGAACAGTTCGGTCACGTTCACGACAGATCCTTCCGACGGCCGGCAACGCCTGGCTGTGCAACCTACCGTCAGATGTAGCACGGCTCCGTCGTCCCCCGAGCGCCCGCCAGGTTTGCGGGGCGACCTCCGCCTTGTGCTCCTACGCGTCAGGGTCGAAGATCGCCTCGATCGGTTCGTCGAACAGCCGGGCGATCCGAAAGGCCAGCGGCAGGCTGGGGTCGTAGCGCCCCGTCTCCAAGGCGTTGACAGTCTGCCGCGAGACGTCGAGCTGGTCGGCCAGGCGCCCCTGGGTCCAGCCGCGAGCCTCGCGCAAGGACTTGAGGTTGTTCTTCACGCCCGCCGGTTCATCACGCCGCCCGGGCGCGCAGGCCTGCGACGAGCCAGCCGAGCATGCCCGCCCCGTAGGTGACCCACCCGGCACTGCCGTGCTCGAACCGGAGCCCGGCGACCCCGAGGAAGCCGACGGTCAGCGAGGCGACCATCGCCACAGCGAAGCCGACTGCCAACCCTTGGAGCAGCAGCAGGCGCTGGTAGTCGTCGATGCGGGTCACGTGCCGGGCGACGGCGCGAACGGCCCACAGCGCCGGGACGACCGGGAGCAGCGCCCACAGGTAACGCCAGGGACTGTGCCCGTCGAGGTGGCCCCAGACGAGCACGGCGGTCAGCACCACCGCGTAGGCGGCCATGCTCGGCCAGAAGTCCCGGTTGTAGGCGCGGGCCCGGGCGCGGTCACCACTGCTGCCCGGCGCTCTGTCAAGGTGCCTTGTCATGTGAGCGAGGATGCTCTCCCCTTCAGACCTCTGTCAAGCGTGCTTGTCATGCGACGGCGTGCAGCCGGCGGTGGTGTCACGATGGGCGGCAGCGATCGCCTGGTCCCGGTCCACAGATGCAGGAATTTGTCGTGGCCTGCCGCTAGCGTCGCGACTGATCCCGCACGCCCCCTCCCGCAAGCACTGGGGAAGAGCGGAGAAGCCCCGATGGAACGCATTGCCGACTTCGTCCTGGCGCATCGCAAGCGCGTCATCCTGTTCTGGCTAGTGCTGATGTTCGCCGGCTTCGCGGCCACGAACCAGACGATCAGCCGGCTCACGACCGACTTCTCCGTTCCGGGCCAGCCCGGCTTCGACACGGCAGCGAAGATCAACAAGGCGCTGGGGCATCCCTCGGACAACGGGCCGTCACTGCCGGTCCTCACGGTCCCGCCCGGGCAGACCGTCGACACCCGCAAGGCCGACATCAGAGCGGTTTGGGACAAGGTCCGCGCCGACCACCCGGCCTGGCGGGTCGCCGACTGGACATCCACGGGCATCGACAACCTCGTCACCAAGGACCGCCGCGCCACCTATGCCCTCGTGTGGGGGCCCCAGGCCAAGTCGTTCGCCGACAAACCCTTCGGCATCCAAATCACCGAGCAGTACGCTGCCGCCCAGCCCCAGAACGCGCAGGCTCTTCGCGTCGGCGCGACCGGCTACTTCGAGCTTGCCGTCGCCGACGCACAGGGCAGCGGCGGCTCGAACGGCGGCCCCGGCCTGCTGCTGGAAGTCGTGTTCGGCGCCCTCGGCGCACTGGCCATCCTCGTCTACGTCTTCGCTTCGTTCCTCGCGTTCCTGCCGCTCGTCATCGCCATGGTCAGCATCCCAGTGACGTTCGGGGCGCTCCTGCCCTTCACCTACGCCCTCGACATGAGCGTGGTGCTGCAGTTCCTGGTCGGTCTGATCGGCCTCGGCGTCGCGATCGACTACTCGCTCCTGGTGGTCACCCGCTGGCGCGAGGAGCGCGACCACGGCCGGACCAACGACGAGGCGGTACGCATCGCTGTGGCGCGCGCTGGGCACTCGGTCGTCTTCTCGGGCGCGGCCGTCGCCATCGGCCTGGTCTCCCTGACAGTGCTCAACGTGCCGTTCTTGCGGTCGTTGGGTCTGGGCGGCATGCTCATCCCGCTCATCAGCACGCTGGTCACCATCACATTGACTCCCGCGATCCTGTCCACTGTCGGTCCCCGGGTCGACTGGCCGCGCATCCGCAAGGAGGCCACGGCAAGCAGGTTCTGGTCCGGTTGGACGGGCGCAGTAGTCAGGCGGCCATGGGTCGCGCTGCTCGCCGCCGTCGTGCTGCTCGGCGTCTTCGCCGCACCCGCACTCGGGATCAAGCTCGGCAATGCGGAAACCTCGTCGCTGACGACCAAGCCGGGACCCATCGTGGCCCAGTTCACGAGCCTGAAAGCCGGTGGGGTGCCGAGCGGTGTCCTGACCCCGCTCGAGGTCCTGACTACCGGCGACCCGCAGGCCGTGGTAGCTGCGAGCAGAGGCGTCGACGGAGTCGCCTTCGCCTTCGCCCCCGGTGCCGCCGACGGGTTCGCGAAGGGGGGCTCGAGCATCGTCGAGGTGATCCCGACCCACGAGACCGTCAACTCCGACTCCACCGCCGTCGTGGGCAACGTGCGCGCCGCCGTGGAGAACCTGCCCGGCGTCGAGGGCGTCGCCGGTGCCGGCCCGGTGCTCAAGGACTACGACAGCGGCATCTACCAGAAGGTTCCGCTGGTCATCCTGTTCCTCGCGATCCTGACGTTCGTCGCGCTCACCCGCGCGTTCCGCTCCGTGGTGCTCGCCCTCAAGGCCGTGATCCTGAACCTGATCTCGCTCGCCGCGACCTTCGGGGTGATGACCTTCGTCTGGCAGGAGGGCAACGGCTCCCAAGCCATCTTCAACGTGAAGTCGACGGGGGCCATCATCTTCTGGGTTCCCATCATGATCTTCGCGTTCCTGTACGGCCTGTCCATGGACTACGAGGTCTTCATCCTGACCCGCGTCCGGGAGGAGTACGACCGCGGCGGCGACACCAACAGGGCGCTTATCGAAGGTCTCGGGCGCACGGGACGGCTGGTCACCAGCGCCGCCCTCATCCTGTTCCTCGCATTCGTCTCGCTCGCCGCATCTCCGGGCACCGACATCAAGGTGCTGGCGTCCGGGCTGGGGATCGGGATCCTGCTCGACGCCACCATCGTGCGGATGCTGCTCGTCCCAGCGCTCGTGGTGCTGTTCGGACGGTGGAACTGGTACCTGCCGGACTCGTTTGCCCGCATCCTGCGGGTAGAGCCCTCACGTCCTGTGACGACTCCGCCCGTGGCCCAACCCGTAGTGTCACCGCGATGAGCGCCGACCACGCGCCACCTGCCGACCACTCGCAAACCACACCCCTCGACATCGCCCCCCTCGACATCGCGTGCGCCATGGCGCACGGCGAGATCGCCGCCCCTGCGGGTGACCGCAAACTGGTCGCCATCTTCGCGTCGCCCGTGGCGCTACAGCTGGCGCACCTGGCCGCCCACGTCGGCTACCAGGTCGTCGTGCTCGATCCCGACGCGCAGCGCGAACTGGCCAGCGCCCCGCTGGTCCGCCAGCTGCGCGAAACCGGCTGCGACCAGAACACCGACGTCGTCGTCACCGACCACGACCGGCCCGAGCTCGGTGACGTCCTCGCGGAGGTGCTTGCCGCGAGCACGCGGTGGGTCGGGGTGATGGGCAGCCCACGGCACACCGCCCCGCACGTGCAGGCGCTCCGCGAGCGCCGCGTACCCGACGAGCAGATCGCGCGCGTGCACCGTCCGATCGGCCTCGACATCGGCTCGCGGTCACCGGCTGAGATCGCAGTTGCCACCGTCGCAGGCCTGCTCGCCGACCGGGCGGGCCGGTCCGGCGGCCAGTACGCCCGGTCCTGACCCGGGGCTGGCAGCCCAGCGCCAGCTAGACCTGCAGCCACTGGT
>JAABUZ0100008738.1_pt1 | contig 11826 bp, 12 predicted proteins | sample 5562091 | NCBI WGS metagenome assembly JAABUZ01 (sample SAMN12813069, study PRJNA571459) | rock metagenome | isolation source: Antarctica rocks | place: Antarctica: Victoria Land, Linnaeus Terrace sud | collected 2015-12-21
GATGCCGGGGCCAAGGGCAGCCACCACACCCTGGCGCACCAAACCCATGATGCTGCTCGCCAAATTGCCCAGCATAATGAATGCGGCGGACACGACGAGCGAACGTTTCGTGCTCGGAGCGGACTGGGCGATCATCGTGTGCGCGTCCTCAGCATCTTGCTGGGGAGGCCTTAATGTCGACGTATCGATCATCTCGCCCTGTTCTTTCATTAGAGATCGGCTACCGCGACGCCAGTCAGGTTTCACTCTACCAGCCCTAGTCGGATCGAGCAGTCCGGGCAAGGCATGCGACAGCGGCTACCGTTTCCTGAACGCGCCGGTGACAAGCGTAATGCCCCAGACGATCAGGGCCAGGACGACGACGACGGCGATGAGATATGGGAGAGAGAAGCCGACGGGAGTCATAAGGGTCCTTTCTTCTCGTTGGTCCGTTAATCTACATCGATCTGCCGCGCGCGACGCACACAAAGTCGCGGTCCAGGGCAGGGTCACACGCGCTAGCAAATGTCCTTACCGCCGCGGTTTCGGCCGCGCAGAACCGTGTTAATCTTGTCGCGGTACGTTAATCGGAATCGCGCGCGTTGCTCAACGCGGCACGACGAGGCGCCACGCGAATGGGGCGATGTCAACGTCTAACAGCGGCGACGACTCCCGCGCACGTCCGCGTTCGGGACCTATCGCGTTGTAGGATACCACGCCCTCGGAGGTGAAGGCCAACTCCTTGACCCGCTCCGATACGGCGGGATAGCACGCCAGGCGTAGCTTCTCGAAGGCCGCGCGGCGGAATACCACGGGCAACGGATCGCCGCACCATTCGGCGGACCCCGCCTCCATCGACGTAAACCGCACCACGTAGCGATACCCCTGGTCGTCGACCACCCGATCGAAGCCGACCCAGGCAGGCAGCTGCCCTGGTAGCCACGACGGGACGTCGGGCACGGCGAGGTGCGCGCTGATCCGCAGCACAAAGCCCTCATCCCCGAAGGCGACCTCGTACACCATGGCCTGGAAGCGGTCGGTGCGGCGGACGTAGGTCGGGTGCGCATAGACGCGCGGGCGCGCGATGGCGGGCGGGGGCTGCGGCAAGCCCTGCATCAGCACCTTGGCGAACACAAGGCGGGCCGCCGTCTGCGCGCGCTCGGCTTGCAGCCAGGCGAGCGGGTCGACGCCGGCCGGCAAGGCGACAAGGTCGACAAGCAGGCGTTGCGCGAGATCCGCCGCTATGGGGCGCGCGGACGCAAGGTAAGTGGGCAGCTCGGGTAGGGTATGGAGACGGTCGACGATGGCGCGCAGCAGCCCCGTGACCCGTCCGTTGTTACTCTCGTCGAGCATCTCCATGAGGTCCCGTAGGACGGCCTGCTCGGCGTCCGGCAAGGCGGGATACAGCGCGGTTAAGGGCGGCCAGGCAAGGATGCGCAGGAGGTCGAGGGTGGCGCAGAGGGCGATGCGTGCGCTCAGCGCGCCCCGCTTCCCTCGCAGCCAGGCGATCGGCTCCGTCTCCTCGGGCAAGCGCACGAGGTCGGCCAGCAACTGTTGCTCCTCCGGATCGGGAGGCTGCGGCAGCGGGGTCCCCGGCGGCAAACGGCGGAGAGCCTGCAGGTTGCAGCGCAGTTGGTGCTCGAAAACCTCCTGCGGCGTCATATCGCACACATCCTACTGGGTTCGGCCATTCCCGCACCATTCAGCGGGAAGATATTAGCTGAACCAATAGGTCCACGAGGGAGTAGATGAACACGATCCATAGGGCGATCATTGTTCCATCGAAAAGCACTATAGCCGCTAAAGTCATCGTATTGATATGCCCTTTGACTATTGCTCTTGCCCCCGCAACAAGTACGAAAGGCTTCCTCGTGAAGCAACTATCTCATTCTAGCCGATAGGACTGTTCGCCTACATCGATGGGTTTTTCCATGAAGAAAGAGACAACGATACCGGGCTACCGGAGCAATCGATCAAGCTGTTTACGGTCCGGTGACAAGGTGGTCAGCATGCGAGACGCCTTGTTGCGTGAGGATAAGGCGCAGGTCCTGGCCGGGCGCCAGGGTACCGTGGAGGACGCGCTGCGACCGCGTGATGGCCGTAAATGACGGCTCGTCCTGCCCCACGGTGATGAAAAGAAACGTGCGCGTCTGACCGCGCATCACATGGATGCTTGTGATTTGGCCCTGATGTGCGAGGCCCACGATCTCCACCAGCGGAGTCCCTGGCGCACCGACGTATGATGGCTGGAGTAAGCCAGGTACGGGTAGCCCTCGCACCTGCCCTCCAACGAGATAAACGGATATCGCGAACGCGACAGCCGCGCCAATAATGCAGGCTCGATAAAGGTTCCTCTGCGTCGTTCTCATCACGCTTCCTTTGGGGAGGTGGCTGATGGGGAGGCAGCTGGTCGCCACCTCCCCAACGTGCCGGTCTTAATCACTTGCTCCTACTGGAAGTAGCATTGGGTGGTGGGAAGGGCGTTCCCTACCGGATAGCCACGGACAAGCTTAAGGCGCTATTGTGTTCCTATGAACAAAGTGACCACTACAGCCGCTGACGCCGTAGGAATATGATCCCGCCGACGAGTATCGTCGCGTAAATCAGCCCAAAGGCGAGGATGGGTCGTAGCATGTTGGGGTTGTGTTTTCCCGATCCATGCACTGGCTCCCCCATTATTTCGCTTCCTGTGGCACTAAATCCAGAAGGACTATCAGCAAGGAACTCGTTACATGCCGCAACGCACTTGCTGCAAATGAAAACGCCATTAGGGCCAGCGACCATACGGTCTGTGTCAGCATATTTCTTACCGCAAAACGAGCATGCGTAGAAGCGATTTCTGTTTTTCCTTTTCATACTTCTACGTTTCCATGTAAGCGGTGCGGTGCGGGCGGCACTGACATTAGGTGCGTCACGGCGAGGTGGTCGGTCCCGCGCCGTGCTTCATCGGCAAGATCGAGAGCTGCTACCTGCGGCAGGTGTTGATGCACACCGACGACGTGCATCCGCTGCTGCCCCTCGTCCCCCGGCTAGACACGCGGCGTCGACCCCGTCAGCCTGCTCTAGCAAAGACAGGAAAGAGCATCTCGGCGGTTGCTACCCTATCATTACCCATGACGCCGGACATGGCTACGGCACCCGCGCTCCCGGTCCGTAAGTTGTGGTTGAGGCATGGAGGTCAGCATCTGTCTTGCCAAATTGGATCTGTACGGGCAAAATGGCGTCCGCACGCTCTTGCCACGCCGTAGCATAAGCAGGGAAATGCAAGCCGATCAATTGGTCTAATCCTTGACGGATGGCAATCACGAGGAATAGTTCGCGCATGCCAACCGCAACGAGTTCGCGCAAACGCTGTTCTAGGGCTTGGACAGGGGGACTCCCGGCGGGGCTTATTTCCTTTTGGAACGAGATATCTGCATCGGTTTGAACCTCGCCCAAGGCTTGGGCAAGCGGTCTCCAAAGAAACAGATTCAATTCTGAAACTGGGCAGTCCATAGCGTTGAATGTGCCCTCAACCCACTCTTGCAAGAGAAAGCTTAGCGCCTCGATCGCGCTAGTTGGACGGTGGCGCATCATTCCTATCCTCATTCGTTGCATACGGGGTTATATCGGACAACCCAGCCGGACTATAGCTCTTACGCCCCAAGGCATCCATCGTCTCCTCAACCACCACGTACACCCCTATCATATGCTCGGCGCTCATCGTCTCTCCCTTTCGCTGTTATCTCTCAACCACAGTAAAACGGGTGCCTGCGATGAGCGCCAACTAGCCATCAGGGTAACTGTTGTCCTGATGTCAGAACTGCACCTGTTGATCCGCTGTCCCACAGGATTGAGGGTCGGATGTCGTCGGAATGACGCAAGCGTCCACCTGCACTAACCATTGCTGGCCATTCGTTATGCCGCCACGAGTGAAAGCTCCGACGCCCGGACACCACATAGCGGTAACGCCACCCGCTATGTTGCACGTACCACCGGGGCTCATCGTTCCCTGGTTGAACCAGACGCATCCCCAGAGGATGGGTGAGCAATACCAGGCTGTTACAGTTAGACTCATCGCGAACACTTTCTGGTTGCACGAACTGTACCCTTGGCCCCACATCGTGGACCCATTGCTCTTGCCACCGAAAGCGCTAACGCTGCAAATCACGACCGATGTGCCGAAGTTAGCCGCCACTTGTTGGTGCACGCCTGGTCCGTAGGTCGTGGAAGGGGGATAGGGTGGCGGCGTCGTGTCTGCCCGAGCCATTGCTGGTGACGACGGCCCAGTCGTTCCATGCACCGCCGCATATAAAATGGAACAAACGGCGTGAGGCGTGGTTCGGTCACATGGGAGTTGCACCGTGCGCTGTTCGCCCATAGTTAGGGTGACCGGGGTCGTATCGAGGGGCCGCATTGCAGCTGACTTCGCATTCGCATGGGGACCCCCTACTGCACCAAGGAGAGCAACTGCTGCTGTTGCTGCAGTTATGGGCATGACGAGACGGGATAGTTTCATGTCGGATACTCCTTCTCTATTGTAACGCGTTCCCTATTTGTGTGGACTTTGGCCTTTTTGGCAACAATGGCGCAGGGTAGGGAGACATAGGCTCGATAATGAACAGATGTCCAGGTCTCGGGATGACATGCGCTCAGTTCCCCAGCTATTTGGCAGCACACTTAAGGGGGTTTTTGTGTCAATCAGCCAAAGTCGAGGACTGTTAGCAATTGCATCAGACCCTGCACCCCAGTTACTGGTCTTGAACTCGCGCTTACCCTGCGATCTGATGGTGTGTGTCGTCGCCTCCTTTCACCCCGTCCTCGTCGCCGTCCCACTTGCGGCGCTCTGTGATGTCCACTCTACGCCCTACAGCCCTGCCGGAACTACCTAGAAAACTAGCGAGGCTCCGCCTCCGACCGACGAGATATATGCGACGCATAAACTTGACTCATTCGCAACACGTTTGCCCGTATTAGGAGTCTAGGTGTCGCTCTACCTTGTTTCCCAGGTAGTCGCGACGGCGCGGACGGTGTATGATGAGTGCCAAGCGCGGCCGCGCGGCGTGTCGATATTGTTGCCCCTTGAGCAGGTGGCCGCCTGACCGGGGCCGTGGCCGAGACCTATCGCCGCTATGCGCTGGACCTGATTCCCCGCCTGGCCGCGACGCCCGCCGGCCGCGACGCGCTGGCCGGGCTGCTGCATCCGCTATGACCACGTGACAACGGGGAAGGGGAAGATGGCAACAGCAAACCCTATACGACCACCGGTCGTCCCGCTGTGGGGCAAACCGGTCACCGCGCGCTCCGTGGCCGTCGCCGTGGGCAGCCTGGCCTATGGGGCGGCGCTGGCGCTCGATGGCCTGATGCTCCTGACAGGTCCATCCCACGCCTCGGACCAGGTCACGGGCCCCTTGCTGCTGCTCAGCCCCTGGTTCTTCGTGCTGGGCCTGCTGCTGTTCCTGCGCGCCTCCCCCTGCCGCGTCGGGTCCGCCGCCTATCTGCTCTTCGCCAGCGCCGCCTGCGCCCTGGCGCTGGCCCCCGGCGCCGACGACGACCAACCCCTGGCCGTGGCGGCCGAGATGGCGGCCGTCCCGCTCTTCGCCGCCGCCTTCGCCCATTTCTTCCTCGTCTTCCCGACGCCCCGCTGCCTCCCCCACCGGCGCCTGCTGCTGCTGGCTCCCACGCTGGCCTCCGTCGCGCTGGGCGTCGCGGCGCGGGCCTGGCCGCCACTCGCCGCGTCGCTCTTCCTGGTGCGCCTGACCATCCAGTTGGCCTACCTGGGCGCGGGCGTTGCGCTCTTGATCAGCACCTGGGCAACCACTCGCGACCGCGAGGCGCGCCGGGGGCTGCGGGTCATCGGCGGGGGCACGGTCGCGTCCATCCTGCCCTTCGTGGCGCTCTACTTCCTTCCCACACTGCTGGGCCAACCGGCGCCGCTGGGCGCCGAGCAGGCTACTCTGGCTCTGGCGATCCTCCCGGCCAGCGTCGCCTACGCCATCCTGCGCCACCACGCCCTGCGCGCTCCCCTGCTCCAGCGCTGGCTCGTCCGAGGCCTGCTCCGGGCGGGACTGCTGGCGCTGTACGTCGCCGCCGCCTCGACGCTCCAGGCGTCGCTCGCCGCGGCGTTGCCCGCGGCGGACCACGGCCTCGCCGTCGTGGCGCTGGTGCTCCTCGCCGGCGTCTCCTTCCAGTGGGTGCGCGACGGACTGGAGCGATCCCTCGACCGCCTGCTCTTCAAGGATGCATACGACTATCGCGTCGCCCTGCAAGGGCTCAGCCGCGATCTGTCCCTGGCCGGCAACCTTGGCGTGCCGGGCGCGTCGTTCGCCCGCGCGCTGCGCGCGCTGATGGCCCTCGACTTCGCCCTGCTGCTCGCGCGGGACGCGCACGGGACGCTGACCGTGCGCGACGCGGATGGCGCGGCCGATCCGTCCGCCGTGCTGCCCAGGCTCGTCGCGGCCGCCGGCGACGCCTGGGACGGGCCGCGCGTCGCCGTCGTCGCCTCGCCCGCGCACGGCGGCCCCGTCGAGGTCCTGCTGGTCCCCCTGCGCACGCACGACGAGGATGTGGGCCTCCTGTGCCTGGGGCTGAAAGCCCACGGTGAGCCCTTCCGGGTGGCGGATCGCGCCCTGCTGGCCACGCTCGGCGGCCACCTCGCCGCCATCGTGCGCAACGAGCAACTAGTCGACGACCTGCGCGGGCAGGTCGGCCTGCTGCGGGCGCAAAAGGCCGCGCTGGACGTGCTCGGCGAGCGCCTGCACCAGACGCAGGAAGAGGAGCGGGCGCGCATCGCCGCCGACATCCACGACGAGCCCCTGCAGACGGCCCAGCACCTCCAGCGCCAACTGATCGCCGGTGGGCGCCGAGACCCGACCACGGCCCGCTCTATCGCCCTTGCCGAGGCGCTGATCGCGCAGCTACGCGCCGTCTGCGCGGACGCGCGTCCCGCCGCGTTGGATGAGTTGGGCCTCGCCGCCGCGCTGGAGACGTTGGCCCTCGACCTCGGGGCGCGGGCCGGCGTGCCGATCGTGCTCGACGCCGACCCGGAGCTGGCGGAGCTCGCGCTCCCGCCCGCTATCGAGATTGTTCTCTACCGCGCGGCCCAGGAAGCCGTCAACAACGCCCTGTGCCACGCGCGTCCCCACAACCTGCGGATCACCCTGCAACGCCACGGCGACACCGTCGGGCTCCGCGTCGCCGACGACGGCGTCGGCTTCGTCGCGCCCGCCCACCTGGACGGCTTGGTCGCGGCGGGACATCTGGGCCTGGCCGGGTTGCGCCAGCGCGTGCGGCGTGCCGGCGGCCAATTCTCCCTCACGTCGGCGCCCGCGCGGGGGACCGTGGTGCAGGTCGAGTTTGCCATCGCCCCCACAAATGAGGCCGCGACGGGCGAGGCCGGCCGATGATCCGCGTCATGCTGGTCGACGACCACCCGTTGATGCGCCAGGGCACGCGCGCCTTCCTGGAGACGGACCCGGACATCGCGATCGTGGCCGAGACCGGGCAGGGCGAGCAGGCGCTGGCGCACGCGCGCCGCCTGCGGCCCGATGTAGTACTCCTCGACATCCGCCTGCATGGGTCGAGCGGCATCGACGTGGCGCGCACGCTACGCCGGGACCTGCCCGCAGTCAAGGTGCTGGTGCTCACGAGCTATCCCTACGAGACCTACGTGCGCACGCTGTTCGCCATCGGCGTGCATGGCTACCTGCTCAAGACGGCCGCGGACACCGAGTTGGTCACCGCGGTGCGGGCGGTCTACCGCGGGGACACCGCGCTGAGCGCGGAGATCGCGGCGCAACTCGCGGCGCCTCGTCGCTCCGGGATCGCGCCCACCCGCGCCCTCTCCGAGCGCGAGCGCGAGGTCCTGACGCTGGTCGGCGACGGCGCGAGCAACAAGGAAATCGGGCAGCAGTTAGGCCTGAAAGAAACCACCATCGTGTCGTACATAAGCAACATCATGGCCAAAATCGGCGCCCGCTCGCGCACCGACGCCGTCAAAATCGCCGTTCAGGAAGGCATCATCGTGTTGGAGCGATGATATATCCCTTCGTCGCGGCTAACAAAATCGCATGGCTCGCTCCTCCTCGTACACCCGCATCTCCTGCCAGAACGCGGTCTCCTGCTCGGCGGGCAGCTCTAGCAGCCAATCGATGAACCGGAACAGGCTCAGGCCCCGCTCCCGCCTGTAGCCCCGCTCGTACAACCGCCGGGTCAGCGCCAGCTTGATTTGCCGGCGGCGCGCCGCGTCCCCACGCGTGTCCTGCGCAGCCAGGTGCGCCAGCGCCACCGTCGCGAACGGGTTGTCGCTGGCCTCCAACTCGTCCCGCCGCGCCCGGTCGTCCGCCAGCTTGACCACCGGATAGGTGAAACGCGTGTCGCAGCCCCACAACCCGGTGGCGTACTCCGTCGGACGCCACCCCGCCCGCTCGTCGCCCAGCACCGCCAGGCTGACCACCTGCCTCCCGTGGCGGTCGTACAGGCGATAGTTGTAGACGAACATGCGGCGGGCGACGTCCGCATCCTCCTGGTTCTGCACCTCGGCATGCACGAGCACCCACGCCTCGCCCCCATCCCGTCGCCATACCCGCACCAGCTTGTCGGCCACGCGCCGCCCCAGTTTGGCGGCGCGGTCCACCTGCTGAGCTCCTTATCCAGGAACTCGGGGCGGCGCGTCCAGTCGATCTGGGCGTGGATCTGCGGGAAGAACAGGGCGAAGAAGTCCTCCAGGTACTCCTCCAGCGCCTCCTTCCACGGGCTATCGACGTCGATCGGCTCGGTCGTCAGGCGCGTCCCTCCCTCTATCCGCCAAAGGGCAGGGCCAGCGCCCATTGCCCACCTTGTCTCATTAGTGTCCCGCGTGTAGCACACGCTGTCTCCTTCCATTCCGCCTCCTGCTGGAGCGCACGCTGCTGCCACAGGCGCAGCAGCGCGGCGATCCGCTGACACTTGTGCTGTGCGACGTCGACCATTTCCTGGAGGTCAACGAGGCCTATGGTCATGCGTTCGGCGACCTGCTGCTGATGGAGGTGGCGCGGCTGCTCGCGGAGGCGCTGCCGGACACGGCGGTCGTGGCGCGCTACGGCGGCGGCGAGTTCGCCGCCGCGCTGCCGGACACGCGGCTGGACGAGGCGTTCACGCTGTTGGAGGAGTTCCGGCGGCGGGTGGCCGCGCTGACCTTCGCCCAGCAGCCGGAGCTGCGCGTGACGTCTTCCATCGGGCTGGCCGCCTTTCCCACGCACGGCAGCAACGACGCCGACCTCGTGCGCGCCGCCGACCAGGCCATGTATCTGTCCAAGGTCTCGGGGCGCAACAAGGTGTCGCTGCCCCTGTCCGACAGCCGCATGGTGACGAAGACAAGCTACTACACCACCACGCAACTGGAGCGCCTGTCGCAACTGGCGCGCATGGTCAAGCGCAACGAGGCCAGTCTGCTGCGCGAAGCGCTGGACGATCTGCTCAAGAAGTACGACGACCGCCTCGGCTCGCCGCCACGGGGCTAGTGCTATTTCAAGACTTCAAATCAGTCCCAGACAAGGCGCACGCTGTCCCCGACCCTGAGTACGCCGATGCGGTCGATGGCGGCGTAGACGCCCGAACACACGTCGCGCGAGCGCGCAACCTCCTTGAGCACGCGGGGATCCTGCTCCGTCGTGTCGGGGTGCAGGTTGATCATCATACAGCGCGGGATGCGTCGGGCCAGCCGCACGCGCACCGTGTCGGGCCCCTCGCCGAACAGCAGTAGGCCTCCGACCCAGGCGTCCTCAGCGTAGGGTTGGCCATCGCGTGTCTCCACGATCACGTTCTGTCGGAAGCGGCGCGGGTCGAGCTCCTGGCCCACGCGGGCGCCGAGGTGCAGGAGCGAGGCCACGGTGGTGACCGAGAGGTCCATGCTATCGAACGCGCCGCGGTCAACCTGCATCAGATGCACCGGGGCGCCGTAGGCCGCCGCCAACGTGTCGCGCACGGCCTCGTCGCGTACGTCCAGCTCGCGGCCGTCTGGCAGGCGCACGGACAGCGGCGCCGTCGCGGGTTGAGACGGGTCGGCGTAGCGAGGCCGGTAGCGCAGCAACTCCGGTACCTGGCGCGCGGTCAGCCACGGGAAGTGCGTCGTGTTGCCCGTGCGCACGAAGGCATAGTGGCGGTCGCCCAGCACGCCGTGCCAGCCCACGCGTGTCTCCGCCACCTCCTCGGCGGCCATCGACTTGACGGGATAGCGGAACAGCCGTCCCACCATCCCCACGATCTTGCCCTCGCTCCTCATTCCGTCTCCTTGTTTGACTGGCGGCCGTCCTTTAGGTAGTGGGGCCATCTCATGGCGCGGGTCCCTCAGCACGGTGCGTGAAGGGGTCCGCGCGCCGGGTCCGTTCGCGGATAGCATACACGATCCGCCGTGCCGATGGTGTACGGGGTCGCTGGACTGCGACGCGGGTACGCCGCCGTGAGCGTGTCGTAGAGGCGCCCGGCGTCATGCATGCTGCGCGGGGCCGCGGCCAGCGCCGCCCCTCAACCTTCAGCATGCGTCATCGGATCGGGCTAGAGCGCAGGCCTCGGCGCACGGACCCACGGGAGATCGCGGGGCAACCGGACAGCCATATGAGCGCGACGTGACCGCCCTTCTCCCTCGTCGCGTATAATAGCGACAAACGGCGCTGGTCCGCATAAGCGGAAGGTTGCCGGAACGCGGCGGCGGTGGTGAGAAGGGCGCGGCATCCCATAGTTCGTTCTAACAGATGTTCGATGCAAGGAGAGTTCGATGACGACCAAACATCTCGTTGACCCCGAGATCGTCGCGATGCTCGACCTGTTTCCCGGCTTGCAATTCACAGCGGAGACTCTGCCGCGGGTCCGCGCCGATTTGGCCGCCATGAGCGCACAGCAGGCCAGTGGACTGCCCGACCTTCCCGACATCGAGGTGACGGAGCGCCGGACGCCTGGACCGCCGGACGCGGCCGACGTGCGCGTGCTCGTCTACCGTCCCAAGAGCGCGCCGTGTCCGCTGCCCGCGCTGCTCTGGATCCATGGTGGCGGCTACGTCATTGGCAGCGCCGATCAGGACGATGCTCAGGTTAAGAGTATCGTCGCCCAGGTTGGGTGCGCCGCCGTGTCGGTGGACTACCGCCTCGCGCCGGAGACGCCGTTCCCCGGTCCGGTCGAGGACTGCTACGCCGCCCTGGCGTGGCTGCACGCGCACGCCGCGGAGTTGGGGGTTGACCCGGACCGCATCGCGATCGGAGGGGCGAGCGCGGGCGGCGGCCTGGCGGCCGGCCTGGGTCTGCTGGCGCGTGACCGGGGCGAGGTCCCGCTCGCGTTCCAGTTGCTGATCTATCCGATGCTCGACGACCGCACCGTCAGCGCGGCCGACCCGCACCCGTATACGGGGGAATACATCTGGACGGCCGACGCCAACCGCTTCGGGTGGTCGTCGCTCCTGGGTCAGGAGCCGGGCAGCACGGGCGTGTCGCCGTATGCCGCCGCCGCCCGCGCCGAGCGCCTCGCGAGCCTGCCGCCCACCTACCTCAGCGTCGGCGCCCTCGACCTGTTCCTGGAGGAGGACCTCGAGTACGCGCGCCGGCTGATGCGAGAGGGTGTGCCGACCGAACTCCACGTGTATCCGGGGGCGTTTCACGGCTTCAACATGATGGCCGAGTCCCAGGTAGCGCGGGCGTTCACCCGTGACTCCATGGACGCGCTGCGACGCGCCCTGCACCCCCGGCACGTCGCTGAGCTGACCACGGCTGGTCCCGCCTAACCTGGATGATTCGTTAGACGAAGCCCCTGGTCGCCGCCCACACACCCATCATGAATAATCGTTAGCGCACGGGAGGTCTGGGGTGACTGGGAGCGCGGGCAGCTTGCCCGCCCGGACCC
>JAABUZ0100008740.1_pt1 | contig 11819 bp, 13 predicted proteins | sample 5562091 | NCBI WGS metagenome assembly JAABUZ01 (sample SAMN12813069, study PRJNA571459) | rock metagenome | isolation source: Antarctica rocks | place: Antarctica: Victoria Land, Linnaeus Terrace sud | collected 2015-12-21
TGGGAGATTTACGACTCTCAGGTCGATCATGTACCCCCGCAAGGCGTTTCAGATCTCATGGTAAGGTGCTGCATCTCTCAACGCGGCGTCAACGCGCGGTTGATCGCTTCCCGGTCGAATGCCTCGGGGTCGAACGACCCGCCGCTCCATTCCACCATCGCCTCGTGCTCCTCATGGGCGGGATCGCGCAGTGCTTCGAGGAAGTCCCCATACCCCCAAATCCCGCCCACATCCTCCGGCGGGCATGCCCGCTTGCCGCCGACGCAGCGGGGATAGCGGACGCCCGCCTCGGCGGGGGAGACCTTCTCGACCACGATGTCATGCTCCCAGCCGTCCCCGAGGTCGTATTCGTAGCGGAAACGGTCCTTGACGCCGGTGACGATCGCCCCCAACCGGGCGCGGCGCTCGTCCTTGGGCCGGTCGAGCGGGTCCCATTCCAGATCGCGCATGCCATAGCGGACCTCACCGACGACGAACTCGTGCAGGTGGGAGTCGGTCCAGCCCATGACCGTTTGCAGGACGGTGTGGAGGCGGGACAGGGGAATGCTGCCGCGCACCTCGATGCGCCGCCAGATCGGCGGGGAGCTCTCCTTCAGGGTAACCTTGAGCCGATAGATCGGGCTCTCGTCAGCTTTCTTCGTCGGCATCGGCATCCTCCCGCGCGAGGATCTCCACCTGCTCGGGGCGGAAGATCGTCTCGACAAACCGGTCGGGGGTCGGGATCACGAGATAGCGCGTCTTCCCCTGCATCGTGATGCGCAGGCCGTCCACCGGCTCTCGCTCCCCGGGCAGCCGCAGCCGGACTGGGTAGCCGACGATCGGGGCGTTCCGTGCCGCCTCGGCCTTCGCACGGTAGGCGGCATCCGCCGCCTTGTGCTCCTCGTTCATGTCGCCTCGCCTCCGCTCCGTGCATCGATGATCGAGCGCATAGCGTACACCCGGACGGGCGCGCCGCGCACACACCCGCCAGTGCCAAGATCGCCGGGAGGGCTGGTAGGCTCATGGGGTGCATCGTCGGTCCACACGCACACGGAGGCGTCATGAGCATCTTCAAACCCCATCCCGCATCACTCATCGGTCTGATTGAGGCGGTGGCGGCCCACGAGCGGGCCTTGGCGCTGTGGGGCTTCCTCGAGACCACGCACCAGCAACTCTACGGGAACGCGAAGAATCTGAGCCCGGCCCTGTAGGCGGTCGTGGAGAAGAGTCGGCAGGAAGCGGAGGCGGTCCTCGCGATCTCGCGCCGGTTGGACGATCTGGTGGAAGAGGCCGTCGCGAGTTATTTCGACGCGAAAGAAACGAGCGAAGAGGAGCGATACGAGGCGGTCGCCTGGGCGCGCGGGCAACTCGAACTCGACCCGGCGATCGAGGAGCACCTGTGGGGTTTCCAGGCGGCGCAGGTGCTGCTGGAGAAGGCCCGGGAACACCGGTACGCATAGCGTCACCCACCGGTATTGGCGATTGCTGTACCGGACGAAAGTGGTTCCGATAGAACGACGCTGGGAACCTTATCTGGAACCGTGCTCCTGCCTGGATGCCGCAGTTTGTTTCCGATATACACGATTATCACTACAAACGGAGTGGAGATCGGCGGCTACACGCCGACATCGCCATTGACGCATCGCCCGACTGGAAACGGATGAGGCCAACGATCAGCGGGGAAGCGCCTGCGCGTGCTCCTGCCAATAGTGGTTCGTCTTGCCAACCAGCCTCCTGCACGTTCTTCTTTCTGTTCAGGCGCTTCACCCACCCCAAAGGTTTCATCACCGCACGGACACTCTTCACGACGCGCTCACGCCGGAAGCCGGCCGGCCTCCACCGCGAGGGCCATCCGCTGCGACTGCTCAAGGAGGGGAACGATGACCTCCCGGTCATTGTCCCAATAGTTGTGCGCCTGCAAGCCGCCGACCTCGCTATGTGCCACGTTGTCCACCGCCCGGTCGATGACCATCGTCGGCGTCACGACGCCCGTTTCGGGGTCGGTTGCGCGGAGGAGGCTTTCGGCTGCGGGGAAAGAGTCCGGGCCTGCGTCCGGTCGCCATTCCGCAGGTGGATGGAGCGGATCGGCGACCGGGTCCTGGGGGTCGTAGAAGTTGACCCACGTTCCCTGGGGCGCCATTGCGAGGCTGCCGATCTCATTGCCCCACGCGAACAGGTCAACGTACTTGCGCAGCGGGCTGCCCGCCGTGATGAATCCGCGCACCTTCTCCGCAGCAGCGGGCGGCAGTTCGCGCAGCACATCGAACGCCAGCACCGTCCCCTGGCTGTGCGCATTCACGATGATGCCGGCCACGTCGTCGCGGTAGGCGAGCCGGAGGAGGGCCTCGCGCACGAACGCGCGGACACGCTCGCGCAGGTCGTTGCGACAGACATAGGTGGTCACATCCTCCTCGAGTTGCCTGACGGTCGCGAACAGGCCGGTGGGATCCCGCGGCGCCCGGGATTGATCGGTGCGTACGCGCATGCCCGCCGCCTCGGGTTCTCGGGCATCGTGGTGGGAGACCATGGCCCAGGCATCGTGGAGAAGCAGTCGGCTGATTCCCATCACCGATGCGTAGTGCGCGTGGCCGCAGGCGGCCTTTGCAGTCCCCTCGAGCAGCGACCCGATATTCGACCCCTGATCCTCCAGGTGCGAATAGACGAGCGCAACGTGCGCAAATCGCGGAGCGCCCTTCGTCAGTTCCATCCCCGTCGCATCGATGGTCCGCGGGTTGAACGATGTCCAGGTCCCCAGGCGTTTCAGCCCCGCCTCGCTCCGGCGGCTGTCCGGTGGCCAGTCGCTCTGGACATAGACGGGTCCGCCCTGGGGGCGTTGCGGATCGTCGCCGAGGATGGACGCGTCCACATGCCGGCGCATATTCCGGTGCAGCTGATCTGCGTAGCCGGAGATACCGTGCGCGTCATCGGGCGTGGTCTGGAAGCCGATCCCATGGATCGTCACGATGCAGGTCACCCGTTCATCCATGCGTTCCCTCCCGTGGGCCGCTGCGTTACGTGCTGACCGCATCCTCGGGGACTTCCCGCCGGTGCAGGATGGCGTCCGTGAAGACCTGGCCCCCGGCTTCGTAATACACGCGAAACTGGACTGTGCGCGCGTCGGGGCGGGGAGAAACCGACCCGGGTGTCGCCCGCATCCCCTGATACACCATCCCGTCGAACGTGAAGAAATCGCCGTTCCCGCCCGCGCCGTTTTCGTAGGGGATCGTGAATGTCTCCGCATGGATCAGCGCATCCGCGCCATCGAACACGTGCACGTCCATCCACACGTTCTTGGCGTAGGCGATGTTGCTCACCCAGACGGTGACGTGGAGTCGCGTCTCCATATCGCTGCCGATTCGGCCTCCGGTGGCCGGCGGCGGGAAAGCGTTGCGCTTCTCCGCGCCCGCCGTGAAAACATTGACCATGGCGAGGTTCGGGATCGCCCCCAGCCGGCCATCGACCTGCGCGAGCGGGCCGCGCCGGGACACCTCGTACCAGTAGTTCTCCCCGAAGCGGCTGTCCCAGACCTGGCAGCGTTCGCTCGCGATGCTGTGCCGCTCGAACCAGAGTTCCACCCGCGTCGCATCGAGGGGGATCGCCGCGTCAACCGGGATCGAGGCGGGTGGATCCAGCACCTGCTGGCTGCCGCCCGGCCCGGCGAGATGTGCGACGAGCGGGCCGCCCACGACCTGTCCGCTCGGATGGAAACGAATCGTCGCGCCGGAGTCCCACGCCGGCATCCCGTCGTGATAGGCTTGGCAGCCCAAGAGGCGGCTCTGATCGTACTGGATCGTCAACTGCCCGCCCTGGGCGATGTCGCCCACTTGGACTTCCTGCCAACTGGGGAGGAAGAGGAGTGTCGCCGCCTCCGGTGCCGGAGGCGCGGTCATCACCGGCATGGCCCGCTCGGCGACGGCGCCATCCGCCGCCCGCCCGTTCGCTGTGGCTCCCATGGGGCACCTACTTTCATCGTGCGTCTGAACGCGCGGCGCGCAGAGTGTGATACGCGCTGCGCCCGCCTCCCATCTGCCTCAGGCCGGCACCGTGCGTGCCGGTGTTTTGTTCGTTCCCGCCGCCAGGCCCGGGGGAGCGATGGCCGGCACAGGCACCGGCGCGGCTTCTAGGATACGGATGTTGCGAAATGCCACCCGATCCGTGTGTGTCTGCAGCCCGATGAATCCCGAGTGCGGGTCCTGCACCGACGATATGCCGCGGTTCGGATCGGTGTTCGTGAAGGTCGTCGTCTGCTGGCCGTTCAGGCACACCGTGTAGGTGTCCCCGGCGACGTGGATCTCGTAGTCGTTCCAGCCGCCCGCAGCCAGGACCGGGCCGCGCTGGTAGGCTTGCTCGCCCGGATTTGCGCCGATGGGGATCTTGTAGACCGCCCCCGTCCGGTTCATGTCCAGGCCATCCGCCTCGGGCGGATTCAGCGTCCTGTTGCCGTGCGCCAGCTCGTCGATCTGCACCTCAAACCCCGTCTCCACGCCCACGAATGCCTGGTTATTGTTCGGGAGCGGCGCGCCGTTGGGGAGCGCCATCCGCGGATTGCGGAAGCGGACGAAAACGCCGGAGTTGTCGGTGTTCGGGTCCACGAGCCGGAACTGCAAGCGGAGTGTGAAGTCCCCGAAGGGGCGCAGTGCATAGAACAGCAGCCCGATATCGCTGCCCGGTTGCGCCACCAGCGCGCCATCGACGAGGGCGAAGGCGCCCTGTCCGGCGAACTGCCAGCCGCTGAACGAGGCCTGCGTGCCGTCGAACAGGGGGACGAAACCGGCCTCGACCGGTGCGGGGGGCGGGCCGGCGAGCGCGTGGTCCGCCATCCGGCGCGCGAGGGCGACGCCAGAGAGCATTGGGTTGGGGGAGCCCATCGTCGGCAAAAGGGCCGGGCCGACTGCCGAGAGGTTATCGGCTTCGTGGAAGCGGCCCCACGCGTCCGTCACGGAGGTTGCCGGGTCGTCGCCCATCCACAATGTGCCGCTCTCGTGATGCGTCGAACTGAGCGTGTCGCGGCGGGCATTCGGCCCGGGCGGCACGTCCTGCCATACGCCGCCACTCTGGCTCGACAGGTATTGGATCGGGCCGCCATCGGCGAACATGCGCGCCAGCTCGTCGCACGCGGCGTCCATGGTGTCCCACAATGACAGTTCTTTCGAGCCCGCCGGCCCCGCCTCCAGGCGTACGAGGGCGCGGGGCTGGCCGTAGTCGTAGGGGCCCTGCGCCGCGTCGAGCGTGATGCGGTTCTGGGGGTCGGCCGACGTCTTGTCGCCCACGATTTCGCCGATGCCCCGCAAGGTGCAGACGACCCATTTGACGTTGAGATCCCGGAAGTTGTCCAGCAGGTCGATGTCCGGGATTTTCTTGAAGAGGTCCGCTTCGGAATCCATGCCGAGTTCCCCCACGCCGGCGGTGGTGATCTGGACGTGGAAATGGCCCAGCGTCCCGTCGGCGTGCGTGTGAATACCCTTGACGAAGAGCGCGGACGCCTCCTGATTCCGCGCCTCGGGATGGATCGCCGGATCGAGGGCGTCGCCGAAGGAGTCGCGCGGCACGCGGAAGGTGACGTTGGACCTGAGGTGGGCCATCAGGTTGCGCCCGATCAGGCCGTCGGCGTTCGGCAGGCTGTTGAGCGCGAGCCGGGTGCTCTCGATCGTGCCGAGCGCGACGAAGACCTGCCCGTTCGGTGGCACGTCCACGCTGCCCTTGTTCGTCACAACGCGCGTGATCTGACGGCCGTTCCGCTCCAGGCGGATGACGTGCGTGTTGTCCACGAGCATGAACCGCTTCTTGACATCCCGCTGCGCGGCGGTGGCGTTCCCCGGCGTACCCTGTTCCGCCTCGCTCTGCGCCGTCCGCGCCGCGCTGATCAAGAGCGGCACGGTGCTGAACTTGTTGATCGGGAAGAAGCCGGGTCGCGGGTTCGCCGATTGCACGGCGAGCGGCGCCTCGAGATCGTCCGCCGTGTTGAGCGCGCCGCGCTTGCCCGTCAGCGTCGTCGTGGGGTCGGCGGGCGCGGCCTGCAGGCCGGCGAAGAGGCGGTCGCGCATGGCGGTGTGCAGCGCGCCGAACATGTAGTCGTTCGTCGTGTCCGTGCCGATCTGGCGCGCGGAATCGTCCAGGTAGCTGTGATTGGGCGCGTTCGCCGGCAGCACCGGCGTCATCAGGTCCTGCTTCGTGCCCGCCGGCCATGGCGGCGATGGCATCTCCGAATCCAGGAAATAGGGGGACCAGCCGCCCCAGAAGATCGACCGCCCGCCGACATTGAAGGCGAGGCCGGGGAAGCGCTGGTTCCAGACCTGGGGGCTGTCCGAGTCCCACGGCACGCCCCACGTCTCGTTCGTGCTCAGCATCGGCAGGTTCTGCACATGCTCCGGGAGGGCCATCGGCCCGGCTTCGAGGACGAGGACCCGGTGCGCGTGCGTCCGATCGCGGTTGAACAGGTGGCACGCGAACGCGGCGCCGAAGGTGCCGCCGCCGATGACGATACTATCGAACGGCCGCGCGTCGGGGTCCGCGGCCCGATCCGTGCTGGCGAGCGCCTCGTCCAGCGTGTTGCAGACATACCGGCCCGTGATGTCGAGGGTGAACGGCGTGCTCGGTGTGACCATAACTTCCCCTTTCGCCGCGCCGCGCGCGGCAGCTGCCGACGGAACCGCGAATCAGGTCTGCTGCGGCACCGTCATCCCGGCCGGCGCGGCCACCGGGGTCGCGGGGGCGCTCGTCGTCTGCGGCTGCGCGCGGGAATGCAGATAGACGCTCGCGCCGCGCCCCATGGCGATGCCGAGGGACAGGCCGAGGGCCGCGGTGGCCCCCGAGACGTGATAGGCACCGGCCCACTGTAGCCCTGCGTCCAGCATCGCCGCCGCGAGTCCGGTGACGGCGGGGATGGCGTCGATGACGTGCTTGCTCATGGGGATTCTCCTTCCATTCCGATGCGTCGACTCCCGATCCATAGATGATGGGCTGCTACACTCAGAGTAGATGGGTCACGAGCCAAAAACATCCGTAAGTTTACCTATATTGGCCCCTCGTAAAGGGAAGGCGAGGAATACGACGACGGCCGTCAAGAGGGTTAGGCACGACTGGGGATGTAACGGTTGTGATACACCATAACGCATATTTCATTTGTTGTCTACTATTCGCGGTGCGATGTTCTCACTACACACATACCTTCGCCAGACGCGCGATGATTCCGATCACGACGCTGGTTCCTGTGGTGCGTCGGGGTAGCGCGGACGATACCGCTGGGGAGGCCGATATCGGCGTCACTCCTCTTTCCCGAGATGCGCATCCACCCGTCGGCGATAACTGAGTTGCGGTCGCGGGGTGCCCCGGCTCGCCGGTCGCCCCGCGACCTTCGCCTGGCAGTAGGCGTAGAGCGCATCGTAGAGCGGTGCGCTGAGGCGTAACTTCTCCTCGTCGTCGGGCACCGTCATTTGCACCCCCCGGATCACGGCATCGATGCCCGCCGACTCCGGCCGGCGCGACCGACTCGGGGGCACGTCCGCGTCGAGGATAATCCGCCCCATCTCGACCAGCGCCGGATCGTCGTCCAACCCGTGGCGCGCGAGCATCACCTGGAAGGTGCATTGGCCGTCCTCGTGGCTATATTCCGCCCCGCGCATGTCGAAGGTGTGGCCGTCCAGTGTCGCCGGGTCGGTATCCGCCGGCACGAACACGAACTCGGCGGCGGGGTCGATCGAGCGACGAATCAGCCACGGGCACGAGGTGCGATCGATGTGGAGGTTCTTGCGCGTGATCCATTTCATCTCAGCGCTCCATCCTGCCGTGCGGTGGTCTCGAGAAAAGCCGCCAGCTCTTCCTCACATCGGGCAAGAAGTGCGGCCACCTCATCGGCATCCGCGCCGCCGAAATAGTCGCGAGTGCGCACCTGATCCGTCCAGCGCGTGAGCTTGGCGAGATCTTCTTCCAACTCCTCAAGCTCCGCGAAGGTGAACTCCCGATGCTCGGTCTCCCGGCGCACATGGGCAAGGAACCCCTCCGCCTCACCGACGAGTTCGCGATATTCACCCGCGCGAGCTGCTTGAGCCGCCGCCGTGAGCGCCTCGGCCCGTTTCGGATCGAGGTGGGTCGCTTCCACGAGCGTCGCCTCGCCACCAAACTCCTCGACCTTCGCCGCGATTCGCCGAAAGGCGGCGGTCGTCTCGGCACGCTCGGGCAGGGCACAGACGCCGTCGCGCAAGTAGACAGCGCCGACCTTCTTGATCTCACGCCAGATGTACGCCCGCTTGCGCGAGGGCTCGGAGGGCACCATATAAATGAGGAGTAACCAGGTGATCGCCATCGTGCTCCGCCATCGCCTGCCGCTCTTCAATCCATGATGGTAGTATAACGGATGTTACATGCCGTCGTTGTCGCGTTGGGAACAGGTGACGTGATGCGCATCTTGGTTGTGGAAGACGAGCCCGGTATCGCACAGTTTATCCGTCAGGGCCTCAATGAGGCGGGCTACGCCGTGGACGTGGCGCGCGATGGGAATGCGGGCTTGGACTACGCGCTTGCCACAGCATACGACATGGTCGTCCTCGATGTCCTGCTTCCCGGCATGGACGGGCTGACGCTGCTCAAGCGATTGCGCGACCACGGCGGTAAAGTGCCGGTACTGCTGCTCACCGCGCGCGATGGGGTGGATGATCGCATCACCGGACTCGACAGCGGCGCCGACGATTACCTGACCAAGCCCTTTGCGTTCGGCGAGCTCCTCGCGCGCATCCGTGCCCTGTTGCGTCGCCCACCCCTGCAAGCCGGCACGACGTTGCGTGTGGCAGATCTGGAAATGGACATGGTGCGACGAGAAGTGATCCGCGCCGGTCAGCGCATCGAGCTCAGCCCCCGCGAGTTCACGCTGCTCGAATACCTCATGCGCCACCCCGGCCATGTCCTCACGCGCACGCAAATCGCCGAGCATATCTGGAGCTTCGATTTCTACAGCGAATCGAACGTCGTTGATGTCTACATCGGCTACCTACGGCGCAAGATCGACCGCGGGTTCGACGCTCCACTCATCCATACGGCTCGCGGGGTGGGATATTGCATGTCGCCCGAGGCGAGTAATGCGTAGCGTCAGCCGACTCCCGCTCCGTCTGCGCTTGACCCTCTGGTATGTGTTGCTCCTTGCGTTGACCGTCGTGATCTTCGGCACGTACGTCCATGTGCGCTTGGAGCGCAGTGTCATTGCCCAAATTGATACCACGCTCCGCACGGCCATTTCTGAAGTCGCAGTCAGCGTCGATACCAGCAGCAACGGTCTCACGTTCCGCACAACACCGAGCGATCAGGCGACGATCCGTCGTCTCGAGCAAACGGGTATCGCGGCGCGCCTGATCACGCCGGATGGCACGATACGCGGGAGCTTCGGCAGGGAGATGGCGCTACCGGCCACCGCGCCGATTGCATCCGGCATCCGCACACTCTCCACTGGCGAGGCCGACTGGCGCGTCGACAGTCAGCGGATTGCTACGCCGGATCGCGGCCCCATCGGCTGGTTGCAAGTCGGCGCATCACTCAGCTCAGAACAAACGGTGCTCGAGACGCTGTTCAAGCAGGCACTGCTCGGGCTACCGCTCGTGCTTCTCCTCGCCGGCCTCGGTGGGATGTTGCTGGCCTACTGGGCCCTCCATCCGATTGATCGGATGACACGCACAGCGCAGACAGTGAGCGCCCGCGATCTCACGCAGCGTATCAACTATGAAGGTCCCGCCGACGAAGTCGGACGACTGGCGATCACGTTCGATCGGATGCTCGATCGCCTGCAGGCCGGGTTCGCGCGGGAGCGTCGTTTCACCGCCGACGTGTCCCACGAGTTGCGCACCCCGCTCGCTGCGATCAAGGGGCGCATCGGTGTCACATTAGACCGTCCCCGCACGGAAGGCGCGTACGAGGAAACGCTCAAAGACATCGAGCGCGAGACCGATCGCCTCATCCGTCTCAGTAGTAACCTTCTCTACTTGAGTAGGCTTGAGCAAGCGGAGCTTCCGCACGATTTGCGGCAACTCGATCTCGGCGAGTTGTTGGACACGATCGCCGAGCAGATACGTCCAATGACGGATGCGCGCGACATCGCCCTCCGGCTCGATCTCGCACCGGACCTCGTTACTCGTGGCGACTTCGATCATCTCACCCGTCTCTTTCTCAACCTGCTCGATAACGCCGTGAAGTACACGCCGCACGGCGGGCAGGTAACCGTAGGCGCAGCGCGCCAGGCAGCCCAGATACGCGTGACGATCAGCGACACGGGTTCGGGCATTCCCCCAGAGGCACTCCCGCACCTGTTCGAGCGCTTCTATCGGGTCGCAGACGATCGCTCCCGGGAGACCGGGGGTGCTGGTCTGGGATTGGCGATCGCGGACGAAATCGCGCGTGCGCACGGCGGGACGCTCGCGGTCCAGTGTGAGGTCGGACAAGGCACGACCTTCACGGTCGTTTTGCCGGTCCGACAATAAGAATATTCTCATCGGCCTTTCATCATGCTCATAAAGAGTCCTGCCATACTGGCATAATGAGCGATCTGCACGGTCGCCATCACGCGTGGCCGTGCGTCGAGCAGTACGCGATCAGGAGCGACCGCACGGCGTGAGACGCAGATGGACGACCTGCTCTTTTCCTTCCTCGGCTGGCCGCTGCTACGGCGCTTCTTCGGGCGCAGTGGCGACTCTTGCACCAGTACCATCGCGAGTCCGATATCTATGGTGATCGGTCTTGCTTTTCCGGGGGATGGAAATGACTGCCGCCGTAGCGCTCTACCGGACATCCATCGGCAAGAAGGTGATGATGGCCGTCACCGGCTGCATCCTCTTCGCCTACGTCGTCGCCCACATGTATGGCAATCTGAAGGTGTTCGAGGGGCGGGATACGTTCAATGCCTATGCGGTCTTCCTCCGCACCGTCGGCGCGCCCCTCTTCGCGTACGGACAACTCCTGTGGATGGTGCGCGTCGTGATTCTCGCTGCCGTCATCCTCCATATCGTGGCAGCCACACAATTGACGCGGCAAAGCCGTGCCAGCCGTCCGGTGCGCTACGCGGTCAAGAAGAACAACGGTGCGACATACGCCTCCCGGACCATGCGCTGGGGCGGTCTCATCATCGCCCTGTTTGCCATCTATCACATCCTTGATCTCACCACCGGCACGCTGCATCGCGATTTTGTGCCGGGCGATGTGTACCATAATGTCGTCACGGGTTTTCAGGTCTGGTATGTCTCGACGATCTATATCGCGGCGATGGTCGCTCTCGGGTTCCACCTCTATCACGGGGCCTGGAGCATGTTCCATACGCTGGGCATCAGCAATCGCCGGATCGACCGTCGGCTTCGCGCAGGCGCAGCCGTGTCGGCCATTGCAGTCGTCGCCGCCGGCTGTATCGTTCCCATCGCGGTGATGATCGGCATCGTCGGATGAACGCATCGTGATGTGAGCGAAGCGTCGCGCGTGCTACCATGCCACATGAGTGAAGAGGGGACTATTCAAAAAGGAATGCCTTGTGCAGCTACGGATTCGATGGAGCGCGGTCGGAATCGGGTTCTTTGTCACCGCAGCGGGGATCCTTATCGCATCACCGTTCCTTGCGCGAATCGGCCTGCAAGTGTCCGCCGGGCCCGTGGACATGCTGACGATGGTCTCCATCCTCATCGGTGGCTTCGTTGCCGGACGACTCGCTGGCGAGGGGGAAATCACCCAAGGCGCGATGGTCGCCGTGCTCTACGTCTTCGTCATCCTCCTGAGCAGGCAAACATTTGCGGACATCCGGGCGGCCAAGGTGGCTGGTGCCGGGCTCTCCGGTCAACTGGACTCCTGGGGCTACTACGGGAAGACGGTCTTCTATC
>JAABUZ0100008741.1_pt1 | contig 11818 bp, 14 predicted proteins | sample 5562091 | NCBI WGS metagenome assembly JAABUZ01 (sample SAMN12813069, study PRJNA571459) | rock metagenome | isolation source: Antarctica rocks | place: Antarctica: Victoria Land, Linnaeus Terrace sud | collected 2015-12-21
GAACACCAGCCACGGGAGGGTGCCGGCGGCGGCGACGAGCGCCACCTGCCGGGGGTCTGTGGTCAGGTGCACGGCCAGCAGCGGCAGTGCGACCCGGCGCAGCCCGTCGCCGAGCGCGGAGGCGGTCGAGGCCGACCACAGCCGCCAGTAGCGACCACCCAGCGCTCGAGTGCTTGGAGCAGCCGCAGACACCACTAACCCCCCTCGGGGCAGGTTGCCCACGTGTTACTCACCCGTTCGCCACTAACCCCTCTGTAACGAATGTACAGTCGTGGCAGAACCCTACAGTAGGGGGATGGGGGAGCAGATTCCGGTGACGCAGGCCCGGGCGGAGCTGGCGGAGCTGGTCAACCGGGTGGCCTACGCGGGGGAGCGGATCGAGCTGACCCGGCACGGCAAGCTTGTCGCCGCCCTGGTCAGCGCCGCGGACTACCAGCGGCTGCAGAACCCCGGCCCGGTGCGGGCAGTCGGCTTCACCCCCGCAGCCGACCCTGCCGATCCTGGTCCGCCGGCGGCCCTGCCGGTCGCTGCCGAGACCCGGCCCCCGCTGGCACCAACCGACCCAGGCTTCGATCCCCAGGCATAGCTGCGCCGTCTCGCCTGCGAAGCAAGGACACGTAGCCCAGCGACGGGGGGCGACTGCCACGTCATCGGGGTCGGGCTGCGGGTACTCCCCAGGGCATGTCCCGACCCGTGCCGGTACCGGTGTCGATCAACCTGGCCGCAGTCGCCGAACGCGCCTTGACGCCAGCGCTGGGCCCGGTCCGCGTCACCCTGGGCGACCGGCTGCCCAGCGGTGAGCGCAACGTGGTGCAGCGAGCCGTTGCCCACGACGGCGCCGGCCGCCGCCACTGCGTCGTCCTCAAAGGGGTTGGCTGAGTAGCCGCGCGATTTCCGTTGTTAGCGGCGAAGGAGAGCCATGACGGCTCTGATCAGATGCGCCGGCGGGCGGGGTCGGTTGCAGCGAGGTGTCGGGCGACGGCTTCGGGGCTGGGGCGGGCGTAGCGCTCGAGCGAGCGCACGGAGGCGTGCCGGGACCTGGCCAGCAGCAGGGGGAGGTTGGTGCCGTCCTCGGCGGCGTGGGTCAGCGCCGAGTGCCGAAGCTGGTGCAGCGTCCAGCCGGTCGCTGCGGAGAACTGGTGGGCGGCTCGGCGGTAGGACAGCCGGGCCCGCCCGGTTGCGCTGTCTTGGTCGAGGGTGGCTACGGCCCGGGTGGGTCGGCGGTCGGCGAGGAAGACCGGGCCTGCGGTGCGCCCGGCGAGCAGGCGAGGGAGCAGCTGGGCGCAGCCGGTCTGCCAGAACACCCACTCGGTCGCGCCGCCTTTGGAGCGCACCCGAGCCCGCTTGTTCGCCAGGTCCAGGTCACTGGCGTCGTGCAACTAGACATCGACGACGTCGGCGGCTTTCTCGGAACCACTCGCTGGGACAGCGGTGCAAAGCGTTGGGTCCCCGACGAGCCAGACGAGTAGCGGAACCACGATGGGCGCTCGGTCCATCGCACTTGATCTCTTATATGCAAGGGGGGTTCGGTTTCTGGCTGGGAGTGCTGAGCTGGGATTCGCCGGCGCGGTGGGCACGGGCCTGCCGGGGTGGGCGACGGACTCGGTGCCGGGGCGGGTGTGTCGTGGGGTGGAACCATTCCCAGCTCGTGCAGGGGGTGCCTGCCGCGGGGTGAGGGCCGCCGGGCCCACCCATGAGTCCGGCGACCCCAACGACCTATCGGCACCCCGCCCCGCTGCGAGTAACTCAAACGGGGGGCCTGGTCGGTGCCGGCCGCAGGGGCGCGTCTAGGCAGCGTGGGGAAAGCGCCCCGCGCATCGCGCTGCCCTTGGCTGCCCCTACCGGTATGCAGGGCGGCAGGGCTGGCTTTGACGCCCAGCACCGACCGGACGAACCTAGAGCGCGAGCGCCGGCATGCCTAGACCTTGGCGCCGTGCGCCTGGCTCACGTCCTGTCAGGATCACGAACATGGCGGCGTGCTAGACGTATCAGTCGGGACCGCGTCTTCGCCCTGTGTGGGCCAGCTGAGGCCCTGCGAGTAGCTGGCGACACTCACGCGCGGATCGTCCCGTTCGACCAGCTGGAGTCTCCCGGCAACCCCGCTCGACGATGAGCCGGAGGGCCGCCGGGCCCACCCATGAGTCCGGCGGTCCCACGACCTATCGGCACTCTGCCTCGGCTGCGGGTAACCCGAACGGGGCCTAAGGGTCGGTGCCGGGCGCTGGGGCGCGTCTAGGCAGCGTGGGGACGGCGCCCCGCGCATCGCGCTGCCCTTGGCTGCCCCTACCGGGTGTATGGGCCCGGCAGGGCTGGCTTTGACGCCCGGCACCGACCCCGATGAACGTAGAGCGCGAAGCGTTGCCATGCCTAGGCCCTTAGGCTTAGTCCCCGACGCGACCCGCAGCGCCAGGTCCTCGCCGACCGCATCGACCGGCAGACCGGCGCCCTCGGCCGCCTGCAGACGCAGCTAGCCGGCGTCCGGGCCACCGTGGCAGCAGCCGAGCTGGGACGTCGCCACGGCACGCGTGGGAGGCGGCGCACACCGAGCCCCTCGAGCGGGCCGTGTCCGCCGGCCGCGAGCTGGGCTGGCGTCACCGCGCCGAGCAACGCGCGGTGCGGGCCGTCGAGCCTCCGCCGGCCCCCGGCGCGATCGAACTGGCACCGGTCGCGGTAGAGGTACCAAGCCGGGTACTCCGCCGCGGGAGATAAGGAGGGTCCCGAGGGTGCCCGGCGTGGCGACGAGGTTGTCAGCGAGGTTGTCAGCCAGATTATGGGTTTGGTCCGCCCCCGCCGCCGGCTCCCGGTAGCAGGAGCCCAGGCGCTGCGTCGGGAAAGCCAGTCGGAGGACTACTCCAATCGTAGATCATGCGGAAGTCGACCTGCCCGCCGCTGAACGTCGCCCCGTCGAAGTTGACTTCCCCGCTGCTGAACCTGGCCTGGTTGAAGCTGACCCGCCCGCCGCTGAACCTCGCCCCGACGAAGTAGAGCTGGCCGCCGCTGAACGTCGCCGCGTCGAAGTCGACGTGCCCGCCGCTGAACGTCGCCCCGGTGAAGCCGACGTGCCCGCCGCTGAACGTCGCCCCAACGAAGCCGACCCGCCCGCCGCCGAACGATGCCAGGTCGAAGCTGACCTGCCCGCCGCTGAACCTCGCCCCAACGAAGCCGACCCGCCCGCCGCCGAACGATGCCCTGAGGAAGCCGACCCGCCCGCGGCTGAACGTCGTTCCGGTGAAGTCGACGTGCTCGCCGCTGAACGTCGCCTCGGTGAAGTCGACGTGCTCGCCGCTGAACGTCGCCCCGGTGAAGTCGACGTGCTCGCCGCTGAACGTCGCCCCGGTGAAGCTGACCTGCCCGCCGCTGAACGTCGCCCCGGCGAAGCTGGCGTCGTAGTCGAAGAGTGCCCCGGTGAAGTCGAGGTCACGGCCTTGCCAGGAGACCGTCGCCGTTCCACGCAGGTGATCACGGATCAGGCGGACGACACTCTGACGGACTTCACGCTCCCCCTCGGCAGCCTTCCCCGGGTCGTAGGGCATTCGCAGGTAGGCGCAGAGGACGTCAATGCAGGTCTGTTGCTGTGGCTGCCAGTCATCGGCTAGCCGAGCCATCGCGTACACACCGGCCAGGCGCACAGCAGCCTTGTCGTGGCCGAGTTGGTCTGCCGCGCTCGAGTACCGGGCGGTGAAGGCTCCCTCCTCCTCGCCGCGCTGTTTGCGGTAGGAGACTGTAAGACCAACGGCTGCGGCTAGGCCCGCGACAACCGCGAGCCCAATCTTGATCGCGTCAAAGAACTGACTCGTGTCCTTGATTCGGTGAGGAACGGATGGACGTCCCAAGCCCAGCCAACCGAGTCCCAGTACAACGGCAGCGGCGAGGAGGACTAGGACGAGACTCGCTGCGATCGACAGAGCGAGACCCCAACGAGACGGCTTGAGCGCCCACCGGGATGCCATCGGGACACCGTAGTGACCGGTCGGATGGTTGCTCCTGGTCCGTCACCTCAGCGGCAGACCTGCAATCTTCTCCTGCGCGGCGAGTCCGTCCCCCAGCGGGCAGACGGCACGACCGCTCCCGCGGCAGGGATCACCAGCTGGCAAACGGCCGCAATCAGCATTGACGAGGAAGGGGCAGGGCGTGGCCGCGGCCAGCGATCGCCTACCTGAACCGGGTCGCGCTGCTGAGCCCCCGGGCACGGACCCATGTCACCCGGACGGCGAGGGCGCAACCTGACAGCCGGCGGCGCACCGACCCTGTGGCCGCGCCGGCCCGCTCGACGAGAGCCGGAGGGCCGCCGGGCCCACCCATGAGTCCGGCGACCCAATGGTCTATCGGCAACCCGCCCCGGCTGCGCAAGCGAAGGCCTGGTCGGTGCCGGACGCAGGGGCGCGTCTAGGCAGCGTGAGCGACGAGAGCTGCAGGGGGGCCGCCGTCCCGTGACCCCGAGCCCGCGGCGACTCCTGTTAGGAGCGGGCCCGCTGGAGATAGACCTCGTCGTACCAAGGGACCTGCTGCCACTCGTCGGCCGCCGCGAACCTCATCTTGTTCTGTCCTTGGGTCCCGAGGATGGTAATGAGAAGCGCCTCCAACTCACTGATCACCGCCCGGCCGTTGGCGGGTACAGGTTTGTTGCGTGGCGCCACCTGGTACAGCCCGTCACTGCCGACGTCGGAGCCCACGCCGTCGAAGCTGAACCAGCAAAACCGTTGCCACTTGTCGCGGTGCTCATCTGACAGGTGCTGCTTCAGGCGGCCGCCGAGACCAGCCGACCCCTGAGCAAGACCGGCGTAGTAAGCGCCGTGGTGGTTGAACAAGACGTAGACGCCCCGAGCGCGCCGGAAGTCCACCACCCGCAGGGCCGGACGGTTGCTCCCTTTCCGCCCCACCATCTGCCACGCGGCGCGCCCTGAGCCCGGGGACCAACCGACGCCATCACGTTCCCAGAACAACCCGTACGCGCCAACAAGCACGCGGGCAGCCTACGGCCTCTTCAGCTCGCTGAATAATCCCTATCCACCAGGTCAACTTTGCCAGTCCGTACCTGAAGTGTTGCCGTCCGCTCGCGGTGATCGGTGAGGACATGGACGCTCAGGATTGGACCATCGGGCCCGGTACTGGCTGCGACGGCGGTGGTGCGCCATGGCTGTCGGGCGTCGCTGAGGGCCGCCTCAAGCCGGGTGGCCCACTGTGTCCAGGGCCAGGCCAGGAGTACCCCCCCGCTCAAAGCCAGGTCTTGCAGCGGCAGGTGCGACGGCTTGGTACTTGCGCCGCAGCTTCTACAGCTCCACCGATGAAAGTCGTCCTCGCTTTCAACAACGCAGCCCCCGGGCACTGTCCGGTCGTTGCCGCTGGATCGCCCGGCACCGTTCGTCTGCCGTTCCGGCCCGGCCAGACCGACCACGACCTGATCGAGGATGCCGCCACATCGCCAACAACGGTCATCCTGCCCAAAGAGGTGACGGACCGCCTCTGCCATCGGCCCACTCAACTCGACCTTCCCATCACGAAGTTCGTCTCGAAGCACCTGAGGAAGCGCAGCGGGTACGACGCAGCCCGAGGCGTCCTCAGGTTGGCAATCGGCACCTTCCGGGACCACCAAGAGCTGATCAACGGGCTGAGCATGCGTGTCCTGCAGGCTCCATACTCGCTGCCGGCCCTTCGCGGGTGGTTCGACGTCGACGACGCGAGCCGGCGCCCACAAGACAGGCGCGTCGAACCCCTGCGCCGGACCGCGCCAGACGATCGAGTCGCCGACTTGGACGGGCCCCCCGTTGCTGTCGGTCGAGAAACTCGCCTGATCGAGCATGAATCGGTCATCTAGCGGCTGCGAGTCGGCTTCGTAGAGATAGCCACAGAGCCTTAGCGGGGCTGCCGCTTCCAGAACCTGACCAGGGATGGGGCTCCGCGGTAGCTGGCGGACGATCTGCCTCGCCAACTGCGTCTGGTCTACCGGCGTCATCTGATCATCCACGCCTTCAGGGAAAAGGAGCCTGCTGGGCCGCAGCCTCACTGCTTTGATACCTATGGTCGCAGCCTCCACAGGCGAGACGACACCCCGCGGCGGTGCGGTGGCCGAGGCGGCCGACCGTGGGAGTGGTGCCGTAACGGCAGGGTTTCTCGGCGAGGTGCCGGTCACGGGGCGCTATGCCGGATTTACTGTCTGCTATGTCCGATCCTTGCTAGATAGGTTCAGAGAATGTATCTTCTCTGGATATGGAGCCCAGCACCGGAAGCGCCGCCGTAACCCTCGCCAGCGACCTGCTCCCCGCCGTCGTCGAGCGCGCCGACCTCAACCCGGCCGCCGTCTACCTCGCCCGGCTCGGCTCCGGGTCGCAGCGGACGATCCGCGGTGCGCTCGAGCGGATCGCGGACCTCGCCAGCGGCGGACAGCGCACCGCGGCAACCCTGCCCTGGCACCAGCTGCGCTACCAGCACACCCAAGCCATCCGGGCCGCACTCGCCGAGGACCTCAAGCCCGCGACCGTCAACAAGCACCTCGCCGCGCTGCGCGGAGTGCTCCGGGAGGCATGGCGGCTCGGCCTGATCAGCGGCGAGGACTACCACCGCGCCGCCGACCTGCCAACCGTGAAGGGCACCACGTTGCCCAGCGGCCGCAACGTCGGCGCCGGCGAGGTCGTCGCCCTGGTCGCCGCGTGCCAGGCCGACCCCTCCCCGGCCGGTGCCCGCGACGCGGCGATGCTCGGCGTGGCCTTCACTGCCGGGGTCCGCCTCGCCGAACTGGTCGACCTCGACCTGGCCGACTACGACGCACAGACCGGCGAGGTCCACGTCCGGCACGGCAAAGGCGCGGTCGAGCGGCTGTCCTACGTGCCGAACGGCGCCCAGGCCGCCCTCGAGGCATGGCTGGTAGTGAGGGGCGACGAGCCTGGTGCGCTGTTCTGCCCGGTCAACCGAGGCGGCCGGGTCACAGTCCGGCGGATGACCGGCCGCGCGGTCTACGCCACCTTCGGCAAGCGCGCGGCCGAGGCCGGTGTCGCAGCGTTCTCACCGCACGACGCCCGGCGCACCTACGCCGGCGACCTGCTCGACGCCGGCGCCGACATCTCAACCGTGCAGCGGTTGATGGGCCACGCGACGGTCACGACGACCGCCCGGTACGACCGCCGGCCGGAGGCAGCCAAGCGGCGGGCAGCCGGACTGCTGCACTTCCCGTTCCTGGCCGCGTAGCACCATGGCCGCCCAGCTGCGTCTCGGGTCGCCGCATAGCGCGGCGCTAAGCGCCGGCCAGGATGCCTCTCCCGTGCTCTGCCTGTTCCGGCTGCTCAGCAATCGACAGACCGTCGACGCGGAACCAGTCGAAGACGATCCGCTCGCTATCCGCCGAGGTGAACTCCAGCCAAGGCTCGTTGGTGACGCCGCGACTGGCCTTGAACGCGTCGACGAGCGGCTGCAAGTCCGCTGCGGAGCCGCTCATCCAGAACGTGTGTGCTCCGCCGTTCGCCAACACGGTGAGGGTCACCATAAAGGCGGTGTGCCCGCCGGCGCACGGCTGCTACCACCAGCCAGGTAATGCCCGCAGCTTGACAGCCTTCTGGCAAGACCGCCAGCCTTACCGCCGCGAACAGCATCGTGCGTTTGCAGACCCTGACCGCGGCATCAGCGGTGGCTGCTTGAGAGATTCGAGGTTGCCGCGCCGCCCGGCGAAAGCCGTCGACCTTGGGCGTATTGCAACGCGCGGGCGGGAAAGTCACTTCGAGCGCCGCCCGCCAGGACCTCGACGCTGCCGCTGGCTACCCGGGGTTCGCCCAGAGCGCCGGCGGCTCGGCGCAGGAGCTGCCCGGCGACCGCCTCGGCGGAGTCGAACACTCTGATCTCCGGCAAGGCGGCGGCAATGAGGTCCTCGACAAGCCGGTAGTGGGTTGACCCGAGCACGAGTCCCTCAATGTCGGGCGGAGTCTGCGCTGCCCAGTGCCGCACGGCCGCCTCTACGCGTTCGTGGGCCGCGGACTCGACGGCCGCGGCCAGGCCATCGCAGGCCATCACCGTCACGTTCGCGCCTCTGGCATGCTCGGCGACCAGAGCACGCTGATATTCACTCGCTGCTGTCACCGGTGTCGCCCACACCGCCACCCGCCGGCACGCCGCTACTGCCGGCTTGACCGCCGGGACCGTCCCGATCACCGGAATCTGAGGCTCGAGCTCGCTGCGCAGCACCGGAAGGGCATGCACCGAGGCGGTGTTGCACGCCAGCACCACTGCGGCGACGTCATCCCACTGCGCGAGCGCCGCGCGCACTGAGTGCCGAGCGCGATCGATGACTGTCTGCGGGGTTTGGCTTCCCCACGGCATGAACTCCGGGTCCATCGCCAGGACGATGTCGAGGTCGGGCCGCTGCTCGCGCAGGACCGAGCTCGCCGAGAGCGAGCCCAACCCCGAGTCCACTAACACCACCCGCACGACGCCGAGCCTGCCAGCCCCTCTAGAGCACCAAGAGCCCGACCCGTTCCCGACCCGCGGCCGGCCTCGAAGTTACGGGCGCTGCTGGCCATGTGTCGTAGGTGCGCGCGGCGCTTCCACAGCTACCGCTCGACCAACATCACGAATAGCTGCTCCTACCGTCACCAAGATCAAAGACACAATCGCATTCACACTCAAGGTCGCCAGCAGGTCACAGTCCACGGGCACCTCCTCCGTCGCCCCGGCGACATCGACAACCCGGCCGGCAGACGGTGCTGTGCGGGCTGAACGCGGCGGCGGTGGGCGGGTTCGTCGCCGAGCTGCTGGCCCACCTCGGCGCCCGCACCGAGGGGTGTCTCTATGGGCTTGTCAAGCCGCTCGCGCGGGCGCTGCCGCCCCGGAGTTGCTGTTGGGTGCGGGGTTTTCGGTCGGGTCGCGGTACTTGCTCTTGGTGCGCAGCATCGCGAACAGGACCTCGATGCGGCGCCGGGCCAGGCAGATAAGGGCGGCGTTGTGGCGCTTGCCGGCGGCGCGTTTGCGGTCGTAGTAGGTACGGCTGACCGGGTCGGCGAGGCTGGCGAAGGCCGACAAGAACAGGGCGGACTTCAGAGCGTGGTTGCCGCGCTGCGATCGGGTCTCGCCCACTCCAGAGGTGCCGGAGCGGCGGGTGACCGGGGCGGGGCCGGCGTAGGCGGCGAGGTGCCCGGCGGTGGGGGAACGCCGCGCCGTCCCCAACGATGGTGAGGATTTTGATGGCGGTCCTGACACCGAGCCCGGGCATCGAGGTCAGGACCTCCCCAAGAGGGTGGGCCTGCAGGCGTTGCTCGAGGGTCGTGGCCCGTTGTTCCAGGGTCGTGGTCAGGTCGGCGCGTTCGAGGCGGACATCGCGCAGCTGCGCGGCGACGCCGGTGATGACGCGGGCGAACGCCGCGGTCTCGGGCACCGCGGATGGCACTGGCTGCCAGCGAGGCTCGGGCTCGTCGCATAGCACTACTACTGCGGCAACGCCCCTCTGCTACGCGCCGCCAAGAAGCCGACCCTTGCGCGCTTCCTGTTCCTGATCCTGAATCGACAGACCGTCTACCCGGAACCCGTCGAAGACGACGTGTGCACCCTCCGCTGAGGTGAATTCCAGCAAGGGCCGTTCGGCAGCATCACGACTGGACTTGAACGCCTCCACGAGCTGTCGTGCTTCCTCCATGGAGCCGCTGAAGCCGAACTTGTGTGTTCCGCCGCTGGCCATGACGGTGATGGTCACCATGACCGGGACTGTGCCCCCGGCGCACACCGCGCAGTACCACCAGCCAGCGCAGTAAGTCCAGGGCTTGCGGCGTGGCGACTGGCCTGCCCTGCTCACCGCCGTCAGCGCCGGCTTGCTGCCGAGCGGCTGGCGGCTGAACGGACCGCGCGGGTAGAGGACCCTGCGCACGTCGTTGCGGATGCTCGACGTTGGGTGGACTCCCACTCAGCTGCGTCTGCAGGCGGTCGAGGGCGCCGTGGGTCCCGCCGGCGCAGCTGGTCGTGCTGTGCGCGGATGCCGTCGAGGCACTGGCCGGCGTCGAGGACCTGCGCCTGCAGACGGATGACCTCGGCGTGCAGTGCTGGCAGCCGGCGGTGTCCGACGCTGGCCGCTGGCGCAGCAGCCGAGCGGTGTCCTGCAGGCCGAGCTCAACAAGGTCGTCGATCGGTACGCGAGCACCCCGACCGGCACCCCGGTTCCGTTGTTCGTCTGAGCAGGCGGAAAGCCCCACCGCAAGCGCCGGGCCCGGCCGGCGGCTACCGTCGCTGCTCGCGGCCCGGTTCCGCTAAGGGGGACAACGTGGTCGAGGACGGCGAAGTCGAACGGGTCGTGGAGTACGTCCACGAGCAGCTGCCCGCGGACTGGGCACAGTGGCCCGGCGGATGGCCCGGCGAGGCGGAAGCAGCGCTGCTGGACGCCGTCTTGTCGATCCAGGCTGTCTATGGCGGCCCGGAGACTGGAGTCCGTGGCGCGGTCGGCCGCTGGCGACAGCACCGGGGCGCGGGCGGGCTCGACGACCTGAGCGCACTCGCGTCGATCAGCCCAGAGAACCTCGCGCAGGTGCTGGACAACCGCCAACGACTCTCAGGAGGCCGGCTCAAGGCCGAGGCAATAGTCGACGCCGCTGGCAGGCTCGTGAAGGCAGGGATGAACAGCTCCGCAGACCTGGACGGCGGGCGTGACAAGTACCGAAGGGCCTACGTCGCCGTACGGGGGCTGGGCACGGTCACGTGGGATTACCTGTGCATGCTCCTCGGGGTCGACGGCGTCAAGGCCGACGTGTGGATAGTCCGCTTCATCAGCCGGGCGCTCAGCGACGACCAGGGTGACTCGCCCCCACGAACCCGGGACCCTGCGTACTGCGCAGAGCTGCTGCGTTCAGCAGCAGCGCAGCTGCAGGTTCCAGCTACCACACTCGACCATGCCGTATGGGCCAACATGCGGCGGGTGGGACCAGCCGACCAAGCGGCTCCCCACGCTGCACCGCAGGACTGACCGCCGGACTGTCTAGGCGGCGGTAGGCGGCCTGGGTGTGGCCGGCGTACTGCGCGAGGAACTGGGCGGCGACGACCGGGGCGCGGACCTCGGCCGGCAGGCCGGCGACCGGGGTGGTGAGCAGCGCCGCGGCGGCGGGGGTTGCGTCGAGCCGGGCGAGCTCGGTCGAGGCTGCAGCCATATCCCTACGATAATGGTCATTATCGTAGGGTCGATAGGGGCTCTCAGCTAGCCCTCGGCTACATGGAACTCGACCGCCGCGGCGCCGAACTCCTCCCGAGTCCTCACCGAACGCGAGGAGACCAACAGCGTCGGCGATCGCCTCCAACGAGTCCTTCTCCGGCTGGACGAAGACGTTCACCGACCCCGCGGCTGTGCGCCGTGATCGTGGACCGCCTCACCTTCGCCGGCAACATCATCGGGACCGGCACCGCCTCCTACCGGCTCGCCCACGCCCGCGAGGTTCGCACGGCTGAAGCGACCTGATGGGTCACTCCCCGAGGCCGTGCGACTTACAGGACCTGGTAGTACCTCGCCAGCGGCAACGGCGTGAATCCCGACGCCGCGTAAAGGGATCGCGCTGGGGCGTGGCCGTCGTCGCCACCGGTGGCGACGACGGCAAGAGTGCAGCCAGCGGCACGCAACTGCGCGAGGGCATGGTCAGTGAGGGCCCGCCCAGCGCCGCCGCTTTGAGCGGCTGGGTCAACGGCGACCATGTCAATCTCGCCGGTGCCGGGCTCGCGCGTTCGGGGCAGCACGGCTACGAAGCCGACGACCCGTCCGTTTTGCTCCGCCACCGACACGAGCATCTCTTCGTCGCCGCAGGCGGCGCGAACATCACTTTCCTGGCTGGAGGCCCAGTCCGGGTAGATCCGCGCGTTGAGTTCTGGG
>JAABUZ0100008742.1_pt1 | contig 11817 bp, 7 predicted proteins | sample 5562091 | NCBI WGS metagenome assembly JAABUZ01 (sample SAMN12813069, study PRJNA571459) | rock metagenome | isolation source: Antarctica rocks | place: Antarctica: Victoria Land, Linnaeus Terrace sud | collected 2015-12-21
GGGCCCAGGGGCCACGTGGCGCGCGCCTCGTCCAGCCGGGAGTGACCCGACGACCCGCGCGCAGACCGTCAACGCGAAGCTGACGGCGGTGGCTGTTCCTGCGTGATCGGATCGCGACCACGATCGCGCCACCCGACGAGCCTTCTGCGTGGCGTCCGCACCGCTGATGCCACGCGGAGGAAACGAGTCTCGGGTCATCGATTACAGTCGATCCGTGGCGATTCCAGACTTCCAGACGCTGATGCGCCCGATCCTCGCTCTTCATGAAGATGGCGACGAGCACAGCGCCTCGGAGATCCGCGATGCGATGGTGGAGCAGTTCGAACTGACCGAGGCCGATCAGAACGAGATGCTGCCGAGCGGTCGCGCGCGCCTGCTGGTCAACCGGGTCGGCTGGTCGGTCACGCATCTCGCCCAAGCCGGCGCACTTGAGCGGACGCGGCAGGGCTGCACCCGCATCACGGAGCGCGGCCGTCGGCTGCTCGCGGAACACGCCGAACGGGTCGACACAGCCGCGCTGAGGGCGTTCCCGGAGTTCGTCGCCTTCAGGACTCGCGGGACCGCCGAGGACCTGAGCGTCGAACCAGGCGAGGATCAGGGTCCTTCAGTTTGGATGGTCCGCGCCGGGAGGGGCGGCGTGTACGCCCCCGATTTCATTGAGCGTTCGGCGGCCATCCTCGGTTGGGGGGCTACTGGCGAGATCGGCGGGCTCTCGCGCGACGACATCGTCGAGGCCGTGACCACCAGCTACCCCGACTACACCAACAACAAGCGCGGGGTCGCCGTCAACACGTTGTATCGCCTCGCGCAGACCATCCGTGAAGGCGATCTGATCGTGACGCCCGAGCCGACCACTAGGACGATCCTCTTTGGATGGGTCTCAGGCGGATACGAGTTCCTTGAGGAGCCGATTGCCGGGGACTACAGACATGCCCGCACGGTCACATGGGTCAGTCGGCTTGACCGCGACCAGCTGTCCTACGGCGCCCGCAACAGCCTCGGCAGCATGATGACGCTCACGCAGCCGAGCAACGCTTCTGAGCTTCTGCGACTCGCAGAAGCTCACGCAGCCGACGCACCCCCCGAGCCACTCGATCAAGCCGGATCTGGCCGGCTTCCGAAAGAGGCGGTGGCTCAACGCGTCGAGATCCCTGCGTCGGCTTCGGTTGTCCCGCGCGCTCTGGCGGGCGACTTTCAAACCGTCCCGCGTCGGCTCATGCAGCTGCTCGATGAGCTTGACAGCGGGCAGCTCGCGCTGCCGGACTTTCAGCGCAGCTTCGTCTGGGCCCCGGACGCGACCCGTGAGCTCATCGTCTCGATGATCCGCTCGTTTCCTGCTGGCGCGTTGTTGTTCCTCCAGGGCGGAAGCGCGACGTTTAAGGCGCGCGCTGCCGAGGAGGCGCCCCCTCTCCAGGTTCAGCCGTCATACCTCGTGCTCGATGGACAGCAGCGCCTCACGTCGCTGTACCAGGCGGTCTTCGGCCGTGGCGTCTCGCGCTTCTTCCTCGACGTCGGCGCTCTGATCTCCGGCGCGGCCATCAACGACGCGGTCCGGATGTTCCCGGTCGATCGCGCCGCCGCCCTCGCAGAGCTCTCGGCTCAGGCCGACGCACTTATGATGCCGCTCTCGGCGATTCGTGGCGCCGGCGCGAGTCGATGGCGCGACGAGGTGGTCGACAGTCGCGGCGACTCCGATCCGGCGACGGTCCGCGGTCTTCTGCGTGACATCGAGACGGCGTTCATAGACCCGCTCGTGCATTACGCGTTCCCCGTCACGGTCCTTCCGGAGACGACCGAGCTCGAAGCCGTGTGCACGATCTTCGAGACGCTCAACCGGACGGGAAAGCCACTGACGCCGTTCGAGCTGATCAGCGCGCGGGCGTTCGCCGGCGGCCACAGCCTCTATGACTACTGGTCCGAGGCGATCGAGGAGTCCCCGGTGCTCTCCGACTTCGCCATCGAGCCGTACTACCTGCTCCAGGTCATCGCCCTGCGGCTCGGCGTGTCCTGCAAGCGTAGTTCGGTGCTGGCGCTTCCACCAGACGAGATCGCCCGCGAATGGAGCAGCGCCGTTGCGGACATGGCCGCGGCGACCGCGCTCTTGCGAGACGAGTGCGGCGTGCTCATCAGCAAGTGGCTGCCGTACCGGCCGATGCTCATCCCACTCGCCGCGGCCTGGCGTGAGGTCGCAGCCGCCGGTGGGCCCGAGCAGGGCGCGATGCGCGCCAAGCTCAAGCGCTGGTTCTGGTGCGCGTGCTTCACAGGCGAGTACGAAAGCTCGTCAGCCTCACTCGCCGAGCGCGACACTCCAGTGCTCCGAGGCTGGCTCGCCGGCGGATCGGCACCGCCGGTCGTCGCAGACTTCGTCTGGGATCCCACGCGTTGGCGGAGCGTGACAATCCGCCAGCAGGGCCTGTACCGCGCCACGATCGCTCTGACGCTCACCGAGCATCCCCGCGACTTCCACACCGGCGCACCGCTCTCCCAAGAGCTGATCGAGGCTGGCAAGGTCGATGACCACCACATCTTCCCGCGCGGATATCTCAAGGACATCGGCCGCGGTTCCGAAGTCGACTCCGTGCTCAACCACTCTCTGATCGACCGCACGACGAACATCCGGATCGCCAAGAAGGCCCCGTCGGTCTACCTAGGCGAGATCCGCGAGGCGATGGGAGTTCACCTCGAGCGCGTGTTGGCGAGCCACCGGCTTCCGATCGGCGAGCAGAGCCCACTCGAACACGACGACTTCGACGAGTTTCTCACCTGGCGGATCGAGCACCTGGCCGACGCGCTCGACCAGGAGTGCGGCCAGCTGGGTACTCCGGCCGAAGCGATCGACCCGCACCGAGCCCGGCTCAACGCGCGAACTGAAGCGATCGAGTTGCGCCTACGCCGCCTCCTCGATGACCGCCTCGAGGCCGACACCTCGCGCGTCCCGCTGCACGTGGCGCAGAAGGTGACCGAGCGAATCGATGCAGCGCAGCGCAGGCAACCCGGCGACGGGCCGGTGGATCTGTCGACGCTGGCGGGCTGGCTGGAGTTCTTCGACCTCCGCGAGATCCAGGACGTCATTACGTCGAAGCAGCTCTGGCCAGCCTTCGCAGACACGTTCGGCGCGAAGGACATGCTGAACACACGGTTTGGCCAGATAGCGGGGCTCCGCAACGCAATCCGACACAGCCGATCGCTGACTGATGTCACCGTCAAGGACGGCGAGGCCGCTCTCCTATGGTTCGGCGGGGCACTCGACGGCGCCGGAGCGACTTCGTAGTCCGCCGGGTCGGGCCCACCTCCATCTCCTGTGCGCCACGAGCGCCTCGTCGCCAAAGGACTCGTCCGCTTAAGTGCCAGCCGGCCGAGGAATGCGATCGTCCGCGACATGCGCGGTTTCCGCGCAATGCGGGTGCGCGCAGAGTTCGCCTGGGCGGCCCCCCGGATGATCAAAGCAGGGCCTGGTCAGCAGCACTGGTTCGGCGTGATCCGCCGTTCGGGGCGGCTGGCGTGGCCAGCGGAGCGACAGGGACATCGGCTGAGCTGAGCTCATTGTTGCGAGTCTGCTCGCGGCTTCGGAACACCGACTCCCCGTGGCCAGAGGAGAGGATCCCTCGCACGCTTCGGTCCAGTTCGGAGGCTCCTGCGTCGCCGTATTTACGAGAGCGAATTGCTCTAGTTGCCGCTGCCGGATTGGCCGCTCTGGCGCGCCGGCGATTGGTTCGCGCCGGATTGCCCCGACGGAACCGTCCCAAGGGTCTGGCTGCCTTGCTGGGCGCCGGATCCGCTGTTCGCCCTCGATCGGCCCGTGGTGCCCTGCTGCCGAGTGCCGGATTGGCCGGCGTGATCGCCGGAGCCCTGTTGCGACGGGCCGTTCTGGGCGCCGGATCCGCTGTTCGCCCTCGATCGGCCCGTGGTGCCCTGCTGCCGAGTGCCGGATTGGCCGGCGTGATCGCCGGAGCCCTGTTGCGACGGGCCGTTCTGGGCGCCGGCCTGATGTTGCGAACCGGCGAGTCGCACGCCGGCGCTCGTTCCGGCCAACGTCGACTGCTCGTGCGCAGAGGTTGGCCTCGCGGTGAGCGGCGCGGCCGGGGTGCTCCGCTCCGCGGGTGCGGTCAGGGTTGGTGTCGCGGGATTCCGCGTCCGTCCTCGATGGTCGTGGCCTCGGAGCGCGTGAGTGGCTCCGACGCCCGCGACGGTCACGGCGACGACCGCGAGGATCTTAGCGGCGGTCGCCGCGCCCCCCGCCGTTGTCGCTCCGCCCGCCGCGGTTCCGAGCGTGACCGCGGTCGCCGTCGGCGGCGCACCCGCAGCAACGAGCCTGCTGACGAGGGGTAGCGGGATCAACGCGGTCATCGCGCCGCGGACGCCGGAGCGAGCGCGGTAGACGAGCTGGCGCATCGCGCCTTCGCTGATGCCCATCTCAGCCGCTGCGTCCTCGCCGCTGCGACCCTCGACCGCGGTCAGTGTCAGCGCGCGGCGCTGACTCTCCGGCAGCGCCGCGATCGCGGCCAGCGCCGACGCGGCGTCGAGGCGTCGCTCGGCGAGCTCGTCGGTCCGACTCGGCGAGATCGCCGAGTCGGGAATCTCGCTGTCGTCGTAACCACGCCGCTTGACCGCGTCGAGCGCGGCGTTGTGCACGATGCGATGAAGCCACCCGCGCAGATCGGAGATCTCGGCACCGTCGAGCAGCGCCGTCCACGCCGCGAGCATCGAGTGCTGAGCGACGTCGTCGGCGCGGTCCGCCCGCACGATGCGACGGGCGTGTGAGCAGAGCTCCCGCTGGTATCGCTCATAGATCGTGCTGAACGCAGGCTGGCTGCCGGTCGCGGCGAGCGCGCCGAGCCGCGCGTCGGTCTGGGAGCGCAGGACCAGCCCCGACAGAGCAGGCCGTACGCGTCCTCCAAGTCTGTTGTCGGTCATTGGCACCACTGCCGGCGCGTGAAGGATCGGCGTCCGCCCGCCCGGCCGTTGCGGGCGATGTGCAAGGCGCATCGCGGAGGCGCGAGCCAGTCCAAGCTGTACCCGGGGCTGCTCGCCGCCCACACGGCCACCCTCCATGGTGTCACAGCCGTCGCGAGGCTCCGCCAGCCGACGAGTACTCGCCGGGCGTGACTCGGACGCAGCTCGTCTTCGAGGGTCGCAGCCATGGCTGGGCTCCGGCGGACGGGCGAGACGTCGCTGCGGTCCCGCGGCGAACCGCCGCGGGACCGCGCACGTCGCTAGCCGTTGGTGTTGTTGTTCTCCTGCCCGGTCGTGCCCGGGGCGTTATCGGACCCGCTGTTGTCGGTTCCGTTGTCCTGCCCGGTCTCGGCGGTGCAGGTACCGGTCTGATCGTCGTACTGCACGTTGTCGGTGAGGAGGCCCTGGCACGCCTTCGCCTGCGCGGCGTTGTCGCCCTCCTGCTGGCCCTCCTTGTTCTCGGCCTGCGTGTCGACCTGCTCGTTCTGAGCGTCGGACTGCTCCTTCTGAGCCTCGGCCGGAGAGTCGGGGGTGGTCGCGTCGCTCAGCGCCGCGGCCGTGTCCTTGCCGGCGTCCGCGGAGTCCGTATTGGTGTCCTTGACGTCCTTGACGACATCAGCCACGGTCGCGTGATGAGGACGGCTCTTGGCGACGGGATGGCTCTTGGCGACGGCCAGGGCCGAGCCGCCGACTGCAAGCGCGCACGCCACGACGCAAAGCAGGGCGATGCGGGAGATCCTTCTCATCTTTGGTGCTCCATTCTGAAACGGATCGAGTGGAGGGATCCGCTTCGTCGAGTTTACGCGTCCAATACCTGTGACGAGCCAGCCAGACATTTGTCACGCGGCTTCACCCGAGCGAGCCTTGGAGCGCTCGAGGTGTCTCGAGAGAAGGCCGCGCTGGTCCGGCGTGAGACTTCTGCATTGACGAATCGCGAAGCGGAAGCCGACGAGGGCAGCGCCGTTGCGGCCAAGCAGACGAGCGACTGCGTCCACGCCCTTCCCTCGGTCGAGCGCAAAGAGGATGCGCTACTCGTAGAGGCCAGCGGCCGCCGACGACAGCAAAGGACGTGTCCCCGGGCGGTCGAACCCCGCGCTCCCTTTGCTCCAAACCCAGGTTCAGCCCCGCGCTCGAGCATGGGCAAACTTCACCGCAGCGCCGACGCGGCCGAATCGCCACGATCGCAAGGTCGCCAACGCGATCGCGCCACTCCTGGGCGGCAGCATGACAAAGCAGTCGTGCGAACCGTGGTTGGCGGACGCTCGGGACCATTGCGCGGCCATGCGCCCGGCGCTCGCGGCCCGCCGCGTCAGAGACCCGCCGAACCGCCGACCCTGCTGCTTCTGCTGGTCGAAGCCGTAGCGTACGACGCGCGATGCGCAATCCGTTTCGAGTCACACAGATGTTACCGCTCACCGAACACCAATGGCCGCCGTCAGGACCGGACTCGCTTCTCGCCGATCGACCGATCACCACGGCTGACGAGGACCGTCTCGAGCGCGGCGGACTGGTCGACGCGATCGCGCGAACCGTCGAACGTGCGCCTCATGGGGGCTTCGTGATCGGCTTGGCCGGTCCGTGGGGGGAAGGCAAAAGCTCGGTGCTCAATCTCGTCGCGCGTACCGTCGAGGCGCAGGAGACGGCTGAGGTCGTTCGCTTCAACCCGTGGTTGTCGCGGAGGCGGACGAGCTCCTGGAGCGATTCTTCAGCCAGTTCGCGGCCACGGTGAAGCTTCGCGGCGGCAAGCCGGGCGACCGTCTGGCTCGAGCGCTGAGTCGCTACGGTCGCGTGGCTGCTCCGCTGACTGTGATTCCCGGCGTAGGGATCCCCGTCGAGGGAAGTAGGCGGCTTGCGCTCGGGGGTGCGGCGTTGCTGCGCGCCGGGACGTCGCTTCATCAGCGCCGCGAAGCCCTCGAGCGGGCTCTGGGTGCGCTCGACCGCCAGGTTCTTGTGGTGGTCGACGACCTCGATCGTCTGCGCTCACGTCGCGAGATCGCGGAGATGGTCCGGCTCATCCGGCTCGTCGGCGATCTGCCTCGGGTCACCTATCTGATCGCGTACGAGCGCCACGCGATCACGACGGCGCTCGGTGACGGCGACGAGCTCCTCGGCCAAACCTATCTGGAGAAGATCGTTCAGGCGGTGTTCGAGCTTCCGCCGATTCGCCGCGACCTACTGGAGCGGATCTTGGGCGATGCTGTGGAGCAGGCTGTCGGTGACGTCTCGGGGCTGCGCTTTTCTCGAGAGCGGCTGACCACACTGCAGATCGCTGGGCTGTTCAGGTTGTTCGGGAATTTGCGGGACGTGAGGAGGTTCGCCAGTGCACTGCCCGCGGTCGTGACGGCGGTGGGCGACGAGGTGGAGCTCGCCGACGTTCTGGCGGTGGAGGCGCTGAGGCTGCTCGAGCCGCGCGCGTTCGCGCTCATCGCCGCCAACGTCGACGTTCTCACCGGTCATCAGGGCGATCTGATCAAAGCAGTCCGTCAACGCGACGAGGACCCGAAGCAGCGTCTGGGCTTGATTTTCGAACATGCGGTGCGGCGCGATATCGTGCGCGATCTCGTGCGGGAGCTGTTCCCGGCAGCGGGGCGGCATCTGGGAGGCAGCAACTTCTCCCCGGGTTTCCAAGGCGTGTGGCGGCGGGAACGGCTTGTGGCTCACCGTGATGTCTTCGTGACATATCTGGAGCGCGGGCTGCCCGCGGACACCCTGCCCGCTCACGTTGTCGAGGATGCGCTCGGTCGACTCGATGATCGCGAGGCGCTCGGTCGATCGCTCTCGCAGCTCACCGACGCCCGGTTCCAGCAGCTGCTGGCCCGCTTGGAGGACTACGAGGGCCGGTTCAAGCTCACCCATCCGGAGGTCGCAATCGAGGTGCTGACGATGGCCGCGCTCCGGCTGTATCCCGACCCGGCCGCGGGTCTCGGATACGACCCACACGCAGCGGTCAAGCGACTGGTGCTGCGCATCCTGCGCACTCGTGCGGCGCCGGAGGTGGAGGCAATCGTCGACCGGACGACGCTGCCCAATCTCTCCGCGCGCGCCGATTTCATCTACCTCGTCGGCCACGAAGCCGATGCCGGCCATGGGCTCGTGAGCGCCGAACGGGCCCGGTCGCTCGAGCAAGACGTCGTCGACGCGATCCTGGACGCGCCGGTCGAGGAGCTCCGCCAGGAGCGCGATCTCGGACACCTCATCTGGCGCGCTGAGCAGCTTGAGCCAGAGCGCACGTCCGCGCGACTCGGGGAGCTGATCGGCGACCGCGTCTTTCTGATTCGCTGGCTGGCTCAGGCGATGTACGAGAAGCGCGGATCCGGCCGGCTCACCCGTCTGCTGCCGTGGGCTCGGCTCACGGAGCGCCTCGGCGAGGCTCGGCTGATCCAGGCGATCGGCGAGCTCGACGAGGCGTGGGTAGCCGACCGTGGCGACGACCGTGAACTCCAGGCCTTCCGGCAAGCGCTGCACTACAGCCAGCACCCCGATCGAGCGGAGGCCGATCTGGAGGTATTCCAGGGCTTCTCGTCCGAGCTCGAGGTCTGAGCGCGGCGATGTCGTCACGGCGAACCTGGGGGTCCTCCCCCCGCTGGGGGTCACGCAGGCCTGGCCGTGACCGGGACAGATGATCGAGCAACCGGGGCCCGCGCCGCGACCAGTCGCTCGCCGCGGTGCCGTCAGCGATCCGTCCGCCGGCTCGATCGACTCACCGTTCCCGACGGGCGCGATGCACGACGGGATCGAGTGGATCCGGCGGTCGCTTAGCTCCGCGACCGCTGCCTCCGGCCGTGCCACCATGGACGCGATGTTGTTCTGGTTGCCCGAGTACGACCGCGCCGCCAAGCACTGCTTCTTCGGGGCGGTCGATGCGCTCACGGTGCTGATCGAGCCGGCGCTCGCCGTGTTCCCGCGGGAGCCGGTCCAGGTCGTCAGGCCATCCCGGATCACGGTCAGCCAGGACCGATCTCTAGTCGTGGCGCCCGAGCACCACCAGTCCGCGGGCACGTTCGATATCCGCCAGATCGTCGCGGGCGATCTCACCGGCGTGCTCCAGGACATTCACCGGACGGCGACCGAGGTGGCCGCTGCCCGGCTCGCGTACATGACCCAGACCCTGCACGACGTCACCGCGGCGACCGGCCAGGTGGCGGAGGTTGGCGGCGTCAGCTGGGAAGGCGTGATGGAAGCCATCGAGCAGGTCGGCACCGGCTTCGACGAGCACGATCAGCCGACCTTCATGATCTGGCCTCCAGAGGCTGCCGCGGCATTTGCGGCACTGCCGCCACGCACCCCAGAGCAGGAGACGGCATGGCAGGAGTTGATGGCCCGCAAACTGACCGAGTTCCGTGCTAAGCGAAGCCGTCGCGACCTGGCTTGATGGCGTCACCGAGCGCGAGCTGGACGCACCGCTGCGCGCGCTGCTGCTCGCGCGCGGCTACGAGCGCGTCGAGTTCGTGCACGGAAGCTCGGAGTTTGGCCGCGACCTGATCGGCCAGCGCGACGGCGATGAGGGTCGGCGCTACCAGTGGAACATCCAGGCCAAGGCTGGCGACATCAACAAGGCGCGCTGGCAGGAGATCCGCGGGCAGCTGGAGGACATCCGCACGATCCCGCTCCGACACCCGTCCGTCGACCCTGAGCTGCCGACGGTCGCGGTGGTCGTAACCAGCGGTCGCCTGGTTGGCGACGCGCGCGCGGCAGCCGGCGAATATGTCGCGAAGTACAAGGACGAGATGCCGGTCGAGATGTGGACGCGCGATCGGCTTCTCGAATACCTCGTGGCCGCTCCCGACGCGGTGTTCGCCGGAGCCGCCACCGGGCCGCTACTGGCGACCCTCGGGGCGATCGAGTCGGGCACGCTCGACGACCGGGCCCTCGAGCGTTACTCCCGCAGCTGGCTGCCCGAACCAGGCGCGGGCGTCTCGGCGATCGCGCAGATCGAGGCCGCGATGCTCGCCTCCCGACTCGCCCGACACGCCCGGCTGGATCTGGCGTGCCTGTCCGCGCTGTGCCTGCTGCGCGCAGCGCTCGTGGCTGCGCATGGCAGCGACGCGATCGACCCGGAGGTGGCACGGACGATTAACACCGCCGGGCATGAGTTTGCCGCGTATGCCGAGCAGCTCTGGGAGCGATGCATTCAGGATACGCTCGACCCGGTTTTGGTGGTGCGGGAGCACAGCCCCGAGGTCGGCATCTTCGCGACCTACAACGTCCGCTGCGTGCGCGTCATCGAGATGATCGGCCTGCTCGGCCTCTGGCGCCAGAAGCTCAACACCGACACGACCGCAATCATTACCTGGCTGGCCGACTTCATCGACCGCCAGCCCGGCGCCGCCCGTCCGCTCTCCGATCGGTGGGCGAGCTCGCTCATCCCGCCCGCACTGCTGCTTGGACGTGAGCAACAGCAATTGGTGGGTCAATGGCTCTCTCAGACGGCACGTTGGGTCGGCGACCGACTCGCCGATGACGGCCTCGGCCTGGCCGGCGTCGATGCCGACCCGAGGGAAGAGATCGACTACCTCCTCGGCGATTTGGAGCACGTCACCCACCGCCGCCGCCGGGAATCCCGGGTCGCCGCCGTCGTGCTCGACCTCGCCAGCGCCCTTGAGCTCGGCGACCTCTACGACTTCGCCCGCCACGAGTTCGAGGCGGTGGGGGCGGTCGGCGACGTCCTGCACACCTCCGACACCGTCGACCAATATCTCGCCGATAGCGACGAGCTCGAGCGCGAGCTCAATCCGCTCTACACACCCAGTTGGGCCGAGCGGGACGGCTGGATCACCGCTCCACATCAACGCGACACGAGCCACGCACCGTCGATAGCTCACGCCGGTCTCATCTGGGAGCACATCGCCGTCTGGACAGTGCTGCGCGACCGCCACCTCGCCTCGCTCATGCGCCAGCTCGTCAGCTCTTAATAAACGAGCCGGCGTTCCCGGGCAGCCAGACCGCCGCTCTTTGACTCTCACTCCCTCTCCGAGGCGCGTCGATCCCGTTGCTGCCCTGGGCCCTCCGTGTCCCGCACCGGCGCCGGCGGCGGTGCACTACGTGCTGCGCTCGAGCGTTTTGTCGCCGTTGCGATAGCGTTGCGTGCGGCGACGCGAGAAGAATGGCGATCGTCCCGTGTGGCCGGCCGCGCGCGGGATCGTCGCCGGCGAGGAGCCGAGAGCCCCATCGGCGGTGCTGGGATCCTGGGAGCGGTGCGTCCTCCTCCTGCATCATCATCCGCTTATGAAACGTGGTCCGAGATCCGGCACCCAGATCCGGCCAACTCAGATCGAACGGATTCTTGCCGCAGTGGCAGACGACGGATTCGCCGTTACGAAAACTATCCTGGAAGAGTTCGATGCCCTCGCAAGTTGCCTCGGCACGCCCGTAGCAGTCAGGCGGGACGGCGTGACGACCGAGCGGCTGATGCCGAGACCGCCCGAGCGCGCGGCACCACGATCGCTGTCGGCTCTTCACGGCGTAGGCACGTTTCCGTTCCACACCGACGCTGCCCATCACCGAGTGCCGCCTCGGTACCTGCTCATGCGGCTAGCAGACGGCGCTACCAGCACCACACCAACGTTGCTCGTTGACGCCAGTGCTCACTCGTTCACACTTCGTGACTCCAAGATATTGATGCGCGAGAGGTGGCTCGTCCGCGGAGGGTTTGGTCGAACGTTCTACGCATCCATACTTGACCCCGCGCGAGGCTTCCTGCGGTTCGACACCGGCTGCATGAGCCACCCAACCGGTACCGTATTGAGTTAGCGGGTTGAGCAGGGGTTATGTAGCCCGCCGCGAAGTTTGGTGGCGGTGGTTGGCGTGGCCGCTAGGAGTGTCGAGGTTCTCCCTGCCGAGCCGGTGGATGAGCTTGGGCGGTTG
>JAABUZ0100008744.1_pt1 | contig 11814 bp, 10 predicted proteins | sample 5562091 | NCBI WGS metagenome assembly JAABUZ01 (sample SAMN12813069, study PRJNA571459) | rock metagenome | isolation source: Antarctica rocks | place: Antarctica: Victoria Land, Linnaeus Terrace sud | collected 2015-12-21
CACGACCTGATGACCTACCAGCGCTACCTGCTCTGCCGCGGAGGCGTAGCGCCCTTGCCACCGACATCGTGGTCGCCACGCGATCTGGTCGCCGTGGTCGTCTGTGTGAGAAACGTCTGTACGGGTTCAAGAGCGGCCTGCGGGCGGCGCTTCGCGCCGTACTCGGCCGCCACGGTGGTTGGCTGCGCAAGTCCGACCATCAGGAGCCAGCGTTCCGCGTTGTTGTCCGGGCTGCGCGTGAGCGCCCACTCCACATGGTGAACCAGCCCGGCGCGGAGTATCGCGACAGTGCTGCTCGCACGCATTGGCGATGTCTATCGGGGCGTCCTGTGGATGCCGCAGTCGCCTGTGGACAGTCCTCCGAATCGGTGGCGTTTGTCGTGTGCCCCGCGCTGGGCATCGATAGCAGGGACTACGCCTTCGGGTACGTCGCGGGCTGGTCCGGTGGCGGCGACAAGGCCATCTCCCGAATCAAGAGCGCGGGCTCCTGCATCCAGGGAGCAGCGACCACATCCTCACGGGACTGGCGTCCGACACCGAGGAGGTCGCGGCATGAGGTCAGAGCTACCGCAGGGTGCCGACGACCGTGACCCGTCGCGGCGCCTGAAGCCGTCGCTTGGCGGGCACCCACAGGAGGACGAAGCTCTTGTACGGCGTTTGCAGCATGTCGACTCGAATTTCGGTAACTTCGCCGTCGACGTTTGGGAATAACAATGGTGTCGAGCTCAGCGTGATCGAGCACGGCAAGGAACGGAAAGTGGTCCGTCTGCATTATCTTCGGCCAGGCGGGGGCGCCGAACCTCGACACCCAGCGCTCCGTGCACATGAACTCCTCCCGGCGCCAGGTCGGGGGCGACATCGACCGGGCTGTGCGCTCCAGGACGATGGCCGCTACAGCCGCGTCGTGCGTCTCCGCGTAGCGGCGCAGGGATGAGTGGATGGAGGACCCGTAGCGGTCCGCCAGAAGGCAGACGGTCGCGGTTGAGATTTCGAGATCCCCGGCGTCTCGCGCGAAGCGGTCGCGCTGGAATAGCAGCTCCGCTGCACCCTGATTTGCCTCGCGCTCGAACAGTCGGGTGGTCGACAGCGCGAGGGTCTCGTGATCGTCGGCGTACAGGAGGTCCTGCTGGTGCGGCAGGATGTGATGGACCGTCTCGTGCAGCTTGACGAACCGCTTCTTCCCCTCGTTCTCAATCTCGGGGGAGATGTGGATCACTCGAGCCCGACGATCGACGAGCCCTTGGATCTTCTTCGCGGCGCTGCGGAGCAAGCCGCGGAGGTATGCCGGAGCCTTCTTGATGAGGGACTCATCGAGGACGTAGTCCATCGCCTCGACAAGGTCAGCCTGCGCGATGATGTCCTCGACCGGCGTGGGGAACCTGCCGTATGCATTTGCAGCGCGCAGCAGGCGGTCTACACGCTCATTGATCTCGCTGCTGGACTCCAGCTCGTGCGCCATAGATGCATCACTCGCTCTTGCTCGTGTTGCGGTACATCTTGAGGAAGGCAGCCACGGCCCTGGCTTCGTCCTCGGTCATGTCCTGCGAACTCAGCGCCAGCGCCATTGCGCCAACAGGCGCCGCAGAGGTATCGGGCACGACGTATCCCGCGAGTCGCATTAGCACCATGTACGGGGTATCGAGCTGCTCGGCGAGCCGGTGTAGAACATGCGGTGACGGGGTTGTGACCTGATCCTTCTCCAACTTGAGGAGGTAGGCAGTCGACATGTCTGCCGGTTCGGCGACGGCCTTGAGCGACTTGTCCTTCATCTCTCGAAGCGATCGCAAGGTCTCACCCAACGTGGTTCCGGACGTCTCACTCATGCCAGCACCGGGTCCGAAGTTCGTGGGGGCTCATCGCGCACCATGGTAGACGGTGTGCACTGGAGTTGACAAGGGTCGGCTCCGCCGTGCACTATGGTGTACGTGGCGCACTGAAGTGTGCGACGTCGTTGGTGCCCGACCACAGGCGCCGTAGAAGGGCAGGGCCATGGAAGAGCACGAACACCACCACGAGCACCGCTTGACCTACTTCGTGAACGGCGAGCGGCAGGAGACGCACAAGAAGGAGCTGACCGTCCACGTGATCCTCGCGGACGCGGGGTTCGATCGGCCGAAGGACTACCGCCTCACCCGCGACGAGGGCAACCACGTCTACGAGCACTACGAGCAGGAAGTGCACCTGCACGAGGGCGAGCGGTTCACGGCCACCTACGTCGGCCCGACCCCCACGTCCGGACCGTGACCGACCCTGATCTGGAGCAGTACCTGCGGGGCCTCGGCTATGTGGTCGAGGCCGCGCAGGACTCCAACGGTGCCCCATACGTTGTGATCCGCGGCGTTTGCCTGCCGACAGGCAGACTCGCGGGCACCATCTGTGACATCGCGCTGGCACGCTGCCGAACCATCCCGTACGTCGTGCCGCCGTCGATCCACACCCGACCAGTCCTCGCACGCATGGACATGGGCGGCCCGCTCAAGACCCAGGCCAGCCCCTTGGGCACGGATTGGCAGTACTGGTCGCGCCGATTCGATCGCGCCCCGACCCCTCAGGCCGTGTGGACACACATCCTGACCGTCTTCAACGAGGTGGTGCTCCCGTGATCACGCACGAGATCGACGAGATCAAGAAGTGGGAGCTGGCCGTCGCCATGACCGGCGACGTAGACGCGACACTGCGCGCGCACTTCGACCATGTCGGACGGCAAGAGGATCTGACCTTCGCCTACTGGCGCCCGAGCCTGGGGTCACGAAGGTGCTCGATGATCTTGGGGAAGCTCCTGCTGCCCGCGGAGCACGAGCGCATCCTCGACGGCAACGTCGCCTTCACATCGGACTACCTCAGTCGCGCGCTTGCGGACCTTGAGCCCGGCTGGGGTCTCGCTCTCATCCACTCGCACCTGAGCCCGGGATGGCAAGACATGAGCCTCGACGACATCGCAGCCGAGCGCGACCGACTGGCCGGAGCAGCGTCGGGCAGGAGCGGTCTGCCTCTGCTGGGCATGACCTGGGGGACCGATGGCACCTGGAGCGCACGCGTCTGGGGAAGGTCGGCACCGTTCCGCTACGATCGAATCGACGTGCCGTGCATCCGGGTCGCGGACTCCTCACGGCTGTCGCTGAGCTTCCACCCAGACCTGCGGCCCGAGCCACCGGCCCTGCCCTCGCAGGTCGCCACCCTCAGCGTGTGGGGATCAGGTACCCAATCCGATATCGCACGGGCGCGGGTCTGCGTCATCGGCCTGGGCTCCGTCGGAAGCATCGTGGCGGAGGGCCTCTCCCGGGTCGGGTTCAGCGACATCGTGCTCATTGATCACGACCACATCGAGGTGCGAAACCTCGACCGCACCCTTCACGCGACGTGGAACGACGCCGCTGAGGCGACACCCAAGGTGACGGTGGCGGCTCGAAGCCTCGACGAGAGTCACACGGCCGCAGCGCAGGACGTGACAGCGTTGCCCATCACGCTCCTGTCCCGTGACGGCATCCTCGCCGCCCTCGACTGTGACGCGATCGTCTGCTGCGTAGATCGGCCCTGGCCCCGCTGGACCATCAACGCGCTGGCGTACGGCCACCTCATCCCCGCCGTTGACGGCGGCATCCTCGCGCGAACCACCGATGACGGTCGCCCGTTGCACATCGACTGGCGCATCCACACCGTCGGGCCGGGAAGGGCTTGCCTGGTCTGCCTTGGTGCCCTGCTACGCAGCGACGTCGGCCTTGACCGCGATGGCCTTCTGGATGACCCCGACTACATCGCGGGTCTCAGCCGCGCCGAGCGGGAGCGCTACGGCCGTCGGAACGTCTTCCCGTTCAGCCTCGCCGTGGCGGCTCACGAAGTCCTACAACTCGTGGGCACGATCGCCGGAAGTGCACGTGTGGCGGGGATCGGCCCACAGCACTATCAGGCGTACCCCGGCGTCATGGTCGCCTCAGCGACCACCGAGTGCGAAGCCGATTGCGAGTTCCGGGCACTTACTGGGACGGCGCCTGATCTTGGCGCGCAGTTCAACGACTGAGGAGCCGCCCAGCTCGGTGCTGCGAACCTGCCGCAATCGGAACCGGCGCACTCGCTCGTCCCCGGCCGACGTCCGGGGCCGAACCCCCGACCCCGAGGTCGTTCGGCCGGGCTCTGCCGCGGGCGCCCCTTGACCGCGGGGACCCAATGGCATCCGCATCGGAGCCGCTAGCAGAACTTCGCCCACCCGCTTCGTGACGTCCGGCGCCGACCTCGTCTTCTACGGTCACCTGGCGTGCTTCTACGCCACAATGCTCAGGAGCATGACGAGCCCGACTACTCCCGATCTGAAGGTCCTCCTGATGGCAAAGCACAAGGCGTCCCCAGTCGTGGACATCTACAACATCGCCAACCGGCTGTGGGAGACCGCCGACGAGCTGCGGGCCAACTCTCACCTCAAGGCAGCCGAGTACTCGATCCCCGTCCTCGGGCTCATCTTCCTCAAGTTCGCTGACAGCCGGTTCACGCAGGCAGAGGCCGACATGGTCGGCAGTACCACCGGGCGCCGAACCATCGGCAAGGCCAACTTCCAGGCGCGAGGTGTGCTCTACCTCCCCGAGCAGGCCCGGTTCGCCAAACTTCTCACCCTCAAGGAGGGGGACAACCTCGGCAAGGCGATCAACGACGCGATCGCCGCGATCGAAGTGGAGAATCCGGCCCTCAAAGGCGTCCTGCCGCGTTCCTACCAGGCTCTAACCAACGACACGCTCGTGAGCTTGCTGCGGTCCGTCAACGCCATCCTCGGCGACATCGAGGGCGACGCCTTCGGGAAGGTCTACGAATACTTCCTAGGGAAGTTCGCCGTCGCGGAGGGCTCTAAGGGCGGTGAATACTTCACGCCGACGTCGATCGTGCGACTGATCGTCGAGATCATTGAACCCTTCAATGGGAAGATCCTTGACCCGGCCTGCGGGTCTGGCGGAATGTTCGTGCAGAGCGCTCGCTTTGTTGAAAAGCAACGCGTAGGCAAGTCTGGCCGTCTTTCGATCTACGGTCAGGAGCGAGTCGATGAAACGATTCGCCTGTGCAAGATGAACCTGGCCGTCCATGGACTCGAAGGCAAGGTCAGCCAGGCCAACACCTACTACGAAGATCCGTTCAAGTCGGTGGGTCAGTTCGACTACGTCATGGCCAATCCGCCGTTCAACGTGGACAAGATCGATAAAGCCAAGCTAGAGGGTGACAACCGTTTCCCCTTTGGGCTACCAAAGACAGACAACGGCAACTACATTTGGATACAGGCGTTCTACTCCGCCCTCAACGACCAAGGTCGTGCCGGGTTTGTAATGGCCAACTCTGCAGGCGACGTAGGTGGTAGCGAGCTCGAGATTCGCAAGAAGCTATTAACCGAGGGGGTGGTGGACGTAATTGTCTCCGTAGGTCCGAACTTCTTTTACACCGTGACACTTCCAGTCACATTGTGGTTTCTGGACAGAGGAAAGCGGGCCACTGACCGCGGCAACAGAGTGCTATTTGTCGATGCGCGCAATCTATATCGCCAAATCGATCGCACGCATCGTGATTGGACGCCCGAACAGATAGATCACATTGCCGAAATTGTTCGCCGCTATCGGGACGAGAGGCAGGACTACAAGGACATAGCGGGCCTCTGCAAAGTGGCCACACTCGACGAGATCGAGGCGTATGGCTGGAGCCTCAGCCCGGGGCGCTATGTAGAGGTTCCTGCGGCAGATTATGACGAGGTCGACCTCCGCGATCGTCTCCTCGCACTCAACAGCGAATTGGGCGTGCTGAACGCGGAGGCAAACGAGCTGCAGCACCGTGTCGCTGCCAACGCGACTGAGCTTCTCAAATGAGTGAGTGGCGAACCCTTAGCATTGAAGAAGTCCGAGCTGAAACACGATCATCAATTGCTATCGGGCCCTTCGGATCGAGGATGAGAAGCGATAAATATACGGATTCCGGGATACCCGTGCTTCGCGGTAACAATATTTCGGGCGACCGCTCCCTGACCGGAGACCTTGTGTACGTCTCCGAGGAGACAGCAGACGATCTACGCTCTAGCAATCTTAAAGCCGGCGACCTGTTTTTCCCCCACCGTGGAGCAATCGGTGCGGTCGGCCTCGTACCGGAAGAACCAGTGGACCAACGCTGGATGATGTCCACAAGCCTCATGAAGCTCACATGCAATGAGGCCTTAGTCCTTCCTGCCTTTGTGTACTACTTCTTCAGGTCTCCCCAAGGCAGGGCGGCCCTGCTGCGATACTCCTCAAATGTGGGCACGCCCGGGATCGTTCAGCCACTCACTTCGCTCAAGTCCATCAGGTTTGCCGTACCGGCGCTAGGCACTCAGCGTAGGATCGTAGCCATCCTTTCGACATATGATGACCTTATCGAGAACACCAGGCGGAGGATGGCGCTTCTCGAAGAGATGGCACAGGGAATCTACCGAGAATGGTTCGTGCGGTTTCGGCACCCAAAACATGAGGCGTCGGCCCCGAACAATCCCGAGCCCCGACTCCCTCGCTCGTGGTCGTTGCTGCCAGCTGCAGAGGCACTGAGCATCAACCCAAGGTTGGCGATCAAGCGTGATGAGAGCCGACCGTTCGTCCCGATGGCAAGCATCTCAGAACACGATATGCACATCTTTCCGATTGAGCGGCGGGTCGGTTCGTCTGGGCCAAGGTTCGAGAATGGTGACACGCTCTTCGCGCGCATCACACCGTGCTTAGAGAATGGAAAGACTGCGTTCGTGCAGGGCCTTGCAGACTGCGTGGTTGCGAGCGGCTCGACGGAGCTAATCGTTCTGCGCTCGAAGCGCCTTTCGCCGGAGTACGTCTACCTCCTTGCCCGTAGTGAGCCTTTTCGTGCGCACGCGATCGCGAGCATGTCAGGAGCGACCGGCAGACAAAGAGTGCGCGAGGACTGCTTCAGCTCGTATGACATTGCGGTTCCCGATGGCGCAACCCTTGCGGCGTTCACGGCGTGCACCCGGCCGATGTTTGAACTATCGCACTCGCTCTTCAAGGCGAACGAAGCGCTCCGCAAGAGTCGCGACGTTCTGCTTCCACGTCTGATATCTGGAAGCCTCGACGTGGCTGGTCTGAACATTGCTATCCCCGAGAAGGCGAAGTGACACCTGCCGGCCGCTACACGGAGGATCAGCTTGTCGAGCAGCCGGCTATCGAGCTCTTTAGGGAGCTCGGGTGGCAGACGATCAACGCCTATCACGAAACGCTTGGACTCGATGGCACCCTTGGACGCGACAACAAGTCCGAGGTGTTTCTGACTCGACGTCTGCGCGAAGCGGTCGAGCGATTCAATCCCGGCGCGCAGAGCGAAGCAGTTGAGCAAGCGGTCCAAGCGGTTGTCCGCCCCCGCACCGCCATGCAGGTCGTCCGCGCCAATGACGAGATCTATCGCTTCCTGAAGGACAGAGTCGAGGTCGCGGTGCGCCAGCCAGACGGCACCACGATGCCCGAGAGACTGACGGTGATCGACTGGGAGCACCCCGAGAACAACGACTTCCTGCTCGTCTCCCAACTCTGGGTGCACTCGGACCTCTACCGGCGCCGCACCGACCTCGTCGGCTTCGTCAACGGTGTCCCACTCGTGTTCATCGAGCTGAAGGGGTCACACCGCAACCTGAAGCACGCGTACGACGACAACCTCCGTGACTACCGCGACGCCATCCCTCACCTGTTCACGCCCAATGGGTTCATCGTCCTGTCCAATGGTGCGGAGACGAAGGTCGGCAGCATCACCGCCGACTGGGACTTCTTCTCCGAGTGGAAGAAGATCGACTCAGAGGGTGAACAAGGCTACGTGTCCTTGGAGACAGTCATCCGGGGCATGTGCACGAAGGACCGACTGCTCGACATCGTCGAGAACTTCACTGCGTTCCAAGACTTACCGAACCTCGGCTTCGTCAAGTTGTTGGCGCGCAACCATCAGTACCTCGGGGTCAACAACGCCATGGCCCGAATGGAGGAGTTGCGCGGCGCTCCGGAGGATGAACGCGGCAAGCTCGGGGTGTTCTGGCATACGCAGGGCTCGGGCAAGACGATGTCGATGCTGTTCTACTCCCAGAAGGTGCTACGCAAGCTGCCGGGCAACTGGTCGTTCGTCATCGTCACCGACCGCGATGACCTAGACGAGCAGGCATACAAGGAGTTTCTCTACTCCGGTGTGCTGACGGAGAAGCACCTGCGCGCGTCGAGTTCTGGCCACCTTCGGCGGTTACTCAGCGAGGATCATCGCTACGTCTTCACGCTGATACACAAGTTCCGCACTCACGGCAAGGGCGAAACCCACCCGGTCATCTCTGTTCGCAGCGACGTCATCGTCATCACCGACGAGGCGCACCGAACGCAGTACGACACCCTCGCGTTGAACATGCGAAACGCGCTACCGAACGCCAGCTTCCTGGGCTTCACAGGAACGCCGCTCATCGCTGGCGAAGAGCGCACGCGGGAGGTGTTCGGTGACTACGTGTCCGTTTACAACTTCGCAGCGTCGGCTGCGGACCGCGCAACAGTCCCGTTGTACTACGAGAACCGCATCCCGCACCTCGCCATGGCGAACCCCACGTTCGGCGACGACCTCATGGCGATCGTTGAGGAGGCGGACCTTGACGAGGAGCAGGAGCGCAGGCTCGGGCGGATGTTGGGCCAGCAGTACGAACTCATCACGCGTGACGACCGGCTCGACGCTGTTGCCAAAGACATCGTCGACCACTTCCTGGGGCGCGGCTTCGCTGGCAAGGCCATGGTGGTGTCGATCGACAAGGTCACAGCAGTGCGCACCTACGACAAGGTCCAGCAGTTCTGGTTCGAACGGTTAGCGCGCGATGAGCAGGCCCTGCAAGACCCAAAGCTGCCCGCGGAGCAGCGAGACCTTCTCTCGCGCGAGGTCGACGTCATGCGCAGGACCGATATGGCTGTCGTCATCTCGCAGTCTCAGAACGAGATCGCTGAGATGTCGGCCCGCGGCCTCGACATCAAGCCGCACCGCAAGCGCATAATCGAAGAGAAGCTGCAGGACAAGTTCAAGGACCCGAACGACCCGTTGCGCATCGCGTTCGTCTGCTCGATGTGGACAACGGGCTTCGATGTGCCCTCGCTTTCGACCGTCTACCTGGACAAGCCGCTGCGCAACCACACGCTGATGCAGACGATCACACGTGCCAACCGGGTCTTCCCGGCCAAGAACAACGGGTTGATCGTCGCCTACGTCGATGTGTTCAGCAACCTCCAGAAGGCGCTGGCCATCTACGCCGTCGGGGGCAAGCCCGGCGAGGTTCCGGTCGAGGAGAAGGGCGCGCTCGTCGACGCTCTGCGTGCCGCCGCTGACGACCTTCGGGCCTTCGCCGCCGAACGTGACGTCGACCTCGACGCGCTGGGACGCCTCAAGGGCTTCGAGCTTGTCGCAGCCGGAAAGCACACGGTCGAGATGCTGATGGTGGACGACGAGGAGAAGGTCGCGTTCCTCTCCCGAGCAGCGCTAGTCGGCCGGATCTTCAAGGCGATCCTCCCTGACACCCGAGCCAACGAGTTCAGCCGCATCCGTGCCGTCTCGAAGTTCCTGGCCGACGGCATCGCCGCGTACACCGAACGCCCCGACGTCTCTGGCGTGCTCGGTGAGGTACAGGGACTCCTCGATGAGTCGGTCGCCGCCGAGGAGTACGTCATCCCTCACGCTGAAGCGGAGGCACTGTTTGATCTCGGCACGGTCGACTGGGACGGCCTGGAGGATGCCTTCAGGCAGGGTCGCCCGCGGACGGCGGCACAGCGCCTCCGCACCCTGCTCTCCGCCCGGATCGCCGCCTTGGTCCGGCTGAACCCGTCCCGCGTCGACCTGGTTGAGCGCTTCGAGCAGCTCGTCGCCAACTACAACGCGGGCAGCATGAACACCGAGACGTTCTTCCAAAAGCTTCTGAAGTTCGGCAAAACACTCTCCGACGAGGAGGCGCGCGCCCTGGCCGAGAGCCTGTCGGAGGAGCAGCTCGCCGTCTTTGACCTCCTTATGCGACCCGCCCCAGAGCTGTCCGACGCAGAGCGCACACAGGTAAAGGCGGTCGCGGAAGAGCTACTTGGGGTCCTGAAGCAAAACAAGATCGTCCTCGACTGGCGCAAGGAGCAAGCCACGCGCGCTGCGGTGCGCGTCGCAGTTGAGGAGACCCTCGACCGCCTCCCCGAGAAGTTCACCCGTCAGATCTACGCACAGAAGTGCGACGCGGTGTACCAGCACGTCTTCGATAGCTACTGGGACGACGGCCACTCTGTTTTCGAGACGGCCGCGTAGCTCCGTCCGGTTCTCTACATTCTCTCTACATGCATCCCGCAGACGGCTCGTGCGGTTGGACGCAGGTGACCGTGCGGCCTATTTGGTCAGGGGAACATCGGCGAGATTGCCCTCCTGCGTAGTCAAGGTTCCAGGGGAAACTAAACGGGCTCTTCGCGGTGAAAGGTGATTGATCTTGGTGGGCGTGTCGTAGCGAGCTGACAGGCTCGCGGCCTCCGAGGGTGGTTGGTGTCGAATCACCCAGCCCCGAAGGGCCGCGAGCATGGAGCAGGCTACGTCGCTGTTGTACGACCTGGATGGATTTCGAGCTCGCTGAGGTCACCGTCAACCCGTTGGGGATCAGGGTGCTGGTCCTGGAGTGTGTGCAGGTGCAGGGCTGCCCGGACTGCGGAACGGTCACCGGCCGGGTGCACTCCCGGCGGATGATGGCTGTGCGGGATCTGCCGTTCGGGGCGCCGTGGCTGGTGCGCTGGGACAAGCGCCGGCTGTTCTGCGACGTGCGCCGCTGCCCGCGACGCACGTTGTCGAGCGCAGCACGCAGATGGGGCCGCGACAGCGGCTGACCGGCCGGCTACGAGCTGCGCTCGAGCGGGCGGTGTCAGCCTCGCGCCGAGCCGCCAGTGACGTGGCCCGCGAGTACGGGGTGTCGTGGTGGAGCGTCAACCACGCGCTGGTCGCCGTTGCGGCCCGGGTCTGCGGCCCGGCGCCGACCGGGGTGCGGATGCTGGGGGTCGATGAGACCCGGGCCAGATCAGTGCGCTGGGTGCTGTCGGAGGCGGGGTGGCGACGCTCCGATCCGTGGATGGCCAGCTTCGTCGACCTCGACCCGACCCATCCCGGTGGGCTGCTCGGCCTGGCACCCGGCCGGTCGGGAGCATCGGTGCGGGGCTGGCTCGCCCTGCAGAGCCAGGCGTTCCGGGACGGGATCGAGGTCGTCGCGATCGACCCGCCGGCGCCGTTCGCCCGGGCGTTGCGTGAGCTGCTGCCGAACGCGGGCGATGGTCGTGGACCACTGGCACCTGCATCGCCTGGCCAACCTGATGCTCACCGAGGTCCGGCAGCGGGTCACCCGCGACCAGCTCGGTCACCGGGGCCGCAACGCCGACGATGTGTGGGCCTACCGCCGGCTGCTGCTGCGCGCAGGTGAGCGGCTCTCCGCCCGGCAGAAGACCAGGCTGCACAGCCTGTTCCGCCACCACGACCCCACCCGCGAGATCATCGACGCCTGGGCCGGCAGCAGCTGCTGCGTCACCTGCTCGCGCAGATCGACGGCGGCGCCCGTCCCTATGAAATCCCGCGAACGCCTTGACCTGTTCTACAGCCACGCCGCCCGGGCCGGCATCAGCGAGCTGACCCGGCTCGCGACCACCATCGAGACCTGGTGGCCCGCGGTCGAGGCGTTCCTGCAGCTGCGGGTCACCAACGCCAGGACCGAGGGCTACAACACCAACATCAAACTCATCAAACGAACCGCCCGCGGGTTTCGCAGCCAGGCCAACTACCAACGCCGTATCCTGCTCGCCAACGCGGCAG
>JAABUZ0100008745.1_pt1 | contig 11814 bp, 9 predicted proteins | sample 5562091 | NCBI WGS metagenome assembly JAABUZ01 (sample SAMN12813069, study PRJNA571459) | rock metagenome | isolation source: Antarctica rocks | place: Antarctica: Victoria Land, Linnaeus Terrace sud | collected 2015-12-21
GGCGCTGCGGGCCGGCCCGTCGTGTGACGTCTGGTCGCCGAGCAGCGCGACGGCGAGCCGGTTCTGCACGAGGGTCACGCCGAGGTCGGTGACGACCTGCGCGGGGGTGTCGGCGAGCCGGTCGAGCACGCGCATGACGCCTGGCGGGACGTGCTCGGTGCGCCGCACCCGGCCGGGCGTGCCGTGGCCCGCGAGCCGGAACAGGTGGTCGCGCTCGTCGAGCGTCAGTCGCAGCCCGCGCGCCAGGGCGGTGAGCATCTGCTCCGAGGGCTGCGGCCCCCGCTGCTGCTCCAAGCGCGTGTAGTAGTCGGTCGACATGCCGGTCAGCGCGGCGACTTCCTCGCGCCGCAGCCCCGCCGTACGGCGTCGCAGGCCGACGGGCAGGCCGACGTCCGCCGGCTGCAGGGCTTCGCGGCGGCGGCGCAGGAAGTCGGCGAGCGAGGTGCGGTTCACTCGTCCAGCGTGCGGCGCGCGCACGGCGCCGTCCAGGGACCGCCGGTCCCTGGACAAGGGCTCCTCTCCCGCACCGCCGGGAACGGGGGCAGGGTGGACGCATGACCCAAGCCACCAGTCGCAAGACCGCTCTGATCACCGGCGCGAGCCGCGGGCTGGGCCGCAGCACCGCCCTGCACCTTGCCCGCGCCGGCGTCGACGTCGTCGGGACCTACGTCGCCGCCAAGGACGCCGCCAACTCGCTCGTCGAGGAGGTGCAGGCCGCGGGCGGCAAGGCTGTCGTGCTGCCGCTCGACGTGGCGGACTCGTCATCGTTCCCGGCGTTCGTCGAGCAGCTGCAGCGCGCGCTGCGCGACGAGCTCGGGCGCGACACGATCGACTTCCTCGTGAACAACGCCGGCACGTCGCTGCACGAGTCGTTTGCGGCGACGACCGAGGAGCAGTTCGACGAGGTCGTCAACGTGCACCTCAAGGCGCCGTTCTTCCTCACTCAGGCACTGCTGCCGGTGCTTGCCGACGGCGGCCGGATCGTCAACATCTCCACCGGCCTGGTTCGGATCACCATGCCCGGCTCGGCGGCGTACGCCGCGGCCAAGGGCGCCGTCGAGGTGCTCACGCGCTACCAGGCGCAGGAGCTCGGCAGCCGCGGCATCCGCGTCAACGTCGTCGCGCCCGGCGCGGTCGCGACCGACTTCTCCGGCGGCATGGTCCGCGACAACCCGCAGGTCGGCGAGATGGTGCGCGGCGTGACCGCGCTCGGACGCCTCGCCGAGCCCGACGACATCGGCGCGGCGGTCGCGCTGCTACTGGCCGACGGGTTCGGCTGGGCGAGCGGCGCGAAGATCGAGCTGACCGGGGGCCAGCGCCTCTGATCCCGCAGTCCTGCAGGTCTATAGCAGGGCTCGGATGGGGCGCGGCGTCGCACACCGCTGCTCGCCCTTGGACCCAGCCGACTGTGAGACTTCGGGGCCTGCGGAGCACCCAGGTCAGAAGGGGTGCCGAGCAAGAGCTGTCCCAGTCGCCCGGTCCGCATTAGCAGTCCCCGACAGGGCCGCCGGGTCGCCGGCCCGGTCACCGTCGACCCCGCGAAGCTCGACTACGCCGCCCACCGACGCGCCGCCGGGCACACCGTCGCCGAGATCGCCACCAAGACCGGCATCCCCCGCACCAGCCTCTACCCGGCACCTGCCGCCCCGGCCCTCCGGGTCGGTCACCGCCGCGAGCTGCCCTTTCAGCCGTCAGCTGACCCCCCTGATGGTGTCCCGCATAGCGCCCCTGCGGCATCTTCTCCGAACCAGGCTTACGGGACACTCATATCGGCAGACGCCGACTGACCTGCAACGCTCCGCCTGAAGGGTCGGCTTGCGAGACGGATGGCCTGCGTCGTCGCGTCGAGCGCACCGAGAGATCCGCGACCAGATGGTTCAAGTTGATCGTCGGGAGGTGGCTCCGGGTCGATGAGTCCTACGCCCGCTGGCCGTCTGACTCCTTGTGAGGCGACCGGCTCAGACCGACGAGGGGAACGTCATGGGGACCGTCAGCGCAAACGGAGTCGCACTGGGTGTCGAATCTTTCGGTGATCACGAGGCACCGCTTGTCCTGCTAGCGGGCGGGACGACGATGCTGTCCTGGCCCGACGCGCTCTGCAGGCACCTCGCCGCCGGCGGGCGCCGCGTAGTGCGCTACGACCTGCGCGACAGCGGCCAGTCGACGACGGCGGACCCGGACGCGCCCACCTACACCCTGCGCGACCTCGCGGCCGACGCGGCCGCCCTTACCGACGTGCTCGGCGGCCGGCCCGCGCACCTCGCGGGGATCGGCGTCGGCGGGATGGTGGCCCAGGTAGCCGCGCTGGGCCATCCCGGCGCGTTCTCGGCGCTCACCCTGGTCGGCACCCGCGCGACCGCGCCCGGCCCGCCCGACGCGGACCTCCCCGACCATGATCAGGCGGCGATGAACCGGCTGTTTGCGCTTGCGATGCCTGATTGGACCGCACGCGAGGCGGTGGCGGAGTTCGCGGCCTCCAGCGCGAATATCCTCGGCGACGACCCCGTCGCGGCGCGCGCGGTCGCCGCTCGCGTCTGGGACCGCACGCCCGGCACAACGCCTTCGGTCAAGATGGCCAACCAGCTGGGCATGGTCTTCTCCAAGCTTGACTGCACCCCCCGTTGGCGCGAGCGCCTGCCCAGGATCGAGGTCCCCACGCTCGTCGTTCACGGCCGTCGCGACTTGTTCTTCCCCCCCGGCAACGGCGAGGCGATCGCGCGGGAGATCCCCGGAGCGCGGCTGCTGGTCCTTGAGGAGGCCGCCACTGCGATGCCTGCTGCGGCGGTCGGCAAGGTGGCCGAGGCGATGCTCGCGCTGGGGTAACCGCCTGCGCGTGCACGGACGGCATCTCTCTGCGGGAAGCCCTCCCGGCTATGTCGTGTGCCGCTGAGCGTTCGGCTTGCGGCGAGGCACCGCGGCTGTTATGCGGCGACGCGTCCCCCCGCCAGACGTGCATCGGCACGAGCGTCACGGGCGTCACGGTCCTGCTGGCGCAACGCCAGGCCGGCCGTGACCCGGGCGTTGTTCACAGGCGCGCGAGCCGCTGTTGCAGCAGGTGCCGCTGCGCGTCATTGAGCGGCAGCGCCAGTGCCTGGCGCAGCGCGACCGCCGCCTCGTCCGTCCGGTCGAGCCGGACGAGGAGCTCGGAGCGGGTGGCCGGCAGCAGTGCGTACCCCGGTAGCTGGAGCCCCTCCAGTGCAGCGAGGCCCGCCGCGGCGCCGTCCCGCTCGGCGACCGCCACGGCTCGGTTGAGCCGGACGACGGGGGAGGGGTCGAGCGCGGCCAGCACGTCATACCAGCTGACGACTGCCGCCCAGTCGGTGTCGTGCCAGGTGCGGGCCAGGCAGTGGCAGGCGGCGATGGCGGCCTGCACGACGTAGCGGTCGGGCCGCAGCGGTGTGCGGGCGAGCCCTTCTCCGACCAGCGCCACGCCCTCATGGATGGCCGCGCGGGACCACCGCGCCCGGTCCTGCTCGGCAAGCAGCACCAGAGTGCCGTCGGGGGCCGTGCGTGCTGGCGTGCGCGCCGAGTGCAGCAGGACCAGTGCCAGCAGCCCGCACACTCCAGCGTCGTCGGGCAGCAACGCCCGCAGCAGCCGGGCGAGCCGCAGCGCCTCGCCCGCCCGCTCATCTTGCAGCGCCGGTCCCGGCCCGGTCGCGCTGTAAACCTCGGTGAACAGCAGGTGCACGGTGGCCAGCACTGCCGTCACCCGCTCCGGCAGGTCCTCGGCGGCTGGCACGCGGTACGGGATGCGCGCCACCGCGATCTTCTGCCGGGCGCGGGACAGGCGGCGGGCCATCGCCGTCTCGGGCACGAGCAGTAGCCGCGCTGTCTGGGCGGTCGACAGCCCGCACAGCCACTTCAGGGCGAGCGCGACCTGTGTGGAGCGGTCCAGCGCCGGGTGGCAGCAGGTGAACAGCAGCCGCAGCAGGTCGTCCTCGATCGCGTCGTAGTCCTGTCCGGCGGGCGGCAGCAGGTCCACGTACGCCGCCTCCTTCCGCGCCCGTCTGGCCTCGCGGCGCAGCACGTCGACCGCCCGTCGTCGCGCGACGAGCAGCAGCCAGCCTCGCGGCGAGGGCGGGACGCCGTCGCGCGCCCAGACCTCCATTGCGCGCACGGCCGCGTCCTGCACGGCGTCCTCGGCCAGCTGCAGCGACCCGGTCTGGCGGGCCAGTGTCGCGAGCACGCCCGGGCCCTCGTCGCGGAGCAGGGCGACGAGGGCCTCGCGGCTCGCGGGATCGTTAGTCGCCGGCACCGAACTCGATGACTGGCCGAACCTCGATGGCCCCGTTGCGTACGGCGGGGACGCGCCTGGCGTGCCGCAACGCCTCGTCCAGGTCCGCGCACTCGAGCAGGTAGAAGCCGGTGAGGACTTCCTTGGTCTCGGCGTACGGGCCGTCGCTCGTCACGATCTCGCTGCCCGGCTGCCGCAGCGTCGTCGCGGTCGTCGTCGGGTACAGCGCCGCGCCGCCGCGCAGCACGGCGGCCACCGACTGGCCGAACGCGGCGTACTGCTTCATGGTCTGCTGCTTGTCCTCGGTGTCGAGCGTGCTCCAGTCCGGGTCGCCCGGCTCGTAGATGAGCACTGCGAACTGCGCCATGTCGTCCTCCTGTCGTTGCCGGCGGCTGCCGGTCACCTCCTACACGAACGGCAAGCGGCCAGAAGGACAACCCCCGCGTCGGACACCCGGCCAGCGGGACAGGTCATGCGAGCCGGACCTCCCCCGGGACGGCTCTCGGTGCGGGATGGGGCCTACAACGGGGGCGAGGCGAGTGCGGCGCCGACGCGGGGCCTGACGCCGCCGTCGACGATGTGCAGCAGCCCCCGCTGGCCGCTGTGCAGCAGGTGCCGTGGTGAAGTGGTACGTCGCCGAACAGTGGGTCAACGTCTACTTCTACCAGGGTCACCTGCTCCAGGACCCGCAGTGCTGCTTCGAGCCCACCGCCAACAGCCGCATCCGCACGATCAAGGTGAGCAAGCAGTGGCCACTTGGCCGAAAGGCGTTTCGCGAGCTGCTGCGGGAGGCCGTCGCACTCGACGCGGACACCGGCTCACGCGCGGCGACGTCGCCGCCCTCGTCGGGTGCTTCGCTTCCCGATGCAGGTGCTCAGCGTCACCGACGGGGATGCGTCGAGCTCAGTCGCGCACGCCGAGGGGTGGCCGGGCGTCCTGGAAGGGCTGCTCGGCGCGTACAAGCGACTGGGTGTCGCGGACTGCGTCCCGCTGGCGGTTGAGATCACCGAGCTGATGGACGCGGTGGCAGTCGCGCGGGTGCACTGGGCGCTGCAGCGCGAGGACCGCGAGCCGGTCTACGACTTTCACTGCCGTGTACACGCTGGCGCGCATCCAGGGCCGGTTTTCGGATCGTGGCGATCGCGCACGACGAGCTCGAGAAGATGCAGGCCGCCGGACGAACGCCCTGACCTGGCTACGCCTCAGCGCCGGCGGTTGGGGCGGACCACGTAGCGGCCGCCTCAGGCGGTTGCCCGCCGCCGAACGGCCCGGACGGCGGTGCGCAAGAGCCGCAGGCGCCAGCTCCACCGACGAGGTTTGGTAATGGCCAGCCCCAGACTGCGGCCGGCCTTGTCGAGGCTGTCCTCGATCAGCGCGTCGTGCAGCGGCCGGTAGAGCAGCGGCCAGCTCAACCGAGCCGGACCGGTCGTCGCCATGACCAGCCGGTGGCGCAGGAGCGTGCCGCTGTTCGGCAGCGGGACGACGGCGTATTCGTGATAGCCGTCGAAGCCGGTGGGTGCCCGGAACCGGAACCGAATCACCTCGCCAGGGGTGTAGGCCTCGACGTGGTAGCGCACCGGGCCGTGCCCGCCGCTGGCACCAATACCCAATGGGCGGTCGAAGCGCATCGCGGGCCACTGCTCGGTGGGCCACAACCGGTCCTCGGGGCCGGCCAACCCGTCGATCAGCCGGCCGACTACTTGCGGCGGCGCCGCCAACTGTCGCTGGTGCTCATTGTTGACCACCACTGCTCCTAGAGATGAAACCAGCACCGAGCTGCAGCGTAGGTGTCAGGTTCTGCTGGCTTTCGGCGCTATCGACGACGGGCAGATGCTGGTCCCCGTTCTGGGGGCAAGAGCACTGGGCCTTTGCAGCCGGCGAGTAGGCGTCGCCGCAGGGTGGCGAGGGCGTCCGCGGGTCGCTGTGGTGCTGGCCAGCCTTGGCGCCGCCGGCTACCTCGCCGCCCGGTGCGGCGCCGCCCCGACCGGCCGCGCCGCGCACCGCCTGGTGCGGGACCCTGCTGGTGTTGCTGTGGATCTCGCGTCCGCCGCCGCAGCCCAGGTCCCCCACCTACCGGCCTGCGGCTCCCGGGCTTGATCAGGGACTGGATCGAACGCTTGGCAACCGACGCCTGCTTCGACGATGGCGCCCTTGCCAAGCCAACCGTCGCGGGCAGTCTCCGGACAGCGACCGGCCCGTCGAAAGCCGCCAGCGAATTTGCGCACGACTCCTGGCACGCGGGAAGCCAAGGTCGAGGCGAAGTACGGCTTCAACGGCCGACGACGGGGAGCCGGAGGGCAGCCTGCGGTCAGGTCTCGGGGTAATGGGCTCATCAGCCAGGTCCCCGAGCTGCGCGGGGCGGGTGGGGCCAGAGGTCCTCGAGATCATTGGGGTGGACCTACGCGGAGGCTTCGGTGCGCAGCACGAGGACGTCAGCCGGCTGGCTGTCAGGCTCCCTGGCCGAGGTTGCGCATCAGACCGCCGTCCATCACGTACGTCGCGCCGGTGACGTAGTCGGCGTCGGGTGAGGCGAGGAAGACCGCGAGGCGTGCAATCTCCCTTGGCTCCGCGGCGCGTTTCCACGGGATGCTCTGCACCTGCTCGTCAAGCAGTGTCGGGTCGTCGATGGCTGGCTGGTTGAAGGGCGTGAGCACCATGCCGGGCGCGAGACCGTTCACGTTGACCTTCAGCGGCGCCAGCTCCAGAGAAAGGGTCCGGGTGAGCATCCGGATGGCTCCTTTGGAGCAGTCGTAGTCGGCGCCTCCGGCGTTGGGCACGTCCTCGTGCACCGACGTGACATTGATGATCTTCCCGCCGCCTCCTGCTACGGTGCGGAGCTGGGCAAAGCGGCGGCAGCAGAAGAAGTAGCCGTAGACATTGGTGCGGATCGCCCGATCCCACACGTCGGTGGAAAGTTCGGCCACCTTCGTCCCCGACGCGTCGACCCCCGCGTTGTTCATCAAGATGTCCAGGGTCCCGAACGTCTGCAGGGCCTGGTCGAACATGGCGGCGACCTGGTTCTCGTCGGCGACGTCGCACTGGACGACGAGCGCGCGCCGGCCCTCGGCCTCTACCGCCCGCCGGGTCGTGTCGGCGCCGTCGGCATCCACGAGGTAGGTGACCACGACGTGGGCACCCTCTTTCGCGAACTCCACTGCCGTGGCCTGGCCAATGCCGGAGTCCGAGCCGGTGATGAGCGCGACCTTGGCATCGAGTCGTTGTGCTGCCATGTGCTGCTTCCTCTCGTTGTCGCTATGACCGATTCATCAACCGGGTGGCCCAGGCCAGGCGGCGTTGATCAGCCAGACATGGGGGAACGCCTGCGGGTAGTTGCCTAGCAGCTCGCCGGTGTGCGGGTCCGCCTCCTCGGCGAGCAGCCCCAGGTAACTGGCATGACTGTGCACGCTTCAACAGCCAGCGCAGCCAGCACTGCGGCGGCTCCACCCGCCCGTAGCCGTCGCCGTAGCTGGCGCCGGCGCTGAAGGGCTGGCGTCCCTCCGGCGCCCCCTGCTCTCGGCCGCTTCGTGCGGCTAGTAGTACTCACCGGGGTTGACACCTTGGGGGTCGCCGCCTCCGGCCGGGGTGGCTCCTCGCAGGCGCGGCTGCTGCTGGGGCGGCTGGTGACGTTGGCCGCCGACGCGCCCGCCGTGCGGGCGGCCGTGGTCGGCGAATTCCTCCCGCGCGAACGAGAGCGTCCAGCTTCCGAGTTGAATCCGGTCACCAGTGTGCAGCACCTTGTTCAGGACGGGCATCCCGTTGACCGTGCTGCTAGCCAGGACCCCGAGGTGTACGTAGGTGTACTCGTCGCCGGTGTCTCGCCGGATCTCGCCGTGGTGGCCCTCGAGACCATCGAGGCGCAGGTCGGCATCGGGGCCGCTGCCGATGATGCTGGTCCCGGGCAGCAGCTCGAACTCGCGCTGCGGGCTGCCGGCGGGTGCGTGGTGGTCGTACCTGAAAATCAGCCGGGGGTGTCCACCACCGCGTGGGTCGTGTGTAGTCGTGACCTTTCGCTGCAAACTTGTCATCGGGTCCTCTTTCTTGGTGTCGCCCGTCACCGAGTTGATGGCGGGGCTGGCGCTGGCGACGGCTTGGGCGGCTAGGACCAGGCCCAGGTGGCTGAAGGCTTGGGGGTAGTTGCCTAGCAGTTCGCCGGTGGTGGCGCTGGTCTGTTCGGCGAGCAGTCCCAGGTCGTTGGCGCAGGCCGCGGCGCGGCGCAGCACCTGCTCGGCCTCGGCGGGGCGGCCGGTGACGGCGAGCGCCTCGGCGAGCCAGAAGGTGCACAGCAGGAACGTGCCCTCCTCGCCGGCCAGGTTGTCCTCGTTGCGGTATCGGTAGAGCAGCCCGCGCTCGTCGGACAGGGCGGCGGTAACGGCGTCGATGGTCGACGCCAGCCGGGGGTCGCCGGGTGGCAGGATGCCGACCAGCGCGACCAGCAGGGCGCACGAGTCGAGCTCGGGGCTGCCGAAGGACTGGGTGAAGGCACCGACCTCGCTGTCCCAGCCGTGTTCAAGAATGGCCGTGCGGATATCGGCGCGAACCTGGGCCCAGCGCGGGACCCGGTTGTCGGCGCCGAGTGCGCTGGCGAGCGCGATGCCGCGATCCAGGGCCACCCAGCACATCAGCGCGCTGTGCAGATACCGCCGGGCCGGGCCGCGGATCTCCCAGATGCCCTGGTCCGGGGTCCGCCAGCCGCTGGCGGCGGCTTCGACAGCAGCGACGAGAAACGCCTGGGTTGGCTCGTCCATCGGGTCGAGCTGCTCGCGCAGCACGAACGCCGCGTCCAGCAGCGCACCGTAGACGTCCTGCTGATGCTGGGTCCAGGCCCCGTTGCCGGCCCGGACCGGGGCGCTGTCGCGCCAACCGGACAGGTGGGGCAGCTCGCGTTCGGACAGGTCACGCTCGCCGCCGACGCCGAACATGATCTGCAGGGGCATCCCGCGGTCGAGCTGGGTGGCGGCGGCGCGGGCGAGGAAGGCGAAGAAGCGGCCGGCTTCGTCGGGGCAGGCAGCGACGTACAGCCCGCGCATGGTCATGCTGGCGTCCCGGACCCAGGTGTAGCGGTAGTCCCAGGTCCGGGCACTGCCGTCCCCTTCTGGGAGGCTGGTGGTGGCAGCGGCGACGATCGCGCCGCTGCGGGCGTAGGTCAGGCCTTGCAGGACCAGCCCACTGTGGTGCACCAGCTCACGCAGCGGCCCGTCGTAGCGCTGGTGCAGCGCTGACCAGCTGCGCCACGCCTTTTCGGTCTCGACGAGTCGGTGCCGGACCTTGCGGGGCGACCACGGGCGCAGCGGCGCATCCCAGGCACTGGCCTGCTCGAGGGCGACGGTCAGCTCGCCGCCTTCGTTCAGCGCCGCGGTCGCGCTGGCGGTGGCACCGGTGACCGTGAGCGTGGCGGCTGTGGACAGCATCAGGACGGTCGCGCCGCCTTGGGTTCGCACCCCGCCGGGTTCGCAAATGAGCTGCGGGTGCACCAGGCCGAACTCCGGGCGTGGGCAGAACTCCAGGATCACCTGCACGGAACCGGCCGTGCACCAAGCGCGGCGCAGCAGCACCCCCGGCGAGGTGCGACCCAAGCCGTGGCCGCGCTCGTGCTCACCGAGGGCCAGCGCGTCGAGTACGACGAGCTGCCCGGTCGGGCAGGTCCACGTCGTCTCCAGGACCAGGCTGTGCGGCAGGTAGCGGCGTGCGGGGACGGCGGCCGGGTCGGCGGGGCGCAACAGCAGATGCCCGGCGGCGTCATCCAGCAACCGGCCCAGCACCGGCGGGCTGTCGAAGCGCGGCAGGCACAGCCAGTCGACCGAACCCTCGCGGGTGACCAGCGCCGCCGAGGCGCAGTCGGAAAGGAAGGCGTGCTCGGCCACCGCGGTTCGGCTCACCAGCGCTCTCCAGCCGTCATCGGTCCTCCTGACCAGGTGGCCCTGTTGGTGATGAGTGCCGCCCACCGGCGTGGTGTTACACCAGCTGGCAGAAGTGGTTCGGCCTGGTGGTGGCCGGTCCGTGGCCGGTGTCGGTGTAACGCCGTTGACGGTTGGCGCACACACCTGCGTTCGGCAATCCGCCGCCGGACTGTCGACACCGGTCCCAGCAGGGGAGCCATGACCCGTCCCGCAGTCGCCCACACCCCAGCTGAACGGCGCTGGACGCCCGAGCCGGGGATCCCACGCGCTGCCGGGCACGCGGACAGTCCCGTCGCCGGTCACGTGTTGGGTACGGTGTCGGCGTTACAGCTCTACGACGAGGCGCTGGCGGCGCACCTGAGCGGCCTGCCACTGGTTGAAGTGCTGGTCTGGGCGGCCGGCGGACCGCCTGTTGCGCTGGCGTTGCACCGCTGGTGCGCAGCTGCAGACGCCGCCGACCGGGTCGCGCTCGACCGGCTGCGCGCGGCGCTGCCAGCGCACGCTCGGGTGCTGGACCTGGGGTGCGGGCCAGGACGGCATGCCGCCTACCAGCAGGGCGCAGGCCTGGCCGTCCTCGGCGTGGACAGCTCCCTTGCGGCGGTCGCCCTGACCCGCCGGGCGGCGGCGCCGGCGCTGCACGCCGACGCCCTGGGCAGGTTGCCGGGCCGCGGAGCCTGGGACGGGGTGCTGCTGCTGGACGGCAACGTCGGCATGGGCGGCAACCCCCGCCGGCTGCTGTTGCAGGCAGCTGACCTGCTCACGCCGGGCGGTCGGGTGCTGGTCGAACTCGACCCTGACGGCGTCACTGACTGCCGCTGGCTGCAGCTCGGTGACGGCGGGCGGGTCAGCGCCCCGTTCCCATGGGCCCGGCTGGCTGTCGATGCTCTCGAGCGCGCTGCCGCTGGTTCGGCGTTGGTTGTCACCTGTTGCTGGTCGGAGCACGGGCGGCGCTTCGCGCTGCTGGCCCCGGCCTGAGACTCGGCGTTTCGCCCGCCGGGCTCGAGCCGGTCCTGCCGGCCACTCCAGGGGTCGGGATCGGGGGTCAGCGCTGGGAGCCGGCGGTGGGGCTTGACCTGCGGACCGCGGCATCGACTGGCGGCGGAGCCGGGTTGCGGCTGACCCGGACCAGCCGGGCGGCGTAGAGCAGTGCGGATCCACCGAACAGCACGGCGACGACGAGCAGGTAGTGGCCGAGGTAGGGCGAGGTTCCGAGCCCGGTCGCGCTGCGGTACTGCGCCTCAGGGTGGCCGGTGATCAGCGGCCACCACAGCAGCAGGAGCAGCCCGGCCAGCATCACCGGCACGCGGAGGTAGTTGATGGCGCGGACGGGCAGCGTCTTGACCAGGCCGCGGTCGACCAGCGCGTACAGCGGGTACAGGATCAGGTCGTGGGCGATGACGGCGCCGGCGAACCAGACGAACAGCCGGATCACCTGCGGGGAGTCGAACCACTTCAGCGCCGCATAGCCGGCGACGGCGAAGCACGCGACCAGGGCGAGCAGGTGCAGCGGGGCGGCGCCGTAGCGCTCGCGGAAGCGGCTCATGCCGCCCTCGCGAACGACAGCTGTCGCACCCACTTCGTGCAGTGCACCCCGGGCGCGCCGGGGATGATGAGACGGGCGGGGTAGCCGTGGTCGATGCTGAGGTCGGCGCCGTTGACCTTCAGCGCCAGCAGCGTGGAGTG
>JAABUZ0100008748.1_pt1 | contig 11811 bp, 11 predicted proteins | sample 5562091 | NCBI WGS metagenome assembly JAABUZ01 (sample SAMN12813069, study PRJNA571459) | rock metagenome | isolation source: Antarctica rocks | place: Antarctica: Victoria Land, Linnaeus Terrace sud | collected 2015-12-21
GGCGGTGTCGACGTCGTGGACGCGGATCAGAACCACATCGTTGATCACCTCGACCTGCGGGCATCGGTCGAGCTCGGCGGCGGCCTGGCGCGCCAGAGCGCAGCAGCGCTCGACGAGCTCGGCCAGCCCGCGCCGGCCCAAGGTCCGCAGCGCCGCGTAGACCGGCACCGCCCGGGCCCGCCGCGACGACTCCGGGGTGACCGCGGACCGGTCCCGGGCGGCCACGCCCAGATACGGCGCGCTGACCCTCAACGCCGCGGTCGCCGCGGCCGGGTCGCGCACGATGGCCATCCCGCAGTCGTAGGGCACGTTGAGCCACTTGTGCCCGTCGACCGCCCACGAGTCGGCCCGCTCCACCCCGGCCACCAGCGGCCGCCGCCCGGGAGCGGCCGCCGCCCACAGCCCGAAGGCACCGTCCACGTGCAGCCACGCCCGGCCCCGCTCGCCGACGGCGTCGGCGATGGCCTCCAACGGGTCGACGGCGCCGGTGTTGACCTCACCCGCCTGCGCACACACCAGAACGGGGCCGTCGGTCGCGGCGACCGCCGCGCGGAGCCCGCCGGCCAGCATCCGCCCCTGATCGTCGGTCGGGATCCGCTGCGCGCGCGCCGAGCCGAGCCCGAGCAACCGCAGCGCTTGGAGCACCGTCGAGTGCGCGTGCTCTCCGACCAAGACGGTCGGGGCCGGTGCCCCCGCCAACCCGTCAGCCTCGACGTCCCAGCCCTCCCCGGCCAACAGGGCGTGCCGGGCCGCCGCCAGACAGGAGAAATTGGCCATCTGCCCCCCGGTCACGAACCCGACAGCCGACCCCGCGGGCAGGCCCAACAGCTCGAGCACCCACCCCGCAGCGACCTCCTCGAGCACCGTCGCCGCGGGAGACATGACGTAGGCGGCCGGGTTCTGATCGAGAGCCGACACCAGCCAATCCGACGCCAGCGCGGCGGGCAGGCTGCCACCGGTCACAAACCCGAAATACCGGGGCCCGCCGGTCGCGACCAGACCAGGCTCCAGCGCCCACGCGAGCTCGTCGAGCACGACCGCCGCATCAGCACCCTGATCCAACAGCGGCGCATCGAGCCGGGCACGCAGCTCACCGGGATCCACCGGCACACCCACCGGCCGCTCGGGCAGCGAACTCAACCACCGGCCGGCCAGCTCCACGGCCCGCCGCAGAACCTCGTCATGCACCACCGCCAGGACGTTACCCGCGGCCGGGACACGACGTTTCCTACGGAGAGCAGCATCCACACCGCCGCTTTCCCCACGGCAACAACCTCCGCCGGCCGCGCACATCCACATCCCGATACACCGAACGGCCCGCGGGACGCCGCGCGCTCTACCGCCAGGGTCGATAGGTCCAGCGCGGCAGCAACCGCCCACAGCGACAGTCCGGTCAGCGACCCGGGCGGCGTCACTAGACCGCCGGCCCGTCCACCGCGCGCCGTGTTGCGCACCACCAGCAGGCTGTCGGGGCCGGGAGCGACGATCAGCAGCGTGGCCACCGCCAGAAACGCGAGCACCGGCGCGCGACGACGCTCCGCCGGCGGCGATGCCGCGACGCGTCGCTGCTGCGTTCGGGCTTGGCGACCCCTCCAATGGGGCGACTCGGATTGCGTCGTGCCGTTTGCTGAGTCACCGCTCCCCCTGGCATTCGTTGCCGCCCGTCTGTGCTCTCGCCCGCACAGCACGCAGCCCCTCCCACGTCCGGGCCTGGGCGCGGCCAACCAGCGCGGGGTTGCCCTGCCACTCTGGGCTCCTCATCCGTCTTGGCCACGTAGCACGTCGACTACCACCATCAGCGCATGGTTCTGGGCCGCGCGGGTGCGGTCTGTGCGGCAGACCGATACCGAGCCTGCCCCCAGCTCCCGGAGCGCCGCGTCGACTAGTTCCGCTTCGATGCCCTCGGCGGTGAAGGTGTCGGTGAAGTACTCCGGAGGGACGCCGAAGAAGGTCGCCAGCGGCGGCACGGCGGCGGGAGGTGCAGAGTCTCGCTGCCCTGTGAGTAGCTCCCCGACCATCGCCCGCACTTCTCGAACATCTCCGAGGTCTGGGTTCTGCGTCACGAGCGCGGCGGCGATCTCGCCTGCTGTGTAGCGTCGCCACGCCGCGCCTTCCTTATCCGTCGCCACCCCCGGTGCCGCACCGGCCTGCTGGATGTGCCACAGCCGCCGGACCCGGTTCCCGATCGAGGCGCGCTCTTGTTCGCTCACGAGGCTGTCCCCGGCCGCATCCGGTACCCCCTGGACACCGCAGCAGCCGAACCAGACTCGGCACCACGTCGTCTAGTTCGAGCCACACTGTTCAGCGCAGGCTGCTGGCCTCGCCGGTACCACGCCGTCCCGCCACTCGCCATCAGCCTCGCCCCTTCGAGCACGCGTCGCCATCGCCCCGCCTGTTGCACGTCAGCGCATCATTGGGGAAAGCCAAATCCGCTGACGTAAGCGGATGGCGACTGGTCTGCGGGACCGGACGGGCCGAGTACAGGCTCTGCTTCACCAAGCGAAGGAGGCCTACTCATCCTGGTCGCCGTGCTCTCGGATGATGTCGGCGAGGAGGCGGGTCGCGGCCCGGCGCTGCTGGGGACTCAAGCCAGCGGCGCGCAGTGCGACATCCTGGACCTGGGCGTCGCGCATCGCGCTGCGGAGCTCGAGCTCGACCTCGACGTCCTCCACCGCGTTGGGATCGTCCAGGAGGTAGGCGACGCGGACCTCGAAGAAGTTCGCCAGTCCTTGTAGGACCCGCACGGTCGGGTTTGTCTTGAGTCCGCGCCGTAGTTCCGACAGGTGGGAGGCCGACAAGTCCGTGCCGGCCGCCGTTACGGCAGCAACGACCTCCTTGCCGGTCCACTCCCGGGACTCGCCGGGGGGGCGCACGACGGCGAACAGGTGGTTGAGCTTCTCGGCGAGGGTGCGCCTCGGGGTCGACGCTGTGGACGAGTCAGACATCGCTCCAGCCATCCTCTCCATCGCGCGCGCGGTCGGCGCCCCGCACCGGTGCACCCCGCCACGGTCGCATGCCCCGGGAGCAGTTTACCCACGCGCATCGTACCTCTTCATGCTATACGCTGAAGTGCATCGCTCATCAGGAGCTGCAGGCAAGGGCTGCGCAGGAAGCGCTGCCGACCCCGGCGTAGGTGACCGAACCGGTTGAGCAGCACGCACCAAACAGACGAGGGGGCGTGAGATGAGATACGAGGAGTTGCCACGCGGAGAACTCCCGGACCGCCTCCCCGACCAGCCGCCCCCTCCACTGACGGACGGGCAGCAACACCACCGCAGCCATCCCTCCGACGTGCTGTTGCTGGACGAAGCGGCCGAACTCCTCGGCCTAACCACCACCCGCCTGCGGGAACTCGTCGAGGCAGGCCAGGTTCCCCACGGAACCCTCGGGGGCAGGCTCAGGTTCGTCCGCGCGGCGATGGACGATGTTGACCGACGCTGGCGCGACCCAGCCCACGCGCGAATCTCCCCCGCCGGGTCTCCCGACGAAAGCCTTCCTGAGCTCCGCAACGAAGCAAAGGATGGGGACACCCGGGGTCGAGGATGATCCGCGCAGCCGTTAGCTCTATTGTTGATCTTAACTAGGTCTCGGCGATCTCTTTCGCGGGTTGCGTGGGGCTCAGTGCACCGTGGGCTGGTCGGTGCGGATGTGGCGGTAGATCGTCATGGGGGTGACGGCGCAGGAGGTGGTGATCTCGGCCACGTAGACCAACAACATGTAGCGCATCACCGCTCCTCACGATGAACCGACTCGTTGCCACGCCGGCCTCGACACCAAGGACGAACCAGCCCACCCGAACTTGACACCCACCGGACCGCAGGCGAGGACGGCCAGTCCGTTCCCCAAGCACCCTCATGGTTCCTCGTCGCCGACGTGGGGATCGCGCAGTGGGCGCAGCCCACCGCGGGGGTCGAGCTGCGGGAAGCGGTAACGGCCCAGCTCGTTGAGGTGGGCGTGCCCGAGCGGGGAGAGCCGGGCGGCGTCCTCGTCACGCACCACGCGGTCTCGCTCACGGAGGTCCTCGACGATGGCGTCGGTGTAGCGGGTGTTCCACAGCGTATCTGGCGTTTTCGATTTCATTGGCCCTGTTTTCGCTGGTAGACGGCTTGCGGTCGCGTCTGCCCTCGAGGCGGTCAAGGTATGCCCTGGCGGGTGCCGATCCCCAGGTAGCGGCCGAGCTCGGTTGGCCCACGAAGTAACCAGCTTCGTCGACCTGGTGCCTCCTTCTCGGCGATGGACCGATCGGTCAGGGCCGCCACCCCGATCCGGCGGCCGGCCGCGGGCTCGACCTGGAGACCGACCACCGCCTCCGTAGGCTGCTCGACGACGAGGATGTCACCCAGCTGGTCGTCGAGCCCCTGCAGCCCCAGGACCTGCGCGAGGCGCTGATCCGGGCCGGACTCGCCCCCGCCGCGATGACGGCCTCCACGCTCGAGCTGCTCCGGACCCCGTTGCACTTCGCCGTGTTCGCCCGGCTTCCCCGCGCCGACCAGCACGGCGACTACTCGACGCTCGCTGGCCTGTTCGCCCAGTACACCCGCGACGTGCGGGCGCGCGTCAGCCACGACGTCGGGCACCTCGACTGGCCCGGCGTGATCCATCCGCTGGTGGACTACATGAGCGAACACCAGGAGCTCGCCGCCCCGGACCATCTCATCGATCCCGTCGACCGGCGCGAGGTTGCGGCGCTGACATCCGAGGGGCTGCTAGTCCCCGCGGGCAGACGGCTGGGGTTCCTGCACGAGGCTTACTTCGATTACCTGTTCGCGCGTCGCTTCGTCGCCGCGAAACGCGACCTCGTCGCCTTCCTCACCGAATCCGGGCAGGAGCTGTTCCGGCGGGCGCAGACCCGCCAGGTGCTCGAATACCTCGCCGAGGTGGACCGCGGCGGGTTCCGCGACGTGGTCGGGCGGCTCCTGCGCGACCCGCGCATCCGCACGCATCTCAAAGACGTCACCGCGATCGTCCTGGAACACCTCGACGCCACCGCCGAGGACTGGCGACTGGTCGAACCCTTCGCCTTCGACGGTGCGCCGCCGCATCGGCTGGAGTACCTGCTCGCTCGCCCCCGATGGTTCGACGCCATCGACGCGCTCGACCGCTGGCCGGGTCTGCTCGACGACCCACCGACGGCCGAGATCGCTGGCCACCAGCTGATCGTTGCCGCTGCGCACCGCCCGGCTCGGGTTGTCGAGCTCGTCCGTCCTCACGTCGCGACGAGCGAGCGCTGGACCGGCCGCCTGCGCTCGTTGATCACCCAGTCCTTCCACCCCGCCGTGACCGCCTTGACGGTGGAGCTCCTCGAGACCGGGCAGCTCGACGCGGCGGCGGGCGAGTCCATCGAACCGTGGCGTCTGTGGACAGCGATCTCGCGCTGCGCTCGGGCGGATCCGGCGGGCGCGGCCCGTCTGGTGGGTGCCCATCTCCGGCGCGCCACTGCTCGGGCCCTCGCCGACGGGGTCGACGATCCCTTTACGCATGGCTACGTCGGCGACATCGCCGAAGCGCTCCATGCTGTCCCAGACATTGCGGCGTGGGCCCCTCGCGAGTATGTGGACGAGGTAATGCCAACCATGCTTGCGATCGCAGAGCGGGGCGCCGTCGACTGGGCACCCGACGCGCTGCGGCGGTGCCGAGTGGGGGCCAGCCGTGGCCCACGAACCTCGGTCGCGTCAGCGTGCGCCAGCGGGCTCGAAGCCGCCCTGCAGGAACTGGCCAAGGCCGACGCCACCCCCGCGGTACTGGGCGAGTTCGCCGCCCTCGCCGAGGCCGACTTTGACCTACCGCGGTTCCTCGTTTGTCGCATCCATACTTCGACCGTGGCGACCCACCCGACCGCGGCAGCGGCCGACAGGGCTCTCCGGTGGCTTAGTTCGGACACGCGCAACTTCGATTTGGGTTGGGTCGACGGCCCGCGATGGGCCGCCCGCGAGCTACTCGAGGTTGCCACCGGCTACTGCAGCGACCACCAGCTCAACGCGGTGACGGCATGCCTGCTCGCCTACTACCCGTCCTGGGAGACACGACCCATGCCCGACGTCGCCCCGCTCGCAGGGCGTTCGCAGTACGACCTGCTCTCGGCCGTGGCGCCCGGGCGGCGCTCCGCTGCCGTCCTGCATCAGCTCATCAAGCTGGGCGAGGCGTTCCCGAACGACCCGCCCACCGACCCCAGCTACGCGTCCGTCTTTGCTGGCCGACCCCCCATCCCTGTCGACCAGGTCGAACATCTCAGTGACGAGGCCTGGCTGGACGCGATTGACCAGTTCCGATCTGACAACACCTCGTGGGGAGACGGACGGTTCCGCGGCGGGCGCCGGCAGCTCGCCGGGCAACTGGCTCAGCGCGCGGTCGTGGAACCGGATCGCTTCGCTCGGCTCGCCCTCACTTTCGGCTCCGAGACCCCGGCCGAGCACATCGAACGGGTCGTCGACGCCGTCGCAGAACAGATACCGGTCGACCTGCTCGGTCAGCTCTGTCGCCACGCCCGCACCGTTGCGGGCAGCCGGGTGGGACCGACCCTCTGTCGAGTGATCGGAGCCCACGAGGGTGACACCCCCGCCGCTCTGTTCGAGGTGCTCGAGGACTGCGCTCGCGACTCCGACCCGCCCGCGGATCCTGTCCCGCGCGCTGCGGAACCGGGACCAGAAGCTCCGCCCAGCACCGACCTGATCAATACCGGCCTCTACACCACCCGCGGAGCCGCCGCGGCCGCGATCGCCCGGCTGCTGTTCGCCAGGACCGCCCACGCCACGCGCCTCGTCGGCAGCATCGAGGTGCTGGTCACTGATCCCGCCATCGCCGTCCGCGCGTGCGTTGCCGACGCGATCGCGGCACTGACGCTGTCAGACCTCGACGACGCCCTCGTTCTCGCGCGCCGCCTCCTCGATAACGCCCCCGTCGAGCTGCTCGCCACGCCCACTGCGAACCGACTCCTGCAGCTGGGCTTGTGGCATGCGTCGAGCACCTTCGGTTCCTACCTGCAGCGCGCCCTACGCGGTACCGGCGTGGCGGCGCAAGCCGCGGGTGAATCCTTCGCCTTCGCCTTTGCTCACGGCTTGCCAGCCGCCGAGGACGGCCCCGAGATACACGCGCTGAGTGCCCCAGCTCGCCAGGGCGCCGCCGCCGCACTGGCCACCGAACCGTCGCTGGCGTTCGAGACGCTCCTGGACCTCCTCGACGACGAGAGCGCCGACGTCCGTACGGCCGCGTGCTCCGCCTCCCGCAACGTCGCGGACCTCGATGCGGAACAAGCTCAACGATTTACCCAGGCGCTCACCAACTCCGCATCTGCGGAAGAGCACCTACGCGACCTTCTCTTCGCCCTCGAGCGCAGCGCGCGGGCGCTGCCGGCGGCGACGTTGGACGCGTGTGAGGCCGCGGTCGTTTCCGCTGGTCCGAAGCTCGGGGACCTTTCCAGCCGCCACGCGAGCACGAGTACAACCATCGTCAGTCTGGTGCTCCGCCTCTACCGCGACGCCCAGCAGGACACACGTCTACGGTGCCTCGATCTCATCGACCGGCTCTGCGAACTCCGCGCCTATGGCCTCGAGGAGGCCCTCGAAGACCAACGATGACAATCACCGTGGCCATTCGCTCGATCCCGGATCAGCCAGGTCGGCGTCCGACCTTCTCCATGCTGACGCGGAGGTCGAAGTTGTCGTGGAAGTCGAGGGACGCTTGGTCGACGGCCTCGGCGGACTGGCAAGGTCATGAGCGTCCGCCGAAGGCCCACTTGGTGGCGGCTGCGGTCGGATCCGGCCACGGACGTGGCCGCGGACACGGCCGTGGTCGAGGCGGCCACCGCACAGCTGCCCGGCCGGATCAGCCGTGATCAGCTCGCAGACACTATTGGCTGGCCGCTTGCCCGGCTACTGGCGGGCCTGGCCGCGCTGGAGGATCGGCTGGAGCGGGCCGGTACCCGGCTCGACGCTGATGAGGGCTACTCAGTCGCTCGCGAGCACGGGGAGCCCGACGTGGTCGTCCTCGCGTTCGGGGTGCTCGGCGACCAGGCCCGCGCCGAGCACGACGCCGAGCACGCGACTGCCGTGCTGCACACCGACTACGTGGCGCAGGTCGCCGCCCTCACCCACGTCGCCAACCGGCTGCGGACGGCCGGGCGCGGCGAGATCGTGGTGTTCTCCTCGATCGCCGGCGTGCGGGTCCGGCGAGCGAACTACGTCTACGGCTCGGCGAAGGCCGGGCTCGACGGCTTCGCGAGCGGGCTCGCCGATGCGCTGCACGGCTCCGGCGTGCACCTCGTCCTCGTCCGGCCGGGGTTCGTCGTCGGACGCATGACCGCCGGCAGCGGCCTGACCCCGGTGACGTCGTTGTCACCGACGCCAGAGCAGGTGGCGGACGCGACCGCGCGGGCGTTAGCGCGGGGCCGGAGCGCCGTGGTCTGGGTGCCCGCCACGCTGCGGCTCGTCGCGGCGGTCATGCGGGCGCTTCCCCGGCCGGTGTGGCGCCGCATGCCGCGATGAGGTGCGCGGCGCTCGTGGCAAGAACCGGCCAGGTGCCTCAGACAGGCGTTGAACGACTCGATCCCGCTAGTCGACTTCCTCCTGAGTGACCAACACGGTCCCCGCGAGATCGCGAAGCGCATCTTCGCGGTCGTCGCGGCAGACTTCGAGGTGCCGGCGTCGACCACTTCCTGCGAGGGCTGCGGATGAGCCCTCCCCCGTATGTTCGGGACCTTCAAGAGGGTCGACGGACGCCTCGCGAAGTCGCCAGCCGCGTTGCGGGTGTCGTCTTGGTGAGCGTCTGAACTGCTGCTCAGCGCGCCGAGCGACGTCGTGCTGCCGCCCCTGCTCAGGCCGCAGACAGGCCACGTTCGCCGCTTGCGGATCCCCTACCGACACGCGCGACCACGAGGTCTGCGCGCCGGATAACGTCGTCGATATGGATCACCCAGGGACTTTCGACCCAGCACGGGGGTACCCGTCGATCGTTCCCTACGTTCGCTACTCGGACCCCGCGGTGGCGATCACGTGGCTCTCCCGCGTGCTGGGCGCTCGGGAGGTCTTGCGAATGACGCTGCCCGACGGGCGCATCGGGCACGCCGAGCTGACCCTCGGGACTGGCCTGATCACGCTGGGACTCATCAGCGAGCCGGTCAAGGACGGGCGGCCGCCCACGCGCTCGACGCTGACGACGATGACGCTGGTGTTCGTCGACGACGTCAACGCTGCTGTCGAGCGGGCGCTGGCAGCCGGTGGAGAGCTCATCGACCCCTCCACCGACCAGCCGTGGGGGCTGCGCCAGGCCATCGTCGCCGATCCTGAGCGGCACCTCTGGGAGCTCAGCGCCCATCTGCACGATGTCGCCCCGACCGACTGGGGTGCCGAGTACATCCACCGGTGACAGCGTCACCACCGCCGGGGTGCTGCCTGTCGAGGGATCGGCAGCTGACCCGCGTCCCAATCGCGGATCGGTCATCCGGGCGCGCCTCGTCCCGCCTGACGCTCCTGTCAAACATGGGAGGGAGGTGCGTGATCACGCCGAGCGAGCCGGACTCGCCGTCCGGCCTGACCCGGTTACACGGTGCGGTAGGCGTAGAGCTCGCCGTTGGCGTGGTGTCCGATGTTCGCGGCGAAGGCCGAAGCCATCGCCGCGTAGGACTCTTGGGTCACCCCGCCGATGTGGGGGGTGACGGTGACGTTGTGCGCCAACAGCTCGTCGTCGGGGTCGATGGGTTCGGTCCAGGCCACGTCCAGGCCTGCCCCCGCGAGGTGGCCGGAGCGCAGGGCGGCGAGTAGAGCGTCGCGGTCGACGACGGGCCCGCGACCGACGTTGACCAGGAAGCCGCCCGCGGGCAGGGCGTTGAGGGCGCCGGCTCCGACCAGGCCGCGGGTGTGCTCGGTCAGCGGGCAGCAGACCAGCAGGGCGTCCGACCGGCGCAGGGCTACGGCCAGGTCGTCCACCTGGTGGTAGTGCTGGGCATCGAGCAGGGCCGCGACGTTCGGGACCGCGTCGAGATCGCGGCGCCCGACCCCGACGGGCTCGGCCTCGAACGCCCGCAGCCGGGTGATGACGTGGGTGCCGATGGCCCCGACTCCCAGGACGGCGACGGTCCGGCTGGCGAGCATGGCTCCCATCGGAGATCCCACGCGGCGTTGCTCGACCGCCGCCTGGGCCGCCTGGCCCCAGTGCCGCAGCAGTGCGAGGAGGTGCAGCATCGCGAGCTCGGCGACGGCGGCAGCGTTGCCGGTGTCGGCCGCGGGGACGTTGGCCACGGCGATGTTGCGGCGTCGGGCCGCTTCGAGATCGACACCTTGGAGCCCGACCCCGAACTGTTGGACCAGCCGTGGCCGGCATGCGTCGAGCAGCGCCGGACCGACCTGCGCGCCCAGGGGAACCAGAACATCGACTGGGGGGGGGGCTCGAGGCGTCACCGAGAACGACGTCGAGCACGGTCGCTTGCGGCATCGCGGCTTCGAGGGCTCCCCGCACCGCGGGGAACCCGCCACCCACGAATCCGATCTTCATGCGGTCAGTATCGCGACGTCTCTCGGCTCCGGAGTTCCCGCGTCGGCCTCCGGATCAGCGCACCCGTCCAGGCGAAGGATCGGCTTGCGGCACGGCCTGATGGTCTGGCCGCTGGCCGTGTCGGTCGTGGGATGGTGGCGGGATCGTTGATGTGGATGCAGCGGAGGTGATGGGTGCTCGGGCGTCGGCGGAGGCTGTGCGGGCGGCGATGGTAGCCCGACGGGTGACGGCGGTCGACGTGGTCGCGGCCGCGCTGCGCCGGGCCATCAGCGGCGATGATCACCTGCGGGCCTTTGTCGTGTTTCGCGGCGAGGAGGCGATCGCGGAGGCGGCCGCGGTGGACGCTGCGCTCGCCGAGGGGGGTGCGGCGCCGCGGTGGGCGGGGGTGCCGATCGCGGTCAAGGGCTCTGCGGGGGTACACGGCCGGGCGGCGGGGCTGGACAGTGAGCAGGCGCGGCGGCTGCGCTCGGCGGGCGCCGTACCGGTGGGGGTGACCGCCACACCGCGTGGGGGCGGCCCGCAGACCTGGGGTTTCACCGACCGCGGCCCGACGCGCAATCCGTGGGCTCCGCAGTTGACGCCCGGGGGGTCGTCGGCGGGTTCCGCGGCCGCGGTGGCCGCGGGGGTGGTGCCGGTGGCGTGTGGCTCCGACGGTGCGGGGTCGGCCCGGATCCCGGCGGCCTGGTGCGGCATCTTCGGCTACAAGCCGACCACCGCTCTGGTGGCCCGCCTCGATCACTCCGGGCTGGGCGTGCCCGCGCCCCTGGCCCGAGACCCTCGTGCCCTGGCTGGGTGGGCCGAGATCGTCATCGGCGCCCTACCCAGCACCGGCCCGCCGGTCCGGGCCTGCTGGTCGGCCGATCTCGGCTACGCCGCCGCGGAGCACTCGTGCGGTTCCTGCTCAAGCTCCTCGCCGGCCTGCACGACCAGCGCGACGGCGACGCGATGGACCGCACGATGGACCTGCTCCTGCGGCTGACGGCGCAGCTGAAGGAGTCCGCGCGCACCTCGCCGACACCCCCGCCCGTCCCGGCGAAGGCCGCGTGAGCGCCATGTCCGGGTAAGAGCGGCCGGACCAGCCCCTGGGCCCGCCGACTTCCCGTAGGGTCGGCGTGCGCTCGGGGCACGTGCCCCCGGACACGTTCGCGGTGTCGCGGACATCACGCTCGTCACGACGAGGAGAGGGAGGATCGAGGCTGTGCCCCAGGCGTACGTGCCGCTCATCGCGATGTTCGTGCTCGCCGGCGGCTTCGCGGTGTTCTCGGTGACGGCGGCGCCCTACATCGGCCCGCGCCGCTACAACCGGGCGAAGCTGGACTCCTACGA
>JAABUZ0100008750.1_pt1 | contig 11807 bp, 12 predicted proteins | sample 5562091 | NCBI WGS metagenome assembly JAABUZ01 (sample SAMN12813069, study PRJNA571459) | rock metagenome | isolation source: Antarctica rocks | place: Antarctica: Victoria Land, Linnaeus Terrace sud | collected 2015-12-21
TTCAAGCACTCCAGACTATCACTGCTCAGGATGCTCACGGCTGGTTTAGGCACTGCGGTTACCTGCCTGCTAGGCAGGTCTGTTGAGGAGGCTAAAGTGGCTCAATCTTTTTTAAAAGTGCTGTAGGCGCGTATAATCGGGCTTTGCACCATAAACACTAGAAACGATGCGAGCTACACTCTCTACAATAGTAAATTCCCCTGACACATATCCGCTATCCTCTAAACTGGACGATGCCTTTTTTCCCGTTTCTCTCATTCTTCAGCCAGCCCCCTCTGGCATGTAAAGCATGTAATTATACACAACAATCATCTATTGTTAGCAAGAAGTCTCTTTTAAGAAGATATAAACGTTTACGTGCATTGTATATGTATAAACAATGTAACGCCATTGTTTTTTATGTCCCCGACAAACATTCGCAAGCAATCCAAGCCTTGTACATTGCAACAAAGTATACCATACACGTCTGCGTACTCGTCAATAATTTGTGTTGAAATAGTTAATAGCAATAAAAAGAGGTAGAAACATAAGACTGTGTAGAAGATTTTGAAACTGTCCAACCAGTCCTATTCTTTTGAATAAAAAGGGTAGGGAGACTGCCAGATTCTCTCCTACATTTTCGGCCTTCCCTGTGAGGGAGCCGCTTGCGGTCTCCCACCTTTTCGACTACCCATGAGCATAGCCAGTCAATTCAATATATCCTTCGCCCTGCACTGCTTTTCCATTATTTTGCCCCTGGATGTTTACAGCACCCTCCCAATAGCTATTACCGGTTGACTGATAGACAACCAACTCCTGGTCTTTCAGTTGCGGTGTGATGGTGAGCGATACCTGCACTTGGGAGTCGTTGATATCAAGCCGCCAGCCAGAGGGATAATTGGCCTTCGTCACTGGACTTAACCAGTGGCCGAGAATGGTTGAATGAAGCGCACGTGTCGGTATGAGGTGATCTTTCCCTTCGGCATCGATATACCCAGCATAGGTTGAGACTGTTGCACCGAAGGCATCATGAATGAAGTACAGCATAATCTCAGTGTTATTATTTAGCTGAATACTATACCAATCCCAACCACCACCACCAAGCGAGAGAAAATTTCCCCATTGATGATCCATCCATGCTTCGCCAGTAACTGTTTTCGACTGGTTGTGGTCTACCAATGTTCCCGAGAGTGCCATACGAGTACGTGAATAATAGTAAGAGAAGCCACCTGCACCATAATTGATGATTCCGGACCCATTGTGGAGTGTAGCGGGCTTGAGACTCCGCAGATCAACATGCATGGTGTAATTGGGCAGTTCTGCCGAGAGGTGGTCGAGTCCATTTAACCCCTGAATAGTCCAATTCCCTACATGGACGTCGATGCCTTGTGTTGAAGTACCATTTGGAATATAAGCGTTCGGTTCAATCAAGCGTCTCTGATCAAAATGGAACTCACCTCGCGTCACATCACTAATAGCGAAGTGCGATGCATAGACGGGCGGAAAGTTGCTACGCAATGCCTGGAAAATCACCAGTTCAAAGCCGTATTTGTGCGGCTTACCATTGGCATCAGTTGCGTTCATGTGACCTGTGTAGTACCACCATTCAGTCAGGTCCTTGTGTGGAGCCTCATCTTGAGGGAAACGAATGGACGGCAGCTGATTTGTTGACGTTGTCGTCTTACTTACTAGTGGCAGTTGCGCCGAGGTGGAGACAATGCCAGGAAAGCCACAGGAAGACAATAAGAAAAGAGTCATCAGAAGCATTGCCCCTGTGAACAGCATTTTTTTGTACTGTGAAAGTGTCATAGGTGTATAGGTACCTTTGTTCATTATTCGCCCCCAACGCCAGCATTTGTTTTCGTCGCGGTTGAGAGCAGATCATCTTCTAGCGACGCAGACTCTTCCGTTACCATGTATTCCGCAAGCGCAGGTGGGTGACGCTGTACGCCAGAGAATGGAAGCCACCAGTTCAAATCGCCAAGAAGACGCATCGTTGCTGGTACAAGAAGACCACGCACAAGTGTTGCGTCAATCAAAACGGCCAATGCCATACCGAGACCAAGTGCCTTCACGATAATCATGTTTGCGCTGACGAAACATGAACTAACAACGATTACGATTACCGCTGCACTAGTTATAATGCCACCACTTCTTTGTAGACCAAGTGCCACTGCTCGCGTGTTGTTGCCCGTCTGCCAGAATGCCTCTTGCACCCGTGAGAGCAGGAAGACTTCATAATCCATCGACAAGCCAAAGATGGTGCAGAACAGCAAGATGGGACTTGATGCTTCGACAAAGCCAAGCGGAGTGAAGTTGAGCAGTTGATGCAAAAAGCCGTTCTGAAAGATAACCACTAGTGCGCCATAACAGGCAGCAATGGACAGTGTGTTCATGACAATCGCTTTGAGCGGCAGCAAGACAGAGCGGAACAAAAGCATGAGCGCGATATAGGTTGTCAACGCAATCACTAATATTGCATAGGGGAAATCGGTGTAAAGCGAGCTAACATAGTCCATATCCCCGGCAGTGCCGCCATCAACAAGTGTGGTGATGCCGTTGCCAGGTGGAGTGTTACGAATAGTCTGCACCAGTGTTTGTGAACGCGGATCAAGCATACCGTATTTGCTAATGACCTGCACGAAGGTTGTATTACCCGCAACGGAAGATTTCGCCAGAGCCGCTACATACGGGTCGGCAATTAGCTTTGGATGTGTGTAGATAAGTTGGTACTGCTCAAGCGTAAAGCGTGGGTCAGCACTGACGATGCTATCAACACGATCGACATTCGGGTCAGCCTGAATGCGCTGAATGTAGTAGTACAGGTTGCTGATATTCGCTGGCGTCATTACATCGCCCGTTGTTTGTACAGCCATAAGAATAGGCGTCGTCTCACGATTATTGAAGCGTTTTGACAACAGATCGTAGGCTTGTCGCGATGGTACATTTTTTGGCAGAATGGATGCATCAGGTGCGGAGAAGCGCACACCGAGGAAAGGCAAACCAAAGCTAATAAGCAAAAGGAGGACAGGAACAAGCACCCGTACTGGATAGCGCATTACGAAGTGTGAGAGGCGATACCAGAAGCCATGATGCGGCGCAATGACACCGTTTACAGGTGCAGGTGTCGAGGCGTTCCACAATCGTGGAAGACGAACAGGCCAACGATTCACATTGAGGCCAATAATAGAGAGAATAGCTGGTAGCAATGTTAAAGCAGCTAATACAGCTAGCAGGACAACAAGCATACCACCAAGGCCAACGGAGTGCAGCATATTGATATGAAAAAAGACGAGTCCTAAGAGGCCGATAGAGACAGTGAGACCTGAGAAGGCAACCGCACGACCCGCAGTAGCAACGGTAAGCACAACAGCATCCTCGATGCTTCGTCCATGTGCGATCTCTTCTCGGAAACGACTGACCATGAAGAGCGAGTAGTCAACGCCTAGACCTAGCCCAAAGAGTGTTGTAATATTTAAGACAAAGATAGAAAGTGGCGTGATATGACCTAAGCCAAAAATAAGTGCGAGTGCAACCACAACAGCAAAGCCACCCACAAACGCGGGAAGTATTGCCGCGACAACTGAACGGAAGACAAACAACAGGGCAATGATGGCAAATGGAAATGCGAGTAGTTCGGCACGTCGCAAATCATCTTCACTTACAGATTGAATATCCTCATAAAAGACAGGACCACCACCAACGCTGTATTGCAGGTCAGGTACTTTTTGTAGCTTCTGTGAGAGTTGTGGTAGAAGTTTTGCCGCAGTATCAGGATCGGGTCTGAGCAACACATTCGCATATGCCGCGTGACGATCTAGTGATATCTGACGTGGATTGTCCGTAAACGAGATCACTTGTGAAACCTGTGACCAACTCTTTACCTGAGCCAGAGCCTGTTGCGACTCTTGTATAAAGCGCGGATCATCTGCTGTAAAATTTTTACTGGTAAAGATAACCTGGACAATTGTCTGGTCAAGGTGAAGCTTTTGCGTGAGTACATTTATCGCTCGTTGTGATTCTGCGTCAGGACTGATAAAGCCGCCCGACTGCAACACCTGACTGGCTTGTGGAGCAAATGGCAGCGCAATGGCGACAGCAATCATCCACAGGCCCACAATCAACCAGCGAAAGCGGGTGACTATCTTGCCAAGATGGTAGAACATGAGAAAGCCTTTCTATAGGAAGACAGAAGCATACAATTTGCAGTGTTAGGAGATTGCCAGGATAAGTCGATACGCCCTGGAAAACATCGCTCCACAGAATATGACGCTCGTATACACTACGAGGGGTAATCTTTGCCCCTTCTCATTCACGTCCATAAGTGATGTATCATATGTTATAATCTTACATCACTCATGCATATTTCATGCGTGATGAGACTGTTTCCACAGCAACCTGTGAACCGACTAACTGTGGAAGTTCCCTGCATGTAAAGCTGCATGCAGTGTTCCTGCTATACGTAAATTTTGTGTAAAACCAAGACAGATGTAGCAGATGTACGTCCTTTTAGGAGTTTTTTTATGGCAAAAGCAGCATCAGAGCAAAAGCATTCAGATAGCACAAATAGCGCAAACAAAGACGCTCCCATTAAGGTTGTTACCGTTAACCGACAAGCCTATCACGATTACTTTGTTGAACGCACGGTAGAGGCGGGCATCTCGCTCGTCGGTACAGAAATTAAGTCCATTCGTGACGGGAAGGTAAATTTGCGTGGAGCCTATGCTATGGCGCGCAAAGGGGAACTATGGCTAGAAAACGCGCATATTGCTATTTTTGAGCAAGGGAATCGCTATAATCATGAGCCAATGCGCAATCGCAAATTGTTACTTCACAAGAAAGAAATTGAGCAACTACTGGCAAAGGTGGCGACGAAAGGGTTAACGTTGATTCCCCTCAAGCTATATCTGAAAGGCGGAAAAGCAAAGATAGAGTTGGGCCTCTGTCGAGGTAAGAAGTTGTATGATAAGCGCGAAGCCATCGCGGAGCGCGATGCTAAACGTGATATTGAACGTATCGTTCGCGGGAGATAGCTATTCATGGCACAAGCTGAAGAACCCTTGATGACATTGGAAGACGTACGTGAGAGCGCACGCCGCTCTGGCTTTTTTCAACTATTAGGCATGCACATTGAGAATGCCCAGGACGGCATAGGCGGAGTGCGTATCCACGTCGATGCACGCCTGATGCATCCTCAACAGATTGTGCATGGAGGTGTTATCTTCGCCCTTGCCGATACTGCGATGTCAATGGCACTTATCTCTGTACTTCCACCAGGAACGCGCTTTAGTACGATTGAAGCCAAAATCAACTATATCGCGCCCGTGGTGACAGGCGAGCTTTTTGCAGAGGGGATTCTTGTGCATCGTGGCCGCACCATGGCTGTTATGGAGTCAACGGTATACAATCACAAAGACGAGGGAAAAGTGCTGGTGGCGCGCGTGTTAGGCACGTTCCATATCTCTACGTCAAAGTATCCTCAACCACAAAAGGAAAGATAGTCATGACCATTCTTGGACTACATCACGCACAGGTTACTCTTCCCAAGAGCGCAGAAGCGCAAGGACGCCAATTCTATTGTGACCTGCTAGGACTTCCCGAGATAGAGAAACCGGAGTCACTGCAAGGTCGCGGTGGCTTCTGGCTTCAAGTTAGGGCGCAACAAGTGCATGTAGGTGTCGAAGATGGTGTTAATCGATTCGCAACGAAAGCGCATCTTGCCTATCAAGTGAATGATATCGAGATATGGCGAAAACGGTTACAAGAAAAAGACATCGAGATTGACGACTCGGTGCCTATCCCAGGCTTTAAGCGGTTTGAGATACGTGATCCATTCGGGAACAGAATAGAGTTTATCGAGGTTTTATAGCTTGTATTCTACTGCTATAAGACATGCCAAGTATCTGTTATAACGTCACGCTATCACGTATTTTTTGATGTTGTTGCACGTATATAGGTGCGGATTTTCGCTCGTAGCGGGCTAGCCAGAGCAACGAAGGTAGTGCGATACATCCGAGCAGTGCTGTTAGATAAATCAGACCATCAAAGCCGAATGCGCGGGCGAAGATGCCGCCGAAGCCGCTACCAATAATTTGTCCCAGGCCAAGAAAAATCGAGTAAAGGCCCATAAGCAACCCACGATCTCGCGCCGCCTCTTCTGAAATATCCGCAAGATAAGCTAAGGCGGCGGGCGCAAAACTTGTTTCAGCAAAAACACCAATCATAAGCAAGGCAACCCATAAGAAAAGCAAGCTATCATTACCACGATGATTAATACCCGCAAGAGCAATGCATACCAGGAAGATACCAGCGATAGAGGTTAACATCAGTCGTAAACGTGGTACCCGGTTGAGAAAGAAAGCCCAAAACAAGAGGCACAAGGCAAAGTAGAGGACGTATCCACCAAGTATCAGGCTAATATGATGACCACTACCAGGGCCACTTGTGCTACCCATGAGAACCTGATGCGGATTGTGAACAGGGTTAGAGAGGATGAAGGTAAGTTGCGAACCGAACCATACTCCTACCAGTGCTGAAATACATATCCATGCAGGTGTGAAAATAAAGAGGCGAGGAGTACGTATAATGCTCCAGTAGCGTTTCGCAACCATAGTAAACGTTCCACGATCAACAACCTGATTAACGACGGGCGAGAGGAACATACATATCGCAACGACGAAGTAGAGTGCCGCCAACAAAATGTACGCCTGCTGTCTAAAGCGATCCCACGCAAGGCCACCAACAACAGTACCAACAGCAATACCACCACTTGTGACAAGCTCGTAAAAACTCATCACACGCATGCGTCTACTTTGATCGGCGGCGGTAAAATCCGCAAGATAGCCGAGGACAACAGGAGTGGTAATTGCACTTGATATACCGGCGAAAACTTGTAGGATGAGTAAATAGGGTAGCGCATCTTTAATAGGAGTAAAGATGAGTAGACCCGCCTGCACTAACCCGAGCAATGGACCGAGTACAAGAAACTTGCGACGTCCAAAGCGATCACTGAGGCTGCCCATCAATGGTGCAAGCGATAGTTCCGCAACGTAGTAAACAACGGGTAGCAATCCTACTTGTAAGCTGGTAATGGAATGTTTTGTGTGCGTTGCGATTTGGGCAAGCAAGAGTCCATACACAATAGTGCCTGCCCCTGAATTCATACGTTGAATAAAGGTCCCTATGAGCAATGGGGCAATCGAAGGACGACGCGACATACGATGCTAGCTCTCTCTCTACTATAAGCTTTAAAAGTGGTTCTTGCTATAGTATCAGACAACAAAAGATGTAGAGAAGTAACAAAAGGAGTGTATTGTACTGAGAACGAGGCTGTGTAGAGACTCATCAACCAACAAGGACAGGATACCTGAGTCTCTACATTTGTTATACAGATTGCGGCTCCATAGCGTTATTTGAAGCTACTTTGTCGGCACAATCCGCCGCATCGGGACGTAGCTCTTTCTCATAGATTTCGTACTGTCGTGCGACGTAGAGACCTGTACGCGTGGTCAAGTTGGCGACATCAAACAAGTCTTGTGCCTCGACATTCAGGTCTACAGTGAATGTTTCGTACACATCTCCATCGGTGATAGATAGACGCCAGAAGCGTTTTACTGACATGTAGCCCTCTCTTTCAAGCAAATGACTCGCGCTACGATTACGTACACAGATAGTAACGCTCAAGGTAACGCGTTTTCCAGGCTGTACATTCCATACAAGCTGACGCGCTCGTTCTTCAATTAACAAGGTGAACAAGGTTCCGATACCACGTTCACAATACTTGGGGTGAATCCGCACCAGACAAACAAGGTGCTCGAGAGAACTCTCCTGCCGTACATCAGCATAACCGATGAGCAGTCCTTTATGTGTTATGATAACCCATGCATCGGTTTTGAGATCGAAATTGTGTGCCCTCCATGCCTTCTCTACATCCGCCTTGCTTGTATCGGTGCTGCCACTGTTAGCGATATCGCAGATACGCATCAGTTCAGTTACGGCCTCTGTGTCTTTCCAGGTCGGGAAACGCGCCGAAAGGTTGTGTAGACGTACTATCATGACCGTTTATTTCTCCATTGAAGAGGGCGTCATGTTAATACATGTTCCTCCTCTTTTTACGTGGTGGAAGAGGAAGGCAAGAACACGAACTATTTATTGTTCGATAGACTGTGTACTTATCTCTCTCCCTGCCCGTATTTCTTTCTCATAGATATCAGATCGACGATGGACGTGCATTCCTACACGCTCGTATAGTCTTGTAGCTCCTGTCAGGCTAGACGCGTCAACGCCAAGGTAGATCTCGCGTATACCGCGTTTATAAAACTCTCCAAATGCTTGATAAAGCAGTGCCTCTCCAATGCCTTTACGTCGCCATTGACGACGAACACCGAGTGAGTTTACCCAGCCACCTAGCTCTTTTTCGTCCTCACAGAGTGCAACAGCGGCAATTTCGTTGCCTTCCATTGCTAAGAACCAGAGCGAGGGATCAAAGTTCTCACGTTTTTTTGTCCGATGCTCCCACTCCTCAAAATCCGTGGGCGTGTGGCCCCAATGGTCTTTGAAGGCATCTTCGTCGGCTTCAAAAACAGTACGGAACATATTCGGGTCATCAGAGTAGTCAGCAAGAGTCCGTATAGTGATACCATCGGCCCAATGTGCCATTGGTGATGCCTCGTTTAGCTCGATCTTCATACGCCAGAAAGAGCGTATTTTCTTGAAGTCGTGCTTCTCAAGCAGTTGTTGCGTCGCGATGGATTTTTCGCTGACCCAGGATAGTATTGAGACACGAGCATCTGCTAATGCTTCCGCACAGTGTTGGTACGCTCGCTCTTCATTCAACTGTAAAAGTTGTGTACCGATGCCACGGCCTCGATAATCAGGATGCACATTGCCACTAGTAAAAATTCGTGCATGTTCACGATGACCGACATCCGCAAAACCAACAGCTTTCCCTTCCAGTGAAAACACAATCCATGCATCTGTAGTAAGGGTGAATTCTGGTGATTGCCACTCAAGACGCATATCATGCAGCGTTGTTTCTGGACGACCTTCACGTTCAATCTCGCAGGCTTGTATGAGTTGTAGAACGGACTCGACATCAGCCATCGTAGGACGACGAAGCACAAAGCCTGATGGTAATGATTTTGTAATCATGTCTCTATCTCTCTTTCTTTCAAATATGCACGTTCTTACCAAGCTCAGGTTTCTATAGCGACCATGAGCGACCAATGTATCGCGTCGTGCTGGCATATTGTCACCAATGCCAGCACAATACATTGATCTCCACAGATTAGCCATTACGTTTAAGTTTTCCTGTACGCTTGGCATAGCGTTCGGCCATACCAAAGATGTATATACCCACTGGTATACTGACAACACCCGTTAATAGCAGAGGCCAGGTATAGCCCCAGATTGCTGGCGACCAAATTGGTTGATTATTCATCAGCCCTGATCGCAATCCTTCCAGCACATATGTCGCAGGAGAGATACGCGCTAGCGGTTGCATCCATATTGGAAGCACTGAGATTGGATAGTAGACACCAGACACCAAGAGAATAATGGCTCGCACAATAAAAGACATTTGCATACCTTTTTCAGTGTAGAGCAAGGGCAATGATGCTGTTGCGATACCAAAGCCAATGAACGAGATGCTTCCTAGCAGTAACATGAATAGCGCAGAAAAGTAGTTAGCATGGCTCAAATCTATATGAAAGAAAATTGCCATTATCGCTAACTGCAAGATGGTAAACAACAAGCCATGCACAATTGCATAAAGACAGCTTCCCACCATATGTGTAAAACGGGAGATTGGTGCCATAAATGTATATTCAATTGTGCCTTCCCAACGCTCCATATTGATAATGTCTGTTACGCCATCAAAAGTTACACTCAGATAGGTCCAGACCGCAGTTCCGATTATCAAGTAGAGAATGAGTTTACTAGAGTTAGCACTGGCTCCAATGTATGTGACAGACATTGCATTCACAACGCTATACACTATCCACACGACCTCCCAGGCCCAGTAGCGTTTCGTGAGATTCCAGTTGCGCTCGAAAAATGCGTAGGTTGCACGACCCTGGTGCATCAAACTAGACATGTCTATATGTTCCCTTCCTTGTCTTACTCTTCTTCCTCACGTGCTGCTTCAATTGCTTCAAACGCTTTTTCCCAACTGCCATAACGTTTGATATCTTCTGAGGTGATGCGGTGTGATGCGGTATAATGCATGAATACCTCGTTCATTGACACCGGTTCATCACGACCCATCAAGCCAGAAACAATATTTTTGAGTTCGTCGGTTGTCCCTAACGCAACGATTTTGCCCTGAACAATGATAGCGACCCGATCACAGAGTGCCTCTGCTTCATCCATATCGTGCGTTGTAATCAAGATTGTTGCATCATGTAGCTCGCGCAGTTCCTCAACGAAACGCTGTACGTCTATCTTCGAGCGTGGGTCAAGTCCCGTTGTCGGCTCGTCAAGCAAAAGAACGATAGGCGATGTTAGGAAGGCTCGAGCAATCGCGACCTTTTGCTGCATGCCGCGCGACATATTCTCAAGTGGTCGTCCAATACGATCAGGCTTGATGCCAAGCCGTATCAAGATACTATTGATCTTGAGACGCGCCTCAGCAGCAGGCATATTGTAAAGCCTGGCGGCATAAAGCAAGTTCTCCATTGGTGATAGCTTCTTGAAAAACGATGCTTCAACGCTGACACGGTTAATCAAGCGTTGCACCATGCGTTCATCCTTCTCCACGTCGTACCCAAAGACGCGTACAGTACCTGTATCAGGCAATAGTAACGTTGAGAGAATACGGATAAGCGTCGATTTGCCAGAACCATTTGCCCCTAGAATACCGACAATCTCGCGCCGCTTGACGGTGAGAGTAATATTGTCAACGGCTCGTACCTCACCCTTCTGATCCTTCTCCTCACGTTTTTTATTGGGCCAACGGAGCAGTGAACGATCCTTTTTGAAAACTTTCGACACACCATCAATCACGACGGCATCTTTTGTCATGTCGATAAGAGTGTTTTCTAACAAATGCGAATTTAAAGTGAGATCATGACCTTCATGAACAGCCAAGAGCGTTTCTCCTTTCATTTAGAAAAATATATGTTTCCATCTTTCGTAACATACATTTTATTTCTCTAGAGTGTATCGGACATATGCACAGCATTACACCTGTACATGAGTACAATGCTTTCTAATGGGGCTATGCAGATGTTCTTCCTCTTGTGAGTAGAGCTGGTAGTGTTATTAGACAGCAGAGAAAACAGCGACAAAAAACCGTGGGACTGGATCGCTTCTTCACCAGTGCCCACGGTTGAGAGAGTCTTTTTCTCTGCGCCTACTTCTTAAAAATAGGCGGACCTCCTCTGGAGATGGGCACACTGATCCCTTGGGCATCGACGGCGATGGGTGCAAGCATGTTAATGCAAGAGCCACCAGTACCATACGTAGTAGAAGAGAACAGGTCGAAGAGCATAGCATGGCCGTAAGCGATCTTCCGGTTTACACCTAAATCGCGCAAACGTGACACGCAGCTGTGCAGAGTGTATGCTATCATGCTGTGCTCTCTCCTTCCATGAGATTTGTTTGCTGAGTAGCCCGATAAAAGGCTTTTTACATGAGTAGGTGTAACTGCCTGTGCAGCCACCTTCCTCTCCAAGTATACGGATAGTTTAGCGTTCTGTCAAGGGTACGCATTCCCTCATGTAAAATGTTACTGAACGGGGTACACTTCCCTCAAAAGAAAATGTTACTGAGGGGAGCGTCCAATGCCGCAAGAAGAGAAGATGACGATCACCGAACGTCGAAAATATCTC
>JAABUZ0100008751.1_pt1 | contig 11807 bp, 11 predicted proteins | sample 5562091 | NCBI WGS metagenome assembly JAABUZ01 (sample SAMN12813069, study PRJNA571459) | rock metagenome | isolation source: Antarctica rocks | place: Antarctica: Victoria Land, Linnaeus Terrace sud | collected 2015-12-21
CATCGACGCGGTGCTCGGGATCCTCAAGGCCTACACCACCCGGGTGGGTTCCGGACCGTTCCCCACCGAGTTGCACGACGAGATGGGGGAGTACCTGCGCAAGACCGGAGGCGAGATCGGGGTCACCACGGGACGGTCCCGGCGCTGCGGCTGGTTCGACGCGGTCATCGCCCGTTATGCCACCCGGGTCAACGGCATCACCGACTACTTCCTCACCAAGCTCGACGTACTCTCCGGGCTGGACCGGGTGCCGATCTGCGTGGGCTACACCGTGGACGGGGTGCGGGTGGACGACATGCCGATGACCCAGACCGACATCCACCACGCCATCCCGGTGTACGAGGAGCTGCCCGGTTGGTGGGAGGACATCAGCACCTGCCGGACCTTCGAGGAGCTGCCTGTCAACGCGCGGGCCTACGTGCAGCGCATCGAAGAGCTCTCGGGCGCTCGGGTGTCCTGCATCGGCGTCGGTCCGGGCCGCGACGAGACCATCGTGCGGCACGATGTGCTGCGCACCCGTGCGTGATAAAGGCCCACTGCCGATACTTTTTCACGCACATGCGCCGCAGGCGCCCCCTTCCCCCGCCCATCCGCCGCGCTTGAGCACCGTCGCGACCTCCCGCGCCACGCCACACGGGTCGCCGGCGACCTCGTCCCAGCCATACACCAGCCGGGGGCGTCCCTGGAGTTCCGCGGCGTTGTCCCGTCTTCGGTCGCGGAAGGCGTATTCGGCCGCCGAGTGATAGCGCCGCCCGTCCAAGCGGACGAGCAGAGCGACGCCGGCCCGGGTGTAGTCGCAGTCCTCCCAGAGCGTGCGCCCATCGACCACGACCGGTGACTGCCGCCGCGCGGACGGGAGGTTGTGGGCTTGCTCCACGTCGACGGCGTAGCGGTGTTCCAACGCGGACTGCACGCCGTCGGCCATCAGCTGCAACGCATCGCTGAGCGGCCGTAAGTACCTGCGAGGCCTGCGCAACTCCAGACGCGTGCGCACCTCGAGCAGCGGAATGCGGGCGTTGGTCACGACGGAAACCAGCCGCCGGGCCGCGTCCCGGGCGGTCGGCTCGGCTACCGCCAGGTCGAGCGCGGTATCCGGCCGCGAGGTACGAGGTGGATCGGTGGCCACCACGATGTGCGCGTGCGCCCGCGAGCGGTGCACCAGCACCCCAGGATGCAGATGCGACCCGACGGCCGCCGTCTGGTGGTGCCACGGGCCGGCGCGGCGCTGTGTTGGTGGCTGACTCACCGCGGAGCGCCCGTAGGGGACGGTGATGTGCACGGGCGCGCTGGTGTCACCACCAAGCATTCCCCATTCCTGCGCCGCCGTGTCATGGCTGAGTACCGCATCCGGGCCGCCGAACAGCAGCGCGGCGCTGAGCGTGGCGGGCCGGAACAACGGACCGTTGGTCACCGAATGCACTCCGTGCAACACCTGCTGCCAGCGCCCGGACCGCACCCGGTGCCGTAGCTGCTGCGGGGTGATACCGCAGTGGTGCAACTGGGCGGTGGTCAGCACGCCGTGCTGTTCGTTGAGCAGCCGGTGCCAGGTCGTGTGGTCCTCGGTCATGCCTGCACTTCAACACGACGTGGCTTATCCACAGGCCCGAAAAGCGTGGGCCTGTGGATAAGCTTGTGCGTGAAAAAGTAGCGGCAGTGGGCCTTTATCACGCACAAGCTTCAATCTCGATCCAGCAGGGCCTCCTCCTGGTCCAGCTCGTGCAGCACGCGGCGCAGCACCTCGTCGTCGATGCGCCCGTCGTCGCGGTGATCGAGGAACACCTCGCGCTCGGCGGCGAGCATCTCGCGGCGCAGCCGGCGGAAGGCGGTGGACGGGCTCTCCCCGACCTCGGCCTCGTCGCGGCCCAGACGTTCCCACGCGGCGTTGTTGCGGTGTTGGGTCAGCCGGCGCAGCACCTCGGCCGCCTGCTCGGTGAGCGGCGGATCGTCGGCCACCAGCTCGTCGAGCCGGTTGATTGCGGCGGTGGCCGCATCATGCTGGGCGGCTGCCTCGGCCAGGGCATCCGCTCGCGCCTCGGCGTCCCGTTGTACGCCGAGGAAACGGATCACCCCCGGCAGGGTCAGGCCTTGCAGCAACAGCGTGCCCACCACCACGACGAAGGTGAGGAACAGAATTTCCGCCCGGGCGGGAAACGGGGCGCCGGTGTTGGTGGTCAGCGGAATGGCGAAGGCCGCGGCCAGGGAGACCACCCCCCGCATGCCGGCCCAGGAGACGACCAGTGCGCCTCGGGCCGAGGGCGCGTTCTTGCGTGACACCAGGCGCGGCAGCAGGGCCATCGGCATCACCCACAGCATCCGCACCGCCACCACGGTGGCCAGCACCGCCGCCGCCGCCGCGACAAGCGAGCCGGGACTGTGCCCCTTGAGCCCCTCGAGCACGGTGGGCAGCTGCAGCCCGATGAGCAGGAACACGAACGACTCCAAGACCACGTCGGCGGCCTTCCACACGGCGGTGTCCTGCAGCCGAGTGGCGTACCCGCTCCGCACCGACCTGTTGCCCAGCACCAGTCCGGCGACCACCACGGCGAGCACCCCCGAGCCATGCACCTCCTCGGCGGACAGGTAGGCGAGGAAGGGGACGACCAGGCCGATCGCACTCTCCAGGACCGGGTCCGCCAACCGCAGGCGCACCTTGGACACCACGAAGCCGACCAGCAGACCGACGAGCACCCCTCCGACGGCGGCGAGCGCGAAGGTACGCACACCGCTGAGCAGGCTGGCACCGGTGCCCACTGCCGCAGCGAGGGCAACCCGGTAGGCGGTCAGCGCGGTGGCGTCGTTGAGCAGGCTCTCCCCGCTGAGCAGCGTCATCGTCCGGCGCGGCAGGTGCAGGCGACGACCCACCGCAGTAGCGGACACCGCATCCGGTGGCGCCACCACCGCGCCGAGCACGAGCGCGGCGGTGAAGGGCAGCTGCGGCAGTACCAGCCACGACACCCAGCCGACGGCGGCTGTGGTCACCAACGGCAGGACCACGGCCAGCAGGCCGATGGGGCGCAGGTTGTCGCGCAGCCCGCTGAAGGAGCTCTCCAGGGCCGCGGAGTACAGCAGCGGCGGCAGCACGGCGAACAACACCAGCTCGGGGTCCAGCTGCACCTCGCGCAGGCCGGGCAACAGTGAGGCGGCCAACCCCACCATGACCAACAGCAGCGGGGAAGATAGGCCGCGATGCCGGGCGGCTCCGGACACGAGCAGCGCGAGCACCACGACCACCAACAGCAGTCCATTGACCATGTGCAGAATGGTGCCTGATGAGATTCAGAGGAGCGCGGGCGGCGGAGCCGTCCTACCCCTGCCCGGACCTGGCCGCTGCGGCCGAGGCCGACCCGCAGCCGGGTACCCCGCAGGGTTGTCAGGAGTGTCGTGAACTGGGCGAACAGACCTGGGCGCACCTGCGGTTGTGCCTGGGCTGTGGGCATGTCGGCTGCTGTGATTCCAGCCCGTACCGGCATGCGCAGGCCCACCACGAGAGCACCAGGCACCCGGTGATGCGTTCGTTCGAGCCGGGAGAATCCTGGCGCTGGTGCTACCTGCACCAGACGCTCGGCTGAGGCCTGCGGCCGCCTGCTGTCCGATTCGTCCGGTGTAGCGCATGTCACGATCCGAGGCGTTTTTCGTGACTACACCAATGGTCCTTGTTACCTTTACTGACTGCATGCCCCCCATTCACCCAGGAGCGACCCCACACGCCGCTGACGATGCGGCGAGTTCAGGGTCTCTCGATGGATTGACGTTCCGAACTCCGGTGCTGGCTGATGGCACCCGGATGTGGGAGATCGCGCGGGATTCGCAGGTGCTCGACCTGAATTCCTCCTACGCGTACGTGCTGTGGTGCCGCGATTTCAGTGCCACCTCGGTCGTAGCGCTGGATGGTCAGCGGGTGGTCGGCTTCGTCAGCGGTTACCGGCGCCCTGCCGACCCGCAGGTCGTGTTCGTTTGGCAGGTGGCCGTCGACGCGGACCAACGGGGTAGGGGTGTGGCCGGCCGGATGCTCGACGGGCTGCTCGACCGGCTGGAGCCCCACGGCGTGCAGCGGTTGGAAACCACCATCAGCCCGGACAACTCCGCCTCGAAGGCCATGTTCACCGCGTTGGCCCGACGGCGAGGCACCGACATCACCCGGCAAGACCTATTTGCGCCCAGTCTTTTCCCGGGCAGCCACGAGGCCGAAGAGCTTTATACCGTCGGCCACAACCATGGAGGTCGGCAGTGAGTTCAATTTTTGAGACGCTCGAGTCGGAGGTGCGAAGCTACAGCCGCGGCTGGCCCGTGGTGTTCGACACCGCGCAGGGGTCGTGGATGCGCGCCGAGAACGGCGCGGAATACCTTGATTTCTTCGCTGGTGCCGGGGCGCTGAATTACGGCCACAACCATCCGGTCCTCAAGAAGGCGTTGATCGACTACCTCAGCCGGGACGGGGTGACGCACGGGCTCGACATGTCCACCGTGGCCAAGCGCGAGTTCCTGGAGCGCTTTCAGCAGACGGTGCTGCAGCCACGGGGACTGGATTACAAGGTGCAGTTCCCCGGCCCGACGGGCAGCAACACAGTCGAGGCTGCGCTGAAGCTCGCTCGTAAGGTCACCGGTCGCGAGTCCGTCATCAACTTCACCAACGCCTTCCACGGCATGACGCTGGGCGCACTGTCGGTCACCGGTAACTCCATGAAGCGTGGGGGTGCCGGGATTCCGCTGGTGCATTCCACCCCGATGCCCTACGACAACTACTTCGACGGCACCACCCAAGACTTCGGCTGGCTCGAGCGGGTGCTGGACGATTCCGGCAGTGGATTCAACCGTCCCGCGGCCGTGATCGTGGAGACGGTGCAGGGCGAGGGTGGGGTCAACGTCGCCCGCCCCGAGTGGTTGCGGGCCCTGGCGCAGGTGTGCTCGAGCCGCGACATCCTGCTTATCGTCGACGACGTGCAGATGGGCTGCGGCCGCACGGGCCCGTTCTTCTCCTTCGAGACCGCCGGCATCACCCCGGACATTGTGTGCCTGTCTAAGTCGATCGGGGCCTACGGGATGCCGATGGCGCTCACCCTGTTCAAGCCGGAACTGGACGTCTGGGGACCCGGCGAGCACAACGGCACGTTTCGCGGGAACAATCCCGCGTTCGTCACCGCCCGGGTTGCGCTGGAGCACTTCTGGACCGACGACGCCCTGCAGCACGAGACCATGGCGAAGGGGCAGCGCATCCACGCCGCGTTCACCGAGCTCGCGAATAAGTACGACGGCGTCAGCACCCGGGGCCGCGGGATGGTGCAGGGCCTGGTGTTCGAGGACGCACAGTTGGCCGACAAGGTGTGCTCGCTGGCCTTCGACAACGGCCTGCTCGCCGAGACGTCGGGGCCCTCCGACGAGGTGGTCAAGCTGCTGCCCGCGCTCACCATAACCAACGACGAGCTCGACCACGGCCTGAAGATCCTGGCCGAGGCCACCGAGACCGTCAGTTCCTGACCCTTTGGCGCCTGGAGGCAGCAGCAGATGATCGTCCGCACCACCGACGAGATCACCGGAACCGAACGCGACGTCACCAGTGAGGACGGCAACTGGCGGAGTAAGCGCATTGTGCTCGGCGGCGACCGGGTGGGCTTCTCCTTCCACGAGACGGTAATCCGCGCCGGCACCGTCAACGATTTCCATTACGCCAATCACGTCGAGGCGGTGTGGCTGACGGAGGGCACGGGCACGCTGACCGACCGGGAGACCGGCGAGCAGTACCCGCTGTCGCCCGGAACGATGTACCTGCTCAACGGCCACGAGCGGCACACCGTGCAGGCGCACACCCAGCTGCGGATGCTGTGCGTGTTCAATCCGCCGGTCACCGGCCGCGAGGTGCACGACGAGCACGGCGTCTACCCGCTCGTCGCCGTGGAGTAACCGCCCCTTCTTGCGCATTCCGTATCCGTAGCGTGGTTTCCGAGGCGCGTTGACGACGTTGAGGACACGGAACGTGGTCCGGTCGGTAGGGCCGTAACCTGTGCACCTGTGCGCGTACTGGTGATCGGCTCCGGAGCCCGTGAACACGCCTTGCTGTTGGCCCTGCGCCGCGACCCCGAGGTCACCGAGCTCTTCTGCGCCCCGGGCAACGCCGGCACGGCACGCCTGGCCGAGCAGCACCCGGTGGACGTGGCCGACGGGGAAGCCGTCGCAGCGCTGGCCCGCGCGGTCGACGCCGAACTGGTGGTCATCGGACCCGAGGTCCCCTTGGTGCTCGGCGTGGCCGACGCGGTGCGGGCGGCCGGGATTTCCTGCTTCGGACCGTCGGCTGCCGCGGCACGGATTGAGGGCTCCAAGGCCTTCGCCAAAGACGTGATGGCCGCCGCGGGCGTGCGTACCGCGCACAGCGAGATCGTGGACAGTCCCGCGCTGCTGGACGAGGCGCTGGACCGTTTCGGCCCGTGTTGGGTGGTCAAGGACGATGGTCTCGCCGCGGGCAAGGGCGTGGTGGTGACCCGCGACCGGGACGCCGCCCGAATGCACGCGGCCTCCCTGCTGGAGGACGGGCACCCGGTGTTGCTGGAGAGCTACCTCGACGGTCCGGAGGTCTCGCTGTTCTGCTTGGTCGACGGCGCCACCGTGGTGCCACTGCTGCCCGCCCAGGACGCCAAGCGCGTCGGCGACGGCGACGTCGGACCCAATACCGGCGGGATGGGTGCCTACGCTCCGCTGCCCTGGGCCCCGCCAGGGCTGGTGTCGGAGCTGGTCGAGCAGACCGTCCGACCGGTCGCCGCGGAACTGGTACGGCGAGGGTGCGGGTTCTCCGGGCTGCTGTACGCCGGCTTCGCCCTCGGCGCGGACGGCTCGGCCGTCGTGGAGTTCAACTGCCGCTTCGGAGACCCGGAGACCCAGTCGGTGCTGGCCCTGCTGCGCAGCCCGCTGGCGGCGCTGCTACACGCCACGGCCACCGGCGCACTGGCTGAGGACCGTCCGCTCGACTGGCAATCGGGTGCGGCGGTGACGGTGGTGCTCGCGGCCGAGAACTACCCGGGCAAGCCTCGGGTCGGTGACGTGGTGACCGGCGCGGATGCCGAGGGCGTGCTGCATGCGGGCACCGCGGTCCGCCAGGACGGCACGGTGGTGTCGGCGGGTGGCCGGGTGCTCAGCGTCGTCGGTACCGGCGCCGACCTGCCCGCGGCCCGCGAGGACGCGTATCGACGGCTCGCCCAGGTGCACCTGCCCGGTGGCCACTACCGCAGCGATATCGCCGCCCGCGCGGTGGCCGGCGACATTGTGGTCCCCTCGGCGTAGGTGTTGGGTGAGGCGATGACCCAACCCGAACGCGTCTGGGACGCTGCCGACACCTATGCCGCCGAACAGCTGCTCCCGCCGGACGCTGCCCTGGATGCGGCGATGGCGAACAATGCCGCAGCCGGACTGCCGAACATCGCCGTCTCGCCGCTACAGGGCAAGTTGCTCCAGCTGATCGTCGGTATCCACGGCGCTCGACGGGTGCTGGAGATCGGCACCCTCGGTGGCTACAGCACGCTGTGGCTCGCGCGGGCACTGCCGGCGGACGGACGCATCGTCACGGTGGAGGTCGACCCGCATCACGCCGACACCGCCCGTGCCAACCTGGAGCGCGCCGGTGTCGGCGACCGCGCTGAGGTCCTCGTCGGTGCCGCCTTGGACGTCCTGCCGGGCCTGCTCGACGGGGCACCGTTCGACTTCGTGTTCATCGACGCTGACAAGCCGAACAACGCCGCGTACCTGGCGTGGGCCCTGCGGCTCACCCGGCGTGGTGCTGTCATCGTGGTCGACAACGTGGTGCGGCGGGGAAGGGTCGCCGACGCCGGCAGCGAGGACCCCGGGGTGCGCGGGGCGCGCGCCGTCATCGAGGCGGTCAGTGCCGAACCTCGGCTGCTGCCCACCGTGGTGCAGACGGTGGGCAGCAAGGGGCACGACGGTTTCCTGCTCGCCCGCGTCGTGGGGTGAGTGTCGTGGGGTGAGTGTCGTGGGGTGCGCGGAACCGATGGGCAGCCCGGTGCGTCCAAGGCAAAGCGGCACACCACAAAGGCGGGGGTTTATCAGCATGGGTGCATTGAGGGCGCAGCTCGAGGTACTGGAGTCGTGTGCCAGCGGGTTGAGCAACGAGGGCACGTCCGCCGGAGCTGCGGCGGATGCGCTGGGCGGTGCGCATCCGGGCGGCAACAGTGCCGGAACCACTCCCGCATCGGCGGAGCTGATCGCCGCGGTGAGCTCGGCGGCCGAGCACTGGCGCACCGAGCTTGCCGAAGGTTCCCGGCTGCTGAGCGCGCTGGGCTCCGCTATCGACCACGACGCGATGGCGCTGCGCAACCTCGACGCCCAGAACGCCGATGCCTTCCGGCAGAACGCGGCGGTCTGAACGATGGCGGATCTCAGCGGAGTGCCCGGGGCGGAACGGATCGTCGAGATCCTGCAGCAGCTGCAGGCTGACCCCGGCGCGCTCACCGCCGCAGGCGCGAAATGGACCGCGGCCGGCACGGCGGCACAGTCCTTGGGTGACACGGTGGCGAGCAAGGCAAGTGCCCTGGACGGGGCGTGGGACGGTGCCGGCGCCGAGGCCGTCGTCGGATACGCCACCCAACTGCGCGCCGCCCTCGATGGCGTCCAGCCCGCAGTCACAGCCGTCTCCACGGCCCTGGACGGTGCTGGCCGGGCCCTGACCACTGCACGATCCACCGTCGAAGGGGTCGCTGACCGCGTGCTATCGGCGGTGGCGGCCCTGCCGCCGGCGCTCGGAGATCCGGCCGGGGCGGTGGAGCGGGAGACCAAGATCCTGGCCCTCGTCAAGCCAGCCGTGAGTGAGGCGGAGACCGCGATGAACACCGTGGTGGGCGCCCTCCGGGAGGCCACCGCTCAGATCACCGGGGCGTGCGGCGCTACCCCGCTACATTCGCTGCCGCCGATCAGTGAGCAGCCGTTCCAGCCGGCCCAGTTCAGTCCGGCTGCCTGGAAGATCCACCCGATCCCCGAGTCGGGTGCACCGGCAGACACAGCGCCGCAAGGCTTCTCCGCCGCGGCACCGGCGATGAGCCCCGGTGGGGGCGGCGCCGGTGGCGGCGGATTCTCCGGTGGGAGATCCGGCGGGGGATCGGGCGCCGGTGATGGCGGTGCGGGCTTCTCGACCGGCGGCTCCACCGACTCCGGTGGCGGGGGCGGAGCCGGCGGTGGTGGTGGCGGTGGAGGTGACCTGGGCGGTGGTCCGCCGTCCGGCGGCGGCAAGGCGGCACCGGCGCAGGTGCAGCAGTGGATCGACGAGGCCATCGAGATCCTCAAGAAGGAGGGTTACCCCGTCGACAAGATGAGCCGCGCGGACATCTGGACGATCATCGAGCACGAGTCCGGCGGCAACCCGCAGGCCATCAACAACTGGGACTCCAACGCGGCCAAGGGCACTCCCTCCAAGGGGCTGATGCAGACGATCGGACCCACCTTCGCCAGCAACGCCCTGCCCGGCCACAACGACATCTGGAACCCGGTGGACAACATCATCGCCGGGGTGCGCTACTCCATCTCTCGCTACGGCTCGGTATCCAACGTGCCGGGAGTCGCGGGGATGCACAGCGGTAGCGGGTACGTCGGCTACTGACCGGCGGGCCGCCTGACCAGACGGCAACTATTGTCCTGAAGATGCGACAGACGCAGGAGTCGGAACGGTCGCGGGTCCCGCCATTCCACGTGATGGACGTCTGGGCTGCGGCGGCCGAACGCCAGCGCACCCACGGCGACCTGGTCAACCTCGCTGCGGGTCAACCCTCCACGCCGGCGCCCGCTCCCGTGCTGCGGGCGGCACGGACCGCGGTGGACGCCGAGCTGCTCGGCTACACCGTCACCCTCGGCATCCAGCCCCTGCGGGAGGCGATCGCCGGGCACCACAGCACGCGCTACGGCATCGAGGTGAGCGCCGAGGACGTCGTCGTCACCACCGGGTCATCGGGCGGCTTTCCGCTGTTGTTCCTCGCCGCCTTTGACGCCGGGGACACCGTTGCCATGGCCCGGCCCGGCTACCCGGCCTACCGCAACGCCCTCACTGCGCTCGGCTGCCGGGTGCACGAGCTGGACTGCGGGCCGGACACCCGTTTTCAGCCCACCGTGCAGATGCTGGAGCAGATGGCGCAGCCACCGGCCGGGCTCATCGTCGCCAGCCCGGCAAATCCCACGGGCACCATCATCGCCGCCGAGGAACTCGCCGCCCTGGCCCGGTGGTGCACCGAGCACGGCACCCTGCTCATCTCCGACGAGATCTATCACGGCATCAGCTTCGGCCCGGAGACGGCGAGCGCCTGGGAAACCTCGCGGGAAGCGGTGGTCATGGGCTCGACGTCGAAGTACTTCTGCATGACCGGCTGGCGGCTGGGCTGGATGCTGGTCCCGCACCGGCTCCGGCGCGCCGTCGACCGGTTGTCCGGCAACCTCACGATCTGCCCGCCTGCGGTGTCTCAGTACGCGGCGGTGGCGGCGTTTACCGAGGAGTCCTACGCGGAGCTGGACAGCCACGTGCACCGCTACCGCATCAATCGCGACCTGCTGCTGCGCGGGTTGCCGGAGTTGGGGCTTGGCGATCTGGCGCCGGCCGACGGGGCCTTCTATGCCTACGCCGACATCGGGCACCTCACCGACGACTCCACGGCGTGGTGCGCCGAGCTGCTCAAGGAGACGGGGGTGGCCCTGGCACCGGGCGTGGACTTCGACACCGTGCACGGCGGCGGCACCGTGCGGCTGTCCTTCGCCGGTTCCACCGCGGACGTGACCGAGGCGCTGCGGCGGATGCGCGGCGCCGCGGCGCTGTCGGGCTAGCGGGGCTGGTTCGGCGCGATGGCGGCGGCGCGGTGCAGCGCCTCGTCGATGTCAGACCTGGCGACATCGCGATGGGTGATGAACCGGATGCGCCCAGCCAACGGCAGTGCCCGCACCCCGACGGAATCCAGTCGCGCCACCGTGGCGGCGGGATCGGGGGCGTCGGCGAGCACGATGTTGGTCTGCGGCACATCGACCGTCCAACCGTGCTCCCGCAAGCCCTCGGCCAAGGTCGTGGCGTTGGCGTGGTCCTGCGTGAGCTCGTCCATCCGGTCCAGGGCGAGTATTCCGGCCGCGGCGAGCACCCCGCCCTGCCGGACGCCCCCACCGAGCATCTTGCGCAGCCGCCGCGCCTCCTCGATGCGGGCACCGGTGGAAGCCAGCACCGAGCCCACCGGCGCACCGAGGCCCTTGCTCAGGCACACCTGCACGGTGTCGACGCCCACGGTGAGCACCGCAGGCGGCACCCCGAGCGCGATGGCGGCGTTCCACACCCGGGCACCGTCCAAGTGCACCAAAAGCCCGACGCCCTTGGCCGCGGAGACCAGCTGGACGTGCTCCTCGGGCGGGGTGACGGCACCACCCGCGAAATTGTGCGTGTTTTCCAGGCAGAGCAGCGTGGTGCGCAGCGTGTAGTAGGGGCCCTGGTGTCCGGCGGCGGCACGCACGGTGCCCGCCGTGGGGCGGCCAGGTCCGCCGTCGTGCGGCAACGATTCCGGCATCCCACCGGCCAGCCATGCCGCGGTCCCCAGCTCGGAGCTGAGTACATGGGCGAATGCGGGCGCCAAGAAGCGGTCGCCGCGGCGCAGATGCAGCATCAGGGCGATAACGTTGCCCATGCTGCCGCTGGGGGTCCACAGCGCGTCTTCGCAACCGAGCAGGGCCGCGACCCGCTCTTCGAGCGCCCGCATCGTCGGATCGCGGTCCAGGACGTCGTCGCCCACCTCGGCGTTCGCCATCGCGGCCCGCATTGCCTCGTCGGGGCGGGTGACGGTGTCCGAGCGGAG
>JAABUZ0100008752.1_pt1 | contig 11807 bp, 9 predicted proteins | sample 5562091 | NCBI WGS metagenome assembly JAABUZ01 (sample SAMN12813069, study PRJNA571459) | rock metagenome | isolation source: Antarctica rocks | place: Antarctica: Victoria Land, Linnaeus Terrace sud | collected 2015-12-21
GGATATAGCCATCCCAACATAGATCAGTGCCGTAGCTCCAATTAAAGTATACACAATTCTTTGCGAATTAGCGTCTTCTGCTTCGCCAAGGAAACTGATCACTCTATTGATTAGGAAAGGCTGAGAATAGGTAAATCCTAAAAGAGCCATTCGAGGGAAGATGGCATAGAGAAGCTATAATTTGAGACTTGATGCTACAGCAAAGAGAAGTCGGAATCGAGTGGCCTGCTTCCCAGTCTCCCATTTCGAAAGCAATTTAAAATGGAGGGGTTTCGATGCAAGGCCTTTGTCGATCGAATAGAGATCGTCAAAACTAAGGCGATTGCCAAAGCCGCGAGAAAAGAGTCTGTTCACCCAGAAAAATAGGCTTCTGTTCAAAATTCCACTGGTGGCTATAGTTTTTATATTTTGGCACCAGTATATTCCGCTTTTCTCTAACTTCCAATAGGAAAACAAGGATCTTGGCTGCAAGGCTAGCCGTAAACACTGCGGCAATAACATCACTACCCTCTCGTAGCCACAAGGTCCTTACTTGGATTACATCGAGTAATATAGAGAAAAATAGGTAGACGTTTATGAGGGTCGAAGGCCCTCATCGCCCGCTTCTGTTCAGCGTGGGACAGAGTTGCAAGGGCTATGGCGTCGACTACACACAGTGCAGATGCTGGAATAGACGCCTGGGCGTAATGCGGAAGGCGAGCTCCAAAGTATCAATACGGCTAATTGAATGCAACCCAAAACGCAGATCGTCGCTAATTTTATAAGGCGGATTGGGCTTTCTCTTGTCTTGATATTGCTTCGATAGAGTTGGAAGACTCTTAAGGGGAAGATTAGGAGCAGGAGGGCAGACGGGCCGATAGACAAGACAGTCTGTTCAAAAACAACGTGAAGTCAAATCCATTCCGACAGACATTCACTGTGGGTCCAAATGAACTGTCGTACGACGGCAGGCAAATGGTTGAATTCATTCATTCATTCGTTCGTTCGTTCGTTCGTTCAGCTTATTCCATGGTAGGATTCCACCACCTCATAACTCCGCAGTTCGCTTACCGGAATAAACGTGGCGTTCCGACAGGTTATTAAGCGCCTTCCATTGACTTCAGCCACTGCTATCAACAGGAGAAACATGAGTACTGCAAACTACGGGACCTGGAAGTCCCCCATTACCTCGGATCTGCTGGTCCAGGGCAATATTGCCATCAATGGCATGGGGTTGGCCTCCAACGGGAGGGTTATTGTCTCAGAGATGCGACCGTCGGAGAAGGGGAGGTCTGTACTGGTGGACCTGGAAGGAAACGAGCTAGTCGAGAAGGATGTCAATGTGCGCAACATGGTGCACGAGTACGGAGGTGCCGCTTTTGCAGTCAAAGGCGATACCATCGTCTTTTCTGACATGAAAGATAACCGGCTCTACAAACTCGCAAATGGCAAGACAGAGGCCATTGTGGAGGACAAGACGGTGTACAGGTATGCCAATCCTGATATTCGTGAGGACCAGGTGCTATGCGTTCGCGAGGACCATACAGTGGATGTTCCCAAAGATGTAGTGAACACCATCGTGCTTATCGATATGAAAAGTAAGAAATCGACGATTGTTGCTGAGGGAAGCGACTTTTACAGTTTCCCAAAATTCAGCCCGGATGGCAAGTCGTTTGTGTACACTTCGTGGGAGCATCCCAACATGCCCTGGGTATCTTCGACGCTTCACATGAAAAGTTTCGGAGGCAAAGATAGCATTATTGAGAGCAAGAGCAGCTCGACGCAGCCTCAATGGACTTCTGACGGAAGCAAGATTTACTTTTGCAATGACAAGACCGGCTTCTACAACCTTTATATCTACGACGTAAAGACAAAGGGCATTGAAAGTGTACTTCCGAAGGCAGTTGAGGAGGAATTTGCCAAACCCGACTGGTCATTTGGCAATTCCGACTATGCACTGAAGAAAGATTGCGTCATAACGCTGTCCTCGAGCGCCAAAGGCTTGCGACTGTCAGCACTGTCGCTCAAAGACAAGTCAATGAAAGCCATTGAACACCCCTTTGTCAATATGAGTGGTGTGAGTGGGGAAATTGACTCTGACAAAATCTATCTCAGTGGACAGACCAAGAACGCAAAAATGGGCTTGTTTTCGTTCGACTATGTGTCGGGTGAAGTCAATCTATTGAAGGCGACGAGCAGTGTCGACGTCGACTTTGGATACATTTCGGCTGCAGAAGCCATTGAGTTTCCGTGCCCCATGGGAACTTCATATGGGTTTTTATATCTACCCAAGAACAAGGACTACTCAGCACCGAAGGATTCTAAGCCACCACTCATTGTCAGAGTTCATGGAGGACCCACGAGCCAGAGTCCTCCTATGATCTCGCTAGCTACTTCATATTGGACGAGCCGTGGGTATGCGGTATGCACGGTGAACTACGGCGGATCTACTGGGTACGGTAAGGAGTTTCGGTCACGACTCGATGGCAACTGGGGTATCGTTGATGTGGACGATAGCTGTGCGTGTGCACAGCATCTTGCCAAAGAGGGAATCGTGAACGGCCAAAAAATGTGTATTGATGGGGGATCGGCCGGTGGATATACAACTCTCGCAGTGATGGCTTTCAAAGGAGAAGTATTTGCAGCTGGGACGAGCTTCTTTGGGGTATCGGACCTTGCCGCACTTGCCAACGAAACTCACAAGTTTGAATCGCAGTACCTGTATAAATTGGTCGGCGGCACACCAGCCAATGACGATGCTCTCTACCGCTCGCGAAGCCCACTGTACCATGCGAAACAAATTAGCCGACCCCTTCTCGTCCTTCAAGGGGCAGACGATAAGGTGGTTCCCGTCAATCAGGCCGAGGGAATTGTTGATGCCATCAAAGAAAAAGGAGGTATCGTGGAATATAAGCTGTATGAAGGCGAGGGTCACGGATGGCGAGGAGCGTATGCCATCAAGGACAGTATCGACCGAGAACGACAATTTTATGAGCGCATTTTGAATCTATAGTACTTAGTACTGTACGCGTTGTATTTATCTCAATCTCTGTATTGCAATTGAACCCGAGAAATTATCGCCGGCCGGGTTGCTACGGCAACTTTCGCCTCAGCAAGAGAGTAAGCATGAGTGCTGCAAACTACGGGACCTGGAAGTCGCCCATTACCTCGGATCTACTGGTCCAGGGCAACATTTTCATCGATGGCATGGGGTTAGCCTCCGATGGCAAAGTTATTGTCTCAGAGATGCGACCGTCGGAGAAGGGGAGGTCTGTACTGGTGGACCTGGAAGGAAACGAGCTAGTCGGGAAGGATGTCAATGTGCGCAACATGGTGCATGAGTACGGAGGTGCTGCCTTTGCAGTCCAAGGCGACGTGATTGTCTATTCCGACCTGAAAGATGGCCGGCTTTACAGGCTCATTAACGGTAAGGCAGAGGCGATTGTGGAGAACAATAAAGTGTACAGGTATGCCAATCATGATATTCGTGAGGATCAAGTGCTATGCATCCGCGAGGACCATACCGTGGACGTCCCCAAAGATGTAGTCAACCTCATCGTGCTCATTGATATGAAAACTAAAAAATCGACCGTGGTTGCTGAGGGGAGCGACTTCTACAGTTACCCAAAATTTAGCCCAGATGGCAAGTCGTTTTTTTACACGTCGTGGGAGCACCCTAATATGCCGTGGATGGGCTCGGTACTTCACTTGAAAAGCTTTGGAGGGAAAGATAGCATTATTGAGAACAAGGGCAGCTCGACGCAGCCTAAATGGAAATCGGACGGAAGCAAGATCTACTTTTGCAATGACAAAACAGGCTTCTACAACCTTTATATCTACGACGTAAAGACAATGGGCATTGAAAGTGTACTCCCGAAACCAGTTGACGCAGAATTCGCCCCACCTGATTGGTTATTTGGCAATTCCAATTATGCATTTAAGAAAGATTCTATAATTACATTGACCTCTAATGCCCAAGGTCAACAATTGTCAATAGTCTCGCTCAAAGACAAGTCAATGAAAGCTATTGAACACCCATTTGTGTTTATGAGCGGTCTAAATGGCGAGATGGACTCCAATAAAGTCTATCTCAGTGGACAAACCAAAGATGCAAAAATGGGCTTGTTTTCGTTTGACTATGTGTCAGGTGAAATCGTGCTCTTAAAGGCGACGAGCAGCGTAGGCGTTGATATTGGATATATCGCAAATGCAAAAGCCATTGAGTTTCCATGTCCCATGGGAAAGTCGTATGGGTTTCTCTATCTACCCAAGAATAAAGACTACGCAGCACCTAAGGACTCGAAGCCACCACTCATTGTCAACGTTCACGGGGGCCCCACCGGCCAGAGTCTTCCTATGCTCTCGCTAGCTACTTCATATTGGACGAGCCGTGGGTATGCGGTATGCACGGTGAACTACGGTGGGTCTACTGGATATGGCAAGGAGTTTCGTTTGCGACTGGATGGCAACTGGGGTATCGTTGATGTGGACGACAGCTGTGCGTGCGCGCAGTACCTAGCCAACCAAGGAATTGTGGATAGCAAAAAGATGTGTGTGGCTGGCGGATCGGCTGGTGGATATACCACCCTTGCAGTGATGGCCTTCAAAGGGGACGTGTTTGCAGCTGGGACAAGTTCCTTTGGAATATCTGACCTGGCCGTGTTTGCCAACGAGACGCACAAATTTGAGTCGCATTACACGTACGCATTGGTCGGTGGCTTACCAGCCAGCGATGAAGCTCTATACCGCTCACGAAGCCCACTGTTCCATGCAAAGGAAATCAAGCGACCGCTTTTAGTCCTTCAAGGGGCAGACGATAAAATTGTTCCCGCTAATCAAGCCGAAAAAATAGTGAATGCTATCAAAGAAACAAATGGTGTCGTGGAATATAAGCTGTATGAAGGCGAGGGTCACGGATGGCGAGGAGCAGCTGCGGTCAAGGACAGTATGGACAGAGAAAGAGAGTTCTATGAGCGCATTTTGAACTTGTAATTGAATCAGTAATTCAATTGATATATTATGAATATGTGGCTCTGCCTATTGCTGACGCTTTTTACAACGAACCGTGGATACACTGTTTCAGAGGAATCAATGGAGACCGAATCAGGGCAACGGATTCCTGTGAATGCAAATAGGACCAACTGACGAGAGACCGTCTGGATCTCGAAATAAGTAATCGAACGTACTGCAAATTACGTCTTCATCTGATCCACTTCCTCGCTGGATAGATCACCTCATACTTGCGAAACTGACGAGCAGGAGTTTGGCGTTCAAAAGAATATCCAATTCTTTAAATGTCCTGTCCTGACACTCAGGCAAGCGAAAGTACACGCAGACGAGAAAGCTCAGGATAGCGCCTGCGCTGAGGAAGGCGGCTTTCCCTTCGAGTTGCCGGCTGTCGGACAGATCATGTACGGCGAAATAACGCTCGTGACAATTCTAGACGCATAGAATGCGCTTCGAGCCAGTGCAAATGTTTTCGCACGTAAGCGTGTAGAAGAGGTCTCACTGGCGACTGTGAATGCATGCGTCCTATCGTCACGTTGTATGCGTAACTGTTAATCAAGAGAAAGGCGGCCTGCGCCCATTACACCTTGCCGTTTGGCTAGGGTGCCAGGTCAAGCAAACCCACAATGAAGCAGATGGCTGCCAGGTAGCTCTTGCCTCAATGAGGTTCTCCTCTTTGGCGGGGAAATAAACCGGTTGCAGATCCCTACCTAATGCAGCCCCCTCCGGCAAATGGCGCTGTGGTCCTTGACTAATAGAGGCCGCCACACAAGCGCCACGAGATCGCTTGGCCACGGTGCGACGACAAGATTAGACTAGACGAGGATATCCGCCACGACCGGGCGATGGTCGCTCATAAAGACATCTTCGAACTGCGAGTGCGCAACCCCGTACCCGCACACGCTTACGCCGTGGCCCCAGATGTAGTCAATGCGATTGGCCTTGAAGGGGGGCGAGAACCCTGTAAAGGTCGCGTCATGCCCATACCGCTTCTCACGCGGCAGCGCCAGCGCCAGATCCGTCAACTCCGCCTTCAGAATCTGATGCGGCCCCTCGTCGGGGGTCAGGTTAAAGTCGCCCATTAGGACGGCCGGAAGCGAGGATTCCCCCATGGTGCGCAGAATGAGCTTGCATGCCTCCACCCGTGACCGCACGCCGCCGTCGTCCAGATGCGTGTTGTAGACACCCACGCGCACCCCGCTGGCGTGCTCGAAGCGCCCACACGTCAGAATGCGAGGACTGTCGGCATCCCATCCTTTGCTAGGATGGGCCGGGTCCTCACTCAGCCAGATCCTAGCGTTAGCTCAAGACTATGAAGAGAGGTACGTCTTGATGCGCTGCAGGGAAAAGTCAGCGGGACGGTAGAGAATGGGCGCAAATTCGCCCGCCTCGGCGCCGTCGTTTCGCCCGACCCCAATGTACGCCCACTCGTCTCCTAGTTCTGTCATAATGTATTGCAGCTGCGGATGGAGCACTTCCTGCAGCCCCACAAAGGCATGGTATTGGGCATGGAAACGAATGCTGGAGACGACCAGATGGCGACGTTGCTCCCATGGGAGTTCCCCCTCGAAGGGGCTCCCGGTTGCATAGCGAATGTTGTGCGTGTAGACGCGAACGGCTAGCTGTTTGATGGTACGGGTCATGTTGGTTCGAGCGCCGAATTAGGCAACTCCAATATATATATTACCCTGTTGGGCCCTCTATGCACATTAGAATAAGATACAAAAAGCAAGCATCAGTGCACCCAGACTCCACATGTGCACGTGCAGGCTCGTCGCAATGGACACGCGAAGCGCCATCCGCGGACCGTCTCGTGCAAGGATCTGCTGTGGGCCGTTCGCCTGCTGCGCCAACGGACACCCATTTGTGTCACAGTGCTGGGCTAGGGAGGTGCTCGGCACGAAGGTCCCTGTGACTGTGGAGTTCTTCAACCCCTTGCCGTCTACATTGATTGCTTCCGCAATGCAGAAGGGATGGTAGGTTGAGTCCGTGTAGGTGGTTTCAAACCCATTCCTGTCTGTACTTCCAATCACTTCGTAGAGGCCGGCTTCATTGACGGCCCCATAGAAGCGCCACGTAGCCACCTCAGTTGCGCCATTCCACGACACTGCAAAGAAAGTCTCTGCGGTCGCATTATTGCTTTGTGCAAAAGTGTAGAGAGAGGGACTGTTTAGTGGTGACGAGGTAAAGTTGAATTTGTAAGCCCGATAGTTCTCTCCCCCCGACAAGTTTCCATAGAAAACACAGTCTCCCTCCATCGAGTACTCTGAAATTGCGGGTATGCTACCCCAGCCAACAACTCGATTTCCGTTGCCGAGGAGCTGCAGATTACCCTGACTGGTAGACAGCAGCCCTCCCAAAGGTGCCTGATAGTCTCTCACGAGAGTGGCAGTCTTGTTCACAAGGTCGAGTTCGACCATTTTACCCGACGACTGCAACCTACTCTGGTTGAAACCATTTGAAGCGTTGTCAAAAAAGGACATGAGGACCGAAGTATTGGACTCCGCTCTGACTCGCGCGTCATGCTGAAAACTGAAATTAAAGCCTTGTATATCAAACGTGGATGTCCGACCACCCAGTTTCCATATAATGTCACCATTTGTTTGATTGATTTTGTAAATGCACGAGGTGTGGCGTGAGGATATAAGGTAGTCGCCGTCCTCAAACCTGTCGACAGAATTAATGTGGAACCAATCCCACGCCGTCGCTGCGCTCAAACCATCTCCAGAGATGTCTGAACCGTTAGGGAGGACCTCAGTGTTATTTAAAGGGACATGGTCCGAAGCATGCCACTCAAACAAGACTTCGCGGGTCGTGACATTGACATTCTGAAACACACCGTCCAGCAGCCATCCTTGGCCGTCTGTGATTCCAGCCTGCGATAAATCGAACTGCACTGGCCTAAACATGGTCATCAGAGCCTGTGTGCCGTTGTTAATGACACGAAATTCGTGCTGGTCAGAGGAGGCAACCCCATTTCCGGTCTGCACGGATCGGACGATATTGTAGGTATCGTCCAGAATCAGACCATGGCCCAGTGCGAACCCACTTGCTTGGTCTCCATTGAAAAAGGAGAGGTGATCGGAGCCCATGTAGGTGATGACCTTGAAGTCGTGGGAATTTGCGGCTCCGGAATCGCCAAATCCACTCCATACCAGCTGGCCCGAGTTGTCGTAAATATAGGGTCCGCTCTGAACGACACTATAGGGAGCGACAAAGAAGTAGCCTGGAGTGACAAGGCTTTTGTTGTTGATGAGGACGGTGAAGATGGGCGGGTTGAGGTCAGATCTGCTCTGGAAGACCGGGCCCTCGACTGCGGCGTACACCAGGTGCGATAAGAAAAGAAGGGACAGCATAAAAAGAGTGATTGATGCTGCTTTGCTGAGCTTGAAAAACTTCGTGAAGGCAGAGGAAGAAGAAAAGCGAGACCTTTTCCGACGATCCCTGCCGCCGTCTCTGATGCGTTGATTCAGGGCCACCAATAGGAATGCGCACGAGACCAGGATTCGGAAGTGGCTGTGGGGAAAGGGATCGGGAATTTCTCCAACCCTGCCCTAGCGTGGGACTGTTTTCTGAACAATGCCGGCCGCCGGAGTTTACGATTGACCATGGGACGAATGGCAGGCTCGGGGCATCTACGGTAGGCACACTCACAGGGGCCAAGACGAATGCTCCCAGGACTGCTGAGAGGAAGCGAGGAGAGTTTCGTGACCACGGTGTGGCTGGCCAAACGCTCAATTCCAAATTTAGAATAGTGGAACCTGCGCCACACGGCACCCGCAGATCGGCAAGAATGCTGGCTTCGTCGTACTCGCTTAGCCTAAACGCCGGCTATGGAACTTAAGTCCATGAGGACAGCCGACGAGGAGCGTATTGGGGTACTACGAATGATGCGTTTCACAGCAATTCTCGCACCAATCCTATCGCATAGATTACCACCTTCCTATTCCTCATATCCAATGACACTTTGTAGAGCGCTAGTGTGGAACGTGCAGGACAAGATCAAAACCATTGCTTCACAGAATAGCTGCCAAGCCGTAGTCTATAGAATCTCGGGTCCAACAGAACCGCTTCTCTTGTCCGTCCCCAAAGGAGAAGCAGAGCCACACCTCATTCCCACGGCGTCAAAATCTCCTCTCCTCCTCTGAGTGCTGGCAAAAGAGCTCAAACTGTCCCTCCTTCCATGCATCCGCCTTCCCCTCCAAGCGCTGCTTTGAGGCACGTTCAACGCGCCGTCGATACTGCGGCATGAAACGTCCTTCTGCCAGGTCGCTTTGAAAGTCACGCAGTGCCTCCTGGAGGCAGACATTTCCCATCCAGAACCCCTCACACAGCCCGCTCTCCTGCTCCTCGTTCTTGTCGATGGCTGGAAGGAGCGCGAGGCAGGCTTCGCGTCTATCTGGAGAGAGCAGTTCCCACACCTCTTCACGAAACAGGGCATCCAGCGGCCGTGTGGCCAGCTTGCTTTTGGGGTTGTTTAGGAGGTAGGTGGTTGAATGCCCCTCACTCACTCGTCGTCTCTTGGAGGCGCGTGCCATGACCGAGGACCCTGGATTGGAAGGAAGAAAATAAGGGGATGTCTACAAACGGTCTACCAGCATCCCTAGCAACATCTTCATTTCCGCCACGTGCTGTTTCAGTTCCCCCATGTCCCTCACAAGTGTGCCTGCTGTGGCTGCGTCCATCGCGGGTTGCTGCACTGCGGGCGGAGGCACCAGTCCGCCAGGGGTCATAGTCTGAGCCTTGGGTTTACGCCCCCGCTTCCGCTTCAAAGGCTGCTGGTCCTGTGTGCCTGCTGCTGGGCCGGCCTGATGCCTGTCTGCTTCACCCGCATCTCCGTCCACTTGACCGTCATCCTCCTCTTCCTCATCCCCATACACATTCAGCATGGCCGCACGGTGACGTTCAGCCTTCTCATCTCGACGAGCGGTCTGACGAACCTCTCGAGCGTCCAAGAGGTCCTGCAACTCGATGGCGCATTTGTGGAGCTCAGGGTACTCAATATGCCCTTCTCCACTCTTTGCTCTCCGTGCAGCCATCTTTGAAAATTAGTCTTTCCATACACAACAAGGGTGGGGAACGCACCGCGGCTTTACGAAGCTGGTCTTCGATTTTGCGCTTGATTCGAGGCGCATCAACCGGCTTGTCCATCATCCCGGACGCAATCTGGGCCGTGTTCTTGTAGAAGGGCTGCAGCGTGGAATACTTCTCCACATCAAGCAGATCGCGGCTGGCGGTTGCTGCGTGAAGAATATGGAGAAGCTCTTGTGGTGTGTACACAACATGTGTCCGAGACATTCGCTTTATCTCGATTTTATATTTTCTTCTTTTTTTTTCGTGGAAGGGTGTGGGATGAGAAAGTTTTTTTTTCCGCGGATTTTAGTGTGGAGTTTTGAAAATCTCGCAACGCAAAGGACAAAAAAGGGGGGATGGGGGACATATGTGGTTATCTACAATGCAAGTCTACTGCGTCTTCTTCGTTCCCAAACCCTGATCCTCCTTCTCCTGCTCCTTCACCGCCTCGTCAACGGCCACCTGCCCAAACTCATTCACACGATTGGGATCCACTTTGTAGATCCACATCTGATAGAGGTAGATGACAAAGATGACATCGTCGCGCAGTGTGGCAAGTCGGTGCAGCGTCGGCATTTTGACGACAAATGCAAACAGGTCATCAATAAATGTATTCACCGTTTTGTACATCATCGCCCTTGCCGGCATATGAGCCACAGACCGCAACTTATAGTTGATGTAGAGAGAAGGTGCCATCATCAGGAAACCGTATCTAACGTCAGTGACATGAATGCCTGTACTTACGCATAAACACTCCCCACCAACGTCGTAATCACAAAAGAGTACCAAGATTTATGCGTATCGTAGATGAGAGAATAGATGGCATAAGCAACTATCAGTGGCACAGCAATGATGTAAACATACTTGAATGCAGTCTCGTCATATTCTTTTGTCTTTTGTTCCGTGTCACTGAGTATGTGCTTGTCTTCCACTGCAATGCGCCATGGAATCATGCCTTGCGTCGGTAGTATTCTTACATTGACCACCTGCGTGATCTTCCAGGCTTCGAGAAGGATGCCAAATCCTTGGCCCGCTAATATCATCCATGAGGTGTTGTCATTGTTATCCATGAGATAGAGAAAAATGACAGTCTGCATAAAGACATTGCCTAGAATGGAACGCACGCTCACACCGACATTGTCTTTCTTTTTTCGCCAGTGCGATATATCGCTCTTGAATGCAAGCATTTCTAAGACTGTATGGAGCAGCGTCACGATGCCTGTGATTCCCAAGAGCCAAATATTAGTCTCGAGTAGGACTCGCTTGAGTTCTTCTATTTCACCTCCAGCATTACCGCCCATTTGCTGTGATTGCTGTTTAAATCCTTCGTGCATAGTAGCCGTTATTTGGAACATCCAAAATGGAGTCGTATCGAAATGTATGGTCAGCGGCAGGGCTTCCACTGTTTGATTGATCTCCACATTATGGTCTCGAAGATTCCAAAAGTCATTTGCAAAAATGATTGGATAATACCAGCCGCGTCGACCAGTTTCATCGCGTGCTCCTGAGGATTCGAGGGTTATAAAGCGAGTAATAGGCGGTGGGAGTTTAGCATATGCAAGGTTTCCAGCTCCCTCGACAAGAGATAATGTCAGGTTGGGGTAGATATAACTGACAACGGTAGCGGGTCCGGTCTCTTCAATTGTGCTGCCTACTTCATTTTCCAACAGTTTTCGCTGTTTGTGTTCTTTCCGTTTTGGAAGATAGGTATTCAGGTGTACGATTTGATGGTATGCATACTGAGAATT
>JAABUZ0100008754.1_pt1 | contig 11805 bp, 13 predicted proteins | sample 5562091 | NCBI WGS metagenome assembly JAABUZ01 (sample SAMN12813069, study PRJNA571459) | rock metagenome | isolation source: Antarctica rocks | place: Antarctica: Victoria Land, Linnaeus Terrace sud | collected 2015-12-21
ATGCTACCGGCGTTTGTTGGCCCTTAGTTTGACGGAAATGACGCTTGTTAGCGGGGATTATCCCGGCTTAAATGTTGAGACCCCTAGTCGCGCTGCCAGTATGTCATCTTCAGAGATAAATGGCGCAATTTCTTCAGCGATATTTGGCCGGATGGAGAGCCGTTCCCGGAAGCGACTAACCTTCCGTGAAGTGAAAAATCGCTGTTATCCAGCCGTCCGCACGGTTATTTGATGGCTCCCAGGCACGATTCACTACTCAGAAGGGACCATCTGTGCAGTGTTTTGGCCTACTCGCGCTGGCGCCACTACGCCATTTATCGCTGAAGAAATAGCGCCAAATAATTCTGAAAGTGACAGCCAGTAGCCCGGGCAATCGCGGATATAGTCTATGGTGCGCTGCATCAGTCGCCTCCCTCCTCTCTTCCCATGGTGCCAGAGGCGCGCTTATGCGGCCGCCTCGACGACGAACTCGACGCGCAGGCCGGCCGCGATCCGGGCCAGCGCGCGCTCGACGACGGCACGCAAGCGGCGGTCGAGCCACTGCTGATGGAAGGCGTCGGGGACGGCGATGCACAACAGCGTGCCGTCGTCGCTGATGACACGGGTAGGGCCGAACCAGCGCACGTAGTTCTCGCGTAACATGTCGCCGCGCAGCTCGTCGAGGGCGCGGCGCCAGGTCGGGTTCTGCTCGGGCGCCGGCGCGACCGCAGCCAGGTCGCCGGCGGCGGGGGCGACCGCAGCCAGGTCGCCGGCGGCGGGGGCGACCACGGCCCCCGTCCAGGCGACGTAATCGACGGACACGGGCGAGGACTCGGGCTGCCGGTGACGGGCGGCACGTCGGCGATCCGGGGTCGTGCGTGTCCGGGGCGGGGCCGGGTGCAGCAGGTCGGTCAGCACGGCGAAGAAGTAGGGCATGCCGTTGACGGCCTGGCCGTCGCGCCGGCGCTTGATGATGTGGGCCTGGCGGGCGCGGGTCCGGGCCGCGGCCTCGTCGAGGAGCTGCAGGAGCCGTGCGGGGGGCACGTCGGCGGTGTGGCCAAGGGACCGGGCGCGGGTCAGGCTCGACGCGGGGGCGTCGTCCCCGAACTCGCTACTGAGGTCAGCGATCCGCTGGGCCAGCGCCTGGTCGTCCGGGCTACCATCGGACATCGCTTGACGGTCGTCGGCTAGCGTAGTCTGTGCTGTCTCAGCGGGGGTAGGGGGAATCGAATCGAGGTCGAAGGTTTCTACTTCGACTGGGTTTACTTGGGGTGAAGGATTCTTCGCCCTCCCCCCGTGCAATCCTTCACCCTCCTCCGTCGCCAGCGGAGGGGTGTCCCGTAGCCGGGTGTCCGGTCCCCCACCCGCCCCGCCTACACATAGCGGGTCCTGTTCCGTGCTCCCCCGTGTGGGGCCGTGAGCGTCACAGGGCCGCCCCTTGCAGGCCTCGGTGGTGGGGGACGCCGGCGGTCGCGGGGCTGCGGCGGCGGCAGGGGTGGGATCGTCGAGCAGGCCGTCCAAACGCGCGAGGCCTTCCACTGCGGCGAAGAACGGACGCAGGTCGTAGGCGTTGCTCTGCTGCCGGCCCTGGATGGAGAATTGAGCGTGTATGTGCAGTAGACCCTTGGCCACCAGGCTCCGGCTGTAGCCCTGGATGCAGCGCACCGTCTTGCCCATCCGCGCCGCCAGCGCCGCCTCGCCGGGGAACGGGTCGCGCGCGCTCCACCAGTAGCTACAGAGCTGCGTGATAAAGACCAACTCGGCCTCGCTCACGCCCAAGCGGGCGTAGTACACGTAGACGAACGTGGGGAGGGCCGTGTGGCCGCCGGTCAGGAGCGCCGCGCCATAACGCGCGGCGAGCGTAGTGGAGGCTCCGGCTCCTGGGGGTGTCGTTTGTTCCTGGCTCGCCGGGGTATCCGGTTGACACCTGGCGCGGGCATTGATATGCTGACCCATGTAAGCACTCCTTTGGTCTCTGGAAAAAGGCAAGTGGGATCTTATCGGCCTGGACACCGGTTCAAGGAGTTTCCACCTCCTCGGTCGGTCCCGGCCAACACTTTTACGAATGGCTCTGGTGATTGAGCTGCTAACTTGTCACACCAGCGCCAGCGCGTTATAGAGAACGGTCGAGCCCCAGTGCGTGTGACGCCTGGGGCGCGTGGCCGTGCCACGCATGTGTTAGATCATGCGGTCCTCGCGTGAGGGCTCAGTACCCTCAATAGCCCACTATACCGAACTTGCGCTGCCCGCGCTAGCGGTTGTTCCAGCGCACGAGGGCGCCCCTGCCCCTACGCATCGCCGATCAGCGCCTCCAGGTCCGCACCATCGATCAACTGACGCACGATGTCATTGCGGTTGATGCGCGTCCCGGTGCGGCGCTTGTAGGCCAGCACCAGCTCGTCGAGCTTGTCGAGCTGATCGGCACGCAGGTAAAACGTCGTCTTCTCCCCCGCGGCCTTTGTCGGACGTGTCGGCGGCGATGCAGTGTTACCTTCTTGCCGTATGACCGTATTGCCGTTCTGCATCATTACGGTATCACCGTTCTGCGGTAGTACGGTGTCTCCGTCCGGTGCGGTCCCGGTCAGCTTGTCCAGCGCCGATGGGCGCTTGGCGAACACTTCCGGGGGCACCTGGGCGCGTTTAGGCGGCATGCTCCACCTCCTCGGCCAGCGCGCGGTAGGCCTCGGCGGCGGCGCTCTTGGGGTCGTAGGCCAGGATGCTCTCGCCGGTGATGGGGGCTTCCTTGAGGCGCACGTTCATCTTCATCAGCGTCTCGAACACTCGGAGCTGGCCGGCGAACGTCGTCCGGGTGCGCTCGATGATCTCGCGGGTGTGCGTGGTGCGCTGGTCGGCCAGCGTCAGCACGATCCCGGTGATGCGCAGCCGCGGGTTGAGCTTCTCGGTGACGGCCTCGATGCTTTCCAGCAGCAGCTTGACGCCCTTAGTGGCGAGGTAATCGGCCTGGAGAGGGATGATCACCTCGTCCGCGGCCGTCAGCGCGTTGACCACGACAAGCCCCAGGCTGGGGGGGCAATCGAGCAGCAGGTAGTCGTAGCTGGAGCGGAGCGGCGCCAGCGCCGCTTTCAGGATGTGCTCGCGGTTGTAGGCGCGCGTCAGTTCCAGGTCGAGCGCCGCCAGTTCGATGTTGGCCGGTGCCAGGTCGAGGCCTGCGGCGCCCGTGGGCGCGACGATGGTGGCCAGCGCGCGCGGGGACTTCTCCTTGGGATCGGCGTGGGAGCTGAGCACCGTGTAGATCGTGTCCTCCAGCGCGTCAGGGTCCAGGCCCGCGCTCATGGTCAGACTGCCCTGCTGGTCGAGGTCCACGATCAGCACGCGCCGGCCCCGCTCAGCCAGCGCCGCGCCTAAGTTTAGTGTGGTTGTCGTTTTAGCTACTCCGCCCTTTTGATTTGCGACGGCGATCACACGCCCCATCGGACTCCCCCTCTCTCTGCCCGGCGACTTCCCGAGCTATCACCGTTATACCGTAAAACGGTGGTAATGTGTAGAGGTTATACAGCATCACGGTAAAACTGTAGACCACTTGGCGGTTATACGGTTATACGGTTATACGGTTATACGGTTATACGGTATTACGGCTATACCGCAGTGCGGCCTACTCCCAGCCGAGGACGCGGTAGCCGTGGCGCAGACGCCAGCGCAGGATCGCCTCGACGTGGACCTGCGCCCGCGCGCGATCCGGGTAGTAGTCGATGCGGGTGCACTCGGCGCCGCCCGTGCGGCCCCAGCACCGCACCAGCGCCCCGTCGCCGATGAGGCCGGGCTGCCAGGTGAGGGTGTAGCTGCGGTCGCGGTTGCGCGTGGGGTCGACGCTGCGCAGCCGGACGTAGGCGGGTCGCGAGTAGCAGCGGAACAATGAACCGGGTTAAGCCATTCGGCCCATCGAGCCCATGCTACGTCAGGAGCGACCCCTGAGTCAACGCTCCTCCACGTCGCCCATGGCGCCCTCGGGCACGAGCGTCGCCATCTCATGGCGCCGGTACGCCCGGTAGTCGTCGCCGTGCGGCATGAGGTCCGGCGCCTCCCGCGCCAAGTGGAGCATCCCGATATAGGCGGCGTAGACCAGGAGGGCGCGGTGGCGCGCCTCGTCCGCAGGGAACCCCAGCGTGCGGTAGCATTGGTCAAGATAGGCAATTCGGCGGGCGGTCACCCGTTGTAGGACTGGCCGAACGAGGGGATCGTCGGCGGCGTCAGCAATCGCCAGGTCGAGGCCGTGACCAGGCGGAATCTCGTGCCCTGCGGTCCCGTCGTCGGGCGCGCGCCCGACGACCGCGGCGCCCAGACGCATGAGCCGGTCGCGCGGGTCGGCTATTGTGTCCACGGCGACGATCACCGCCTCGGTCGACTCCTTTTCCCAGTGCTCCAGCGCCGCGCTCAGCAGGGCGTCGCGGGTCGGGAAGTGCCAGTAGAAGCTGCCCTTCGTCACACCCAACTGCTGCGCCAAGGGTTCGACGGCGACCGCGCCAACGCCACCCTTCGCCAGCGCGCGCAGCGCTGCCCGTACCCAGTCCTCCGCCGTCAAGCTCCCCGCCCGGCCACCCCGCTTGCGCATCTCCATGCCCTCCATTGTCGCCCGTACGGGGGCGTATTGACAAGCCAGGGCCACCCCTGTTACCATACGGGTGCGTATGGTAACAGGGTCCGGCGCGGACGCGCGCGAGGAGCGGGGGGATGATGGGGTGGAGTGACCGCGCCCGATTCTGGAATGCCACGCCCGAGGAACGCGTGGCGGCGTACCCGTGCGACCACTATCTCGACGGCCCGTGCGAGGGCCTCGTGCGGGCCGTCGACGTCGCCTGCGGTGCTGTTCCGCTGGCTGTGCCAGCTGAAGGTCGCACCCTACAGCTACGACTGGCTCGACAACGCCGGGCGGCGCAGCCCGCGGCAACTCACGCCCGGTCTCGATCGGCTGGCCTGTGGTCAGCGATTTCTCGTCTTCGAGATCGTCGCGTTCGAGCCGGACCGTCACATCTCCGGCGTCGGCCTGCCCGCAGCCACCCGCTTCTTCGGCCCGCTCGCCGTGACCTACGCGGTGCAGCCGTGCGACAAGAGCGCCTGCCGCCTCGTGGTGAAGCTCGACGTCGGCGTTTCGCGGGGGCTGCTGCCACGGGCGCGCGGGGCGCTGCTCATGTGGGGCGACCTGCTCATGATGCGCAAGCAATTACTCACGTTGAAGAGATGTGCGGAGCGCGATGCGCGGGCGCACAGGGACGCGGTCGTGTAGTGGAAGGAACATGGGCATGAGGCACGTCGATCGCTATGTCGGGGAACTGCTGATGGCCACGGGTGCCCTGCACACGCTCGTTGGCCTGTGGGCCTTCCGCGCCCCGCTCGCCGCGATCGGCCGGGACGGGGTGGTCAGCGCGGTGGCGCGCGCGCCGGAGCGACGACTGGCGGTCTGGTTCCTGCTCTTCGGGCTCTCGACCATGCATCTGGGCGGCCTGACGCGGTGGGCGCACCGCCGTACGGGGACGCTCCCGGCGTTCCACGGCCGAGCATTGCTTGGTATCTCCGGCCTAGGGGCGCTGCTGATGCCGCGCTCGGGGTTCTGGGTGGTGCTGCCACAGGCCGCTCTGGCGCTGGTTGCTGCCCGACGGAGCGAGACACCGGCGCCGTGCGGGGAATGATGGGGGTGAGCGCTCAAGTCCCTCCCGCGCTGTCGAAACAAACTCAGCCAAATGATCCGCCCTTTATCGATCATGTACCTGTGGCCGGAAAACGAAAGAGAATGCGTATTCTATTCTGTTATCTGGGCAGCGTCAGGGTGGGCGTATGCCTGTAAACGTCGTCTATCCCACTGCGAAGGCGGCTGAAAAACGCAAGAGAATGGACGGTTTCAAAACGCTTAACCCGGTTGGCTGGTCCATTGCTACTCGCCACCCTAGGCGCGGAAGTGCGCGGCGGCCGGGGGCAGGTGATTCATCGCGGCCCTACGTCCTCGCACCCGCGCCCTTACACCTCTCACCTCGTGGCGGCGCTCTTGATCGAGTTGACACGCGTCCTCACGCTCGCGTCGATGCGGGATCACGCGAGCTTCCGCGCAATGTAATTGAGCGCGAGGGCCAGTGACTCGATGACGTAATCCGCGGCGTCGCGGTCGATCTCAACCGTGTTGTTGCCGTGACTCGCATCGGTCAGCAGGGGGCGAAGCGCGCGCAAGCTGTCATCGACCATCTTCGCCTTCTCAGGGCCGATCACCGGCGCCAGATGCGTCTCGCACCACGTCGCCTTACCTTTTCCTTCTCCCAACAAGGCGTCTATGGCCTGCCGGCAGGTGTGGACGGCCTTGCGGTAGCTCTCGTGGTTGCGCAGCACCCGCGCCTCGTCGAGGTGGAGTATCGCGTCGCGCAGCTCCTCCGGCACCTCGGGCCGTCCCGCCAACGGCAGCTCAATTAGGATCGTCTTCCGATACCCGAGGGCAGGGAGCACCTGGTCGATCCAGTCCGACCGCGGAATACGCAGCGTCTCAGGCGAGGTCAACTCGACGTTCTCGAAGCGGACCGCGGCGGCCGCGGCGTCACCTTCCACCCCTGCCTGGCCCCGCATCACCGCCACGACACCCCAGAGGCGTACCGCGAGCGTGAGATCGCGCCCCGGCTGCGTCGCGCGCTCGTCCTCCAGGTATTCGATGTAGCGCCGCGAGCAGGTAAAGGGCAGTCGTAGCATCAGCGTGTCGCCGACCTTCGGGATGTTGAGCGGCAACTCATCCGGCGGGAGCAACGCAAGCCCTGTGTAACGATATATCTGTTCACGGTAGAGCGCGCCGTGCAGCGATAAGAGGATCGGGGTCGCACCCCCGAACTGCATATCCCAAGAACTCATCCGCTCAAGGGTGGCCTGAAAGGTGAGGCTTACCATATCACCACTATAGCCTTCCTGTAGCCTCTCTTGATCGACCGTCAGGGCGAACGCGGCGAAGGGGCCACCTCTGATCGAAAAAACTGCTTTCATCCTTAGCGCCTTTCGCTCTATATACCCCTACAGCCCCACCTCGGCGGCGGCGTTGTCGCGCCAGAGGGAGCCGCCCCGGATATACTTGCGCACCATGGGCAGGCTCTTGTGGCCGGTCTGCGCCATGATGGCGCGTTCGCTGACGCCGGCCTCGGCCGCCGCCGTGGCCAACCCGGCGCGCAGCGAGTGGCCGGCGTACCGCCGGGGGTCGAGCCCCGCGGCCGCGGCGGCGCGCTTGACGGCGCGGGCCACGCCCTGGGGGGAGAGGCGGCCGGGCAGGAGCTGGTCGTGGCGGTCGATGGCCTGGAAGAGCGGGCCGTGGGCGATGCCGGCCGCGACGAGCCAGGCGCGCAGCGCGCGGACGGGGCAGCTCTCGTAGTGCGAGCCGTAGGGGATACCGACGGTGCGCCCCGCGCCCTCCTGGTCCGTCTTACTGCGCCGGATCGTCACCGCCAGGCCCTCGGGCTTCTCCTCCACGTCGGCCATATCGAGCGCGACCAACTCGGAGCGCCGGAACGCGCCGGCGAAACCCAACAAGAGCAGGGCGCGATCGCGCCGGCCCATGAGCGTGACGGGCAGCGCCTCGACCATGGCGCGCACGTCGGCGGTCACGGTCGGGGCCTTGCCCTGCTGCGCCGTGCCCTTGGCGCGGCGGATGCCGGCGGCGACGGCGCGCACGTTGGGGTCCTTGGTGGGGGAGGGGTGGCCCGCGACCTGGTGCGCCTGCGCGATCGCGGACAGGCGGCGCGTGAGCGTGGAGGTCTTCAGGTGGGCGGCTGAGCCGGCGAGGTAGAGCGCCAGGGTCTCGGGGGCGGCGGGAAGCGGCGCGCGGCCGTGCGCGCGGCACCACGCGCTGAAGTCGGCCCAATCGGCGCGGTAGGCCCGGCGCGTGTTGGGCGCCTTGGCGAGCTGGGCGTAGTCGCGCGCCTGTTCCATCACCGCGGCGAGCGCGGCCGCGGCTTGCTCCTGTGCGGCGATGAGGGCGCTAGCGGGTGCGTCCCGCTCCATCAGCTCGCTCACCCCTTCCCCTCCTGACTGCGCGTCGCGCCTTACCCTTTGACCGTGATGCCGGCCTGCTTGAGGCGAGTGTCGAGGTTGTAGGCCGAATCGGGTCCCGGATGAAGCTCCACGATCTTGGCGAAGCGGTACTGCCACTCGGTGATGGTATGTTCTGTTGGGCTCTTCGTCATCGGGATGAGGGTCCGGCCTCCATCCACGCTCACCATATCGACCTTCTTGACGACCGAGGGGCCGTAGTAAAGCGTATAGCTCACGCGGCGTGCGTTCTTGTCGGGGAACGCCATCGCCCATTCCTCGTTGAAATCGCGATCGCGCCTGTCCTCGTATTCGTCGTTGGTCGTGTCCTCAAGCCGAATCATCAGGTCGGGCTTGTACGTCCAGTGCTTGCCGTTGGACACCCATTCGTCGCGGCTCGAGCCGGCGACGGTCGCCAAGAGATCGTCATAGGTCACGCGCCACCTCCTACCCTCTACCCTCGGTCAATAGCTCTAGTATACCCCGGTTCTAGTGAACGATAAGAGGTGCTTATCGTTCACTAGACGGCCGGTAGAAGGCTGTCGAGGCCTACAGCTATATTTGGCACGCACCGAGACAGGAACAGAGGGGACAGCCGCTACGACGGTCGGATGTCGCCACCGCGCGGGTTGAAGAAAAGACGCATGTTCGCATGCGCCGGCCATTCCTGCATCTACTGTAGTAGGACGGCACGCGACGACACGCTCGTCCTCCATCGCCCAACAGCCCAACGGAAAGGAAAGAGGGATGGACCATGGACGCACAGCGGACGGCTGAGCAAGACACGACCGAAGCTGACATCGCGGTCTTAGTCGATCGCGCGCGCAACGGGGATCACGCGGCCACCTGGGAATTGTTGCAACGCTACCGCCCGCTCCTGGCCCGCACCGTGCGGCGCTCGTACCTGGCCCACGGGGACTGCTTTCGCCTCTGGGACCGCGACGATTTGTGGCAAGAGGCGCGCTGCGCGTTCCTGATCGCGCTCCAGCGCTACGACCGCGCGCGGCGTGTCCCCTTCGGCGGCTACGTCAAATCCTCGCTGCCCTGGCATTTCCGCGGCTTGCAGCGCCAGGTCAGGGCAGATGCGACGGTGAGCCTCGACGAGGCTCAGGCCGCTGCGCTGCCCGACCCCGACGACGATTTCGTGATCGGCATCATCGCACGCGACCTCCTGGCGTCCCTTACGCCGCTGCAAGCGCGGGTGCTGGAGGCGATCTACGTCGATGACCTGCCGGCGGAGCAGATCGCCCGCGGCCTCGGTGTCACCACGCGCGCCGTCGAGCGGACCCGACGTCGCGCCGAGGTGGCGTTGTCTGACCTCCTCACCGTGGATGAGGGAGCGCGGCTTCGCCTTCTTAAATAGAACAAATGTTCGCTTAAAGGGGCGGCGCGCGCATCTACTTAAGTGGGACTGGGACAAGGCGAAAGCTTCGGGTGCAAAGCCCGAGGCCGGCGGCCGCGGCCAGCCACGAGTTGAGCACACAAGCAACGGAAGTTGCTTGACATCAGAAGCACGAGAGGAGAAAGACTATGCGTCGGGTAGTGATAGGGAAAGGAAAGCGGATCAAGAGGGGTGCCTTCGTGTTGGCGATCCTAGTAAGCACGGCCTTCACAGGCATCGTGGCGAGGCCCGCCATCGCGCACGCGTCGGACTATATCGGTTGCTCCCCTGCACTCACGGACAACTTCGCGCCCGGCTATGGGTGTTTCGAAGATGACGTTTCCGGGTACAACCAGGGGGAAAGGATAGGGGTGCAGTATTTCTTCTGCAACACCGTAAACAATAGCTGCTTCAGCGACGACACGTATTACATCACCGGACCATCGGGAACAGTGCGACACGCGCACTACTTCGCCACATCGGGGGTAAGATGGTACTTCTATGTGATCGCGCATACCAGCACCGATAACCTACGTAGCAACAACGGCTACTTCACGACGTAATACCTCCTACGTCAGTCCGCCGAGGCGGCCCTTCGGGGCCGCCTTTCTTTAGCTCTATATTATTGCCTGCGGACGGCACCTGTCGCCGTTACTACTGGGCCCGATCACGCGACAGATGTACTCCCGTCATGTGAACAGGTACGGTCCTGGGCTCGTAGTCCTCACCTTTAGGGGGAGACGTCGATCACCTGGATGTGGCCGTCCTCACTCATAATCAACGCATGGCCGGTCTGCTCGTCCACGTGGACAAAGCTGAGCCCTTGGCCGGTCGGGATAGTGCGGAGGAGGAGCCCACTGCGCCCGTTCAGCACGCTGATGCTTCCGTTCCCGGCCATGCCGGCGCGGATCGGGCCGAGAGTAGGGACAAGCACGCGATCGGCGCGCTCATCGACAAGGGGAAGCAGGGGGGATTGCCCCTGGCCGACGCCCACGCTGCGCACCATCCGCCCGCTGGCGCCGTCGAGGACCACCATGCTCCTCGTTCTGCTATTCGACAGGAAGATACGTCCACTCGCCTGGTCCACCACCGCCGGGCCATAGTCATACACGCGCCCGATGATATTTGTGCGCAAGAGGCGGCCGCTCGCCGCATCGAGCATGCTCACCCGCCCTCCATAGAAGACGGCGACATGCCCGGTCCGCTGGATGGCCACCATGTCCACGCCGCCGGGGGTGACGCGGACGGTGCGGATGAGGTGTCCCGTCCGCGCATCCAACGTGCGGATGTCCCCAGAGGGGAAGTCGGCGACGAAGAGATGGCCGGACGGCGCGTCCACAACGGGGGAGCGGAGGAGGGGGCGCTGGGCGCTGACGCGCAGGCCGGGGCGCAAGGACCGCGTCCAGAGCACCCGTCCGGTGGTGCCATCGAGCGCGTGGAGGGTCGCGCTATCGAGCTCGGTGAGGATGACCTGCCCGGTCCGCTGGTCGACCTCCAAGGTCGCGAGGCCGGCGCCGGAACTGGCGGCCACCGCGCCCGGTAGCCGCGGTAGCACGATCGTGCGCACCACGCGCCCGCTCGCGGCATCCAGGACCGACACGTGGAGGACAGGGCTGACGGGTGAGAGGCCGAGGACGAAGACCCGTGCGGTACGCGCCACAACGGCAATCTGGCTAGCTGGCCCGCCGGCCGGGAGAGAGGCGGTGCGGAGGAGGAGGCCACCGCGCGCATCGAACATGCTCACCGTATCGGGCAGCGCACCGCGCGCAGCACGGGCGAGCAGAAAGAGATGGTCCTCCCGCTCGGCGAGAACCATCGTCCCGGACGCGCTTTGTGACACGGCAGACGGCAACGTCACGGTGCGGAGAACAGCGCCCGTCGCGGTGCTCACCATGAGGAGATGCCCCTCATCCCCGCCGCTAAAGGCATGTCCCGCTTGTGGGTCCACAACCACCCCATACAGGTCCGGGCGCACGGTAATGACGGGATGTGTCACTCTCGTCCCCCTCACCCGCCGTGTGACGGTCGCGCACGAGCGCCGATGCCGCGGGCAGAGATGTCCGATCAGCCCTGCCATCGGCCTAGCGGTGGGCGCTGGCTGAGATATAGCACCCAAGGTCCCAGCCGGCACAATCGCCCCAAGGTGTAGCAGCGTGGCCGTCGCGAGGGTGGCACCGGCAAGCAGTGCCCTAGTCGTCCGCACATGGATGCGTCGCATTACTCTCCTCCTGACCATAAACAGACCGTCATCTTGCACCATATCACAAGGCTGCTGTAGATTACAGAGAGAACTGAATGAGGCCTGGTCATAATTGGGGTCTCAACATTTAAGCCGGGATAATCCCCGCTAACAAGCGTCATTTCCGTCAAACTAAGGGCCAACAAACGCCGGTAGCATCGACTCGTCGCAGAATACTCGTCGTGGAATCATGGTTCTACGA
>JAABUZ0100008755.1_pt1 | contig 11804 bp, 10 predicted proteins | sample 5562091 | NCBI WGS metagenome assembly JAABUZ01 (sample SAMN12813069, study PRJNA571459) | rock metagenome | isolation source: Antarctica rocks | place: Antarctica: Victoria Land, Linnaeus Terrace sud | collected 2015-12-21
GCCATGGCGCTCCTCCTTCCACCACTTCGAGGTGGCGAGCGCGGGTACGCGCCGTTCGACCTCGCGCGCGAGCGCCAGTGCGGCCCGGCGCACCTCGGTGAAGCCCTGCTCGGGCTCGATCCGCACGAAGACGTGGATGCCGCGCGAGCCGCTCGTCTTCGGAAAGCCGGTGAGCCCGTGGGCGTCGAGCACCTCGCGCACCACGAGGGCGACCTGGCGGACGTCGTCCCAGCTCGCCTCCGGGGTGGGGTCGAGATCGACGCGCAGCTCGTCGGGGTGGTCGAGGTCGGGCGCGCGGACGGGCCACGGGTTCCAGTCGATCACCCCCAGGTTGACCGCCCACAGGAGATGGGCGGCGTCGTTGGGCAGGAGCTCGCGCGCCGAGCGCCCGCTGGGGAAGGTGACGGTGGCGGTCTGGATCCACTCCGGCGCGGTGTCGGGGACGCGCTTCTGGAAGAACGGCTTCTCCGCCGCGCCACCCACGAAGCGCTTCATCACCGTGGGGCGGTCGCGCAGGTGGGCGATGAGAGGCCGCGCGAGCGCGAGGTAGTAGCTCGCCACGTCGCGCTTGGTCCACCCCCGCTCGGGAAAGAAGACCTTGCCCGGGTTGGAGAGGCGGACCTCGCGACCATCCGCCTCGATGCACTCGTAGTCCGTCTTGGCCATGATCGTCCCGTGCCGCCGCCCGTGCTCATCGCTCCCGACAAGTTCAAGGGCACCTTACGGGCCACGGAGGTCGCGGCGGCGCTCGGACGCGGCCTCGAGGCGGGCGGATGGCCGGTCGACCTGTGCCCGGTCGCGGACGGAGGCGAGGGGACGCAGGAGGTCCTGCTCCTCGCGCTGGGCGGGACGACGGCGGGGGCGAGCGTCTCCGATCCGCTCGGTCGGCCGGTCCGGGCCGGCTTCGCGCTGATCGAGGACGGTGGTACCGCGATCGTCGAGGTGGCCGCCGCGAGCGGGCTCACGCGCGTGCCCGAGACCGAGCGTGACCCCGAGGCGGCCTCCTCCTACGGCACCGGGGAGCTGATCCTCGCCGCGGCGGGCGCCGGGGCGTCGGTGATCCTCGTCGCCGCCGGGGGCAGCGCGAGCACCGACGGCGGGGCGGGGGCCATCGCGGCCGTCGCGGAGGCGGGGGGCGTGGGCGACGCACGGCTCGTCGTGCTCTGCGACGTGCGCACCCCGTGGGAGCGAGCCGCCGAGCTCTTCGCGCCCCAGAAGGGCGCCGACGCGGCGGCGGTCGCGCGCCTCGGCGCGCGCCTCGAGGCGCAGGCGGGCGTGCTCGCCCGCGACCCGCGCGGTCGCCCGATGACCGGCGCGGCCGGGGGACTGGCCGGCGGGCTGTGGGCGGCGCTCGGGGCCACGCTCGTGTCCGGCGCGGCCTTCGTGCTCGAGGCGCTCGGGTTCGACGCGCGCCTGCGCGCGGCGCGGGCGGTGGTGGTCGGCGAAGGCCGGATCGACGAGCAGACCCTGCACGGCAAGGTCGCGGGAGAGATCGCCACCCGCGCACGGCAGGGCGGCGTGCCCGCCTACGCGGTGGTCGGCGAAAACGCGATCGACCTCTTCGCCCAGCGGATCCTCGACCTCGGCGAGATCCGCGAGGCCCGCACGCCGGTTGAGCTCGAGGCGGCGGGCGAGGCGCTGGCCACGGCGATCGGCTCGCCGGCGTCGGCGCGAAAGTAGGCTCGTCGGCTGACATGCCGCCAGTGCGCCGCCCACCGATCCAGATATCCCTCCCCACCCCGGGGCAGCGCCGCGCCGTGGTGATCGGGGCGGGCTCGTTCGGCACGGCGGTGGCGGTGCTGCTCGCGCGCGGCGGTCTGCGCACCACCCTCCAGGCCCGCACCGCCGAGCAGTGCCAGCACCTGGCCGAGGACGGCGAGAACCGCGTCTACCTCCCGGGCGTGCCGCTGCCGCGCGAGCTGCGCGTGGAGGCGGTCTCGGCGGGGCTCGCGCGCGCGGACTACGTCTTCCTCGGCGTGCCCTCCTGGGGCCTCGAGGAGGTGATCTCCGGACTCGCGGAGGCCGGCCTCGGGGATCGAGCCGCGGTGGTCTCCCTCGCCAAGGGGCTCGTCGCCCCCGGGGGAACGCCACCCACCGCCGCGCTCGCGGCGTCGTTCGGCGCCCGCCGGGTCGCGTGCGTGGGCGGTCCCGCTCACGCGGACGAGATGGTGCGCGAGGGCGCCGGCCTGGTCGCCGCCTCGCGCGAGGAGCAGCTCGCCAAGTCGCTCGCCGCGGTATTCATCCGCGCCGGCGTGGTGTGCGAGGAGTCCAACGACCCGGTGGGCGTCGAGCTCGCCGGCGCCGCCAAGAACGCCGCGGCGCTCGCCGCCGGCGCCACCGAGGCACAGGGACTGAACGCGGCGGGGGCGGCCTCGGGCCACATCTTCGCCGAGGTGTGGCGCTTCGCGGAGAGGCTGGGCGCCCGGCCGGAGTCGCTCATCGGACTCGCGGGCACGGGGGACCTGGTGGCCACCGCGCTCGCGCCGCAGAGCCGCAACCGCCGGGCGGGCGAGCTGCTCGCCCAGGCCGTGCCCGCGCAGGAGATACCCGCCCGGGTCGGCCAGGCGGTCGAGTCGCTCGAGTCGGTCCCGCTGCTCGCGCGCGCCCTGGGACGCGCCGGGCTCGAGGCGCCGGTGACCGCCGCCCTGGGGCGCCTCATCGCCGGCGAGCTGCCCCTCGAGGAGTGGGTCGCGCTCGTGCGCACCACCGTTCCCCCTCCCGCGCGCTGGCGCCCGCCCGTGCCGCACCGATTCTGGCGGCGCCAGTGGGATCGCCTGCGCTCGGCGCTGTGGAGGCGGGAGGCGGGCGAGCGGCGCCGGCTCGACTCCGGCGGCGCGAGCACCCGCTAGCTTTCGGCGCCGTGGCCAGCTCCATCCCGTACCCCATCGCCGGTCGCCGGATCCTCATCACCGGGGGCGCCCGCGGCATCGGCGCCGAGACCGCGCGCCGGCTCGCCGAGCGCGGAGCGCGCATCGCGCTCGTCGGCCTCGAGCCCGAGCTGCTCGCCGAGACGGCCGCCCGCTGCGGCCGCGCGGCGGCCTGGTTCGAGGCCGACGTGACTGACGCGCCTGCGCTCGAAGCCGCCGTCGAGGCCGCCGCCGAGCAGCTCGAAGGCATCGACGTGGTGCTCGCCAACGCCGGCGTCGCCGCGGCGGGCACCGTGCGGACGATCGACCCCGCGGCGTTCGAGCGCACCATCGAGGTGAACCTCCTCGGGGTGTGGCGCACAGTGCGCGCCGCGCTGCCCCATGTCATCCAGAGCCGCGGGTACGTGCTGCCGGTGGCTTCGGTCGCCGCCGCCGCGCATGCGCCCGGAATGGCCGCCTACGCGGCGAGCAAGGCGGGGGTCGAGGCCTTCGCGAACTGCCTCCGGCTGGAGGTCGCTCACCTCGGCGTCGACGTCGGCGTGGCCTACTTCTCGTGGATCGCCACCGACCTCGTCCTCGGGGGCGAGAGCCATCCCGCCTTTGCCCTCTTCCGCTCCAAGCTCCGCGGTCCCTCCGCCACGACGCTCCCGGTCGGGGACGCCGCCGAGGCGATCGCCCGGGGGATCGAGCGGCGCTCGCGCGCGATCGTCGCGCCGGCGTGGGTGCGAGCGTTCCTCGCGCTGCGCGGGATCGCCCAGCCCCTGAACGAGCGTGACTCCCGCCGGTGGGCGGACGAGGTGGTCGGGGTCGCCGAGGCCGAGGTCGAGCGCCGCGGAGCCGAAGCCGCGTCGGTGCCCGACAGCCCGTCGGCCGTCGGGCTGCGCCGCCTCTAGCGTCTCTCGGCCAGCGTGGTGAGGACCGCCTCGTAGACGCCGGCGCCGTGGCTCGCCTCGGCGACCTGGACGTTCGGGTGCCTCGCCATCGCCTCGCGCAACGTGGGGTCGCGCTCGAGCGCGTTGCTCACGAGCCAGAACGCGCCGACCGCCTCGGCCGCCCCGAGGTCCTCCCGCGAGTCGCCGACCGCTAGGCAGTCCTCGCGCGCGTACCCACGCACCTGACGGTGGCGCGCAACCGCCCCGAGCTTGGAGGCCGCCGCGGGGACGAGGTGGTAGGCCCGGGTCTGGGGCAGGCCGGCGACCTGCTCGCCGCGCGCGGGCACGACCCCGTTGTCGACGAGGCGCACATGCTCGAGCCCGTGCTCGCGCAAGAGCGCCTCGACCTCGTCGCGCCCGACCAGCCCGCGGAAGAGGTGGGAGACCTCCCGACCCAGGTGCCACGGCGCGTGGTGCTCGAAGCGGCCGGCGAAGCGCGCGAGCAGGAGCTCGGGCGCGCCGGTGGCCGCGAGCTGCTCATGGATGGTCTGCTCGCCCGGAACCATGTCGCCGGTCAGCCACTCGAGCTCCCCCTCGATCACCAGGCCGGCGCCCGCCTCGAAGATGTACGCCGTCTGCCCGAGCAGCCGCGCGTCCTCGGCGACCTGCGCCTGCCGGCGCCCCGAGCAGAGGACGACCTCGACGCCCGCGCGGTGGCAGGCCTCGAGCGCGCGGACGCCGAGCAGCTCGAACCGACCCTCGGCGTCGCGCAGCAGCGAGGCTCCCGGACCGAGAAGGGTGCCGTCGAGGTCGAGATACGCGCAGCGCACGGGCGCTCAGTGTGACCCACTCGACCGACCGGCTACCCGGGGGTACCCCAGGAGCTACCCGGGGGTAGCCGCGCTCGAAGACGGGTCTCCACCGACGGGCGCCTACCATCGAGCACCGTGGTCGTGACCCGCTCGACGCACCCGTGGGACGCCGTGCTCGCGGCCGGGCGCGTTGACGAGCGCCTGGTGCACGAGGCCCAGGAGCCTCCGCGCCCGGCGCGGCTCGTCCCGCTCCCGGCCGACCTGCACCCGGCGCTCCGCGCGGCACTCGCCCGCGCCGGGGTCGAGCGCCTCTACGACCACCAGGCCGCCGCGCTCCACGCCGCCTTCGCCGGCCCGACGATCGTCACCACCGGCACCGCCTCGGGCAAGTCGCTGTGCTTCAACCTGCCCACGCTCGACGTGCTCTGCGCCGAGCCGCGCGCCCGCGCGCTCTACCTCTACCCGACCAAGGCGCTCGCCCAGGACCAGGCCCGCGCGCTGCACCGCCTCGCGGTCCCGGGCATCCGCCCGGCGATCTACGACGGCGACACCCCCCGCCCCGAACGCGCGGCGATCCGGCGCAAGTCCAACCTCGTGCTCACCAACCCCGACATGCTCTCGATGGGGATCCTGCCCAACCACCGGGCTTGGGCCGAGCTCTTAAGCAACCTAGCCGTGGTGGTCATCGACGAGGCGCACGTCTACCGCGGGATCTTCGGCTCCCACGTCGGGGGGGTCCTGCGCCGGCTGCGCCGCCTGGCCGCCGCCTACGGCACCGCTCCCCGCTTCCTCCTCACCAGCGCGACGATCGCCAACCCCGTCGAGCTCGCCGAGCGGCTCACGGGCCTCGAGGACTTCACCCTCGTCGACCGCGACGGGGCCCCGAGCGCCGGCCGCTCCGTCGCGATGTGGAACCCGCCGCTGCTCGACGAGGCGCTCGGCGCGCGGGGCTCGGCGCTGGCCGAGGCCGCCGAGCTCCTGTCCGAGCTCGTGCGGGGCGGGGCGCGGACCATCTGCTTCATGAAGTCGCGCAAGGCGGTGGAGCTCATCGTCCGCTTCGCCCAGGACCGTCTCGCCGGGGACGCGCCGGAGCTCGCCGAGCGCATCGCGCCCTATCGCGGGGGCTACACCTCACAGCAGCGGCGCGAGCTCGAGCGCAAGCTCGTCGACGGCGAGCTGCTCGGCGTGGTGGCCACCGACGCGCTCGAGCTCGGCATCGACATCGGCTCCCTCGACGCGGCGATCTGCGTGACCTTCCCGGGCACGGTGGCCAGCCTGCGCCAGATGTGGGGCCGCGCAGGGCGGCGTGACGCCGGTCTGGCGCTCTACGTCGCCGGGGACGACGCCCTCGACCAGTTCTTCTGCCGTCATCCCGACGAGTTCCTCGCCCGTCCGGTGGAGGCGGCGATCCTGGACTGGGAGAACGAGCAGATCCAGGCCGGGCACCTGCTCTGCGCCGCCCACGAGGCGCCACTCGGCGCGGAGGACGACGCCTTTTTCGGCCCGCGCTGGCGGGAGCGCGCCGAGGGGCTCGTCGCCGCGGGCGAGCTCCGGGAGCGCCGCGGCGCCTTCGGCCTGCGCCACCCCGAGAACTTCCCCGCCGCGCGGATCTCCCTCCGCTCGACCTCGCGCGACACGTTCACCCTCGTCGACACCGCCTCCGGCGAGCTGCTGGGCACGCTCGAGGCCTCGCGGGCGCTCGGGACCGCGCACGAGGGAGCGATCTACCTGCACATGGGGCGCACCTACGAGGTGCAGGCGCTCGACCTCGACGGCCGCCGCGCCTTCGTCGAGCCCTTCGGCGGCGACTGGTTCACCCAGCCCAAGCGCGAGACCGAGACGCTCGTGGAGCGCCTGCTCGACCGCCGCGAGGCGCTCGGCGTCACGCTCTCCTTCGGCCAGGTGGCGGTGAGCGAGGAGGTGCTCGGCTACCAGCGCAAGCGCCTCTCCGACCACGAGGTGATCGACTTCCAGGCCCTCGACCTGCCGCGGACGGAGTTCTCCACCCAGGCCCTGTGGTTCGAGCTCGACGCGCTGATCGGCGCCGAGGCCTTCCCCCGCGAGCTCGTGCTCGGAGCCCTGCACGCGATGGAGCACGCCCAGATCGCCGTCCTGCCCCTGCTGGCAATGTGCGACCGCTGGGACATCGGCGGCCTCTCGACCGGCGCCCACCCGCAGACGCTGAACCCGACCATCTTCGTCTACGACGGCCATCCTGGCGGAGTCGGGATCACCCGCCAGGGGTTCGAGCGCTTCGAGGCGCTGAGCGCGGACGCCCGCCGCCTGATCGTCGAGTGCCCCTGCCAGGCGGGATGTCCCTCCTGCGTGCAGTCGCCCAAGTGCGGCAACCTCAACGAGCCGCTGTCCAAGGCGGGCGCCGTCGAGCTGCTGAGCCGCATGCTCGGCCGCAGCCGCCCACCCCGCTCCCGTTAGGCTTCGCCCCGCGTGCGCGAAGCGGTGGAGGAGCCACGGGGAGGCGGGCCGCGGGACATCTCGCTGGCCTTCTTCGAGACGCTGTTCGACGCCGGCCCGTTCGGCCTCGGGCTCTTCGACGCGCACGGCCGCTACGTGCGCGTGAACTCGGCGCTCGCCGAGATGAACGAGCTCGACCCCGAGCAGCACGCGGGCCGCACGATCGAGGAGGTGCTGCCCGAGCTCGCCGAGCAGCTCCGCGAGCCCTTCGCCACCGTCCTCGCCGGCGGCGACCCGAGCACGGTGGAGATCCGCGGCGAGACGGCGGCGCGGCCGGGCGTGCGGAGGCAGTGGGTCATCTCCTTCTACCCGGTCAGCGGAGGCGGCGGGGACCTCGGGATCGGGGTCGTCGTGCTCGAGGTCACCGCCCAGCGCGACGCCGAGGGTCAGCGCGCGCGGCTGCTCGACCTCGAGCGCGCGGCCCGGGCGGCGGCGCAGCGCGCCGAGGAGCGAGCGGCGTTCCTGGCCGAGGCGGGCATGCAGCTCGATGCCTCGCTCGATCTGCGCACGACGCTCGACACGCTGGCCCGGATCGCCGTGCCCGTACTCGCGGACTGGTGCACGATCCACCTCGTCGAGGGAGAGGAGGTTCGCTGCGCGGCCGTCGCCCACCCCGACCGGGGGCGCGAGTCGCTCGCCTGGGAGATCGAGGCCCGCTACCCGGCCGAGCTCGGCGCCGAAGGCGGTCCCGGCGCCGTGATCCGCACGGGCCGAGCGGAGCACGTGCGTGAGGTCACCGGCGGGGCGATCGAAGCCGCCTCCGCCGACGCGGAGCACGCCGCCATGCTGCGCCGGCTCGGCCTGAGCGCCTCGCTCGTCGTCCCGCTCCGCGCGCGCGGGCGGGTGCTCGGCGCGATCGGCTTCGCGCTCGCCGAGCCCGGACGGCAGTTCTCGACCGAGGACGTGAAGCTCGCCGAGGAGACCGCGCGGCGCGCCGCCCTGGCGATCGACAACGCGCGACTGCACACCGAGCTGCGCCGCCGGGAGGAGGCTCAGCGCTTCCTCACCCGCGCAAGCGACCTGCTCGCCGCCTCCCTGGACTGGGAGACGACGTGCCGGAGCATCGCGCGCCTGGCGATCGACGGCGGCCTCGCGGACTGGTGCAGCGTGGACGTCGTCGAGCCCTCCGGCGAGGTCCGCCCCGTCGCCCTCGAGCACGTGCGACCCGAGAAGCTCCCGCTCGTCGCCGAGATGCGCGCCGCGTTCCCCGTCGAGCCGGTCTCGAACTACGTGGGCGCGGTGCTCCGCTCGGGCCGCTCCCAGCTCCACGCCGACATCGACGACGCGACCTACGAGGCGGTCGCGATCGATGCGGCGCACCTCCGCTTCCTGCGTGAGGTGGGCACGCGCTCGGTCATGCTCGTCCCGATGGTCGCCCGCGGGCATACGGTGGGCGCCATCTCGCTCGCCCGCTGCGACGAGGAGCGCCCGTATGGGCCCGAGGACCTTTCCCTGGCCGAGGAGCTCGCTCGCCGCGCGGCGACCGCGGCCGACAACGCCCGCCTCTACAGCGACCGCAGCCGGGTCGCGCAAACGCTGCAGGAGAGCCTGCTCCCCGCCCGGCTGCCCGAGGTGCCGGGGCTCGAGGTGGCCGGCCGCTTCCGCGCCGCCGGCGACGGCAGCGAGGTCGGCGGCGACTTCTACGACGTGTTCCCCTGCGGTGGGCGCTGCTGGGCGGCGGTCATCGGGGACGTCTGCGGAAAGGGGGCGGTGGCGGCCACGCTCACCTCACTCGCCCGGCATACCGTGCGCGCCGCGGCGCGCTACGAGACCGGCCCGGCGCTCCTGCTCGGTGCGCTGAACGACGCCATCCTCGCCCAGAAGCGCGACGACCTGCGCTTCGTCACCGCGATGCTCGTGCGGCTCACGCCGCTCGAGCGCGGGGTGGAGGCGACCTACGCGCGGGGCGGTCACGTGCCGCCCTTCGTCCTCCGCGGGGGAGGCAAGGTCGAAGCGCTCGTCCCCGACGGTCCGCTGCTCGGGATCGTCGAGGCGGCCGTGCTCGAGGAGCGCGGGACGGTGCTCGAGCCGGGCGACGCCCTCGTCCTCTACACGGATGGGGTCACAGAAGCCGGTGCGCCCGAGAACCCGTTCGGAGAGGAGCGCCTGGCCGAGCTGCTCTCCGGCTGCGCCGGCGCCCTCGCCGACGAGATCGCCGAGCGGGTAGTGGACACCGCGATCGCGATCCAGGACGGACGGCCGCGCGACGACATCGCGGTGCTCGTCCTCCGCTGCCCGAGCGAGGCCGCCTAGCGCGAGGACTCGACGCGAAGCTTGAGCGCCGCGACCGCTTCGTCGATCAGCTCCCGCCGCACCGCGTCGCGCACGGGCGCGAGCAGGCGGTCGAGCACCCAGCCCACCTCCCCCCTCAGGCTCAGCGACACCTCGGTGGAGCCTGCGGGCAGGGGCTCGAGTCGCCAGTGCAACGCGAGCGAGTTGAGGTCACCGCCCAGGTACTCCCCGCGCAGACCGCTCGTGCCCTCGACGGTGTAGCGCAGCCGGTAGGACAGGGTCTTGACCGGCAGGCGGGTGAGCGCCTCGACCACGAAAGACGCCGCGCTCGGGGTCACGCTCGCTGACCGAGACCTCCTCCACGTTCGGGTACCACTCCGGGTAGGCCTCGAAGCCCACGAGCACGGCCAGGCAGGCCTCGGGCATCGCGGCGACGCTCACCCGCGCCTCTCCCTGGATGCCGCTCACCGCAGGCTAGGCTAGAGGCCCGTGCGGCTCCTCGTCCGTCTCAACCTCCTCTTCGTCGCGGTGCTGCTGCTCCACACCGCCGACCACGTCGTGCGCCAGGACCGGCACACCCCCAGCGAGCTCGGGTTCGTGGGACTCGCCGGCCTGGCCGGGGCGCTCCTGTCGCTGGGGCTCGCGCTCGGCCGCCACGAGCGGGCGCCACTCGCCGCCGCGACGGTCGGGCTGCTCAGCGGGGTCGGCGTCCTCGCCGTGCACCTCGCGCCGCACTGGAGCCCGCTGAGCGACCCCTACCCGGGGCTCGGCCTCGACGCGGCCTCGTGGGCGAGCATGCTGGGCGCTGTCGCGGCCGGGCTCGCGCTCGCGCTGGCGGGCACGCGGGAGCTCCTCCGCCACGGCGACGGCGGCGGTGAGCCTGGGGGCATGCGGCTACGTGAGCCGGCGCGCCAGGCCTAGCCCGAGCACGGCCGCGCCGCCGGCAAAGGCGGTGAAGCCCGCGCGCAGCGGCCCGGGCAGCGCGTCGCCGGCGAGCGCGGCGAAGGCGTCGCCGGCATCCGCCGCCGCGCCGGCCAGGAGCCAGCGTCGCGCCGGATCCCCGGTCTGCAGCGCCACGAGCGCACCGGCGCCGAGCGCCAGATCGCGCACTCCGAGGCCGCGGGTGAGGAGCTGCGCGGCCGGCCGACGCGCGTCGCGGCCGACGAAGGGCCGCATCACGGGTTCAGGCGCCGCCAGGGCCGCCACCCCGACCGCCACCCGCCCGAGCGCCACGGCCCGCGCGATGCCCCGTTCATCCATGTGACCAGCCTACCGGGGCGCGCTAGCATCGCCGACACACCACGGCGAGATAGCTCAGCTGGTAGAGCACACGACTGAAAATCGTGGTGTCCCCGGTTCGAGTCCGGGTCTCGCCATATCGTCTTCTTCCCTGCTACCGGCGCGCTTTTTCGCGTCCGCGCGTGCGGGTTCGGCGAGGGTTTGGGCGCCAGGATCGGCGGTTGAGGGGCAATTCGGGGGCAGAACTCCGCCGCCCAGGCCCTCGGGGAGGGCCCCGTAGAGCTGCTCACGGGCGCGGCGCATGAGCCGGTCGAAGCCGGTGCCGTGGGCGCGCTGGACGCGCTGCTCGAGCTGGGCGTAGACGTCGAGGGTCATCTTGGAGTCGGCGTGGCCGACCTGGCTCATGACCCACTTGACGTCGAAGTTGTTGGCCAGCAACGCGATCGAGATGTAGGTGCGCCGCAGCGTGTGCGGCGTGACGTTCGGCAGTGGCGGCAGGCCGCGGGCGGTGTGCCGCCGTGTGGCTTCGTGGGCGCCGTCGCCGACGATCTGGCCGACGCGCTGGCGGCTCATGCGCTCGCCATTGAGGTTGGGTACGGCGTAGGCGTCGGGGTCGACGGGGCGTCCGGCGCGGCGGAGACGGTCGAGGTGCTCGACGAACGCCTCGACCAGGTCGGGGCTCATCTGCACCTCGCGGATGCCGGCTTCGGTCTTCGCGTCGGGGATGCGAAAGCGGGCGCCGTCGGGGTCGTGCAGGCGCAGGTCGCGCAGGCGCAGGTCGCACAGCTCGCTGGCCCTGACGCCGCTGCGCCCGAGGATCTCGATCACCGCGCGCCGCCCGACGTACTCGCCGGGCGCGGCCAGGTTGAGGTGCTTGAGGTGGTAGCTGACCGTCGCCTTGGCCAGCCCGAGCTCGGCGGCGATCTCGCTGGCGCGCCGGCCGGCGGCCGCGAGGGCGGCCACGCGCCCGCGGGTGCCAGGGCCTGACGCCGCCGTGATGCGGGCCGTGGGAAGCGGGGCGTCCTGGCCGGCGGCGGCGTCGACGAGGGCGACAAGCTCGTCCATCTCCAGGAAGGTGCGGCTGGGCTTGGGCACGCGGATGCGCATGCGCTTGCCGCGCGCCGGGTTGCGGTCGATGTGCTCGTCTTCGACGGCGTCGTCGAGGATGGTGGCCAGCAGGTCGATGGAGTTCCCCCGCTTCGGTGGACATAGGGTTGGTTAGGTATTGATGGTCTTGGCTGTTGCCGTGTTGTTCATTATCTCTCTGGCCACGAGCCGCGTAGCGGCGAGCCCGGTCCCAGGGTCGCTGC
>JAABUZ0100008756.1_pt1 | contig 11803 bp, 12 predicted proteins | sample 5562091 | NCBI WGS metagenome assembly JAABUZ01 (sample SAMN12813069, study PRJNA571459) | rock metagenome | isolation source: Antarctica rocks | place: Antarctica: Victoria Land, Linnaeus Terrace sud | collected 2015-12-21
CGAGCCGGAAGAGGTCACGACGATGGCCGAACTGGGTGCCTTTTTCCTCTCGCGAAGGAAGAGCCAGGGGGAGCAGTAAATCATCGAGTCATTGTGCGTGAAAGGAAGCGAGGCTGGGTCACGTAACCGGATTTACGTGCCTGATTGCAAAATAAAAACGTGTGGAGGGCGTACGTCGCGCTTGCTTTGCTGCTCATCCGCCGCTACATTTCGTGCGTGGATGGACACATGACGGAGGAACGGTGGGAGAGGCGATGGCTTCGCACAATAAACTGGTGCGCGACCGTATCCCCGAGATCATCGCTGCAAACGGCGGGCGGGCGGAAACGCGTATCCTCCCCGACGATGAATATACCGCCTCACTGAGGGAAAAGCTCGGCGAGGAAGCGCGAGAAGTGGCGAGGGCAGCGTCGCCGGAGGAGCTGACGCTTGAACTCGCGGATGTGCTCGAGGTCGTGCGGGCGATCGCCGCGATTCATGGTATCGCGCTCGGCCACCTCGAGGCGGTGCGCCGTGAACGGGCACGGACGCGGGGCGCGTTCCAGCGCAAGATCATGCTCATCGCGACCGATGGGGAGGGTCAATGACCGGCGATGGCTATGCAGCCGCGCGATAGCCGAGGGTCGCGCGGAGGCGCGATCTCCTTCGACGCCGACGGCACGCTCTAGGACTTCGAGAAGGCGATGCGCACCTCGCTCGCGCACACCCTCGCCGAGCTGCGGCACGTCGCCCCCGACGGCGCGACGGCGGCGTTGACCGTCGATCGGCTCATCGCCATCCGCGATGCGGTAGCCGACGCGATGTATGGACGAGGGAGCTCGATGGAGGACATCCGCCTCGCCGCCTTCGTGCAGACGCTCGAATCGGTCGGCCGTCCCGACCGCGCAGTGGCGAGATACCTCACGGACTTCTACCTCGCCCGCCGCTTCGGGGATATCGCACTCTACCCCGATGTCATCCCCGCCCTCGATCGACTGCGCGGCCGCTACCGGATCGGCCTCGCCTCGAACGGCAACACCTATCCCGAGCGGTGCGGCCTCGCGGGGCGTTTCGACTTCACGGTTCTCGCGCAGGATCGCGGGGCCCGCAAGCCGTCGCGCGCGTTCTACGAGGTCGTACTGCGCGAGGCGGGGGTCGCCGTCGGCGCGCTCGTCCACGTCGGCGACTCGCTGACGAACGATGTCGCGGGGGCGCAGTCGATCGGTGTGCGGGCGATCTGGCTGAATCGAGATGGTCGCAGCAACGCGAGCGGGATACGACTGGACGCGGAGATCACGTCGCTGTCCGACCTCCCGGCCACACTGGAGAAGATCTAGATCCTGTCGAGCGCCAACCGTCGACGATCTTCCGAACCGTTTTGGTAACCATAACGGGTATTCTGTTGAGGACCGATGGCGATTTCCCCTTGTGGCGCGATGTTTTATGGGTCACAAATAACAGCCACACGGGTACGTTCTGTGTACCATTTTCGCTGACGCCCGCAGCGGGTCACCCGTCTCATCTCCGATCGTGCGGCGATGAACGGACCACATCGCCGGTCGGCCTCATCGATGATGGAGACATTCCGTGTTCGCCGATCCGCCGATCGGGCGACCGTCTGGACCGGACCGGCTCACTCGGCCAGCCGCAGGTACTGGTAGAGCGTCTCGCGGCTGATCCCGTACGCCCGCGCCACCGCTGCCTTCTGCTCCCCCGCCGCCAGTCGCTGCCGCAGTTCCGCCCGCTCAACGACGTTCAACGCCTTCTTCCTCCCCCGGTACGCCCCGCGTTGTTTGGCGAGCGCGATTCCCTCCCGCTGCCGCTCCCGGATCAGCGCCCGCTCGAACTCGGCAAATGCCCCCATCACCGACAAGAGCAGCGTCGCCATCGGCGCGTCCTCCCCCGTGAAGGTCAGTCCTTCCTTGACGAACTCCACCCGGATCCCCCGCCCGGTGAGCTGCTGGACGAGGCGACGAAGGTCGTCGAGGTTGCGCGCGAGGCGATCCATGCTATGCACGACGACCGTATCCCCCTCCCGCGCGAAGCGCAGCAGGGCGTCGAGTTGCGGCCGCGCGACATCCTTGCCCGAGGCTTTGTCAGTGAAAGTGCGATCCACAGAAACGTTGTCGAGTTGGCGATCCGGGTTCTGGTCGAGGGAGCTGACCCGGACATAGCCGATGCGCTGGCCATTCATCGTCGTATTTCCTCCATCTGTCAAGATAGAGTCTATAAGGTTTGAGAACAGATGTCAAGAAACAGGAATAAAGAGTCTAGATTGACGCGATGAGGCGGGGGCACCTGACGTCCACTTGGGGTAGACCCTAGATGGACATGTCTCGCCAGTAGTCTGCAGACAATGAGCTGTCGCCGATCCGTATACCGATCGCGTCCCCGCGAATGTTTTCGGTAGCTTTTATTCGCATGGGAGGACGCTCTGTTGTGAAGCGTCTGGCCACCGTACTTGCCAACCCTCACTGTTGACCGTGAGCAAGAACGGCGTTGCGTGAGGAAGTGGCTTTCCCCATAACGCTGGACCATTACGGCAGAGAGTGCTGATGCCGACCGTGAGGCTCGCTACGTGACCGACGACGATAGCGAGACTACCGCAGCATTGCGCGGCGATCGTATACAACGCACTCGTCATGCGCAGCGCCACCGCGTGGCCGGTCTCGCCATCCATGAGATGGTCGCTCAGATGGCCATAAACGATCCATTGCCGAAGTACGTCAGCTGCCACGCCGGGTTTCCTCGGCTCCCGATCGCCTCTCCCCATTGAGGCTTCGGCGAGAGCCGGGACAACTTCGATCTGCACCCCTAAATATGAAGCGATGATCGCTCCAGTCTGGCGAGAGCGGAGAGCCTCGCTGACGAAGACCTTCTGTGGCACCTTCCCAAGCAGTAGATGAGCAGCTACCTTGGCCTGTCGGTACCCCTGCGGGGTCAGGGGAGGATCTGGTGGAGCACCGTTCCCTACGGTGCCGTGCGATGAATCCCAGATACGACGCTCGTCCTCTGCGTGTCGGAGACAGATTATCTGGGCGTCCATCCAGTGGCTCCTCCACTCACGGATACTCACGGAGCCGCTGATCCCCGGGATCATGAGCGTAGGCTGTAAGCCGACAAGGAGTATCATAAAGCGGTAGTAAGATTTTGACCATCGCTTGGTACGTATCGCGAAAGATAGCGATCCTTGCATGGGTGACACCTTGATTCTGAGACGAGTAGCGAGACGGCAAACGCTGGGAAAAAGACCGACGCCTAACAGCGTTCGGCTTTTTCTCTAAAACGTTCGTTTACTGAGATTATGAGAAAACGTAAGACAACGAGTGAAGTGAAAATAATCCATCGTGCGTGTGGGGAATGCTCCATGAATGTGTCGGGGATCTTTGGCGAGTATTTCCATACCTATAAGAGCGTGTTTGGTGAAGCACAAATTCGGGTAATACCGTACCCTCGGGCGTATGAATACGACCTATCCTTCCGACCTCACCGACCTGGAATAAGCCCGCCTGCGACGTCATTTACCTTCGGAAGTGCCACACAGACGATGGACGCGCCACTCGATCCGTCTTTACTTGGCAGCAACAAATAGAGATCACCATTCACATAGGATTTACAATCCACTTGGGGTGTGTTATCATGGTCGCATTCGTATGGAGGAGCGCCTATGATCGCCACCGCACCCTATCCCTTCCAGATCGTCACAGACCCGCAGCAACTCCGGGCCTTCACCGACCCGTTGCGCGTCCGCATCCTCAATATGCTCAAGGACGAACCAGCCACGAATCAGCAGATCGCTCATGCACTCGGTGAGCCCCAGGCGAAGGTCTTGTATCACATCCGCTTCCTCGTCGACGTCGGCCTGATCCGGCTCGTCGAGCAGCGGATCAAAGGGGGCAACGTCGAGAAGTATTATCGCGCCGTCGCCCGCTTGTTCGGTCTGCGCGACGGCGACCATGCCACGCCCGGCATCGCGGTCGCCACCCTGGAGGCGGCGCAGCAGGAGGCAGCGGCGAGCGAAGCGGCGTGGCCCGGCGAACCACCCTCATCCGAGTCGCGGCGCGGACGGCTCTCACCCGAACGGGCGCATGAGTTCCACGATCGCCTGCTCGGCCTCATCGCGGAATACTGGGGAGGTCCAGACCCGCAAGCGATGGAAGGCGGCGAAGTAGCCGAACCCGACGAGGACCCGAACGCCCCGGCGCTTTGCTTCACGGCGGTGATCTACCGCGATCCGACAAAGCCCACGCCCTAGCGTAGGTTCCCTATCCCCAAGCGTTCCCTGCCCCATGACGGGGAGGGCTTCGTGCGGCCTGCCGCCGCCTCGTGTCCGGAGGCTTCGCGTGACGATTATCGCTTCCCCTCCACCAAGTATCGCCCCACGGCGCGCGCCGATCTACGGACTGTTCACGGCAACCGGGATATCCCTTGTCGGCAGCCAACTCACCGTGATCGCCATCCCCTGGTTCGTGCTCACCACCACGGGAAGCCCGGCCAAAACCGGATTGACGGCCTTCGCCGAGGCGCTCGCCGCGATCCTGGCCGCCTTCTTCGGCGGCACCTTCGTCGATCGCCTCGGCCACAAACGGGCGAGTGTCGTCGCCGACCTGGCGAGCGGCGCGATCGTGGCGCTCGTGCCTTTACTCTATGCCACGGCGGGGCTGACATTCTGGCAATTGCTGCCTCTCGTCTTCCTCCGCTCTTTCTTCGATACGCCCGGCAACACCGCCCGTGCCGCCTTGCGCCCCGACGCCACCACGATGGCGAACATGCCGCCCGAGCGGGTGAACGGGGGAATGCAGGCGATCCAGCGGGGGGCAGGGCTGGTCGGAGCGCCGCTCGCCGGGGTGCTCATCGCCCTGCTCGGTACGAGCCAGGTCCTGTGGCTCGACGCGGGGAGTTTCGCCATCTCGGCGGCAATCGTCGGGGTGCTACTACCCGGATCCGTGGCGCGTGCCAAGGAAACGGGACCGTATCTCGCGGCAATCGCTGACGGGCTGCGCTACATCCGCCAGGACCGCCTCCTACTCGCGATCGCGACGACGGTCGGGGTCACGAACTTCCTCGGCGACCCGTTGTTCGCTGTGGTCATGCCGGTCTATGTGCGCGAGCGATTCGGCAGCCCGCTCGCCCTTGGCGCGATGGCCGGGGCATTCGGTGGCGGCGCGATGCTCGGTGCCGTAGTGTTTGGGATCATCGGGAGACGGCTCCCGCGCCGTGCTACCTTCATCGGCGCGTTCAACGTTGCCCCGCTCTCGCTCTGGATACTGGCGCTGCTGCCGCCCCTGCCCATCATCCTGATCACGCTCATCGCGCGGGGGATCGTCGGCGGGCCACTCAACCCGATCATCGACACCGTCAAGCAGGAACGGGTGCCGATCGCCCTGCGCGGGCGAGTCTACGGGACGATCACGGCGATCGCGTTCGCTGCCATCCCGCTGGGGATGGCATTGGCGGGCTACCTCGTAGAGTGGATCGGGGTACGCGCGACCCTGTTCGTGATGGCGATCGCGTACCTGGCAACGTCGCTGAGCATGCTAATCAACCCCGCGTTGCGTGGCATGGACATCCCCGTGCAGGAAAAGGCGACCTAGCGGCATCTGCTGAACGCGATTCGCCTTCACCAAACACGCTCTGGGAGCTGGAGGAGGAGAAGTAATGAGACAACATTTGAGACTCGGCAGTCTCATTATTCATCTTAGAGTACAAACAAAGAGTGTAGTAAATATATAGTGCAGAGTTGCCGATCTCAAAAACGTTCGTTTGCCGGGATTAGAACAGCCTGACACTAACCAAACAAACGGTAGTCAATGGCGAGTTTTCGACTCTTTTCGGAAGCAAGTAGAGCAACGAAACGGCACAGAATACCGGTTATGGTGCCCAAACGGCTCATGGACTGATGGAGACACACGTAGGGGCTTAGGTTGTGCAGCTAATCGATGCAAGGACTTTGTATTGATCCGATACCAGGAACGCCTCCACGATCCGCCGTGCGCTGGCCACCATGTCCAGTCCCGCGACACTCCCCGGTGTGACGAACAGGATCGCCTCGCCCTCGCCGCAGATCACCTCGTCCTGCGTCGCGGCGGTCGCCGCGCAATAGTTGAACCGCTCGATTATCCCCGGCGCGGGCGGATCATTCGGGACGACCTCGTGATGGAAGAGGACAAGGGGGGCCGCGATGCGCAGCCCGCTCTCCTCCTGGATCTCCCGGCGCGCGGCCCCCTCGGGATCCTCGCCGGGTTCGATGTGGCCGCCGAGGATCGACCATTTGCGCGGATGCGTGGGAGCGTCCCGGTCGCGCAACTGCAACAGGAGCCTGCCCGCAGGATCGACTAGCAGGACACCTGCGACGCGGGCTGTGTCAGCTCCTTGACTACCCAACGCACCCTCCCCACACCATGGCTTTCGCAGCGATTGCCTCGGTAGCGCCGAGCATAGCATGTGTCGTCAACTGGTTGACGTATGGTGACGATGTTGCATCTCGGGCAACGTAACACCAATTATGTGCCGTTGAATGGGCGGATCGCCTCCTGCGAAACCCCGGCAACGCTCATCCGAGCAGCGTCGGCAACTTCTGGCTGACCCATTGATACAACGGCATCGAACGAAAATCCTCCGGGCGTATCTGTGCGAGTCGCCCGAGGCTACTGATGCCGATCACTATCGCCCAACACCTGATGCGTCGCTCGTAGTCGGGCGGCAGGGGACTCACTTCGTTGTACCCCTCAATGAGATACGGAAGCAGCTGCTCGAAGATCCGTTCACCGTCATGCAGCAGGAAGTGCCCGAGATCGTACAGCTTGTCGGCACCGCGGATCTCCCCGAAGTCGATGATCCCGCTGTACCGACCGCCCTCCTGGAAGACGTGGCTCGTGTCGAGGTCGCCATGTGCCAGCCATGCCGACTCGCTCCGTCGTTCGTCCTCTTGCATGCGAGCGACGAGTGGCAGGATCGCCTGTATTGTCGTTCCGCTTAGCGCGCCCACTTCACGCAATCGACATACGTGATCGTCCAGTGCCGAAGCGATGAACGCACGACACGTCGGAAAGGGTGCCCGGAGCTCGTTCGCCTCACCATGTGTACGATCAATCCAGCCGAATCCTGCCACGGGGATACTGTTGATTCTCGCCAAATCGCGTCCCGCCGCCATGAGGATTGTGCGCCGATGATTATGCGCCATTCCCTCATCCACTGGCGTCCCCGCGATCTCCGATGTGATCATCAGCGAGCGTCCCAAAGCGATATTGAAGGGATCGAAGTAAATGACATTCGGGATGTGGACAGCCCGCGCGGCCAGGAGGTGATGCACGTAGGCTTCCGGGACAAGGCTTGCCTTGGGCGACTCGGCGAGATGCAGGTAGTAGATGCGGCCGTCGGCCTGAATACGGTAGACCGGCGTTGAGACTCCCTCCAGGGTGCGATGGAACGTGAGATGCCGTGCAGCGGGGAAAACGCCAGCAAGGATCGTTGTGAGCACGTCCGTATCAGCATCAGCCTCGCGCATAGCCATCCTCCTCGGTCGAGGAGAAACGTACCACAAACGGCATGAAAGGCACGTAAAGCCGCTTATGGTGCCCAGACAGGCCGAGAAGGGATCGATTGACGAAACGTCAATCAAAGTACGTTGACGACGGACGGTAGCGGGCGATGCGTGGTGGAGGATGTCAGAGTAAGGTGAATGCTAGTTACACACATGAGACAGGCACACAAGAACAAACGAGATTGCTCCAGAGCCGCAATGGTGACGGCGCGTCGCGCTGCCCGGAGCCGCGTCACATCAGCTTCTCCTGCACCGCCTGATAGACGGTCCTCACCGTTGGCTGGAAGCCGAGACGACGCGCCAGCGAGCCATCCACATGGAGGTGCCAGGGATTTGCCAGCGGCTCGGACGACGGTTCCATCGTTTCGCCGACCAGCGCGAAGAGTTCATACATCGAGGTCGGCGCCTCATCGGTGATATTGACAATGCGCCCGTCCGTCGCGCCGGTCAGGGCGAGGTTCATGGCGGTGGCGATGTCGCGGTGGTGGATCATGCTCATTCTCTGGGCGGGATGAAACGTGACCTGCATCTGCGCTGCGAGCTTGGGCAGCGATTCCAGATGCCCGTCCTCGTCCCCATAGACGAACCCGAACCGCTGGATCGACCAGTTCAGCCCGCTCTCGCGCAGCTCTTTCTCGGCCGCGAGCTTGCTGGCGGGGTAATCCTGCTTCGGGTCTGCCGCATCATCCTCGCGGCCAGGGTGCGAGCTGTCTATGTTGTAGATATTGCTGGTGCTCGCCATGATGAACCGCGCCTCGGGCGCATGCGCCTTCGCTGCAGCGATGAGGTTGCCCGTGCCTTCGCGGTTGCTCTTCCAGATCAAGGCGGTGTCGGGCGTGCGGAAAACTGCGGCGAGATGGATGATCGCCGAGACGCCTTCCACCGCCCGTGCGAGCACCGAAGGATCAAAGAGGTCACCCTCCACGGTCGTCACTCCGGCAGGAACCGCTTTCCCGCTGCGTACGAGCGCGCGGCAATCCACACCTGCCTTCACGAGACGCGGGAGCAGTCGGGCTCCCACCAGCCCGGTGACACCGGTTACCAAGACGGTCATGGGTCAGTTCCTTTCCGCGAAAGAGTATCGAGCCGCTCGGTGGCGATCTGAAGCACGCTGACGGCGGTAGCGATGGCGGCACGGCCTCTTAGGTCGACATGGTGATGATCTCGTCGGTGACCCACCGTGCAACGTTGGCGGGGTAAGGCGCTGGAAGTCCGAGGACGATGTGCTGGAAGCCGGCGTCGGTCGCTTCGCCGATTGCCTCCCGGGTGGTACTGGGCTGGTCGTAGGAGACTGGCAGGTAGATCGAGCGGGTGATCGAGGCAGGGTCGCGACCGATCTCGACGCAGTAGCGATCCAGTAGCGCGCTGCGAGAGACGGCGTCGGTGATATCGCCGCCGGGGATGTTCCACAGGTCGGCATGCTCGGCAACCACGCGCAACGTCGCGGCAGAGCGTCCGCCGATGAGGATCGGCGGACGGGGACGCTGGACGGGTTTGGGATTGCAGAACGCTCCGGTGAGGTGGTGGTAGGTGCCGTGGAAGTCGAACGGTTCGTCCTCGGTCCACAAGCGCCGGATGATCGTGCACGCTTCGGCGAGGCTGCCCACTGCGTAGGCGGAGTCGTGGAAGGGCAGGCCGTGTGCCTCGTACTCACGCCGGGCCAAAGGGTGGCTGGGGCGTGAGCCTGCGCCGATGCCGAACTCGAGCCGCCCGCCGGAGACGATGTCGACGGTCGCAGCAATCTTCGCCACCATTGCGGGCGGGCGGAAGCGGTTGCTGGTCACGAGCAGGCCGAGGCGCAGTCGCTCAGTTTGCGCGGCGAGGGCGGAGAGCAGCGTCCAGCCTTCGTAGATCGGCCCGTTCGGGTCGCCGCCGATCGGCAGGAGGTGATCGAACAGCCACGCATGTTCGATCTCCGGGATTGTGTCCGCCTCGAGCCAGACCCGCAGGACGTCGTGGTAGCTGACCTGCATTGGCGCGGTCATGATGCCGAAACGAGGCCGGGTTGTGTGCGACATGGGGCCATTAGTCCTTTCGTTTCCGTCCATTGATCTTCGTACCAGCGTCGTCGCCACGCGAGTGCCGCCGGGCTTGATGACCAGCCCTCCACTCTGGCATAATAACGAAGTGGAACACCGCTCCGATAAATATACGGAGCAATGCTCCGCTTGTCAAGCTTTGATTAGGGGAATGACGCTGTGACCACCATCGACGGACGAACGACGCAACCAGCTCGGGGTAAGCGGGCCGACGCGCGGCGCAATGAGCAGACATTGCTCGACGCCGCAGCCGCAGTGTTCGTCATGTCCGGTGTCGAGGCGCCGGTACGTGCCATCGCAGCCAAGGCCGGCGTCGGGATGGGGACGATATACCGCCACTTCCCGACGCGAGCAGATCTCATCGTCGCCGTCTACCGCCACCAAGTCGAGGCGTGCGCCGAGGCCGGCCCGGTCCTCCTTGCGAGCAGCGCGACTCCGCACGCTGCACTCGGTCGGTGGGTCAATCTCTTCGTTGATTTCCTTGTCACCAAGCATGGGCTCGCCGCCGCGCTGCAAAACGACAATGTCGGCTTCGACGCGCTGCATGCCTACTTCCTCGACCGCCTTGTACCCGTGTGCGCGCAGCTGCTCGACGCCGCAGCGGAAGCCGACGAGATCAACGCCGATATCGAAGCCATCGAACTGATGCGCGGCATCGGCAGCCTCTGCGTTGGTGCCGACAACGACCCGCGCTACAACGTCCGCCGCATGGTCGCGCTGCTCATCGCGGGACTCCAGCAACCGCGCTCGACCTGATCCTGATGATCCACAAAAGGAGTACCGGCAGTACCCCGATACCGTTGGTCTACGGGTAGACCCTAGTCGGACAACTTCGGGGCTCGCAGTGGACGAAGATACATGATGCTCACACATATTGGCAATCATGTTAGCGAATAGGTGTAGATGTTCAACTGCGTACGTCCTCGCAACGCGGAGTAGCGGCTCCGTGCTCCGTTGCATCGCCCTCACCGCACGGGGATCGGGGCCGCACCGCTCGAACTCCTGACCTATGGCCAACCGGCGCTTGGTGCTGGCGCCTGCGCAGTCAGCACGTCACTCGCGAGGGACGGGTCGGCCGCGCTCTCGAAGCCGCGCCACTCCCGCACGACCATGAACAGCGTTCTCCCATCTTCGCCACCGAGCATGCACGCGAAGCCGCCACGGTCGAGCGCAATTGTCTCCAACACCGCACCGCCTTCGCGCACGCGCACACACCGCTTGTTCGGGACGTCCGCATACCAGACCGCACCATCGGCGTCGAGGCAGATGCCGTCGGGGACGCCGTCGCCAAGGTCGGCCCACACCCGCCGGTTCGCCAGGCTGCCGTCGGCCGCGATGTCGAAGGCGGTGAGTTTTTTGGCATAGGACTCGGCCACGATCAATGTCGCATTGTCGGGCGTCACCGCCATGCCGTTGGGGAAGGCGATGCCATCGGCCACCTGCCGAGCTGCACCATCGGGGGTGGCTACGGCGACGATCCCGGGGGCGAACGCCGCACCGGCTTGAAGGTCGAACCCAGCGCCGTTGACGTAGGCATTGCCACGGCCGTCCACGACGATCTCGTTCCAGGTGCGACCAGAGAGACCGCGCAGATCGGCGTGGGTGACCACCGACCCGTCGGGCTCCCGGCGCACAAGCAACCCATCGTCCGCCGAAACCATGAGCAGACGCCCGTCGTGCAGAAAGTCGATGCAACACGGAAATGAGGGCGCGCGAGCGACGATCTCGCTCTTGCCCTTGAGATCGACGGCGATGATCTCGCGGGCACCCCAGTCCGCGACCCACAGGCGGCCATCATGCCAGCGCGGTGACTCGCCGAACTTCAGACCGGTCAAGAGCGTTTGCAGTGCAGGCATGGGGGTCTCCTTCGTACGGTTCGATACGCTCCACGCCCCTTGGCGACGCGCGCAGCAACCATGCATCACAGTAACATCAAGGAGTCGTTCGGCGGGGGCCGAAATCGACAACATTGCGAAATGAACCCAATGATGGTGGTGCCCTCGGCATGGGTAGAGCGATCTGCCGCAGTATGACGGCAGTTGCCCCGCACCGGCACGGGAGTGCCGGGGGTGTTGAACAGCGGCGCTGCGGGTGCACGCCCGCGCTGTCTGGGATTTTCAACAACCTGATTCGTCCCTACAGGGACACATAGGTACAGTCTGCGATATGCTTCCTGCTCAAAGCGGAGGAGGGAGCATGGTCGCGGAACAGATGTGCAGAGAATCGGTCGTCGTCGCACGGT
>JAABUZ0100008757.1_pt1 | contig 11802 bp, 19 predicted proteins | sample 5562091 | NCBI WGS metagenome assembly JAABUZ01 (sample SAMN12813069, study PRJNA571459) | rock metagenome | isolation source: Antarctica rocks | place: Antarctica: Victoria Land, Linnaeus Terrace sud | collected 2015-12-21
AGAGCCGGCGGTTATCAAAGGACTACGAGCGCCTACCCGAGACCGGCGAGGCGTTCATCTACGTTACGATGAGTCGCATCATGCTCAAGAGACTGGCTCACTCATGACCTTTTCAGACAGCTTCTAGTGCCAAGCAGAATGCGGAAAGCTTGGACCGCTTCCGATAGTCTGCCACCGGCTTCTACGATCTCGATAAAGGCGGCTTCGGCTCCCTGGTCCCAGTGCCACGTATCCTCGAACGCTTTGATTTGCGCGGCAGCGCCGGTCCCGCTCTTCTCGGCAAAGAGTACGTTGTAATCCTGGTTGCTTTTGAAGGGCGGATCAAGGTAAACAAGGTCTATAGTTTCGCTACCCACGTATCGACGCAGTACGTCTAAATTGTCGCCGTAGAACAGCGTATTCTCCATAGACGCCCTCTCCTGCATGCCGTATACTTGTAGTATGCCAGACCGCTCAAGCAAGAAACAGCCGCGCGACATCAACCAACTTGCCGCCTCGATCGTTGGCATGGCGACGAGCGAAGAGCCGGAAGTTGTAGACGCGCCTGCGCCTGAACAGCCGGAGAAGAACGCGGCTGCCGTGGCACTGGGCCGACTGGGCGGGTTAAAAGGCGGCCAGGCCAGGGCAGCGAAGCTATCGGCGGAAGAGCGTAGCGAGATCGCGAAGAGAGCCGCTGCGAAGCGGTGGGGGAAAGACGAGCGCTAGCCTTCACCAACCTCTGCAGAGTCCCAACTATCTTCATCGGGCGCGATGAGACCGCTCTTAAACACACTGAGGACTGCCTCCAATTGCTTCCATTTAGCTTCAGTGAGAGGGAATGCTGCCTGAAGCGTGGCATACTCTCCAGGCGCTAGCGGGATTTGAAGCGCGCTGAGTCCTGGTGGCGGAGTATTAGATCCGCCCGTGTGCTGGGGCGACATGGTAGCCGAGTTCACATTAGCCTCACCTTCGCGGTGCAGTTTATCTGCGCCGCTATCTAATGTTCCGTCAGCGTCTATGAGTTTTGCAAATGTCAGCGTACCTCGGAACTGCGGAATGAATTCTCGAATAGCCCGGTCTGTGAAGTTGCGCTGAAAACGCAATTTGTGTGCCAGATTTGCATCTGAAGGTACTGACCCCTCGCGCTGGAATTCCTCCCACAGTTCCCGGTGGATTGCCGGCTTGAGCGCAGCTTCTCGAACAAATCCACCGCGCTCCGAGGAGTCCTCTCGCTCGTCAAGGATGATTCTCTGGGTAAGTTCGGAGACACGGGCCCGTCTTGCCTCACCTATCCCTTCATCCTCAATCAGCCCAAACTTCTTGAGTGCTGCAATGATGATTGCACCCTGACCGCTCTTTGAGGCATACCCCCAATGGCCCTGGATAGTGTCGATCGAAGCAGCGTGCTTTCTCTCGGTGTTCCAGATCAACCGCACCCGGCCCAGGGCATCCTCCAAGCCGATGCCGGGGTAGCTGGGGCTTCGCCCGCGTTTCCGCTTGTCGGTGCTGGCATTGTCTGTGACCATCATCGTCTCCTTCTGAGATAAACGATATCACAGCTAACGAGATAACGCAAGTTCTTGTCTAAATTTTTATCTTGACCAGTGGAGATAAAATCGCTATAATACGAGTAAGTCACAGACCGGAGGTGTCGACGCGAAATAGAACGAGGCGGAAGCGTAGAGGCCACAAGCACTGCTTGTGGCCTCTAGTTTGCGGAGGGTGAACTTGCGTGGAGCAAGCTACCACTGTCAATGGCTAGGAACGGTGGTTCTATCACCGTTTAGGGTTCGATTCCCTCGCCCTCCGCCAATACCCTTGCACGACGCGTTGCCACGCCTATGTTCAAGTATACAAGGATTTTGGTCCCTCTGGAAAAAGTGCGTGGTCCAGAATGTATCAATACCTCTCAAACTGACCCAAATACTTGCTTATGCTTGAGCGGTCATGTATAATAGGGGTATGAACAAGCTCACCACAGCCAAGCGCATCCAAGTCGTTTCCTGCCTGGTTGAGGGCAACTCTATCCGCGCCACGGTTCGCATGACCGGCGTTGCCAAGAACACGGTAAGCAAGTTGCTTGTCGATCTTGGTCACGCCTGCGAAGCGCACCAGAACTCGGCGCTCCACAATCTGCCTTGCAAGCGCCTTCAGGTGGATGAGATTTGGTCCTTCTGCCACAACAAGGAAAAGAACACCGCGCCAGAGCATGAAGGCATCTTGGGCTACGGCGATATGTGGACCTTCACCGCTATCGACGCGGATACCAAACTTGTTCCGTCGTGGCTGGTCGGAGAGCGTAACGCTTGGTGGGCTACCGCGTTTATGCGGGACCTGGCGAACCGTCTGAGCAATCAGGTGCAACTCACCACGGACGGCCACCGCATGTACCTTCAGGCTGTGACCGAGGGCTTCGCTGATGCCGACGTGGATTACGCAATGCTGGTCAAGCTGTATGAGGGCGACAGCGAGGGGCAGCGTCGGTACAGCCCGGCTCGTTGCACTGGCGCTGAGAAGCATGTCATCTGGGGCGCTCCTGATCCTCAGCACATATCCACCAGCTACGTGGAGCGACAGAACCTCACGATGCGCATGAGCATGCGGCACTTCACCCGACTGACCAACGCCTTCTCAAAGAAGTTGGAGAACCTTGAGTGCGCCGTGGCCCTCCACTTCATGTACTACAACTTCGGGCGCAAGCACCAGACGCTCAAAGGGCGAACGCCGGCTATGGCTGCAGGCGTTGCCGATCACGTCTGGACTATTGAGGAGGTTGTTGGCCTTCCGGATTAGCTCCCGTTTTAGCGCGGAGCTTCAAGAAGGGGGCCGTTGCTTGTTGCACGGTTCGCTCATACTCATCAGGCGTCATCTCGACAGAGTTACCATACCTTCGATTGATTTCCACGACCGCATTCACGAATTGCCTTGCCTGAGCTTCAAGTTCCCGATTCGCTTTCATTATTTTTCATCGCCTCCCAACGGTCATCGACTACCAACTCGGCAAACCACGTTTTCCAGTACTTCTCTCGCAGTTTCTTTTGTTTGATTAGAGTCCGGAACGAATCATTGTGGGTGAGAGCAAGGGCCAGCGAGCCCGTCACATCGTCGTGGCGAACCGCTTGTCCCGACGGACCAATGGCTGACTTAGCATAGGTGTACGCTGTCCGGGCCAGAGCCTCAAAAGCATCCTGCTGATGAAGGAATACATCAATTAGGCCGACGTCTTTCAGCGCCTGGTATTTCTCCGCCGTTAGAGCCATTCCTCTCAGCCCCACAAAAGATCGCGGATTGACAGACTTGCTGCCACAGCAAGAAGCAAGAGCTGGACTGAGAATAAGATTACTGCGAGGCCGTAGAGAGTATTGCCTTGCCATAAAAGCCACGCAGTCGTAAGGCCAAGACAGGCTAGCCCAACGGCGAAATCCACCAACATCCACGACGCCAGAACGCGGTATCGACCGCGCACCGCTGTTTGTTGAGCCGCTTCATATCCTTCATAACTGGATACAATTAATCCAAGAAACACGAGAACCAAACCCACTATCGCTGCCGACGCGGTGAGTACCGCAAGCACCACATCCTTTTGCGAGACATCCCCGGCAACCATCTAGAACATTTTACCTAGTTTGGGCCGTTATGCTAGTAGAAGGCAGGGAGGCGGAAGCGACCTTAGAGTCAAGTATAGAGGTTCCGCAGTCGTTTGATCTCGCACCATCATCCCAAGGAACGCTCACTGTGTCATCCCCACTTGCGCATAAGCCCTAGCACGCGGTCTGCACCGTGACGGACCGGCGGCGGAGATGATAAAGTGGGTTCGATGTTTCCCACGACAAGCAGAGGAGACGACGATGCAGTATGCCGTTCTTACGCGGGACGACCTCCAGCGCGACGGGAACAGCTATGATTTCGAGGGCTATCAGCACGGAGAGATTGACACCTCGTTTATCTGGGTGGACCTGGCGCCGGGGGATGGTCCACAGCTGCATAAGCACGCCTATGGGGAGATCCTGATCATTCTGGAAGGCAGCGGTCGTTACACGGTTGGCGGTGCGACGCTTGACGCGAGGGCTGGACAGATTGTGCTGGTCCCGCCGGACGCGCCACACAAATTCTTCAACGTCGGTGAGGGGCCGCTGAGGCAGATTGACATTCATCTCAGCAAGCGAATACTCACGGAGTGGCTTGAAGACTGAACCCGAGCGATGACATCGGCCACGCCCCCTCCAGAATTAAGACCGTGCTGTTGGGGGAGAGGCGATCAGCGCCGTCGCTGTAGCCTAGCCGCGACCCTGATACGTCACGACTATGCGGCTGCCCTGGCCCACTACGGTGTTGGCTTTGCTAATCAAGATTCGGTTGAACTGAAGCTAGGCATCGATGAACAGAAACAAGGGACGGCAGACATCACCGACGCCAACTCTAAACTCAAAGTCGCGCTCGGTGCGTTGAACGGATAACGCTCGTGTTTCCTACCCCAACTTAAACAGAACCGCAGATATAATCGGGTGCGTCCGTGTAGCGACCTCACTTGGTAGGCGGCTCAGTGTCATGGCTTGGCTCGTTCAGGCTGCTGCTTTCTGGTGCAATTGACGAGCAGCGCAGTCGTAGGGCGTGGCGGACCATTGCACTTGCGAGCAAAGTTCGGCGCCCAAGCTCCGATGGGCCGCTGCCATACCTGATACATGTTCATGTACCGGAACAAAGCGTGACGGCTTTCGATCAGCTCGGCCAGCGGAGAATGACACAAAATGACACAAGAATCGGTGTCAGCACGCCCTTTTCGGGAGCAGAGCGACGGACAGAGGGTGTGAGTTTAACCGGCGCGGAATCGACACAAAGCGTGACGAAAGGAGACACGATGACAGGCCGCTGTACCGTCTGCCAAAGTCCGGCGCGCTATGCGATAGATAGAGGGTTGATCGAGCGGGAATCGTACCGGAAACTTGCCCCGCTCGCTGGCGTTTCCCGCATGTCTGTGTGGCGCCATGGGCATACGTGCCTGCCGGCGATGCTGGCGGGCGAGCTTATGGCGAGCGCGGCCCCACTCGGCATCTTTCTCAGCATTCCGGAAACGTCGCCGTCAGCGGGCAATGATGCTCGTTCAGGCGCGCCGCTCGCTGGACGGGATTAGGCGAGCGCAGCGCGTCTCACACTCGGCACACCGCCCACGGATCGCCGGGCGCCCGTTGGAGAACAGCACCTGCACGCCGGCCACCAGCTCGCGCCGGTCGCGGCACCGTGGACAATACGCCTGGACCATGTCCGGCTGAGGCGGTGAGAGCACAGGAGAGGCGCGCCGGTGGTATGCCCGGCGGGTACGCGGCCGGCCAGGTGGCAGTTTTGACCGTACTGGACGGGCTGCAGCGCGGGCAGCGCGTTCCGCTTCGCGCTGTTCCCGCTGGCTGGGCCGGCCTGGTCGCCGGCGTTCTGGCCGTGCCTGCATCGCCTCCAGGACGGCATGCGCTGCATCCGTCTCGGCGTTGATCGCGGCGAAGCAGGATGATAGCACGCGTTCAGCTCTCTGCAACTCGGCAGGAGATTGCGCCGCATCGAGCAGCGCCGATGCACGGTGGTACCGGCGCCACATGCGATCCGTGGCGCTCTCGTACTGGCTGGCATAGCCGATGTGCCAGCAGTGCCGACAGAGGAAATAGGCGCCGCCGTGCGGTCGGTAGAGCACCCGGACCATGCGCCGGCACTCCTGGTTCGGACACTCCCACAACAGCCGATGACTCGCCGGCGGGAGCGCGTAGCGTGCGGCCATGGACTGGTGGCCGTGATAGAGCGTGTCGTACTCCAGTCCCAGCACGCCGCGCTCACCGTCGCCGATCCGTTGGTAGGCGTGCGGGTGTTTCCCTATGCCATGCGTGTAGGTAATCTCACCGCTGAACCATCCCTGGTCGATCATGCGGCGCAGCTCGGCCACATCGAGCCGAAAACAGGCGTCAGAGCGGACTCTGCGCGTCACGTCAGCTCACCCGCCATCAACGAAATGAGACGTTTTCAACAGATTTCGACCCAACACAGGGTATTTTCCCGGGGGTGAGATGGGGGTTTGGTGCGTGATTGGGCCGCCAGGGCATCTGATTTTTGCGCGGTTTGACGGTGGCGTGACGCGTAAAGCGGCCAAAACAGGCCCGACGGGCACAAAGATGCACCCTCCGGGCTGCCTACCGGCGCCTGCTGATCGAGCAGCCGGGCCGCGATGCGCCGGCGCTCCTCATCGCGTTTCGGGTCTTTTGTCTGTCTCCAGGTTCCACCCATGCCCGCTCACTCCTCCCTGCTTTCCGATGCTTCCCTGTTTGGCGGATATCGCCCATCCTCATTGCTCCGGGCCCATCTCCCCCGATGACCCCTGCTTGTGGTCCCATATGGTCTCACCCGGCCTCATCCACCGCTCGCCGGGACCGGTCCGCCCACCCCTCTGGATCGGTGACCGGCTCGATTCGGGCCCGCAGCTCGAGCCGCTGGTCGGTCCTGCTGGTAACAGGCTGCTTGGTGGCGATCAACGATCTAACACGGCCATCATCGACCTCGGGTGCCGTGGCTGCCACGTCCAGCGCCAGTTTTAGACAGGAGTCGATGTCGTGACGGACGGAATGGAGAACGCAGCGATCCTGCTCCGACGATGCATCATTCCTTACGTATGCTTTTTCTTCGAGGGAAACACAAGATGCTCTGGGTCCCACCACAACACTATGAAGGTTGCACCTTCACGAAAGCCCCAGACACGCTGTTTGCCCATGAGCTGGAACTCCCAAATTTCGGACCGAGCGTCCTCGCTGAGTTTCGTGAGTTCCTTCTGCGCGTCCTTATGAATCGCAGCCGTATCAATAGCAGTCGCAATGTCGCTATTCTTTAAGACAGCCCACGTCATGGATTCGAAGTGACCTAGTTTACGATGGATCTCTTCCCATGGTATGGAGCGAGATTCACTCCCTACCCAACCCCATTGACAATTCGAGTCCCAGTCCATACGGTGCAGGCGCCAAACGGGGGAGTGACCATCTGTGCTCTTTGGTGGTTCGAACGTAGGTTTCTTGTGTTTCTTGGGCTGGAATGCGGCGTCAGCCTGCTTCTTTGCCACAAGCCCTAAAGGCCGGATTGCGTGGCGTCAAGTGCTGAATAATACTCAGCCATACTTGCGTGTGTGATTTCGCTGTTGCTGGACTCACCCGTAGACAGGTCGCCGCGAGCCTCAACCCACGGTCGCTCGCTGTGCGTGAGATCGCTTAACCACTGCGCAGACTTGTCGCCATAAAATTCCAGCACAGCGTCAATCGTCTCCCGCCCATCGGTATCCAAAGCACCAGCATCGCCCTCGGGCCATACGCCAGACAGTTGAAACTGCCCCCGATGAGTCCGATAAAGAGTTGGGCACACAGGCCCATCTGCCCATGCCTCAAGCCGCTCGGGGAACAAGGCGCGTTCATCCCATACGAGACCCCACGCCTGCACGTAATACACAAGCTTCTGGAGTTTCATGGCCGTCATCGCACCCTGCTTCTCCATGATGTAGGCTGCGACATCATCAACGGTAGCCATAGTCCGCTTCCCCTCCAGAGACATCATACACTAGAACCTCTGTTCTAAGCACGCGACTCTCTGTTACAGCATAATGTCAAGACAGATTCCTTAACCCAAACTCCCCCACTCCCAGCGGATCGATAATTGTTCGCAAACGCCCAGTATGGCCACCTTCAATACCCTCATAAGTCCTTTTGAGGGTATTGAAGGTCAGGGTACCGGGCGTTTGCGCCGTCATTCCGCCCCCGGTTGCTGGTTAGAGACGGGTGAACCCGAATCAGCGGGGAGGGACGCCCGCCGGTGATTCGCTCCTCTAATCGCAGCCAGCCTGCCGACTCCAGGTTGTCCAGTGCGGCGTCCACCTGATGGCTGTCAGTGAGCCCAGACCACTCGTGCTGTTTGACCGTTCGGACTGCCGTCTCGTCGGGCACGGCGCCAGATTGTAGTTTCCGGAGAAGCGCGTGGGCGGCGTCGATTCCCGGCGACAATTCGGCGGCGTAGAGTTTCCGCGCGTGCTGCTCCAGGAATTGGCCCCATTCCATCGCCACCTCCAGGGCCTGCGCCGTGACCGGACCAGGGAAGCCGGCCGCCAGGTGGATCAACAGGGCGAGTGCTGGAACCAGCGACCGGTATTTTGCCATGTGTGATTGAAAAACGGACGTATCGTCAAATTCACCGCCGCGTAATCGCTGTTCAATATCCGTTTTCCAGGCGTCGTACACAGGCTGTGCCTCGCTGCTGAACCGCAAAAACGGAATAGGGCCAGTGCTGCAATCAGCCCCCATGGCTGCCGGCTCCATCGCGTCCAACCGCTCATACACTTCGAGGGCCTGCTCGTACAGCTGGTGCTGTGGGTACCTGGTGGGCGCGGTGTACCGTGGCTGTTGATCGGGCCAGACAACGAGTTGAAACCGTTGCAACAACCCGTCTGCATTCGCACTGCCACTACGTGCTGCGGCCACCAGGCTCTGCGCCACGCCCGGCTGGAGACCGCCCACCACAGAGACCGTCGGGGCTGCTATCCGGGTGGTACCACGCTGTATGCGGTCGGACGTGAATGGTTGCAATCCCTCCCAGGCCTGCAAAAAAAACTGACGCTCGTCTTCCCTCCCTGCCTTCTCAAACGTATTGAACAATCCCCGCAGTTCGTCCCGTGATACCAGGAGACCCCGCGGATTGTCCCGCAATAGCTCGCCCAGTTTTTCCACCGTAGCGTCCTGTGTCACATACCGCGTAGGTCCACACCGGCCCGCCTCGGCCTGCTCGGCGAGCGTGGCGGCCAGCTGCCCCTCCAGGGCGGATACGTCATTGCTGGCACCAGACGTTTTACGGATCGACGCCCGGAATGCCGCCACTTCCTCCTCACGCCGCATTGATGCCGCCACGCGTGCCGGCTCTCCGGCCTCGAATGCCTCCCAGGCCCGCGATTGCAGAGCCTCGATAGGTTTCAGCCCAACGCCCAACGCTCCGCTTTTCATCACTCCCGGCGTGCCCACAATCGCGCCCCACAAATTCGGCACTACCACGTACGGATCGTAGGGGGTGGGTTGAATGCCGATGTTCCGGCCCACCACGGAGCTGAGGGCCACCATGGCCGGCACCACCACATAGTCCAGGGGATAGCACGAGCGTTTAGCTGAATCGACCAGCCACCCGCGGAGTTGAGCCGGCGCCATGGCAGGGTCCATAGCCGGTACAGATTCGAGCGGTGGTATCTCCGATGGTGTCGGCCACGCCTCCTGATCCGGATCGACAGCGACCAACGCAGCACACACTGCCGCACGGATGGCGTCGTCTGATCCGTTGACATAAGCATCTAGCGCATGATCGCGGGAGGGGAAGCCGGGCCGATCCATGGCGCTTGCAAGCTCGCACGCCAGGGGCGAGTGCAAGGCGGCACGGTCAAGGGCGCCGCCACACCGGTACGCCTCCAATGCGTTCGCCTCCTGATAGTCGAGCGCCGGCGCGTCTACCCTCACCGCAGAGAGGGTCGAGGCCATTAGGCCGCGTCTCGGCCGTTACCGGCCTGCGTCAGTTTCCGGTCGATCCAGTCCTGAACGGCTGCAGCAGGGACACGCTTTGCCCTTCCAATCGGTATCGTGGGCAACTCGCCGGCGCTGATTAGTTCGTACAGTTTGGTCCGGCCAATGCCGAGACGCTGGGCGGCTTGGGTCGTCGTCAGTAAGAGCGGCGTTTCCATTCCCCATCCTCCATGCCGATTCATCGTGAGCACGGCGTGGTTGCTGTGCTCCTACACTCAGCATGGAGGGGCCAGATGGTGAAAAATGGGTGAAAAACGGGTGAATAATCCCTACCCGGTGCCACCACCGAGCTTATCCGGCCACAGCTCCCGCCGTGGTATGATCCCGTCCCGCATCCAGGATTTGAGCGTATCCACCGGAACATCCATCCGTGCTGCGACGGTCGCAACCGTGGGGTTTTTCATTTCCCGCAGCTCCAGGGTAAACCGTTGCAGGCGCTGCTCCCGCTCAGGTCCACTCACCGGTGGTCTGCCGACGTGAATCCTCTGTCCGAGTAGCACCGTGGCGTACCATTCGCTCAAGCTATCCTCTTGCGTCCGCAGCCATTTACGGGCCGCTCTGTCGGCGCCACGGCTGCGCGTATCCACGCGCGCGTCAGAAAGACGTAGCTGACCCGTGAGGTCCTCGGTTGAAAGGGTTCCGTAGAGAGTTACTCGCCCAGTTTCGCATGCCCTTACCACCACCAGCCCGACGAGGCCCTCGTCGGAAACGACTGGCCACATTGGTGCATCGGGCACCTCCCAGGCAGGGCTACGTGCGCGAGTTGGGGCAGAACGAAGGAGTTGGAGATAGTTGAGCACGGATTCCACCCACTGGACCCGTTCGTCCGCTGGAACCGAAATCTGGAGATAGTTGAGCGCGGTCTCTTCCCACGGGGCCATTCCGATTCCGTCCGCTGGGTCCGAAAAACGCCCCACCAGGTCGCGCGCCTCGGCTGGTGATAGACCAAGCTCGTTTCCGATCAAGTCTCCCGCAGCAGCCAGCACTGCCTGCTCGTACTCGGCGCCATCCAAAAGCGACCCCGTGGCATCCAGTGGGAACGCGCGAGCGCACCCCTCCCGCAGCGTGAAAGAGCAGACATGGTTGGGCAGCGGCTCGGGGTTATACGTCAGGAGCGACTGAGAGCAACAGACATCCTCACTCTCGATGATTCGACGTACTGCATCGCTGTCGCGATTATGAAAACGGGCGGGCCATCCGCTGATCGGATGGCGGCCCATCGTGTTGTCCACGGCTCTGAGGCGGCTAATGAGACACGGATCCTCATTGGGATGCAGGTGGCTCAACCAGTCGCAGCACGCCGGGCAGTAGAAAACTCGGCCAGCGCCAAGCGGCGGCGCTGACCGGCAGTCGGCACACCGAAAGTCTCGGTCTGCGCATGGCCCACATTCCCTGTCTGCGGGGAGCGCGCGGCCACACTCCCAGCACCACTGTCTATATTCCGGCTCGGGCTCCGGCAAATCGGCAGCCGATGGCAGACACTCCCCGCACTGCGGCAGCCACCGCCCATACACAACCTGAAGGGGGCGGGCGCAGTCGATACAGCGGAGCGCCGATGATTCCACGTGTCACCTACCTGACAAGAGCGCCGGGCCGGCCCTAGCCGGTAGGGGCTGGGGCCGGTCATCGGGGCTAGCTAAGCCCACCCGACTTCATGAGATTGTGCCATATCGCGAAGCGCAACCATGCCGCGGATCAAGGCGAGGGGAGGCCGTTTGACCCCCAGCCTGACCCCCACCCTGCATAATTCGCCCCGGTTCGCGGTTGTACGCACATGTTCGGAAAGGCGAAGATTTGGCATGTAGACGCCAGAGACGAGCATAGACGAATGGCGGCGAACGGCGTAAATCGTTCTCATAATCTGTTGGTCGCAGGTTCGAATCCTGCTGGGCCCACCACTATTCCCCGCGCATCACGTCACGTCTGTTCTCGTTCACTGCACTACGACCTTCCCCTGGTTGATCGCTGATGTCACGTCAGGCCAAGGTATGGCTGGGAATCGCACTCGTCGCGCTGATCGGCGGCCTTACCGCAGTCCGTCTGTCGCATCCAGAGACGAGTCTGACCGACGCCCGACGCGCGTCCCGGGTCGGGTGCGCCACGGTGGCTGCTGCTTATCGCGACCACATCGCGTTCCAATGGGTAACGGTGGCAGCGCGCGTCACGGAAGTACTCCCGGATTCCTTTGGCCGGTACCAGCATCAGCGTTTCCTGATAGGCTGCCCAACAGGCCAACGCGTCCTTATCGTGAATG
>JAABUZ0100008758.1_pt1 | contig 11802 bp, 16 predicted proteins | sample 5562091 | NCBI WGS metagenome assembly JAABUZ01 (sample SAMN12813069, study PRJNA571459) | rock metagenome | isolation source: Antarctica rocks | place: Antarctica: Victoria Land, Linnaeus Terrace sud | collected 2015-12-21
CGAAAACCCGAAACCCTTCATCTGGAAAGCCGCCGCCCAGGACATCATCACCAAAGTCCGACGAGGACGCGCAACCCTCAACCAAATCAATTCACAGACAGACCACTAGGTGCGTCCTCAGCGTCGAGAGTTCTGGCGCCGTTCCAGGGCCCAAAGCGCGATCGCGAGGGCGACTCGGTCCGCGAAGAGAAGGGGGTCGTGGCCGGTGATCCGGTGTATCCGTGTCAGCCGATGTCGGACCGTGTTGACGTGCAGGTACTGGTCCTCTGCCGTGCGCTGCAGCGAGCCGTCATTGCGCAGGAAGCTCCGGAGAGTTTCCAGCTGTCTGGTTCCCTGCAGCTTGTCGGCGGACATCAACGGGGTGAGCAGGTCGTCGACGAACGGATCCAAACGCTCGATCGGTTGCTGTTCCAGAAGTCCTTCCAGGCTGGTCAGCGCTGCGGGTCCGACGATCACGCCGCGCCGGCGGGACAGTTCAAGGCCGGCAAGCGATTCGGCGATGGCGCCAGCGGCTTCGTCCAGTGACACGGAGCGGCTGTAGCCGCAAGGGAGCAGCAGCACCCTCGAAGCGGCCACGACCATCTCCGCGGTTGTGGTGACGGCGAGGGCAATCCCCGGTGCCTCGCTGATGACGCCGGCCGCCATGTGCGCGGCGAGCAACGGCCCGGAACCGGCCGGCCAGGCGGAGATCACCAAGGGACGATCGCCCATTCCTCGTTTCTGAAGGATCGGTCGCAGGGCCACGGGGGCGGCCAGGCGATCCCTTACCAACAGAAGAAGCTGACCTGTGCGTTCTCGTTCCAGCGAATCCTCGACGTTTCGACTATGCGACGCCAGTTCGATTACCCTGCCGAGCTGGGCCAGCACGCGTATATCGGGGGGTGTGCCAGAGCCGGACCAGGTAAGGGCTGTGCCGGGGTCCAGCTCGGCGGTGATCAGCACGCCGCCGACAGCCTTTTCCGAAGCCTGGATTGCGGTCGGCCGCCCTTCGACGACCAGCGACAGGCAGCCCTGAAGCGAGCGCACCGCCATGGCCAACATAGCCGTGACGGACGCGTGCGATCGCAGACCTTCGAGCAGCTCGGTCATCAGAGCTTCCACTCGAAGGTTGTCCTTTCCGGCAGCCAGTGCCCGCCGTTCGGCGAGACATTCTGCGATGGCCAGGAATGGCATCCCCAGAGGTGCCTGGAGCAGTGGCAGCTGAGCTGCGCAACATGCCTCCACGAGCGCCGGGGGAATCAGCTCGTGCAGGTCACCCAGCCCGAAGCAGAGCCCAACCGCACCTGCTGCTGACGCTGCTGTGACGAAGGCGTGGCAGCTCGGTTCATCGGACAGCAGGGCGCCGACCGTACACAGCAGCTCACCCCCGCGCAGGTAGGGCCCTGGATGGAGCAACTCGGTCGTGTGGGTTCCTTTGACCGGTCGATTCAGACCGGCCTGGTCACCCATGACGAGCTTCAGCTGCAGGTGGGCTACCTCGAGTAGATCTCGAAGGTTCGTCCCGTCGACCGCCTGGTCAGGACGGGCGACAGGGACTTCGATCCCATTGCTCACGAGATCAGGTTAACGACAAAAGACGTCGCCCGCAGCATGCCGGTGGTGGGAACCTACAAAACGTCGACGTGATGGTGTACACGGCGAGCGGATACCCGACGAAACCTTGCGGTTGCCGTTGATTCGGGGATTATCGGCATCTACAACCCGCCAGGAGGAAAGATGTCGTCTCCCATAGTTGCCGACCAGAGCCTGAAGCGTGAGTTCCGCCTGTGGTCGTCGTTCGCGTTCGCGTTCGCGTTCATCTCGCCGATCGTCGCGTTGTACGGGATCTTCGGGTTGGCGATTACCGCAGCCGGCCCGCGTTTCTGGTGGGGTTTTTTCGTGGTGTTCGCCGGTCAGATCCTGGTGGCCTTTGTTTTCGCTGCGCTGGTCTCCCGGTGGCCGATCGAGGGCTCTATCTACCAGTGGTCCCGTCGACTGCTCGGCAACGGCTTCGGGTGGTTCGCCGGCTGGGCCTACACCTGGACTTTGATCATCGCCATGGCGACGGTCGCCCTTGGTGCTGCCGGTTTCATCGCCAACATCGCGGGCATCGACAGTCCCACCGGGACCCAGCGGGCGAGCATCGCGTTCGTGATTTTGTTGTGCGGCACCGCGCTGAATCTGATCGGTCGTCAGGCCCTGAAAGTGTTCATGACGGCGAGCATCATCGCCGAGGTGATTGGTTCCGTGGGCCTGGGTACCTGGTTGCTGCTGTTCCATCGACACAACTCGTTGAGTGTGCTGTTCCATGGTGCTGGAGCCGAGGGTGCGAGTTACTTCTCGCTGTCAGGTCCTTTCCTGGTTGCTGTTGCCTTCATCGGGTTCTCCTTTGTGGGGTTTGAGAGTGCTGGTGCCATCGCCGAAGAGGTTCACGAGCCTCGGAAGAACCTCCCCAAGGCAGTCATCTTCTCGCTGGTGTTCATCGCAGCAGTGGTCATCTACGCCAGCCTGGCCATCATCCTGGCTATTCCCGACCTGTCCGCGGTTGCGAACGGCACTGTCGCCGACCCGGTCTCTTCCACGCTGACCGCTGCGCTGGGCACCGGGATCGCCAAACCGGTCGAGGTGCTTTTCGTCATCGGGTTCCTCGCCAGCTTCCTCGCATTGCAGACCTCGGCGTCGCGGCTGATCTGGGCCTTCGCGCGGGACCGCGCCCTTCCCGGTTCACAAGTGCTGTCCCTACTGAGCACCAAACAGCGGTTGCCTCGGGCGGCCCTGCTCATCACCACCCTGTTGGGTGCAGTGCTGTTTCTACTCAGCAAACTGGCGAACAACCTGTACACGATCATGGTCAACTTTTCCGCCGGAGGGTTCTTCCTGGCGTTCCTGTTTCCTCTAGTCGGGTTTTCCCTCGTACAGGCCCGGCGGCGGTGGAGCCCCGGCCCGGTCACCCTCGGCCGCGGATCAATGGTCCTGACCGTGATCGCGACGATCTGGGTCATCTTCGAGTTCCTCAACATCGCCTGGCCCCGCAAGGTATATCCGGAACGGTACCTGGACTGGTCCGTGTGGATCATGATCGCCGTCCTTGGCGTGATCGGCGGTGTCGTGTACGGAGCGGTGCGACCGCGCATCATCAGCGCGGCGGTCATTGACGGCGCGGAGCAAGCAGACGAGATGCTTGACGCTCAGGTCGTCCGCCCATGAACGGCAGATTCGCCGGCCGGACGGCGGTGGTAACCGGTGCAGCCAGCGGGATCGGCGCCGCCGCCGCAGCCGAACTGAAGTACCGTGGCTGGGCCGTGGCGGCACTGGACCTGCAACCGGCACCGGAGTGTGACTACACCGCGCAGGTCGACATTCGCGACGCGGATGCGGTTGGAGCAGCCGTGGTGTCCATTCAAGATCGATTCGGGGGAATCGATTGTGCGGTCTCGGTGGCAGGCCACTACGAGATGGTTCCGGTAGCGGACATTTCGCCGGAGCGTTGGCTCCGGATGCTCCGGGTGCACGTCGGGGGCCTGTTCAACCTGTGCCGTGCGGTGCTGCCAGGGATGCTGTCCCGCGGGAACGGTGCGGTAGTTGCGGTGTCGAGCGAACTGGCCGTGGGCGGCGGCGGGGGGGACGCGCACTATGCCGCGGCGAAGGGTGCCATGCTGGGTGTGGTGAGGAGTCTGTCCGCCGAGGTGGCGGGCCGGGGAATCCGGGTGAACGCCGTAGCGCCCGGGCCCACCGACACACCGCTGCTGCCACCCGATTCGCCTTGGCGGGGCGCCGAATATCTGCGGAGCCTGCCGCTGGGTCGGCTGGTCGCCCCGAAGGAAGTTGCTCTGTGCATCGCATTTCTTGCCGAAGAGGGCTCGTTCTGCGTCGGCGAGGTTCTGAACCCGAACGCTGGAGCGGTGATCTGACATGGCCGAGAACCCGCCGCTCGTCGGCAAGGTCGCACTCGTTACCGGTGCTGCCCAGGGCATGGGCGCCTCCCATGCGCGACGTCTGGCTGCTTCGGGTGCATCAGTGGCCGTCAACGACCTCGACCCTTCTCCGGCTCTCGACGCCCTGGCGGACGAGATCGGTGGCATCGCGGCTCCTGGCGATGTGAGCAATGGGTCGGAGGTGGTGCAGCGATTGGTTGCCGGCGTGCAGGCCCGGCTGGGCCCGGTTGACGTGCTGGTCGCCAACCATGCCTACATGAGCATGGCCGCACTGGTGGACTGCGACCCGACCGACTGGTGGAAGGTGATCGACACCAATCTCGGGGGTACCTTCCACCTCATCCAAGCCGTACTGCCCGGTATGCGCCGACGCGGCGGAGGCAGGATCATCGTCGTCTCCAGCGAGTGGGGCGTCATCGGATGGCCCGGCGCCACCGCCTACGCGGCGTCCAAGGCAGGATTGATCTCCTTGGTGAAGACCCTCGGGCGGGAACTCGCGCCCGAGGGGATCATCGTCAATGCCGTAGCCCCGGGCGTGACCGACACTCCGCAGCTCGAAGTCGACGCGCTTGACGCCGGAATCAGCCTGGCACAAATGCATTCCGCCTACGCCGCGGGCATACCGCTGGGGCGGATCGCGCAACCCGAGGAGATCTCGGCTGTGGTCGCGCTGCTGGCGGATTTCCGGTTGTCCGCCATGGTCGGCCAAGTGGTCCAGGCCAACGGCGGATCCACCCGCAGCCGAGCCTGAAAAGCGAACACCGCAACCCTGAACAGCGCCGCCCAGAGGACGAGAGGATCGATCACCAGTGACCCAGCAACACCAGCACTACCCCGACGGCGTCGTCGGGCAGATCGACGGGCAGCAGGTCCCGCGCTATGCGGGACTGACCACGTTCGCGCGACTCCCGCGGCTGGAGGACGTCGAAAACTACGATGTGGCTGTCGTCGGCCTGCCGTTCGACACTGGCGTCACCTACCGTCCCGGAGCCCGGTTCGGACCGTCCCACATCCGGCAGGCATCCAGACTGTTGCGCCCCTACAACCCCGCCCAGGACGCTGAGCCCTTCCGTAGCGCCCAGATCGTCGATGCGGGAGACATCGCGTGCAATCCGTTCGACATACCCGAAGCGCTCGAGCAGATCGAGATCGGGCTCCAGCCGTTGATCGGTGACGGCCGTCCCTTTCTATGCCTGGGGGGCGACCACACGGTCGCCCTCCCGGCGCTACGAGCCGTCAAGGCCGTACACGGTCCGGTGGCCTTGGTGCATTTCGACGCACACCTGGACACCTGGGACACCTACTTCAATGCTCCGACCACGCACGGCACTCCTTTCCGCCGCGCATCGGAGGAGGGTCTTCTGCTCAAGGAACACTCCGCGCACATCGGAATCCGCGGATCACTCTACGACCGAAAGGATCTGATCGACGATGCCGAACTGGGCTTCACCATCGTGCACTGCCGCGACTTCGACCGCCTTGGCATCGACGGAATCGTGCAACGTGTCCTGGATCGGGTGGGCAGCTCCAAGATCTATGTGTCCATTGACATCGACGTGCTGGACCCCGCCTTCGCCCCGGCAACGGGTACCCCAGAAGCCGGCGGCATGACAAGCCGGGAACTGCTAGCGGTCCTGCGGGGAATAGGCGGGCTCCCGATCGTCGGCGCCGACATCGTCGAAGTGTCACCGGCGTACGACCACGCCGAGATCACCGCTGTCGCCGCTGCGAATCTGGCCTACGAACTGGTCACCATCATGTCCACCGGCCGGCTGGGATGAGCGGCCCTGCCGGTCCGGTCCCATGGCCGGATGGGAAGGGCTCCGCTGCGTCGTTCACCTTCGACATCGACGCGGAATCGGCGGTCCTGTGGCGGACTCCGCAGAACGCGCATCGGATGAGCGTTATCAGCCACCAGGCTTACGGGCCCTTGGTCGGGGTTCCGCGCCTGCTCAGATTGCTCGACAAACATCAAATTCGATCCACCTTTTTCGTTCCGGGATACACCGCTCATCGATATCCCGGGGTTGTGAGAGACATCGCCGCAGCCGGCCATGAGATCGCCCATCACGGATACCTGCACGAGCAACCCACTGGCCTGAGCGCCGCGGAAGAGGCGATCGCTTTGGACCGCGGCCTCGAAGCCCTCGAGGAAGTCGCAGGCATCCGCCCTGTCGGATACCGCGCCCCGATGTGGGACCTGTCCTGGCGGACCCCGGCGCTACTGGCCGCTCGCGGTTTCCTCTACGACTCCAGCCTGATGGACGCCGACTACCCGTACGAACTCGAGGTGGGCAACGGTTCAACACGATCGTTAGTGGAAATTCCCATTCAGTGGGCGTTGGACGATTGGGAGCAATACTGCTTTCTACCTGAGATCTCGGGTAGTGGACTGATCGAAACACCGGCCAAGGCACGGGAACTGTGGCAGGCCGAGTTCGAGGGTCTGCGGTCGGTCGGCGGATGCTGGGTTCTCACCAACCACCCTTTCCTTTCCGGACGTCCCTCCCGCGCCCTTGAGCTCGACCAGCTCATGGCGCATGTCGAGTCATGCACCGATGTGTGGGTGGCGTCGGTGGAGGAGATCGCGCGGCACATCCGGGGCCTCGGCCTGGATCCGCGGACCGTCGAATTACCCACCGGCATGGACGACTTAACCTCGCTTTGACGAGCTTCGAAAGGACACCACCGTGACCCGACCACCATGGCAGGTCAGATATGCTGCAGCGTCGCCGCTGGCGGCCCGGTCATGAGCGCCAAACCGGCGGGCGGCCACGCCGGCATGCAGCATCGTCAACAACAAAGCAGCACGGATGGGCGGCTATCTCGAGGCGCGGCGCGCGCACGACGTCGCGCAGGCGCTGGACACCCCGGTGTGGTGCGGCGGCATGCTGGAAACCGGACTCGGACGGGCGGCTAACCTTGCGCTCGCCGCGCTGCCCAACTTCACCCTTCCAGGCGACATCTCAGCCTCCGCCCGCTACTACGCCGAAGACGTCACCGAGCCGTTCACGCTCGAAAACGGCCAAATCGCAGTCCCCACGGGCCCCGGCCTGGGCGTGTCAATCAGAACAGAGGTAATAAAGGACCTGCTCACGTCAAGGACAACGGTCGCGGTCTGACCGCCGGTGTGCACAGGGTGATCGCCGGCTCGGTACCCCTTCGTCGGCGAACGCCAGGAAGTGCACCACCGCAGGAGCGTCAACAAGACAGATGTTGTTTAGAACCGCAGGGCTGGGCCGGGTGAAACCGACTTCCAGACGAGGAGCCGGGTCTTCGCAGAATGCTTCGGCCAACCGAACCAAGGGCTATGCCATACTGGCATCACACTTGGACCCAGAGGTTTAAGCTCCGGACGAGACTGCGCCGTACCCGGCCTGACAAGACGACGCCTCCCAAGGAGACGCCATGTCGCAGGTCATCCAGGTTTTCGGATCGGTCCTGGTGCTGATCGGCTTTACGCTCAGCCAACTGGGACGGCTGGATGCTAGCTCCCGAATCTACCTCGTCATGAATCTTGCCGGTTCCTTCATCCTCGCAGTTGATGCATTCATAGAACGACAATGGGGATTCCTTCTTCTAGAGGGAATATGGGCGCTTATATCGGGCATCAGCCTGACCAGGAAACCACGCGGAGCCGCACGCGGGACCTGAGGTCCGTTGAGGTCGCCGATGCCCTGTTCCGACGCTAACCTCGATCGTACGTCGGCCCAGCGGAAGCGACGTCCGAGAGCGCTGGCACGGCCCCCTGGCACAACAGGAACGGCTCGTCCACCGCTGTCGGTTGCCACGCAAAATAGCACACATTCGCCACATTATTTTGTCCGCCTCGCCCCGCAGCGGACACTGCTTCCTACCTTCTTGAGCTGCGGAGATGGACCAGAAGGTTGTCTCTCCGCACCCATGGACGCTGAGCATCGCGGCCATTTACCGTGGCGAAAAGCGGCCAAATAACGGGTTCTGGCTCAAGTTTCGTGAAGCCAGCCGAGGTGTTCGTGCGGCCCACGGGCTGCACGTTCTACGCGGGCCGCGGCCCCTGCGTGCCAGCGGCGTCCGGTGTGCTGGTCCCGGTCACCGACACCGTGTACTCGGGCTACCGCACGAACCGGGCATCGATCCTCGATGCGGATCGGCCAGCAGTCAGCTTCACGAAACTTGAGCCAGAACCCGGTAAGTGGCCTACTTTTTGCGAGCTATCTGGCCGTTATTGGCGACTTATTTGGCCGCCCTACCGTCCGCAGGCCCTGCACTCGAACTGGTGTTTGAAAATCGTGCCATTTAGCGTGCACAGAAGCGGCCAGATAAATCGCCAATTCACAGGCCGTGGCTGCCGCCCGGCATCGGCGACTCCCGGATAGCGGTGGCGTGGGTCGATGTCGCCGAACTCGTGGGCCGGATAACGGCCGTCGAGAACGGTTCGGCGCAACGTCCGCCACTGCACGCTAGCGAGCCATCTCGCTGTAGACCCGCAGGTAAGCATCCACCATCCGATCAACACCGAACCGCGCTGACGCCCTGACCCGCACTTGCGCCCGGTCTAGCAGTACGGCCTCGTTGACCGCCTCGAGGCTAGGCTCCAGCATTGAAAGTTGGGACCTCACGAAGAGCAAGGTGATAGATCGGCTTGAACTTCTCCGAGACGAGGTCATAAACGAATTTGCAATGGACCCAGGCGGACCATCTAAAATTTGGAAGTCATGGATAAAAACATTCGTTGAAAACGCGGTTCGCGAGTCGAACGATATTGTTCAAAGACCCGTCGATGATCGATTCGCCGACTCGGATTTGGGCATTACGGCGGAAGAACTCCTCCTACCGCGCAATCCAGAATTTAGAACGTCATCTCCATCGGACGCCACGACGAAAACGATGGCCGCGCTCAACCTAACAGTCACGGCGGTTACTGCTGCAGCAGCGTTAACCGGCGTCGCGTTTGTAGGACCATTACTCGCAGTACCGGGAGGCATCGCGTTAATCGCGAGCATCACCGTGGGCAGTCGGCGTCGAAAGGCACAGAAAGATGAAGATCTGTATGCCCGTCGCAAGGAATGGAGGACCAGTTTGAGAGACGCTTCTGATGAGTACAGCAACGCGTTTGTTGTCGCCGCCATCTTGCAGGGTGAAGGAATAATCGACCGGGTGAGGGAACGGCTTAATGAAAGACTCGCTGACATTCATTAAGGCATCAAGGTCGTGCGTCATAATCTTAATGACTCAGACAACGCCGCTCGCACACAGCAAGTTTCAGTGTTGTCACCGCGTCTATCCGATGTCGACGGAATAATTAAGCGCCTAGATAAGATCGTCGCGGATACTGCTTAAGGGCGCGTGATGAAATCACATCGTTTTAGCTGTCCGGATCAGCTACGGTGCTGCTATGGCGGAACTGGTGGACTCGGTCGCTCGGCGGTATGCGGTGTCGCATCCGCATCTGAACGAGTTCCAGCGGCGGCTCTGGCTCGGGGCGGAGGCTGCGGAGTTAGGCCCGGGTGGGGTGGCGGTGGTGGCGAAGGCAACCGGCGTCGCCGCCGATACTGTGCGGCGCAAGCGCAAAGAAGCAGGTGAAGGCACACCGGGTTCGTTGTGCTCGATCGAGGAGGAGCCCAGTGAGTGCCGTTTCGGCTAGTCCCGCTGTGGATCTGGAAGCGACGACGAGCACGAAACAAAGATTACCCCATCACGAGGTCACCTCCCGCTCTTCAGGACGCACAGTGCATCCAGGCTAAAAGGTAGCTACGCGTCACAAATATGGGCGAATTAGTCCCCCGAACGAGGTCTGCTTGGCGGTGTCGGTTCTTGCTAGTGTAGTGACACTACAAAATGGCCAACTTGTGAGTGCCGGGTTGCCGTAGTGGAGCACGGCGTCTGTAAGCCCGGTCCGACAAGGCATCGTCGTATGTAAGCACGAGGGGGAACGTAAATGCAGATCCGGAAATCGCGGGGCAGAGGCCCTTTCCGCTTGACACTGTCCAAAAGCGGGCTCAGCGAGTCCGCTGGCGGCCGATGGTGGCGACTGAATGACGGAACCAGCGGGCCGCGCTACTCAATTCGAATCCCTGGCACCGGTATCTCGATGCGCCGCCGGTTCAGAAGGGTTGAGCATGGCTAAATTGCCGGAGATTCTGCAAGGGCCAATTGCACTGGCTGTTCTGCGATTACTCCAAATCCACGTTCTTGCCGCGGACCTTGCAGCGACGGCGCTCCCAGTTGACCGTGGAGCCAAGCAACGTGCGCTCGGTAAGCTGATTGCGGTGACCCGCGCATTCGCCTCGGATTCAGGCGCCCCGCCAGAACTCCGGCCTCTTGAGGAATTACGCGAGCAGGACCCCACCGCCTCCGCAGGCGAATGCATCGGCCTGTTGCCCAGTCTCACAACAGAACAATCCGTAGCTGCACTGGTCGAACTTACCGTCTCGACCAGCTGGGCCTTGAAAGACCTGAATTTCGCCGGTGATCGGGCCTGGTACCGGGACAGGCACCGGGATTCGTACGTCGCCGCGGCTTCCGAATTGCTACCCATCACAGTGACGCCGCTTGAGGTCGAAGAGATTCGAGGGCACCATGAGCGGACGGTAAAGCGGCTACGTCGAGATTCGATGGCGCCGAGCACCCAGGCCACGCTTGGCGCCATCAAGGTCACCTTGGCGGTGGTTGGAGGTGCCGGTGTTGACTCCGTCGGTGGCTTCATCGGGGGTCAAATGGGCCTGTCAGGAGCGGCGGCGACGTCTGCAGGACTGGCTTGGTTAGGAGGCGGCAGTCTGGCTACTGGTGGCTTCGGTATGGCTGGCGGAACGTTCCTGCTCCATGCCGCCAGCCATACCGTCACCACAGGTGGTGCGAGCCTCGCAGCCCGGTTGGCCGGTACGTCACCTTCTGCCTTCATCAGCGAACTAGCGAAGCTTGACGTAGTAGTCGAGCGCGGCGGATGTAGCGCAGCGGACGTGGTCCCTGCACTACGCGTTCTTGAGTCCCAATTGGCAGAATCGCACGAGCGGGCTTTGCAGGCGGGAGGCGGATACCGAGCACACCGGGTAGTCCGCACCCTCGGCGAGGCGATTCGAGATCCTGACAAGATCGCCGGGCTGCCGAACGATGTGAAGCACGAGTTGAAGGGGTCGGCAGCGACGAATCTGGCGACCGCGCAGCGAGCCGTGGAATACGAGATTCGCCATCTCACCGCCGAGCACTGGAAGCGTTTCGTCCAAAAGGTGCCTCGGTGGATCTCGATGCCGGCCCTGTCCAAGACCCTTGACCGACTCTGACAAGGATCTGGGATGTCGTCTGCCACGATAAATGGCACCTTCTGTACACGCTATTTGGCACGGTCCGCTCGTCGCCGCCGCACACGACTAGCCCCGTGACCAGCAACAATCCGCCCTACGGCAACTAGTAGAGTCGGACGTTCGTTCGAACTAGATGCCATTTAGCGCGGTCAGAAGGTGCCAGATAATTTGGCAATTCACACGGTGACGGCGCCGGGCGCGTCAACCCCTCAGCTCATCTCGGACCGATTTGTTCGCAACCGTTCTCATCGCAGGAGCAGTCCTCGGCGTCGGCGCTCACCGACTGCGGCGTCGAGACCTGTGAATCTGACCGCGTCACCATGATTGCGGGTGATACGCCGGTTCGAGCCGTTGCGCCAGGGCCGCAAGTTCCTCGGCGGCGGTGAAGACGGAACGAATCCAGTGGGTGCACTCCCGAAGTCGCGGTCTCCGGCCGGGCGGAACTGTCATCGAGGTCGCTTCGCGAGGACCAACCGGCCAGTGGTGCCGTCGGCGTTTATGCCGAGAGGGTCGCTTCCGTCGGCGCGCTCCGCCAGGTCCGCACCGACACCGACAGGAACTGGCTGAGACGCAGCATCCCGGTTGCCTGCCGACTGCGCGCCGGA
>JAABUZ0100008762.1_pt1 | contig 11800 bp, 9 predicted proteins | sample 5562091 | NCBI WGS metagenome assembly JAABUZ01 (sample SAMN12813069, study PRJNA571459) | rock metagenome | isolation source: Antarctica rocks | place: Antarctica: Victoria Land, Linnaeus Terrace sud | collected 2015-12-21
GATGATCTTCCAGAGCTATGCGATCTGGCCGAACATGACCGTGCGCGAGAACGTCGCCTTCGGGTTGACCCTGCGCAAACTGAACCGCGCCGACCTCACCCGGCGCACCGACTCCATGCTCGAAATCGTCAAGCTCAAGCACCTGGCCGACCGCTACCCCTCGGAGCTCTCGGGCGGGCAGCAGCAGCGGGTCGCGCTGGCCAGGGCGATCGTGATCGAGCCGGAGGTGCTGCTGCTCGACGAGCCGCTCTCCAACCTCGACGCCAACCTGCGCGAGGAGATGCGCGCCGAGATCCGCCGGCTGCACGACGAGTTCCGCATCACCACGGTCTACGTCACGCACGACCAGTCCGAGGCGATGGTCACGTCGGACCGGATCGTGGTGATGAATGGCGGCCGCATCGAGCAGGTGGCCGACCCGGTGAGCCTGTACACCAAGCCGCAGACCCGCTTCGTGGCCGGGTTCATCGGCCGGACCAACTTCCTCGATGGCGTGCTCGACGGCGCCGACATTCGCTTCCCCGGGTTCTCCGTCCCGGCGGGCCTGGCCCCCGGCGCGATCGAGCGCCGCCCGAGTTTTTCGGTCCGCCCGCAGAGCATCGGCCTGCACCACGCCGCCCCCGCCGATCCCGGCCGGCACTGGTGGGTGCAGGGGCAGATCACCGAGCGGTCCTATCTCGGCGAGCAGTGGGACTACCTGGTGGCACCCGCCCAGGGCGGCCCGGGCCTGCGCGTCAGCACCGCTCCCTCGGCGCGGCACGAGATCGGCGAGGCCGTGTGGCTCGAGATCGACCCGGCCCTCGCCGCGCCCATCCCGCCGCCCTGATCAGTGCAGCTGCGCGCGCGCCCACAGCGTCAGAAGCCTTCGCGCAGCACCTGGCGAGCGAAATAGGTCAGGATCAGGTCCGCACCGGCGCGCTTGAAGGCGCCGAGCGTCTCGCGCACAACCCGCGCCTCGTCGATCGCGCCGGCCTGGGCGGCGAACTTGATCATCGCGTACTCGCCACTCACCTGGTAGACGCCGAGCGGCAGGTTGGTTTGCGCCCGCACTCGAGTCAGCACGTCTAGGTAGGGCAGGCCGGGCTTGACCATCAGCATGTCGGCGCCTTCGGCCTCGTCGATCGCGGACTCGCGCAGCGCCTCGCGCCCGTTCATCGGGTCCGCCTGGTAGGTCTTGCGGTCGCCCTTCAGGTCGCAGCCGGCGGCGTCGCGGAACGGGCCGTAGAACGACGAGGCGAACTTGCTCGAATACGACATGATCGGCAGGTGCTCGAAGCCGGCGCCGTCGAGTGCCGCGCGCATCGCTGCGACCTGCCCGTCCATCATCGCCGAGGGTGCGACCATGTCCGCGCCGGCCTCGGCGGCGACCACCGCCTGGCGGCCCAAATTCTCGATCGTCTCGTCGTTGTGCACGTGCCCGTTCTCGGTCAGCACGCCGCAATGGCCGTGGTCGGTGTACTCGCAGAAGCAGTTGTCGGTGATGACAACCAGCTCCGGCGCCGCGTCCTTGGCCGCGCGCGTCATCCGCGCCATCAGCCCGGCCGACGACATCGTGTCGCTGCCGCTCGCGTCCTTGTGTGCGGCGACGCCGAAGAGCATCAGCGCCCGCACCCCGTCGCGCGCGATGGCCTCGATCTCGCGCTCGAGGCCCTTGAGCGGGATGCGCGAGACGCCCGGCATGGCAGCGATCGGCACGGCCTCGTCGCTGGTCTCGTCGACGAAGATCGGTAGGATCAGGTCGGTGGCGGCGACCTGGTTCTCGCGCACGAGGCTGCGCAGCGCCTCGGTCCGGCGCAGGCGCCGCAGCCGGGTCGGTCCGGTGCCCGCCCCGATGCTGGTTTGCAGCGAAAGCGCATCCCGACCCAAATCGACGTGCCTCATCCAACCTTCTCCGCAGCGACGGGCCCTCTTTAGCACGTCTTGCCGCGGCCGGCCCATCTTGCCAATCTGGCCGGCATGAAGAACACGCCTGACACCGATGCGTTCCTGGCCGATCTGCACGCGCTGCGGAAGATTGGCGCGTTCCGCACCGGTGTGCATCGCCCGACCTACTCTGCCGACGACATGGAGAGCCGGCGCTGGCTGATGCAGCGCATGCAGGCCGCCGGGCTCGCGGCCGAGATGGACGGGATCGGCAACGTGCTCGGGCGCCATCCCGGCGCCGGACCGAAGCTGCTTGCCGGCAGCCATATCGAGAGCCAGAACGAGGCCGGCTGGCTCGACGGCGCGCTGGGCGTCGTCTCCGCGCTGCACCTGGCCGCGGCCGGTTTGCCGGTGGACGCGATCGCGTTCGCCGACGAGGAGGGGCATTACGGCTCGTTCATCGGCTCGCGTTCGTTCACCGGGCTGCTCGACGAGAGCGAGATCGATGCGCTGAAAAACCGCTACCACAACAAGCCGCTGCGCCAAGCGCTCGACGAGGCCGGCCTCGCCGGCACGCCTCGGCTGCAGATGGAGGAGGGGCGCTACTGCGGCTTCCTCGAAATGCATATCGAGCAGGGCACCGCGCTCGAGAGCGCCGACCAGGCGGTGGGGATCGTCACCGGCATCGTCGCCATCTGGCAATACCGCATCCTGTTCGAGGGCCAGCAGGACCATGCCGGCGGCACCACCATGCTCGAGCGGCGCGACGCCGGCCTGGCCGCGGTGCGCATGCTGGCCTGGATCGACGCCGAGTTCCCCAAGCATGTCGGACCCCGCACCGTCTGGACCTGCGGCCGCATCGCGCTCTCGCCCGGTGCTGCCAGCATCATCCCCGGCCAGGCCGAGGTGCTGTTCCAGTTCCGCGACATCTCGATGGACGTGCTGGTCCGGCTCGACCGCGTGCTGCAACTGGCGGTGCAGGAGAGCAACCGCCGCGAGCGCTGCCGGGCGACGCTCGAGGTGATGAGCCAGTCCAAGCCGGCGATCTGCGACGACGGGCTGCAGCAGGCGCTGGCCGGCGCCGCCGAGCTGCTCGCGCCGGGCCGTTGGCAGCACATGCCCAGCGGCGCCGGGCACGACGCGCAATACTTGGCCCGCAAGATGCCCTCGGCGATGCTGTTCGTGCCCAGCATCGGCGGCATCAGCCATCACTGGGCGGAAGATACCAGCGACGAGGACCTCGCGATGGGCTTCCGGGTGCTGTACGAGGGCGCACGCCGGGCCCTGGCGGCCTAATCCGCGGAGAGAGACATGAACATTGGTTTCATCGGGCTGGGCATCATGGGCCGGCCCATGGCGGAGCATCTGGCCGCCGCCGGGCACACGCTGTTCCTGCACAGCCGCAGCGGCGTCCCCGAGGGCATGACCGGCACCGCCTGCCACACCCCGCGCGAGGTCGCTGCCCAGGCCGAGGTGATCATCGTCATGGTCCCCGACACGCCGGACGTGGAGAAGGTGCTGTTCGGCAGCGACGGCGTGGCCGAGGCGCTCTCGGCCGGCAAGATTGTGGTCGACATGAGCTCGATCTCGCCGATCGCCACCAAGGAGTTCGCCGCCCGCGTGAACGGCAAGGGCGCCGACTACCTCGACGCGCCGGTCTCCGGCGGCGAGGTCGGCGCCAAGCAGGCCTCGCTGACCATCATGGTCGGCGGCCCGGAGGCGGCGTTCGAGCGGGTCCGCCCGATTTTCGAGAAGATGGGCAAGAACATCACCCTGGTCGGCGAGAACGGTGCGGGCCAGACCACCAAGGTCGCCAACCAGATCATCGTCGCGCTCACCATCGAAGCCGTCGCCGAAGGCCTGCTGTTCGCCAGCAAGGCCGGCGCCGACCCGGCCAAGGTGCGCCAAGCCCTCATGGGTGGCCTGGCCACCTCGCGCATCCTCGAGCTGCACGGCAACCGCATGATCGAGCGCACCTTCAACCCCGGCTTCCGCATCGAGCTGCACCAGAAGGACCTCAACCTCGCCCTGCAAGGCGCGCGCGCACTCGGCATCAGCCTGCCCAGCACCGCCAACGCCCAGGAGCTGTTCAACGCCTGCGTCGCGCATGGCGGCAAGGGGTGGGACCATTCCGCCATGGTCCGCGCGTTGGAGACGATGGCAAACCACGAAATCGGCGCGAAGACCGCCTGACGATCGAACCTCTCAGACGTATTTCGTCAACCGCGCACCGGGCAGCAGGTCATAGGGCGATCGCCAGCCTGGCAGTGCGGCGATTCGGGCGAGCCAGGCGACGACGGCCGGAAAGCGCGCTTCGAGGTCGTAGCCGCTCTCCTCGGCGGAAACATCAGATAGCCGCAGAGCGACAGGTCGGCCACCGTCGGCCGGTCGCCGGCGATGTAGGCGCGGCCGGCCACCTCGCCTTCGAGAATACCGAGGAAGTCGTCTACCCTCTGGCGCAGATAGGCCTGCACCTTGGGCTCGGGCGAGGGCGTGAACGCGCGTCGGTAGCGGTACGCGGCCATAAATCCGCTCAGCTTCTGGTTGTCCCAAAACAGCCAACGCAGGACCTCGAAACGCGTCCGCTCGTCGTCGCCGCCGAACCGGCCGTAGCGGGCGGCCAGCTGCAGCAGGATTGGCCCCGTCTGCGTGAGCTTGGTCCCATCCTCCTCGAGCACGGGGATTTCGCCCATGGCATTGACCTTGGCGCGCCAGCCGGCGGTCCGGGTCACGCCGGCGCCGAAATCGGTCCAAACCGGCTCAAAGCTTTGGCCGCACAGGGTCAGCATCAACGCCAGCTTGTAACTGTTCCCGGACTCCGGGAAATAGTGCAGGCGATAGGTTGGCATGCGGCCATCCTTGACGGGCGACGCCCCGGCACGCAAGCCGGCCTACCCTGCTGCGCGTACACGTCACGCATCGCGGACTTCCGCGAACGGTCATGACTGATTATCGAAGGTGACCGCCGCCGCCCAGCCCGAACCGAAAGGCGATCGCATTCCGATGTTCCCCGTCACCCGCAACACCGCCCCGAAGCCCCGCCCCCAGGACGACACGCTGCAATTCGGGCGCGTGTTCTCCGACCACATGTTCATGATGGAATACGACGAGGAGCGTGGATGGCATGACGGCCGGGTGGTCCCCTACGCGCCGCTGTCGATGGACCCGGCCTGCTGCGTGCTGCACTACGCCCAGGCGGTGTTCGACGGGCTCAAGGCATTCCGCGGCGCCGACGGCCAAATTCGGCTGTTCCGCGTCGACCAGCACGCCGCCCGCCTGAACCGCTCCTGTGAGCAGCTCTGCATCCCGCCGCTCGACCAGCAGGCGGTCGAGGCCTCCATCGCCGAGCTGGTCGAGGCCGACCGCGACTGGGTGCCGCACAAGCGCGGCACGTCGCTCTATATCCGCCCGACCGTGATCGCCACCGAGACCTTCCTCGGCGTGCACCCGTCGCACAGCTATCTATATTATGTGATCCTCAGCCCAGTCGGCGCCTATTATAAGGAGGGCCTCAACCCGGTCCGCATCCTCGTCTCCGAGGACCACGTCCGCGCCGTCCCCGGCGGGCTCGGCAGCGCCAAGACCGCCGGCAACTACGCCGCCAGCCTCTCGGCCGCCCGCGACGCCGAGCGCGCCGGCTTCACTCAGGTGCTCTATCTCGACGGCCGCTCGCGCGAGTTCCTCGACGAGGTCGGCACCATGAACATCATGGCCCGCATCGGCGACACGGTGGTCACGCCGCCGCTCTCCAGCGGCTCGATCCTGGCCGGCGTCACCCGCGATTCCGTGCTGCGCCTGCTGGCGGACTGGGGCATCGCCGCCGAGGAGCGGCCGATCTCGATCCATGAGATCGTCGCCGCGCACCGGGACGGCAAGCTGGCCGAGATGTGGGGCACCGGCACGGCCGCGGTGATCTCCCCGGTCGGCGAGCTCGGCTATGGCGGCGAGCGCATGCAGATCAACGGCGGCGGCATCGGCGAGCTGACCCAGCGCCTCTACGACACGGTCTCGGCGATCCAGTACGGCGAGACCAACGACACCCACGCCTGGACGCGCCTGATCGGCAATCATGGTTGACGGGCGGCATCCGGCTTCATATCGTTCCGATCCTGCCTGAGACGGTCGTAAGCAAGCACCAAATCATAACGTCCGTCGCAGAGCCTTGGCGCTTCAGTGTGTTGGTGCGGAGTAGCAATCTTTGAGCATTCGCAACCCGTCTTCTGACCCCGTCGGCGAAGACTCGTCGTGTCTCATTCGGCGACGCAGCGTCATGCTCGGCGGCTCAATGGCGGGCGTGGCATCCGTCGCCCGGGCGCAACCCTCGCCTGCCCCCACGACGCCGTCGCCTGAGAGCCGCAAGCGCCCACAGAAAGACGACCACCTCGTCTTCGCCAGCGGCGCCAACGAGGGCAAGCCAATCGGCCCGGCCGACCTGGCCGAGGGCGGCCCGCAGACCCTGGCCTGGGCCGCCGACCCGGCCACCGGCACCGTGCGCGACGGCTCCCGGCTCAATCAGGTGTTGCTGGTACGCCTGCCGGAAGACAGCCTGAACGACGTCACCAAGCCGCGCTCGGCCGAAGGCGTCGTCGCCTACTCCGCCATCTGCTCGCACGCGCAATGCCCGGTCACCGAGTGGCGCCCCGACGCGCTGCTGCTGCACTGCGCCTGCCACAACTCGGAATACGATCCGCGCGACAACGCAAAGGTCGTCAACGGCCCGGCCACGCGCGCGCTCGCCTCGCTGCCGGTCAGCGTCCGCGACGGCAAGCTGGTCGTCGCACACCCCTTCATCGGCAGGGTGGGAGCGCCGACCGTGTGACCTGACGCGCACTCAAAAAACTTGGGAGGCTACAATGAACAAGCCACAAAAGCGGCACTCGTTTTTACTCGGCACGGCGCTCGGCACCTTGCTTGCCAGCACCGCAATGGCACAGACGCCGACCCCGCCGATCGCCAACTACACGCCCGTCACGCAGGAGCGCCTGACCAATCCGGAGCCGCAGAACTGGCTCATGTATCGCCGCACCTATGACGGCCAGGGCTACAGCCCGCTCAAGCAGATCACCGCCGAGAACGTCAAGGGCCTGACGCCGGTGTGGACGTTCTCCACCGGGCTGGTCGAGGGGCACGAGGCGCCGCCGATCGTCAACAACGGCGTCATGTTCGTCACCACGCCGCAAGCCCAAGTGCTGGCACTCGACGCCAAATCCGGCGACCTGCTTTGGCGCTACAAGCGCGAGCTGCCCGAAGATCTGACCCAGTTGCACCCGACCAACCGCGGCGTCGGCCTGCTCGGCGATACGGTCTACGTCGCCACCACCGACTGCTTCCTCGTCGCGCTCGACGCCCGGACCGGCAAGGAGTTGTGGGCCAAGCCGGTCGAGGACTACCGCAAGGGCCACTACATGACGCTCGCCCCGCTGATCGCCGAGGGCAAGGTCATGGTCGGCGGCTCCGGCGGCGAGTTCGGCGTCCGCGGCTTCGTCGCCGCCTTCGACGCCAAGACCGGCGCCGAGGCCTGGCGCACCTACACCATCCCCGGCCCCGGCGAGCCCGGCCACGACACCTGGACCGGCGACACCTGGAAGACCGGCGGCGGCTCGGTCTGGCTGACCGGCACCTACGACCCGGCCACCAAGACGGCCTATTGGGGCACCGGCAACGCCGCCCCCTGGATGGGCGACGCCCGACCCGGCGACAACCTGAACACCGCCTCGGTGCTGGCGCTCAACGTCGATACCGGCAAGATCTCCGGCGCCCACCAGTATCACCCCAACGATTCCTGGGACTGGGACGAGGTCGACGCGCCGATGCTGATCGACGTCCAGCGCGAGGGACGCACGATCAAGAGCCTCGTCCACGCCGGCCGCAACGGCTACCTCTGGACCCTCGAGCGCAAGCCGCAGGGCATCTCGTTCGTCTCCGGCGTCCCGTTCGTGCGCCAGGACGTGTTCAAGTCGCTCGACCCGGAAACCGGCCGCCCGACCTACGACGAGAGCCGCAAGCCGCATCTGGACGCCAACGTCTCGTTCTGCCCGTCGCTCTGGGGCGGCAAGGATTGGCCGCCGGCGGCCTACAGCCAGCAGACCAAGCTTCTCTACATCCCCGCCAACGAGAACCTCTGCGGCAGCCTGACCGGCCACAAGATGGACTACGTGCCCGGCCAGCTCTACCTCGGCGCCGGACTGGCCGATATCGGCATGAGCATCCACGCCAACTCCGACCATATCGGCGAACTGCAGGCCTGGGACCTGACCACCAACAAGAAGGTCTGGTCGCATAATTTCGACAAATCCCAGCTCTGGGGCCCCGTGCTTGCCACCGGCGGCGACCTGGTGTTCATGGGCGGCACCAACGACCGCATGTTCCGCGCCTTCGACGCCAAGACCGGCAAGGTGCTGTGGGAGCAAAAGACCAACTCCGGCGTCATGGGCGTCCCGAGCTCGTTCGAGGTCGACGGCAAACAATACATCGCCGTCCAGTCCGGCTGGGGCGTCGACGCGCAGCGCATGCAGGATAGCTTGGTCAAGATCGACCCGGTCAACTACCACTCGGACGTGCCGCAGGGCGGCGTGATCTGGGTGTTCGCGCTGAAGCCGTGATCAGGCAAGGCCTTCTCGCGGCGCTCGCGCTGCTGGCCCTGCCGGCCCGGGCCGAGGAGGCCTGCACCCCCGTGGTGCAGGCGCTCCTCCGCCTCGGCGACGCGCCGCAGTATCATTGGACCATGCGCGCCACCACGCCCAAGCGCCGCCGGCCGATGGAGCGCGAGCAGATCGTGCTCGGGGACGTCGTCTACCTGACGCCCGACGAGGGACGCTGGATGCGCCAGCAACTCTCGCGCGCCGACCGCGCGGCCCGCATGCAGGCCGAGCTCGCCCGCACACCCCCGGAAGCGTGTACCCGGGAGCCCGGCGACAAAGCCGCCATGGTGGTCTACGCTTACCATCAAGGCACCGCCCGCAAGCGGATCTGGATCGGCGCGGCGGACGGCTTGCCGCACGACTTCACCTCAGACGAAGACCCGGTCGCTGTGAAGATGCATGTCGACTACGCCGACATCGTCGCCCCGATCGATTGATCACGGCCCCCTGCGAGGCCAAAAAGGAGTTCCCGCATGATCACCCTCAAGGTCAACGGACAGGATCATAGCTACGGCGGCGACCCGTCGCTGCCACTGCTCTGGTTCCTGCGTGACGAGGCCGGGCTCACCGGTACCAAGTTCGGCTGCGGCGCGGCCCTCTGCGGCGCCTGCACCGTCCATGTCGACGGCGAGGCGACGCGCTCCTGCATCACCGCGCTGTCGGACGTCAGCGGCCGGGCCATCACCACGATCGAAGGCCTGCACCCGACCGGCGACCACCCGGTGCAGAAGGCCTGGCGCGACCTCGGCGTGCCGCAATGCGGCTACTGCCAGACCGGCCAGATCATGCAGGCCGCCGCCCTGCTGGCGCAGACGCCCAAGCCGAACGACCAGGAAATCCGCGAGCAGATGGCCGGCAATATCTGCCGCTGCGGCTGCTACCAGCGCATCGAGACGGCCATCCGCGCCGCAGCGACGGGGACCTAGGCCCATGACCCACATCAACAGCAAGCGCGACCCGGCGGTCGAGAACGTCAGCCGCCGCGGCCTCATCAAGGGCCTCGCCGTCACCGGCGGCCTGGTCCTGTCGGCGAAGCTGATGCCCGTGCGCGGCGCCAGCGCCGCCTTCCCGACCAACTACAGCACCGGCGCCAAGGACATGCCGCACGGCACGGTCAACGACCCGCGCGTCTATGTCGCCATCGCGCCGGACGGCACCGTCACCATCATGGCCGCCCGCGCCGAGATGGGCACCGGCGTGCGCACCAGCCTGCCGATGATCGTCGCCGACGAGATGGGCGCCGACTGGGCCCGCGTCAAAGTCGTCCAGGCGCCCGGCGACGAAGAGAAATACGGCAACCAGGACACCGACGGCTCGCGCAGCACGCGGCACTACCTGGTGCCCATGCGCCAGTGCGGCGCCGCCGCGCGCACCATGCTCGAGACCGCCGCCGCCCAGCGCTGGAACGTGCCGGTCGTGCAGGTCAAGGCCCGCGTGCACGAAGTCGTCCACGCCGCCTCCGGCCGCAAGCTCGGCTACGGCGACCTCGCCGCCGACGCAGCCAAGCTCCCGGTGCCGCAGACCGCGTCGCTGGTGCTGAAGGACCCGGCCCAGTTCCGCTACGTCGGCAAGGGCCAGGTTGGCATCATCGACCTGCGCGGCATTACCACCGGGCAGGCCCAATACGGCGCCGACGTGCGCCTGCCGGGCATGAAATATGCCGTGATCGCCCGCCCGCCGGTGGTCGGCGGCAAGCTCGTCTCGTTCGATGCCAAGGAGGCGCTCGCCGTCCCCGGCGTCGAGCAGGTGGTCGAGGTGCGCGGCTGGCCCTGGCCGTCGAAGTTCCAGCCGGTCGGCGGCGTCGCCGTCATCGCCCGCAACACCGGCGTCGCCATCAAGGGCCGTGACGCGCTCAAAGTGGTCTGGGACGACGGCGCCAACGCCAGCTACGACTCCACCGCCTACCGCACCGAGCTCGAGGACGCCGTCCGCAAGCCCGGCCTCGTCGTACGCGACCAGGGCGACGTCGACGGCGCGCTGAAGGCGGCAGACAAGGTCGTGGTCGGCGAATACTACCTGCCGCACCTCGCCCATGTCAGCATGGAGCCCCCGGTCGCGACCGCCAACGTCACCAATGGCCGCGCCGAGATCTGGGCCCCGGTGCAGAGCCCCGGCGGCACCCGCGAGGACGTCGCCAAGACGCTCGACATCCCGATCGAGAACGTCACCGTCCACGTCACGCTGCTCGGCGGCGGCTTCGGCCGCAAGTCCAAGTGCGACTTCGCGCTCGAGGCCGCCCTGCTGTCGCAGAAGCTCGGCGCGCCCGTCCGCGTGCAATGGACCCGTGAGGACGACGTCCGCCACGACTTCTACCACACCGTCTCGGCCGAGCGGATCGAGGCCGGGCTCGACAAGTCCGGCAAGGTCGTCGCCTGGCGCCATCGCAGCGCCGCGCCGACGATCGGCTCCACCTTCAAGGCCGACGCCAAGCACGAGATGCCGTTCGAGATGGGCATGGGCCTGGTCGACCTGCCGTTCGACATCGCCAACGTCCGCTGCGAGAACCCCGAAGTCGCCGCCCGCACCCGCATCGGCTGGTTCCGCTCGGTGTCCAACATCCCGCACGCGTTCGCGACCCAGTCCATGGTGGCCGAGATCGCCCACACCACCGGGCGCGATCCGAAGGACGTGCTGCTCGACCTGATCGGCCCGGCCCGCATCGTCGACCTGACCAAGTCGGTCAAGGACATGTGGAACTACGGCGAGCCGCTCGACAGCTATCCGATCGATGCCGGACGGCTGCGCCGCGTGGTCGAGATGGTGGCCGACAAGGGCGAGTGGGGCCGCAAGCTGCCGCCGGGTCACGGCCTGGGCATCGCCGCGCACCGCAGCTTCGTCAGCTACATCGCGACCATCGTCGAGGTCGCGATCGACGACAAGGGCGTCATGACCATCCCGCGCGTCGATACGGTGATCGACTGCGGCACCTACGTGAACCCCGAGCGCATCAAGTCGCAGATGGAAGGCGCGGTGATCATGGGGATCAGCCTGGCCAAGCACGGCGAGATCACCTTCAAGGGCGGCCGCGTCGAGCAGGGCAATTTCGACGACTTCCCGGTCGCTCGCATCGACGAGGCTCCGGTCGTGACCAACGTCACCATCATGCCGCCCGGCGCCGACACGCCGCCGAGCGGAGTGGGCGAGCCCGGCGTTCCTCCGGTCGCACCCGCTCTGGTCAACGCGATCTTCGCCGCCACCGGCAAGCGGCTGCGGCAGATGCCGATCGGCCAGCAACTCGCCATGGCCGGCAGCCCGGCGGCGCAAGCCACCAAGCCGCGCAGCGAGCCGCAATCGCA
>JAABUZ0100008764.1_pt1 | contig 11798 bp, 9 predicted proteins | sample 5562091 | NCBI WGS metagenome assembly JAABUZ01 (sample SAMN12813069, study PRJNA571459) | rock metagenome | isolation source: Antarctica rocks | place: Antarctica: Victoria Land, Linnaeus Terrace sud | collected 2015-12-21
GGCGCGTCGTTGCGGGTTGCTATGGGACTGGCCGGGGTGGGTCGGTCCACGGGCTACCGGTGGATGCACCGCAGATTCCTGCAGCTGCGCGAGGACCAGGTGCCGGTGCGCGCGGCAGCCCTGGCGCAGCGCCTGGACGCCGACCGGGTGGCCCGGTGGGAGGCAGAGCGCCACCGGGCCCTGGTAGACGCTGAGCGAGCCGGCCGGGCCGCTCAGCACGACGCGGTGCTGACCGCTGCCCGGCACGTGCAGGCGTTGCTGCAGCCGCGCGGGAGCGCAGCGATGCAGGCCCGACACGCCCGGTACTGGGAGTTGATCGGCCAGGGACACAGCAACGCCGAGGCTTGCAAGATCATGAACTACCACCCCAGGACCGGCCGGAACATCCGGCGCCGCGGCGACCCGGCCAAACGCCCCGAGCAGACGACGGGGGCCGGCCGGTACCTCAGCTTGCGGAGCGGCTGCAGCACGATCACCGCGGCCATCACGTCTGCAGGCACCGACGGACGGCCCCGGCCCGAGGGGAAAAGATCGGCGAACATCTGATCCGGGAACAGCACCTTGCGGTGCTCAGCCAAGAACGCGTACACGCTGCCGGGCTTCAACAAGTGCCCCGCTACCGACTCCGCGTCCAACAGCTCCCGCTGATCCTGCGAACGACCCTGCATCGCCACATCGTCGCGGCCCGGCCACGCCCAACCAAGCCAACACGCAGTTGTTCAGGACTTTCCTAGAGGGTCGAGGCAGTCTCTTTTCGAGGCCCTACCGGGGCGACGGTTCGGTGGGGACCCGTGGCTGTCGTTGCAACGGTGCAATGTCCGCGCCGTGGCCTACTGGCCGTAGACGTTCTGGTAGCGGTCGTAGAGGTGGTCGATGTCGCTCTGCGCGATCGGCAGCGGCTCGCCGAGCTGGCGGGAGATGTGCACCGTGCGGGCGACCTCCTCGACCAGGACGGCGGCCTTGACGGCGGCGCGCGCGTCCTTGCCGATGGTGAACGGGCCGTGGTTGCGCATAAGCACGGCCTTGCTGCGGCTGTGCTGCAGCGTCTCGACGATCCCGCGGCCGATCGAGTCGTCCCCGATCAGCGCGAACGGCCCGACCGGTACGTCGCCGCCGAACTCGTCGGCCATCATCGTCAGCACACAGGGGATCGGCTCGCCGCGCGCGGCCCAGGCGACCGCGTACGTGGAGTGCGTGTGCACCACCCCGCCGACGTGCGGCATGTGTTGGTAGACGTAGGCGTGTGCGGCCGTGTCGGACGACGGCTTGTGCTCGCCCTCGAGCAGGGTACCGTCCAGGTCGGTGACCACCATCAGCTCGGGGCTCAGCTCGTCGTAGGAGACTCCGGACGGCTTGATCACCATCAGGTCGCGTCCGGGGACGCGGGCCGACACGTTGCCGGCCGTCCACACCACGAGTTCGTAGCGGGTCAGCTCACGGTGCAGGTCGGAGACCGTCCGGCGCAGTCCCTGGACCGTGTCGCGGACGTCCGTGGTGACCGTCATACCGGTGCGCCCTGGTCGCTCGCGGCGGCGGGCTCCGGGTCGGGGACCACCGGCCCGGCCCCGTCCTCGCCCCGTGCGCTCCTGCCGGCCCGCTCGCGGCGGATCGCCTTGAGCCGGTGCATCATGTCGTTGGCGTCGCGTCCGAAGTAGTCGTGCAGCGCCGTGTACTCGGCGAACAGCGCGTCGTAGGCCTGGACGTTCTCCGGGATGGGCTGGTAGACGCCCTTGTCGGCCCGTCCCATCGCCGCCGAGGCGGCGTGGATGTCGGGGTAGGCGCCCGCGGCCACCGCGGCGTGGATCGCCGACCCGAGCGCCGGTCCCTGCTCCGAGACGATCGTGCTCAGCGGCAGGTTCGTGACGTCGGCGTAGATCTGCATCAGCAGCGTGTTCTTGAGCAGGCCGCCGGTTACGACGAACTCGGTGACCGGGACGCCGGACTTCTGGAACGCCTCGACGATGGTGCGGGCGCCGAAGGCCGTGGCCTCGAGCAGCGCCCGGTAGGTGTCCTCGGCGCGGGTCGCCAGCGTCTGGCCGACGACCATGCCGGACAGCTCGTGGTCGACGAGCACCGATCGGTTGCCGCTGTGCCAGTCGAGCGCGACCAGTCCGTGCTCGCCAATCCCCTGCCTGCCGGACAGCTCGGTCAGCAGCTCGTGCACCGAGATGCCGCGCTCCTGCGCCTGCTGGTGGTACTCCGGCGGGACCCCGTGCTTGACGAACCAGCCGAAGATGTCCCCGACGCCGCTCTGGCCGGCCTCGTAGCCGTAGAGCCCGGGCACGATGCCGCCCTCGACGACCCCACACATGCCAGGGACCTCGCCGAGGGAGTCGCTGTTCATTACGTGGCAGGTGGACGTGCCCATGATGGCGACCATCTGGCCCGGCTCGACGGCCTGGGCGGCCGGCGCGGTGACGTGCGCGTCGACGTTGCCGACGGCGACCGCGATGCCCTCGGGCAGGCCGGTCCACCCCGCGGCCTGCGCCGTGAGCGTCCCCGCGGCCTCCCCCAGCTGCTTGATCGGGCGGTCCAGCTTGTCCTGCGGGAAGGTGGCGAACTGCGGGTTGAGCGCGGCCAGGAACTCCTCGCTCGGGTAGTGCCCGTCCTGGTAGATGCCCTTGTAGCCGGTGGTGCAGGCGTTGCGGACGTACTCCCCGCACAGCTGCCACACGATCCAGTCGGCCGCCTCCACGAGGTAGCGCATCTCCGCGTAGATCTCCGGCGCCTCCTCCAGCAGCTGCAGCGCCTTGGCAAACTCCCACTCCGAGGAGATCGCCCCGCCGTAGCGCGGCAGCCAGGACTCGCCGCGCCGCTCCGCCAGGTCGTTGATCCGCGCCGCCTGACTCCCGGCCGCGTGATGCCGCCACAGCTTGACGTAGGCGTGCGGGTCGTCCTGGTGCTCCTCGAGCTCGCACAGCGGCGTGCCGTCCTCGTCGGTCGGCAGCACCGTGCAGGCGGTGAAGTCGGTGGCGATACCGACGACGCGGGCGGGGTCGACGCCCGCCGTCCGGATTGCCTCCGGCACAGCGGTCTTGAGCACCTCGACGTAGTCGGCCGGCACCTGCAGCGCCCATTCCGGCGGGAGCATCGTGCCGGAGGGCAGCTCCCGGTCCAGCACCGCGTGGCGGTACTCGCAGGTGGCGCTGCCAAGCTCGGTCCCGTCGCTGACCTGCACCACGACCGCGCGTCCGGACAGGGTGCCGTAGTCGACGCCGACCACCAGGGCGTCGTCCGGCACCGTACCGGTGCTGCTGCCGGTGCTCCCGGCGACTGTCGGGGCGCTGTCGGACATAGCCACCTCCTGTGGTGGATGGCGTGCTCTTTGACGGCAGGGGTTGGTGCGGCTGGCGTCAGTACGTGATGGGCACGAGGGAGGGAACGTCGGTGTGAATGTCCGGGCCGAAGAAGGTGATGACCTCGAGGTCCGTTGTCCCGGTGTTGATGAACTCGTGCGGGAGGACCGCGCGGTCGTGGACGATGAGCAGCTCATCGCGGCCGGGTGCACCACCGGTCACCTCGTATCCGTCGACTGTGCCGCTGCCTCGCCAGACAAAGAGGTTGTAGACGCCTTGCTCCTGGGTGACGTGCCGAGCACCCGGGTTCAGCAGCAGCCTCTTTCCGGTGAACTTGGTCGTGTTGTAGTAGATCCAGTCCTGTCGCACTCCCGGTTCGTCAACGATCACTTGAGGGGGGGTGTGGTGGTTCTCGTAGAAGTAGGGGTCGCCGTTGGCGTCCCAGTCCACCCACTCCAGGAGGTACCGTTCCCCGTACTTGGCGCGGTCCTCGGCAGAGACGTCTTTGAAGAGCAGTTCTTTTGAGATGATCTTGCCCGCGTTGAGGGCCTGGAACATGGATAGGCAGTCGGAGTCCTCCTGCAGCTCGATGGTCAACGCTGTCCCGGGGGCGTGCAGAATCCCGGAGGGAAGGTGGAATCCTTCTCCGGGAACGTTTACGAACCCGCGGGAATGGCGCAGGATCGCGTCGGAGTTCCAGCCCTGCAGGTAGGGCAGGAGGACCTCGTAAGCTTTGTCCCGCGCGATCCATGGGTGAACCCCGAAGAATGTTTCGGGGTGAGCGCCCAGGTCGACACCTCTTGGGAAGTAGTAGGCCTCGTCCTTGGGGTTGCGCCCGACTCGGCGGCTGTGCTGCAGGCGGGGGTGGATGTGGTAAGGAATTCGCGCTCCGAAGTCGTAGATCTTCGGTAGGCGTCCTAGGCCGGAGTGTGTGGCGGCGTAGTGGGCGCCCATCACCAGCTCGGGCGCCGATTCGACCGCGTCGGCGAGTGTCAGGCGGTTGTCATGTTGGTCGACGATGTAGCTCAGTCCTTCGTCGTCGGGGCCGATTCGGTTGTCCGCGCGGGTGGTGGAGCCGAGCCACCGCTCGCAGATGAAGCCGCGGTCTCCGACGTTGTACGCGCTCTCGGTGAGGCCGAGGCGGCGGCCCGGCGGTAACCAGTCCCGGGCAACCCACGCCGGCTCTAGGCGAAGGACGCCGTTCGCCGCATCGATGAGACGGTGTGTTTTGGATCGTTGGCGCGTCACCTGCTCGGGCTCAGTCGACATTGGTAGTCCCTTCAGTGAGCAGTGGCTGGGGTCCTTGGCCGGGTTGACCGGGTACGACAGTGACGTCGAGCCAGTAGCGGCGATGCTGGCCGGGCTCGAGTTCGACGAGCGTGCCGCGACGACGTTCGGCGGCGCGGCCGTCGTCGTGGCAGTTGGACGGCTCCAGCGCGAGGACGTAGTTGCCGCGGCTGAGCTGTTTCCACACCACGAGCCACGGCAGCGTGTCGCGTGACCAGTGCAGGGACAGCGTGATGCCACCGGCCAGGGTGGGGTTGCTTAACGCGGCCGAAGCCCCGCCCGCCGTGTCGGCTGGTTCAACGGTGTAGACGTGTTCCTTCGAGCGTGAGGACGGGGGCCAAATCTGCTCCAGCTTGTCGGCCGCTTCGGCTGATGCTTCGTCGCGGGGCTCGACGGCCCGGCTACCCAGCTGTAACCGCGCGTCTTCGGATAAGAGAGGGAACCCGAAGTTGCAGTGATAGCGGAACATGTGCGGTGTCGGCGCGGCCCCCAGGTTGGTGACGACGTCCTCCACCCGAAGCTGCGGTCGACCCAGCGTGGTGGTGATCCGCCGGCGCATCTGTAGGACTGGGCCCAGTGCCGATGCCTCGCGGACCTCAGCCTCGATGGTGACGACGTACTCGTCCTGAACCCAGTCTCCGGCATAGCGGACCCCTTGCGCCGGCAGCCTTGAAACTTTTCCATGCAGGCCGAGGCTCTCGCCTGCGTCGTAGCTGGGTTGGCCGACTGCGCCTAGACCGCAGGTGGTAAGTAGCCCGCCGCCGAAGACATCGAGCCACCCGTACGGATGCTGGTCGGCGAACACCGGGTTGACGTCGCCGACGGGTGACCGCCAGACCAGTGGCACGCCGCAGTAATCGGCTCTGCCTATGTCCAGGCCGCGGTCAGCGATCACGGCGAACGAGATACCACCAGGTGAGCGGACGTCGATGGTGCGGACCCCGTTGGCCATGCCCTCGCTAAGCACAGCCGGGACGGGACCCCCGACCTGCGAAATGTCACCGACTCTGGCCAGGATCTCCTCCCGCGTCAGTTCCTGCCCGAAGAGGTTCACCCGACGTGGCTGTCAGGACCGGCGGAGCGAGAGACGGCCGTTCTGCAGGCCGGCGACGATGAGGGCCAGAATCAGGACGATCCCGATAGCGACGTACTGCCAGTACGAGGTGACGCCGAGCAGGTTCAGGGCGTTGTTCAGAGCCGAGAACAGGATCGCGGCTGTGAAGGTGCCGAGCAGCGACCCTCGCCCCCCTTCCAGGCTCGTTCCGCCGACGACGGCGACGGCGATGACGGTCAGCTCGAACCCTGTGGACATGTCGGCTGACGCTGAGGACAGCAACGCGGCCAGCCCGACTCCAGCGATGGCGGTGAACAAACCCACCAGGGCGAAGGCGGCGATGCGGGTGCCGTCAACCGGGAGACCTGCCATCCGGCTGGCCGGCTCACTGCTCCCAATCGCGCGGAGGTTCCGCCCGAAGCGGGTCCGGGTCAGGATCAGGTGGCACGCCAGGACGCCGATGACCATCACGATGAAAAGCAGAGGGAGGCCGAGGATCTGCGTGGTGGCCAACGGCAGAAAGCCGACGGCCGCGATGGACACGGTTGCTCCCGCTGTCCAGATGAAAGCGGCGGCGAGGTACAGGTTCAGCATCCCGAACGTCGCAATGAACGGGGGGAAGCGCAGTTTGGTGACCACGACCCCGTTCAGCAGCCCGAGCGCCAGGCCCAGAATCAGGGCCGCCGCCACGGCGGCGCCGACCGTCGTATGCGGCATGACAGTGGCGACCATCACCGCGGACAACCCCACGATGCCGGCCACGGACAGGTCGAACATCCCGGCCACGATCAACAGCGTCATCGCGGCCGCCGACAAACCTGAGAACGACGCCTGCAGCAGGACGCTGCGTAGGTTGCCGAGCTGGCGGAAATCGGTTTGGACGACGCAAAGTACAACAAGTCCGACGACGGTAAACAACTGAAGTGCGTACTTTCCAGCCAACGGCGCCACCGGGGGACGGCCTGTAGGTGGATCGGTCAGCCCGGGCGATGGGTCTTTTCCTCGCTGGAGGTCACTGTCCGAAGAGACGGTGCTCATGCTGCGCCTCCTGCCATGAGCCGGCTGCGCACGCTCTGGCGCAGCGTGTCGAGTCCCAGCGCCAGCATCAGCAGAACCCCGAGCGCCAGGTACTGGTAGTAGCCCGGGATGTTGCGCAGGTTCAGCGACGCGCTGATCATCGCGAGCAGCAGGGCGCCGATGAATGTCCCAGGGAGGTTCCCGGAGCCTCCCGCGAGGCTGGTCCCACCGAGCACGGCGATGGCGATAGCTTGCAGTTCCAGTCCTTGGATGGGGGTGGCGTCCACGCTGCCCAACTGGCTGGTGATCAGGACACCGGCGATCCCGGCGGCCAAACCGGAAAGTCCGAAGACGACGATGGTGAGGCGGCGTTCGTTGAGGCCGGCCTCGTTGGCGGCGGCGGGGTTGCCTCCCACCGCACACGCGTGCCGGCCGAACCGTGTGCGCTCGAGCAGGACGAAGGTGAAGGCGCACAGCAGGACCGCGAGCAGAAAGGGCCCTGGCACACCGAGCAGGGAGCCGGTGGCGAGTTTTCTAAAGCCGGTGCCGCTGATGCTGATCCGGTTGCCGTGGCTGTACAGCAGGGCCGCTCCACGAGCCACCCCCATCGTGGCCAACGTGGCCACGAACGCGGGGATGCGCAGGAACGCTACGAGCAGCCCGTTGACCAGTCCCACCACGAGGCCGATGAGCAGGCCGGTCACCACGCCCAGCGGGGCGCCGGCGGAGTTGATGGTGCCTGCGGTGACGACCGACGAAAGGGCGGCGACGGCGCCAACGGAGAGATCCAGGCCCCGGATGGCGATGGCCAAGGTCATCCCGTAGCCCACGATCGCCACGATGGAGGCGTTGACCAGAACGCTGCGAATGTTGGCACCGGACAAAAAGTCGGGCACCAAGATGACAGCGAGGATGAAGATGACGACAAAGGGCAGAAGGACCCCGGTCCTGTCCACGATCGCTGACCGGCGGGCGACTCGGTCGGCCAGCACCTCCGCCTGACGTCGCTGAGGCTGCCTGCTGTTACGACATCCGTGGTCATGAGGAAGCCTTTCCACCGGTGGGTCCCGACAGCGGACGGCCCAGCGAGGCGGCCACAATCGCCGGCTCGGTGATCGCAGCTCCCTGTAGGTAGCCGGAGACCCGTCCCGCGTACAAGGTCACACACCGGTCGGCGACAGCAACCAGTTCAGCTGCCTCCGATGAGCTGACGACGACAGCGACGCCCGTGGCAGCCAGCTCCCTGACGAGTTGGTAGATGTCGACCTTGGCGCCGACGTCGACGCCTCGGGTCGGTTCGTTCAGGAGCAGCACACGGCAGTCGGACAGCAAGGCGCGTCCTAGCAGTACCTTCTGCTGGTTCCCCCCACTCAGCGCGGTGATTTGGTTCGCTGGGTTCGCGGAGCGGATGCGCATTCTCTTGTGCAGCGACTGGTAGTTCTCTCGGTCCTTCCCGCGGTCCAGCAGCACGCGGCCCCATTTGCGCTGAGCGACAACGGCGTTCTCCAGCACGGACAACAGCGGCAGGATGCCCTCGGCTTTGCGGTCTTCGCTGAGCATGAAGACGCCCGAGTCGATGGCATCAGCGGGGCTTCGAGGTTTCACGTCCTTGCCGTCGACCTGATAGCTGCCGAACGTCGCAGGTGTCACCCCGAACAGGGCACGCATCAGCTCTGATCGACCCGAGCCCACCAACCCGGCGACGCCGAGAATTTCGCCGGCGCGGACCTGGACGTCCACCGGCTCCACCACGTTTTTGCAGCGCAAGCCCTGTACCCGCAGGACGGGCGCTGCTGCCGTGTCAGCGGGTTCGGCGGTGCCATGCTGGGCTTCTGTGGTATCTACCAGTTCTCTACCCAACATGTGGGTCACCAGCTGGTCGATGGTCGTGTCAGCAGTCTTCATCTGCGCGACCAGCTCACCGTCGCGAAGCACCGTGATGCGGTCGGCGACCCGGAAGATCTCCGGCAACCGGTGCGAGACATAGAGCACCGCGCAGCCCGTCTCCCGCAGCCGTTCCACCAAGGTCAACAACTTGTCGACCTCGACCTCGGTCAAGGCCGCGGTCGGCTCATCCATGATCAAGACCCGGAACTCCCGCGACAGAGCGCGCGCGATCTCCACCAGCTGCTGGTCGGCGACAGCCAGGCTGTCCACCCGCCGATCAGGTGAGATATCTAACCCGAGCTCGCGCAGCGGGTCGCGGGTCATGCGCCGAGACGCCGAGCGGTCTACCAGCCCCAGACGGCGTGGCTCGTGGCCCAAGAACATGTTCTCTGCAACGGTCATCTGCGAAACCAACCGGAACTCCTGGCTGATCACACTGATCCCGGCAGCCTGGGAGTCATGCGGACCGGCGAAGCGGACCGGATTTCCCTCGATCATGACAGTGCCGGCGGTGGGTGGCTCGAGGCCGGCCAGGATCTTGATCAAGGTGCTCTTACCGGCCCCATTCTCCCCGACCAAAGCATGGACCTCACCCGGCAGCAAACTCAGTGAAACGTCCTTGAGGGCGTGCACCCCCGAGTAGCGCTTGATGATGCCCTCAGCAGAGACCAGACCCCGGGCCACGTTGACCGAGGCCGGCTCTTCCCGCGCTTGCACGGACACGGCCGCTCTACTTCTGGGTGGCACGAGCCGACTTGAAGGCCGTCAGGTTGCTCGCGTCGACCAGCTGGACCGGGACGGTGATCGTCTTGGTAGCAGGGTCGTCGAAGTGGATGCTCTTACCGTTCAGCAACGCCAGGGCGTCCTTGACGGCCAGCCGCCCCTGGGCGTAGGGATCCTGGGCGACCGTCGCCGTTAGGGTGTTCTTGCTGATGGCATCGATGCCGCCCGGGCTGCCATCGAAGCCGATGATCACGTAGTTACTGGGGTTCTTGCCGGCTCCCTGAATGGCGGCGACGGCGCCTTGCGCCTCGTTGTCGTTCGCGGCGTAAATCCCGGCCATGCCCGGGTGCGCAGCGAGCATGTTCGCCGCAGCGTCGTGCCCTTCCTTGATGGCGTCGTTGCCGTTGAGCTTCGATACCACCTGAATGTTCGGGTACTTGGCGATCTCGTCGATGAACCCCTTGACCCGGTCGACGCCGACATTGGACCCGGGGTGCAAGGTGATCACCCCGATCTGCTGCTCACCGCTCTTACCCTTCAACTTCTTGGCCATGTAGTCCGCGGCCAGCGCCCCACCCTTAATGTTGTTGGACAAGATGAACGCGTCATAGTCACCCTTTGCGCCCACGTCACCGATCACGACCGGGATCTTCGCCGCGTGCGCCGCCGTCACGGTCGCTGGGAGAGCGTTCGGCTCCACCGGGGAGACGATCAGAGCGCTGATTCTCTGGCTAATTAAGTCCGAGCTACCCGAGACCTGTGCCTGCTGAGAGCTCTTCTGGTCTGCTACCACCACCGAGGCGCCCGAAGTCGCGGCCTCGGCCTTGATGCCCTTGGCGTAGTTCTGAAAGTACGGGTTTGCCAGGTCGTAAGCCGAGTAACCAATCTTCAACGGGCTTTTCTTCTCAAACTTCCCCACCGAAGCGCTTCCAGCGCCTCCTGAACCGGTCGACGTGGACGTCTGACCCCCGCTGCTGCAGGCGCTTAGCGCTACGGCCACCGAGGAGGCGACCATTACCGACAACACTGTCGAACGCATGTTCTACCCCCGGGGAAGGTTTGATACGTATTAACCTGCCCGAAACCTAGGACTGGGTCATCGCAGTGTCAAGGGGTCGCCCACTGCTGCTTGAGTGGGACGACCTGACCGGCAGGTGTTCCTCGGGGTCGACGAGCGGACTCCCGGACGACTAGCTCTGGAACCAGGATGGCGCCGTCGCCCTCGGGCGCTTTGGGGTGACCAAGGACCTTCCGTTGAATGAGCCGCGCAGCCGCCGCATAGCCGAGCCGGTAGGGCTCTTGCCGCACGGTTGTCAGCGCCGGCAAGAGCATCTCGGTGAAGTCGTCGTCGTCGTACCCCACCAAAGACATGTCCCGAGGGACATTGACACCTCGCTGGGTCAAGCCGCGCAGAACGCCCAGGCCGAGCAGGTCATTGACGCAGAACACAGCAGTCACCCGCGGTGCAAGATCGAGCACGTCCGAGGCGACGCGCTCCCCCTCAGAGGTCTTCTGCGCATCCACTGGCACCTGATGGAGCACGTCCTCAGGATCCAAGCCTGCCTGCTCTGCCGCGAGACAGATGCCGCGCCAGCGGTCGGCACACCACGAGATGACTGTGGAGCCGTTGACCACAGCGATACGTCGATGACCCAAAGCGAGCAGATACTCACCGACGAGGCGCGCGCCCTCGACATCGTCCACCGCGACGAACGGAAGAAGGCCCCGTGTGTCATGCCGGTTCAATAGGGCAACCGGCGTGCCACGTTCGACAACTTGATCCAGCTGCGCCAACTCCGGCTCGAGGGGCGCTACCAAGATCCCGCCGACGCGCTGTTGCTCGAGGAGACGCAACAAGTCGCCCTCTTTAACGGCTGACTCCTCGGAGCTGCACACAATCAACGCAGAGCCATGTTCAGTCGCCGCGGCAGCCGCCCCGCGCGTAACTTCCCCCCAAAAAGGGTTGCTCACGTCTGGAACGCACAAACCGATCGCAGCGGCACGACCAGCACGAAGTAAGCGAGCCGGTTCATGAATGACAAAATCCAACCTATCCATCGCTGCACGCACACGCTCCCGCGTCTCCGTCGCAACCAAATCCGGATGGTTGATCACGTTGGATACGGTCGCCTGAGACACCCCTGATGCCGCCGCGACATCGCGGGAGGTGGCGCGACCTCCACCGCTACGACGTTCCTCAGCCGGCTGAAGCGCCGCCATCGTCCTTCACCCCGCGCTCTCATACGGGCCGGGGCCCGGACCGGCTTGGCGGCTGGGTTCGCGGAACCATCGGGACCGCCCCTGCATTCGTAACGTAAGGATAACGGACCGTGCGCGGTGGAGAGGTCGTTAATCCTCGACGCGGGGTCCTGGCTTCAGCAGTGACTGAAAGTCTGATACGCGGTAACCACGAATGAGGAGGGCTGGTTGATGTAGGTCGACTGGCTTGAGTCAATGCTGTGCAGCCGATGAAGGTTGGCCCTTCGGAGTCGCCCTGCGGGGGGAGGCTTCAAACCGCCTCATGCTGCGACTGT
>JAABUZ0100008765.1_pt1 | contig 11798 bp, 10 predicted proteins | sample 5562091 | NCBI WGS metagenome assembly JAABUZ01 (sample SAMN12813069, study PRJNA571459) | rock metagenome | isolation source: Antarctica rocks | place: Antarctica: Victoria Land, Linnaeus Terrace sud | collected 2015-12-21
TTGAGGTGAAGCGGGAGGGCGCGTACCAGGCGGTGCTAGCTGAGATCCAGAATATACAGAGGTCACACACCGATTTGAGGCGGGAGACGACTCAGCTTGTGCAAGCATTGCGGGCGCCGAAGGTGAGGGGGAACTGGGGGGAGATGCAGCTGAGGCGCTGTGTTGAATTTTCGGGCATGGTTCAATACGCGTCCTTTGATGTGGAAAGGTTTGTTCGAGGCGAGGACGCCTCATTCCGCCCCGACCTCATCGTGAAGTTGCCCAATGGACGCAGCATTATTGTGGACGCAAAAACTCCGCTGGACGCATTTCTGGAGGCGAGTTCCTGCGAAGACGAGTTACAGAGGCATGTGCATCTGGGGTCGCACGCGACGCGGGTGAGAAAGCATTTGGACGCTCTCTCCGGGAAGGCTTACTGGAAGCAGTTCAGGGATTCGCCGGATTTTGTGGTGTGCTTTCTTCCGAGCGAGGTCTTGTTCAGCGCGGCGCTGGAACATGACCCGGCACTCCTGGAGCACAGCGCTTCGAGCAATGTTTTACTGGCGACGCCGACGACATTGATTGCGCTGCTGAAGGCGGTTGCCCATGGATGGCAGCAATCGCAGATTGCGCGTGATGCGGAACTGATCCGGGACGCGGCGCTGGCCGTGCACAGCAAGCTAGCGGGGATGCATGGGGCTTTTTTGGAGTTGGGAAACAGGTTGCGGAAGGCGGGCGAGTGCTACGACGACGTGCTTGTGAAGGCTGAGGGACGAGGGGGTTTGTTTTCGATCTTGCGTAAGCTGCGTGAGTTGAAGATCGGGGAGAAGGATCTGGCCGAGAGTAGGCCGACGGCGATGAAGTTGCGGACGATGCAGAGCGAGGAGTGGGTTTCAGCCTTATCCTTGGCGGCGTCGACGGACGATCCGCTCGAAGAACAGAGTGTTTCGGCGGACTGAGGTCGCAACCTCCCGCATGTAGGGGAGACCAGAGGGGAGCAGGAGTCGGATATGCCGATTGCGAACTACAGCGTGTTGAAGGGGCGTCCGACTGCGGGAAAGGTTGTCAGCGGAGCCAGTAGGCACTACCAGATCACGGTTGCGGCAGGTGGATCGAATTTCACGGTCGCGGTAAACATCAGAGTGTAGACGGAAGTGAGGTGCTGTATGCCGTTAAACAGGGTTTTGAAGCACCGGACCCGAGTGGTTTGCCAGAGTTAGTGGAGGGAGTGACGGCTCTTGTGAGTGAGCCGGGCGGCCTGGCGCTGGATTTTGTACGGGGGCAGGTTGCGGGGAGGCCCATGATCACGCGAGCACAGATGACGTTGCTGCCCAAAGATGCCGTTAGTGCGATCGAAGCACATGCGCTTGAGAATGCTGTGGTGCAGCTGTTGAATGAAGCGGTTGCAGATGGTTCCGCAACGGTGTATGCGTTTGGGAGCGCGTTTGCGGATGGTGGCGTGGTGGATGGCATTCACAACATCCATATGAACCAAGGGAATCCGCCGAACAACCATGGCGGTGATAACGGTATTTGGCAGGATGGAGCGCTGTTTCTGGATATGAGGGGAGCGATGACGGCAATCTTTATTGCGTTTCAGACGGAGAGCTGGAAGACGGACGATGCGGGAAATCCAGAGGCGGCAAGGGTGCACCGGCACCATGCGCTTGAGGGATAGGATGTGCTGAGACTAGAGACTGGAGAGAATGGCGTCGGCGACGGCGGCGGCCTCGATGGCTGGTCGTACATCGTGGACGCGGAGAACGTGTGCGCCTGCAAGGATTGCGGCGGTGTTCGCGGTGATGGTTGCGTTGATTCGATCGGAGACGGGCGGAGGTGAGTTGGTGTAGGGGTTTCCCACGTGCGTCGAGGACAGAGCGTGGGCGAGGAAACCTTTTCGGGAGAGACCGACGAGGATAGGGCGCCCAAGGATCTGAAGAGAGCTAAGGCTTGCGAGAAGAGGGTAGTTTTCGTGGCCGAGTTTGCCGAAGCCGAAGCCCGGATCGAGGATGATGCAATCAGAGGGGATTCCGGCTTTTCTGGCAGTCTGCAGACCCATGCTCAACTCCTTGCGGACGAGCGGTTCGACCGATGCAGGATGAAGACGAGGGAGGGTATGCCACTCGCCAGGAGTGCCGCGGGTGTGCATGAGAACGAGTCCCGGGGGAGGGTTGCCGTCTGCGATGGTGTTGGCCATGGAGGGGTCCCAGGTGAGACCACTGACGTCATTGACGATCTCGGCGCCGGCGTCGATGGCCGCGCGCGCGGTGGAGCCGTGGTAGGTATCGACGGAGAGGATGGCCTGGGGCCGAGCATTGCGGATGGCTTCGAGCACAGGGAGAAGGCGCGCCTGTTCCTCATTGGGGGTGACTGTCTTGGCGTTGGGCCGGGTCGACTCTGCACCAATATCAAGAATGTGGGCTCCGAAATCGAGAAGGTCAAGCCCGTGCCCGATGGCTGCGTCGGAGGCGAAGAATTTGCCACCTTCGGAGAAGCTATCGGGCGTGACGTTGAGGATGCCCATAATGAGGGTCCGGTCTCCAAGTTGGAGGGCGCGGGTGCGAAGGCGCCAGTTGTGGCGGGAGCGGAGGCCGAAGGACATTCGGGGATTCTAGAGGGTGAAGGGCAGCGTTGGCGCGCCGTGATGTAGTTGGAGTGTATGGGCAGGGGCACGTCGGCCCTGACCTGCTGATGGATGTTTGGTGTTCGGCTGGTGTGAGGTAGATCGAGTTGTCCTGCTGAGCGAAGACTACGGCTCAAGATCAGATGGGCCGCCGCGGGTATGCCCGATTGACGGCTCCCGTCGAGAGCAGATTGCTAGGCGGGTGTTATTGGAGAGCATTCACGTCAGCGCGAGCGCCGCGTCCAAGTGGGTGGCATTACCCGACGCGGGATGACCCGGGCGGCGAGGCTGAGTTCGCGGCCGCATCGGTTGCGGCAGCCCACGACGGCGGAGTTGGCGCGGTAGAAAACGCTTCAACGTGAGCGTTGGCACGATGCCCACATCGCCGGGCGACGGCTTGAGGAAGGCACCGTCAGCCGCATCCGCGATCTGGGGCCAAGAGGCTCCGGCACAGCGTACGAACACGCCCGGTCCGGCGGTCTGCTGCACCTGAAAATTAAGAAGCTGGTCAAGATCGCTCATCTCACTGCCGCGTCTCCGGCACGGCCCCGCGATATTGTGCGGTCTGGGGCTTGGAGGCCGCCCACGTTATTAACGGAGCCTGCCTGAGCCCAGGGGATCAAGCTGGATCGCGTTCTCGGCTATCTACCCCGACGGCAAACCAAGTTGGTGCTCGCCTGCCTGCACGCCGCGCCCGTTGCAGGATGCCGCCCTTGCCTGCGTGCACGCGGGCTCGACTTCTATGCCCGGTTCGGCATCCGGCTCAAAGCTGTGGTCAACGATAGCGGCTCGGCTATCGCTCGTATGCTTCAGGGCTACCGGGCCGGGCGTCGACCTCACATATAGTCGTATCGGCGCCTATACCCCGCGTACCAACGGCGAGCCGGGGTTCGCAGCGGACAGTCTGCTGGGTGGAAGTCGAATGCTCATCCAGACTGCCTTACCGAGCGGGCCTGTGAATGCAGTTTGGAATCGACAGGAGGAGCGGTTCGATCCGGCGGTGAACGATTGAACCACGAAGAGCGCACCGAAGAGCCGCTGCAAGTCAGCGCCAAGAAGATCCCGGCGAGGACCTGAGTTGGCCGCCTCGCGAATCATGAAAGGAGCGACCGGACGGGACTAAGCAATAGGATCTTTCCTTTCGGGAGAGGAGGGTCGAGTGTAGACCCGTTCGTCGGATAGCCAGATCCACCATTTTGACGAAGCACTTCCATTCGTGTCCCTACGCTAGCGCGACTCGTTGCACATAATGAGCGAATACAGGTGTTACGCGAGCATAGGGCCTATGATTTCGGCTGTAAGCCATTTGTGGTTCTTCGCAGGTCGTCACCCTCTTTCGTCCTTCGGTTCTTCCCTTCTAACGTGGCGCATAAGCCTGGCGCAAGCCGTTCGTGGACCAGATCATTGGTACTGTGGGCGACTACGCTCTAGCGGTTTTTCGTGCCCGGCCGCGGCCAGCCCTTGAGCTTATATCTATTCTCGGCAATAATATACTTGGCTGAGTAAAGCTGATACTTCTATGGATGGCACTTTCCGCCCACGATCGAATCGTTCTGCTTCGGGTAAAAGTTGAACGGGCCAAGGATCACATCGTTGATCTTGAGAGGGAACTCATCGCTTTTCGGGGCAAGAGCGATTACTTGGCTGTCAGTGATTACGATCCTGAGACAGGCGAGATAATCTACAAGCCTATGATCATGCCGATCTACTCCTTCAAGACTTTGGCGATAGCCGGAGACGCTGTTCATAGCCTTAGGAGTTTGTTGAAATAGCTCTCGTCTAGCTGGAGCGTTCTCCGATCTGGTGTTTCCGGCTGGATTAGTCTGGATCCGAGACGTTGAGCGGGATGCCTGGGGTGATTCTGCAACACCTCACCCCTGTTTCAGGCGCACTGCGGCTCGAGGCCTTGCCTGGTTGCGAGCAGCCGTGGCAGGCGCAGCAGGTTGTGGGCGGCACAGCTGAAGTCGAAGATCCAGTCCACCTTGGCCAGGCCGCGCAGCTTCACTTGTCGCAGCGGTCCGGTCCCCTTGAGCCAGCCGGAGGTCTTCTCCACGAGCCACCGGCGGCTGAGCGAGCGAGCATACCTCGAGTGCCTCGTCGTTCTCCGGTCGATGCGGGCGCGGCGCCCTTTCTCGTTCTTCTGCACATGCACGGTGACGTTCAACTCGCGTGCCGTGGCGACGAAGTCCTCGGGTGTCATAGGCCTTGTCCGCGCCCACCGTGACCCTCTGTGAGAGCGGCCCTTCTGCCGCTGCTCAAGCATCAGCAGCGCGGCATCACGCCCGGCGTGACTGTCGGCGACGCTGCCATCGCGGCGGCGATCAGGCGGTTGCGATTCTCCACCAGCACATGGCCCAGATAGGCCAGCTTCGAGTCCTTGCCGTAGCTCTTCCTGTACAGCCTCGCCTCCGGATCGGTGGTGGACGGGTGGGTGTCGTTGGAGCGCTCTGCCCGCGGAAGTTCGTGCCGTCCCCGTCATCGTCGGAGCCGTCCTTCGGCAACAAATCTCGCGCAAGGGGTCATCCTGCGGCAACCGTCGCTCCAACGTCACACAGCTGAACATCTCCTGAACCCGCTCATCCCCCCATACCTCAAAAACGAACGCAATGCCCCCCGGCGCCTGTGCATCAGTACCTATTTCAATAAGCTCCTAAAGGGCTTCTTCTTTTTCCATACTTGATGGCTTTCCGTGCTTGATGGCGATGAACTATTGTGCTCCGCGCCGGCGCAGGATCGTCTTGACCGTTTCGAACATGATCAGGAGGTCGAGACCGAGTGACATGTGCTTGATGTAGTAGAGATCGTATTCGAGCTTCTCACGCGTTTCGGCAAGTGTGGCGCCATATCCATACCTGACCTGTGCCCAGCCGGTGAGGCCAGGGCGGATCATGTGGCGAAGGTCGAAATATGGAATCTGCTCTACAAGCCAGGGAACGAACTCGGGCCGCTCGGGTCGTGGGCCAACGAAGCCCATGTCACCACGCAGGACGTTCCAGAGTTGTGGCACCTCGTCCAATCGCGTCTTTCGCATGAACATGCCTATGCGTGTGACGCGGGGGTCGTTCTTTGTTGCCCACTTGGCTCCGGCGGCTTCTGCATCTGTCCGCATTGTGCGGAACTTCACAACTTCAAACGTCCGGCCGCCGAGGCCAACCCGAGTCTGCCTAAAGAAGATGGGACCGGGCGAGGAGAGCCGTACGAGCAACATGACAATGGGCAGAAAGGGGGCGAAGAGGAGGAGACCCGTTGCAGCGGCCAAGGTTGACACCAAGCGCCGGGCAATCTGCTGCGACGGTTTTACGCGGAAGCCCTCGCTGTAGATGAAATTTGAAGGGCGGAGACCGTCCAGGAGGAGCTTGCCTGAAAGACGCTCGAGCAGATCGCATGCATCTTCGATGACGACGCCGTCGAAGCGGAGGTTCAGCAGTTCGCGCACGGGAAGGGAGCCGCGGCGATCCTGCATAGCGACGACGACTCGATCAATCTTTGGGCGAGGGCCTCGGAATTGCTCGAGAGTCGGAGCAAAGAGCTCGCGTGTTTCACGAGCACCCGGGGGCAGGGGATCCCAGGCAACCACCTCCATGCCCGCATCGCGCCGGGTCTGGAGCATCTGCACAATGGTTTGCGCTCGCTCGCCTCCACCGAGCACGTAGACCCGCTCTCGAAAGGCCTTCTGACCTATGATCCATTCATAGGCGCCGCGCCAGAGTACAAGTGCAGCGGTCAGAAAAGCGAGCCCGAGGAGGATTACCGAGTGCGCAATATCGGCCTCGGGAAAGAAATACGTGATGGCGGAGAGAAAGAAGGAGAGAAAGCCTAGGACGAGCAGCAGGCGGAAGTAGATCTCCCAGCGCTCGGAGATTCGCTGCGGCTCGTAAAGATCAAAGTAGTACGAAAACAGCAGGGTAAGCACCGTGAGCGTGAGGATCTTGAGGAACCCGTACTCGTAATTGAGAACAAGATAGGTGTCCTGCCCCAGGACCATCCTCGACGCCAACAGAAAGGATCCACTAACGATGAGTGTCTCGCATAGCAGAAGCACGATCGTGCGGGTGGGGTAGTAGACATTAAATAGCCGTATCATCGAGCTTTTCTCTCCGCGCCTATTCGCCCTGATTACGGGGGTGGTAACCGTAGTATGTTCCGACCTGTGGGGGCTTTTCCGCGGCATTCAGGACGAAGCCGAGGACGTTTGCCCCTTTGAGTTCCCCTTGAGCCTTTTGCGCGTCGACGTAATTGGTGATGCCGCCCCGTGCGACAAGGAGCACGCCATCACAGGAGCGGGCGAGGTTGACTGCATCCGAGACAGGGAGAACAGGCGATGAGTCCACGATGATCCAGTCAAAGAGGGAAGTGACGGCCTCCATGAGTTCCCCGAAGCGCTGATGATTGGAGAGATCAGCGGCGCGATCTCCGCCATTTCCACCAGCGATAAGTGTTAAGGAGGAGAGCCCACCAACGCGGATACCGGCAGCTGCTGTGATGGAAGCTGCTTCCGGTCGCTGCATGACTTCAAGGATAGTCGACCTGCCGGCCAGGTAATCTGCCAAGCCAGGCTCAGCTTCACAGCCGAGAAGTTGGTGCACCGTGTACCGGCGCATGTCACCATCGATTAACAGTACCTTTGCGTTCTTATTACGCGCCAGGCTAATGGCTAAATTTGTGGCCACGAAGCTCTTGCCTTCCTGAGGCATGCCACTGCTGATCAGGATCGACTTCAGCGGCTTGATGTCGCGAAGCTCGTAGATTCGTGATCGAAGGCTGCGGAATTGCTCGACAGCAGGACCTCTCTCGAGCAGGGCAGGAAGTTGCCTGAGGTCTGGCGACCACGGTTTTAACGGCACACTGCTCAGATCCAACGCCGAACTTACGGCGTAGGGTGAGTAGATCTCGGCGTCTCTCGATTGAGATTCGAGAGACGCCATGGTTGCGAGTGGGATGTCATAGTCGGCAACTGCTACAGACTCCATTGAATCTGTGCGCTTTTGCGTTTCGCTTCCACGTTCCGACTCCGCTTTTTGCAATGCCTCGTAGATTCGACTCATCGGTCACGTCTCCCCATGCTCTCTTGCCCAAGTCCTGTCGCGAAGTTTTGCGTTTCGTTGGCCCTCGGCGCCGGAACGGGAACTCCGCCCATGGCAGCGTTCGAAATAAGGAACGGCTGTGTTTCGAGTTCCAGTTCGACAGCGACTCCCTCAATCATGTTGTTTGTGACCTGGCGAGCCTGTTCAACATACGCGACGATCAAGGCGTGTTCGCAGATCAGGTTGATGAGCCGGGGAATGCCACGGCTATACCGGTGCACGAGGTCCAAGGCTGTGGGCGAAAACAGCGGCCAAGAGGCACCCGCAATCCGAAGCCGCTCTGCGACGTAGGCGTGGGTCTGCGCATCGGTGAGGGCCTGTGTACGACACCAAAGCGAAACCCTCTGGCGGAGTTGCCGGACACTGGGATGACGTAGCTTCTCCTCGAGTTCAGGCTGCCCGGAGAGGACGATTTGCAATAGCTTTTCGGAGGACGTCTCGAGATTGGTCAAGAGCCGGATCTCTTCGAGTAAGTCCCAGGAGAGATTCTGCGCTTCATCAACGACGACCACGCAGGTCTCCTCCATTCGGTATCGCTCAATCAGCCAACGGTTCAGCTGAAGGAGCATGCCTGATTTGGTCCGCGATGTGGGGATAAGGCCGAAGTCGGTCAGAACGAACTCTAGGAAGTCGATCACGTCCAGACGGGGGTTGAAGACGAATGAAGTTGCGATGCGCCGATCGCGAAAGGAGCTGAGCGCGCGACGGAGAAGAGTTGTCTTACCAGTGCCTACTTCGCCGGTGAGGACAGTAAATCCCTTGCGTGCCGAGATGCCGTATTCCAGGCAGGCGAGTGCCTCGCGCGTGTGCGGCATCATGTAAAGAAACCGAGGATCAGGACTGGTACCAAAAGGGCTCGTCTGAAGTTTGAAGAAAGAGTTATACATGGTCGTTATGCACCCGCATTCAAAACGGGAGTATTCGTGGCCCCGCGATCCCGTCGTCCAAAGAGCTTGCGTTTGGTCTGCGTCGACGCTGGAGCCACATCCTCCATAAGCGAGATGGTCGCGAGCGTGGGCAACTTCGTGAATGCCCAGATGTCACGCTCTGAGCGCAAGGCAGTGTCGCGGTATTCCAGCAGTGCCACAATAACGAGACCAAGAGCGAGTCCCAGCGCGAACCCTCCGGCAGCGAAGACAGGGCGTTTCGGAGACGATGGTGCTTCCGGCAGATTCGGTTCGTCCATCACTCGGAACTGTTCCCCCTGCTGCTGCCGTTCAAGGTCTGTGGCCATCGTGGCCTCATGCATATTTTTGAGGAGGGCATCGTAACTTTCCTGCGCTGTCTGGTAATCACGAGTGAGGGTCTTGTATTGCTCCTGCACCATCGGACTCGACGAGATGCGGTCCTGGTAGAGCTTGATTTGGGACTGAATGGCAGCCTGGTCATGCTTCTTCTGCGCGAGCCCCAACTCTTCGGCTCTAATCTGTGCACGAAGTTGAAGGAGGGAGGCTGGTTCATTGCGTGGAGCAGCCGCAATGGGAGCCGGCGTGGTTGGGGGCGCCTGCGCCATCTCATGCCGGAGGTCAGCGATCGTGCGCTCAATAGCTTTCACGTCGGGATAGTCAGGCGTATAGCGGGCTTTCAGATCAGCTTCCTGTGCGAGCAAGGTCTGGAGTTGCTGCTGCTGCGCTTGAGGTGCGACCCGTTGTGTCTCTGGAGTTTGGAAGTCGCGAGCCTGCTGCGCAAGGATGGTTTGTCCATAACTCAGGTCCTGCTGCATGCGGGCGATTGCCTGGGTTGCAGCATCGAGCTGCGTATTCAGGCTATTAAGCATGTTCATGTTCGGCTCCTCCTGCCCTGGGAGTTTGCCGACGTACTCTTGCTGGAATTTTGCGAGCTTGGCGTCCTGCTCATCGAGGCTGCGTTTCGCGTCTGCAAGCTGTCTCCGCAGAAACTCTGTCGTTCCCTCGGCTGACGTTTCGCGGGCCTTGAGATTTTCGGTGACGAACATTGACGTAATCTCTCCACAGACGGCCTGAGCCGTCCGTGCGTCGCTGGCCGTGAAGGTGATGTAGAAGCCAGGGACACCGCGCGCCATGGAAGACTCGATCGGCTTGATGCCGATCGCTTTCCTCATGGCATCGAGGCGGTCGTCCATCGTGGCGCCCTTACCCGCGAAGAGGTTGAAGCGATTAATAATTGGCTCCAACCGAGACCGGCTAAGGATCTGCTCCCGCATCGAGGCGAGCCGGCCTGTCAAATCTTCAGCGATGACCGGTTTAACGTAGTTCTCTGGCACTTTTTGTTGCTCAACTAGCACCAGCGTCTGTGAAAGGTACTGTGGATCGACGAGGTAGCTCGCAGCGTAAGCGAGGATGGGGAAGATGATGGCGGGAATCGCTATGATCCACCAGCGTTTCTTGAGAATTGAGGTGTAGTCCTCAAGACCTAGGGTTCGATGACCAAGCATGATGGCTCCTTTATAGTTGTCCCAGGTGTAAGGATCTCGGGAAGTATGAGATCCCGAGGGCAAAGCTCTGAACTATGCCGTTGAGGGCAACGGGAGAGACCTGCACTTGACTGTAGCTCTGGTTGATTGCCGTATAGCTTCCAAATGCTGAGAAGGAGCGGCTAAGCCGGCGAGAGACCTGGGCTCCAGCGAAGACACTGTTGTAATTACCGGTGGTCGTGAGCCCAAGTAAGGCGAGGTTGGTGGGGGTCGCCACGTTTGAGAGCCCTTGGGTGCGGGAGTACCCTATATTTGCACCGACGGACCAGACGTTTCCGAATGGCCGCTGGAGGCTTCCAATAAGGCTGTCCGAGATTCCCCCGGGTTGAACGCCTGCGCCACCTGTGATGCCGCGAATGTAGCCAATCTGCGCGTTATATTGCCGGATCGTATAGCCCAAGCTCACACTAGCAGTGTAGGTGAGCTGCGAAGGGATCGCGAGTGTGCTTGAGCTGCTGATCCACTCTGGGCCGCCCGAGACGCTGGCGGTAAGCGCGCGTGAGAGTTGCCTTTTATAGCTGGCGCTGAGACCGCGCGTAGCGAACGACGCTCCCGTCCCCAGATTGCTGTAATCATACGTGCCATAGGTTGCGGCGAGCGACGCTGAGCTTCGCGCGTCGATGCGGCGATTGATCGCGACATCGGCAGAGATCTGCGAGCTATCGAGACCACCGGCTCCGAAGAAGTGCAGGATTCCGTAGCTCGCCCCACCGCTGATCGACGTGAAAGCATCCAGTTGACGCTGCACATTTCCCGATGCGGTGTTGCTTACTCGATTGTTATCGATTGTGAGGATGCCTTGCGAGGGTTGGAGGCCGTTTTGCACAGGGTCGAGCCCGATGTCGCCCGTACCGGGTATGCCCGAGAGGCCTACTGTTGGCGATTGTGGAAGGTAGCTGATCACATCCGACACACCAAAGATCCAACTACGTGTTACGTAGCTTTGTGTAATCCCTAGACTTTGGTAAGAGGTCGTGCCGTACCCAGCCTGGTTCCCGAACTGAACCCCGCCTGTGTAGAGGACACTCAAGGGGCGAACCTCACTTTTGGTAGTGTAAGCAAGGTCTCCGGAGATATTTGTGGCCTCGTTGAGCCCACCATTGTTGGTGTAGCCGCTCTGGATGATCTCTGACGCACTAAGACCGTACTGAAAGTTTCCATTGATGGCAGGAAAGTTGATTCCTGCGAACGCGGGCCGCGGTGCCGTAGCCGTAGGAGCGGCCTGCCCCCAACAGAGAGATGGAAGCGCTACAGCCATCAATATCGCTTTCCGTGCGTTCATGACAGGCCTCACGGAACCACAATCGTATCGCCGGGATGGAGAATGATCTGTTGCCGGTCGTCACCCCTAAGGGCTTGCTTGTAGTTGAAGGGGATTTTTTGCTGGGTGGGGCCGGAACCACGCAGAATGTAGATATGTTTGGAGTTGGCGAAGGGCGACAGACCTCCGGCGGTAGCGATCGCTTTGAGCGGCGACATATCCGGCGAGAGAGGAATGGAGCCCACGTGCCCGACTTCGCCGATGAGGTAGATCTTCTGGCTGTTGATGCCCATGACCTGCACCGTCACGTTAGGGTCTTGGATATACTTATGGAGGCGATTGGTGATCTCCTCACTCAGTTGAGCGGGGGTCTTACCTGCGGCTGGCACGTCGCCTATA
>JAABUZ0100008768.1_pt1 | contig 11794 bp, 15 predicted proteins | sample 5562091 | NCBI WGS metagenome assembly JAABUZ01 (sample SAMN12813069, study PRJNA571459) | rock metagenome | isolation source: Antarctica rocks | place: Antarctica: Victoria Land, Linnaeus Terrace sud | collected 2015-12-21
CGGGAGGCCGTGCAGGGTGGCGAGCAGGTGCAGTCCCCAGAAGTAACGGGAGTGACTGGGCACGAGCCGTATTCGGCCCATCCGGCAAATCCGATCGGCGGGGCGATTTCCCGGGACCGGCCGCACTGTATCGGAGTCGAGTCGATCACCCAGACATTATCGGTCCATACCGTGGTGTCGCGGGCCAGTAATGCGGCCAGCCAGTTCACGTGCCCACCAGTGCACGTACCCCCTTGTTGTACCCCGGTTGCTTGGGCAAGTAGGGGAACAGGTGCCGCGGCCGATCACCAGCGAAATGCAACCAGAGGGCCTCGGAGGTGAAGCCCAAAGTGCCTGCAACACCGCCATCGTGACCAGCTCGGCATCGGTGATACGCGGTGCAATCCCGACCGCCGGGCGCCACAGACCCCACTCCGGCGCGGCCTTCAACTCACGGTCTTCACGCACACTTGCGGCCCCGAGCATCTCCAGAACGGCATCCACGACAGTCTCCAGGCTCGAGTTGGGTTCCAACGCCAATCCTGGACACCCTTTACGCCCTAACGACTACGACAAGCCAGTCCCACCCCTTGGAATCAATCATCTAGATTCGACAACTGCAGGGAGGCTGTGCGGTTCGGCCACTGTTGGCACCGTGGGCTTCAGCGACGTGCAACATCACGGCTACTCTGACATCGTGCTGCTCGCCGAGGTGGTTGTTGCCCTTATGGCGCTCGCCGTGTTGCTCTCCCGCCCGGACGGACTTCGACGAACGGGAGCCCTGCTGATTGTTGCCGCCGCAACCACTTTGCCCTGGAACGGGCTCCAGTTCGTCCCGGGAGTCGGCATCGGCGATCTACTGTTGCTCTTCGGCATGATGGTGCTGGGCCTTGGGATGGTGGATGCACCTCTGTATGCCGTCCCTTCACCCGTCCTGGTTGGCGCCTCAGCAGTGGCCTTAGCTGCCACTGCTGCCGCGATCCTGCCGCCCACTGAACACTATTTGAGTGAACGCTTTCAACTCACGGCCGTCGTGGGCACTAGTCTGTTACAGAATGGCGGCAATGGCATAAATGCTGCCAAGTTTGAGGTTGCCCTACTTGTTCTCCCCTTTGCCGTGGGACTGCTTAGCACTTATAGCACTCAGTGGCTTAGCAGGATAGCCCTGGCCTGGCTCTTGGGCATTACTATATCCAGCATCGTAGCAATTTTGGATTCTTTTGGTACCACCCATATAAGCCTTGCGCTAGTGCACAATATCGCAGAAGGTCGCCAGACTGGCCTTACCGCTCATCCGAATAACGTTGGCGTACAGGCAGCCATGGCAATGCCGTTAGCCATGTTTGCCGCTACTAATAAAGGCCGCACACGGTGGCTTGGCCGGCTGGCGGTTTTCGCTCTGCCGGGCGCCGCATTCGTCAGTGAGTCACGTGGGTCCATTGTTGCCCTTCCGCTCGCGGCGATATGCACGGCTACAGTGCTTGAGCCAATTCGGACTTACTTGAAGTACATAGTCGCGGCCACGATAGCTTCATTTGCACTCATACAGACGCCCGTCGCAGCCAAGTTCCTTCAGCAAACCCGTCTGGGCGGATCGGGAGCAATTGCCGCGCAAGACAGCAACACGGGACGACACGCCTTATTTCAGCAAGGCGTTTCAGACCTTGCCCACTCGCCGATTTATGGCATCGGCTTTAAGTACATAACCAATGCGCATGTAATTTATGTGCAACTGTTGGCCGCGGGTGGCCTATTCGCTTTCGTGGGGTGGTGTTATTACGTCGTGAAGATTGCCATGGATGCCCACAAGGGTTCGGGCGACCTTACCCTTGTTCGGATTATGTTGTTCTGTACGGCAACCTGGCTTCTTGTGGGCCTAGTTGAAAACCAACTTACCGACCGCTATTTGTATGTGCCGCTGGCAGTACTAGTTGGCCTTGGGCAAAAATACAAGCCTAAGTCCCACGTCAGCACTAAAGTCTCGGCCGGGAAGCTAAAGCCAAATCCAGGAAGCGCCCGCAAACTCCCGACGGGATGGCCCCATTGAGCAGGCGACTATGAAGGAGCGATCAACCTGGAGCCGGCCCCGTGATGCTTGCAGTTGCGTCAATGCGTCACCTTGGAACGGAGCTTTTCGGCTAATTTCATCGCAGATTCGGGGCTCTATTGGCAGATCTCCAGGATCGGCTTGCCCGTCTAATGCCTAACGGTGTTCGCATCGCAATTCTCTGGTCGGCCCCCTCCTCATATTTGTCGACGGGGTTGGACGCTTTAGTGGCGAATGGCGCAACGCTTTTGTTCATTGCCCGCAGAGTTACAGCTGACGCGCCGCATGACGTCAAGGCACTCGGGCATATACCCGAGTACGAGTGGGAATTATTCCCCGATGAGTCGCTTGTGGAGCAAGCGCTGACACAGTTCTGTCCTGACGTAATACTGACTACCAGTTGGCATATACCAGCCTATCGTCGAGCAGCACATCGCTGGCGTCGAAAGGGTGCGATAACTGTGCTCTGTATGGATAATCAATGGGCTGCGACCGCAAGGCAGTGGCTAGGTGTCGCCGCCTTCAGACGGTTGAGAACTTACTGGGACGTCGCTTTTGTTCCTGGTGAAAGGCAGGCGGCGTTTGCTTACAAACTGGGTTTCGACGCGTCACGTCAATGGCATGGTCTTTACCCCTCGTCAATTCCGACTAAGGTAGACCCGTTCGATGAGAAATTTCGCCGTTTCCTCCTCCCGGCACGCCTCGTCCACGACAAGGGAATAGATATTCTGGCGATCGCTTATGCACTTTATCGTAAGCACATGGGCTCGACCGCGTGGCCGCTGCATGTTGCCGGTGTGGGGCCAGAATCGAATAAACTGACGGAAGCTGGCGCGGTGCAACTTGGTTTCCTCACCCCCGAAGATTTGATGCGCGAGCTCAGGCAGGCCTGGTGTGTAGTGCTACCTAGCCGATTCGAGCCTTGGGGGGTCGCATTGCAAGAGGGGGCTCAGTCGGGATGCGTCCTAGTGTCGTCATCTGCGGTAGGAGCGAGCGTTCACCTTCTGCACGACGGATTCAATGGCTTTCTCACGGTACCTGATGACGCAAGGGCCCTGGCGTTTGCCCTTGAAAGGCTTTCGGCCCTGGACGATGAGATGTTGAGGGTCATGGGTCAGCGAAGCCTAAACCTGAGCGAGCCCTACGATTCGAAAATCTGGGCGACCACCATGCTGAGAAATATTCGACAAATACAGGCAAGACGCTGCTGATGCTGCACGTCCTTCGTCGCCACCAACTACGGACGTACGCCTACTCCTCTATCATATCCATTGTAGGACAGGCTGTTCTTCTGGTCACTGGTCCCCTCCTTGCTCGACTTTATGGTCCCGGATCCAGGGGGGAACTGGCGCTGTTAATTTTGGTCTCAAGCCTTCTTTCGGCTAGCATCGCGTTTGGCGTCCCCGCTGCCTCGTCATATCTTCTTGCTCGCGGTGTTTCCATCCAGAACCTGCGCGCGTCCATCCTTCGCATCTTCCTAGGTCAATGCGTCATCCTCGTATCGTCGTTGTCTGTAGCTCTTGCCTTGTTGTCCGGCCGTTTTCACACAATCCATCCACAGGGGGCATTCCTACTTGTCCCGGTGGCCGGGCTATCGGCATCGTATGCCGTCTCAGTCGCGCTCGGCCTGCGGGATCTGAGGCGATATAACGAAATTCGATTGCTCCCCACTCTTTGCTACGGCGCATCCGTATGCACCGCGTTCGCCGTGCGAGCCACGCCGTCCATGTTCGTTGTCCTTTGGGCTGGATGGCAGGTCGTTTCGTTGGCTGGCGCTGCGTGCTACTTGTGCTTGAAACAGCGCCAGGACCTTGCGAAGGGTCCTGAACTTAGGCAGGACCCATATTCGGTAAGAACATTGCTGAGCATAGGTCGAAAGACGGCACTAGCAGTTACCAGCCCGGTAGACTACGTGCCAGTTGATCAACTACTTACCGCAGCCTTACTCAGTAACGAAGCCCTCGGCTTATACGTTGTCGCACTTTCTTACTCCTCCGCTTGCCGCCTTGTGGGTCTCACCATCTCCGGTCCCCTTTTCGCCTCTGTGGCCAGCGCCACCGTGAACCAGTCGCAGAAAGCGCACAAAGCTGCCGCTGTGTCCAACTTAGCGATCGCCGGGTTCACGGTTCCCATAGTGGTCGCTGTACCATTAACGCTGCGTCTCGTTTTCGGTAGCGCCTTCGGAGGTGCGGAGACGGCAGCAATTTTGCTCGTGTTTGCTGGGGGCGCCGGCGCCGCGCGCAGACTCAACGCTGACCTCTTGCGCGCGCTCGCGCAACCGGGGAGAGCGAGCCGAATCGAAATCGAGGCGTTTTCGCTCCAGGCGATCTTCGCCGTGCTGCTGGTCTACCCCTTCCAACTCACGGGAGTCGCGACCGCAGTACTGCTTTCGTCGGGGATATCGTACGGTCGCAGTCTCTATTTGATTTTGCGGACGGGTGAAGATCAAGAAGGGTCCGGGCAGCGGCTATTAATCAAACCAGCATGAGCAGCAACGGTTTGCAGTTTCGTATCTAGGCTTCTGATGATTTAGTTTATGTACCGAGCATTTGACGTTCCCAAGTCTCCCCAAAGCCGCGTTAGGATTCGCCCAATGACCATTCCACGAGTCATCCACCAGACGGCCCAGTCCGCGCAAATACCGGCTGCGTGGCGTCGGTACCAACAACTTGCATGTGATCTCCATCCGGGCTGGAGTTACAGATTCTGGACGGATGTTGACAATGATGAATTCGTCGCGTCGGTATTCCCGGATTTGCTTCAGATGTTTCGGTGTCTGCCATTTGGCATAATGCGAGCTGACGTGATCCGCTACCTTATTTTATTCGAGATTGGAGGCCTCTATGTGGACCTCGATTACGAATTTTTTCGAGCCTTTGATCTATTGGAGGCGGACTGCGTTCTACCATTAGAAACAGAAGCCGACCGACCGCGTCGCCTAGGGAATGCACTCTTAGCGTCGTCGCCGGGACATCATTTTTTCGGCACGGTCTTAGATGACTTGAGGAGTCAATCCCCACGTGCGCGGTCAAGAGAGGACGTGCTGAAGGCGACTGGACCACTATTTATTACGCGCATCTACGAGGGAATACCGCTGGCGACGCGCTCCGACATCCTCTTGCCAGAGCGACGGCTTTTCAGCCCAACCACTCCTCGCGGAGACCGCGAGTACCGGGCCTTAGTTGCCCGCGGAGACGCCTACGGTGTTCACCATTGCCATGGGACATGGCGTGATTTTTCCCGCCTCCAACGCACTAAACGGCGCATTGCTAGGCTGCTTCGGTGACGGCCAGGGTAGGATAAGGTTGTGAAACCCTGGCATAAGGAAACTTTTGGGCCGATCGTTTTGATGGAACGGGACAGCTGCTAAGTCAAAAGCGCTCGGCCACGCCAGTCGTACCGCTATGACCCAGGGAAGGAATTGGTTCAGCGTCAGGAAAACACTCGAATCTGGCGGAGCGAGGCAGGGCATCATTCAGTCTAGATGCCATAGCAAGGTGGATGAAACTAAGGGAACGTCGCCATGAACTGTAACCAATTCCCCTCTTCTGAAACGCGCAGGCGGTTGAAGCTGAATCGTGCCGCATTATGCCGCAATATCGGATCAAGGGGATACGCGCGTCCCGCCCTGCACGATTTGGATCGTTTGCTTGCGGGTTTCCTTCCTCACACGGGGACATTCCTCGGAATTAGCGCAAATGATGGCTATCCCCAAAGTAATACTTATCACCTGGAGGTCGAGAAAGGATGGCAAGGAATTCTTATCAAGGCCTCTGCCTCGACTCTTCCGTACCGACGTTAGCATGCGTAGTAGGAGTCAATGCTTGGGTGTCGCTTGCGTAGGCCCGACTGACGGTAAGCCAACCATAACTAATATTGGATCGTGGATTGAAGTCCGTCGCGCTTGGCCTGCAGGCACCCGAGTCGGAAGCAAAGCGCCCCGGGGCAGCGACTCAACAGGTGCATGTCTCTACCGACACTTTGTCTGCCGTAATTGACCGTTCATTATTTGACAAGCTGACGTTCATGTCTATCGACGTGGAGGGGGCAGGAATTGCCGTATTGAAGGGCTTGGATCTACGAAGACATTGCCCCGACTTGCTTTTGATCGAAACGGACAATTGTACCGCGGTCAGCGCTGAGCTTCACGGATATCTTCATTTACGCCGCCAACTGACTTTTCATGATTTTCTCTGAGGGCGATGTGACGCATGCATAGCAATGTGATCTCTGCTTGTACATTGATAGGAAGGAGGCGAACATCATGGGCGCCCTTACGTTCGGGATCCCCAAGGATCTCGCTGAGACGTTAGTGCGGAGCGGCAACTTGCGGGCAGCGGTGGAAACAGGTACCTACCGCGGTGAATCGGCGCGTTTCCTCGCGTCCCTTGTTCCCGACGTTTGGACTATTGAAGTTTTGCCCGAGTTTCACAACAACGCAGTCAAGCGACTTCACCATTTAGAGGGTGTCCGCACATTGCTGGGCCCATCCGAGAAACTCTTGGCCGAGCTTGCTCCTCAGCTCGAGGCGCCAACCTTGTTTTGGCTGGATGGTCACGGAGGGACGTTTGGAGGTCACGATGTGCCCGAGGGGGTGCAAGAATGTCCTGTCCTCGCGGAACTCGAGGCGATTGATCGATCCCCAGGAGCAGCGAGTTCATGCATTCTTATTGATGATGCGCGAGCATTCTTGGGTCCTCTACTGCAGCATAACGACGATGAGTGGCCGAATCTGATGCAGGTCGCCGATTCGTTGCGGCTTAACCATGATCGATATGTCACTATTCTGGATGATGTCATTATTGCCGTTCCATATCCCCTTCGCCGCGTCGTTGACGCTTGGTGGACACAAAAGTTGCGGCAGCGCGATAATTTGGACGGGCCTGTTTATGAGATGCAGCGCGCCCTCAACCCCACACCGAAAGTCGCGGCCAGGCTGCTCCTTAAAAGTATACTGCCGATGTCCGCCCGAGAGAGAATCCAGCAAATGCGTTTAGACGGGTAATGGCCATGCGCTCATCAATAGCCAGATATTACTACGATGGTCGACCGGACCATACGTCGTGGAGGGTATTGCCGGGAGGACGAGGGCAATCAGTCGGCGGAGGCGACTACTCTGACGCAAAAGGGCGAGGGCGTTCTGACTCTGACATATGCACGTATGTATGGTTTGGTTGGCTAGGCCTAGTACGACAGCCGTAGATCGTTATTGTTGTGTTCTCGTCTTTGGTGGTGGCTTTCTCGTGCTCGGGCTTGGTGTCGTCGTCGCCAGGTGGACCAGTTGAGCGGGCTGGTCAGGGTGCGGATTGGGTGTAGCAGTAGGGCGTCGAATAGCCGCCGGAACTCGTTGACTGTCAGCGGGATCCAGATGTCCTGACGTCACAGCCACCAATCGGGCTCAGATTCCGGCCGGCAATCTGGCCAACCATTATTTTCGTCCAACTGGGCGACAACCCCAGAATCAGCCCGCAGCCTACCTGCCGGCTACTAATCAGTGGGAACACAACGCGGATTTTCGCTTTGAGGTATAATTTGATGCTATCTGTCCCTTCGTTGCTCCTGCTTTCATCATTATATGCCGCCCTGCTCTCACCCGGGCCAAGTGGAGCGAGGAGGAAGCTTGACATTAATTTCAGGGGATATCTTAGATAGCTTAACTTCGGTAGTGCCGTTAACACTCACGCAAAGGCAGCGGTAAATGGATCGACCAAAATCAGCATATTCGGGCCGCATCACAACTAAACTCCTCAGAGGCGACTCGCATCGCCCCACTCGACTGCACACGATGCGGGGGGAGCTCTTGCCGTACCGTGAACTGCCGTCGATGATGCTTAGCATTTTTCGGCGGGTGTCTGCACGCCCCCATGCTAGGAGGCCATGGATGCCACCAGCAGCTATTAGACGCTTAGATGTGATGCTATCCCGAGACATGACGGTCCTCGAATTGGGCGCCGGCTCATCGACCCCTTGGCTGGTTGCGCGCGTCAAGTATGTGACGTCGCTCGAGCCCGATGCGAAATGGGCTGAAACTGTACGCCGACAAACGTCGCTTGCGACGAATCTGACCCTACTTTCCCAAGGGCTCATGAAGTCGCTCGGCGAGCTTTCGAATCAGACCTTTGACTGTATTATTATTGACCACCATCCCATTGCTGAATTGTCCCGGCCCCAAGCCTTCGAACGGCTCCAGTCCCAGGCGAAAAGCGTCATCGTCCTAGACGACAGCGACTGCCCATGGAACCGAGTCCAGCCGAACGAAGACGAATGGTCCGTGGAGCGTTGCATTGGAATGAAATCGGTTCCGCTTGCGGTCGTCGAGACGTCGATTTTCCAAAGGAAGGAACCGTTAGGTTAGCCCCATGTCGCTGCGAACCGACGATTGCCTCCTTGCTGACCAGGTCGCGCGCAACCCGGAGAGATCATCGGCGACGGCCGGTCGAGGCCCCACGGCGATTGCCCAACGGGAGCGGTGGAAGTGGCTGATCGGCGAGCAGGAGTCGGAAGTTGTAGGGCCCGACGCTCGTCATCCCACCCGCCGGTGACCTCGGGGCGTGCTGAGCCCAGGCCAGCGCCGCTTCGACGGTCACGGTGGGCAAGCCGTGGGCGTCGAGATAGGCCACAAACCGGGCAGCAGCCAGCCGACCTGAGCCAGTTCGTGTCCGAGAGAACGACGCAGCTGCAGGTAGTCGGCCAGGGCCTGCTCCAGGGCGCTCACTGGGTCGCTCCTGGCCAGGGCTGGGCGACCCCCCGCAGCGTGTTCAGGTCGACCTTGGCGTAGAGGGCGGTGGTCGCCAGGTCCTGGTGACGCAGCACCTGGCTGATCGCAACCAACCCCGCCCCGTGCCGCAGCAGCTCAGCGGCCAGGACGTGTCGCAGCCGATGTGGTCCCATCTTTGGCAGCCGGGCTAGGTTGGAGCCGGTTTCTCACTTGAGGGGTTACCACCGCTGACCGCCCAAGAGATCGCTGACCTGGTGGGCAGCCGCGCCTCGCGCCGCCGTACCGTCGTCGACAATTGGGTGCGCGCCGACCGCGTCGTGGCGGTGAGTTGGCGCGGCCAGACGCTGGTGCCTGGCTTCCAGCTGCTCCCAACGGCCCAACCCGATCCGCTCCTTTCCCCGGTGCTGGCCGCACTGCGAGCGTTCGGGGCCGAACCGTGGGAGCGCGCGCTGTGGTGGGTGTTGCCCACGCCGCGGATGGCCGGCGCCCAGCCGGTGGACCTGCTGCTGGCCAGTCGCTCCACCCCGAGCGGGACAAGACCGGCACGCAGCGGCCGCCCCCGGCGAGCGTCCGCGGAAACTGGTTCTGAGCGCTGCCGGGCCACCGCCCGGGTTGCTCCTGACGACCTACGTCCTACCGGCCGGCGGTGCGCTCGTTCGCGTCAGCAGTGACGCGCTGGGCAGCACCGAGCCGTCCACGTCCAGTGCTCCTCGTCGGTTCAGTCCAGTGCGGAAACCGAGCGGGAACGTCCCGGTCCCCTACGCGGGTCAGGACGTGGGCTGCGCGCTGGGCGAGACCGTGTTCCACGACCTTGCCGACGATCCGTGGCTCCAGCAGGCGGTGCTCCGCTCGGATCTGTTGACCCTGCGCGCGAGCACCATGTCCACCACGCGGGATGTCGCGCTCGCCGACCTATGGGACCAGACCCTCACTTCATACGGATCGCACCGCGAGCACGTCATCGCCACCGGCCCGACGGCGTATCCAGTGACCCAGCTGTGGTCCCAGCGGGCCTGGGACGATGGGGTCGCCGACGGTCTGGTGTGGAACAGCCGGCGCACCCGGAACCGCCTGACCTTCCTGCTGTTCATGCCCTACGGAGGGCGGCGGGGCGTGAACCGCCGACGTGACATCGACGCAGCCGCGCCGCCGCTCTCGCTGTTCGACGCACCTGAGCTCGGGGAGGTCATGACCGCAGCAAGCGCGAACGCCATCACCGTTCTCATCCCCTGACGACGGATCCGTCCTGGTGGTTAGTCGGCGCGGCGATGTACCAGGCGAAGGAACGCGCGTGTTGCCGGCTGCGCCGTTGTGTCCGGGCGATGGGACGAAGCGGCCTTCGGCGGCTGGCCGCGCGTGTGCGGGACCTATAACCTTGGCGTGCAACACATGCGCCGTACTTTAGACAGGTGATCTTCCCCGATAAGGACGTATGAGCTCGGTTCGGTTTCCGCGGTGCGCGCAGGCAGCGACGCTGCCGGAGGCCTACCACGGGATCGCCGATGACCTAGTCGCTGACGGCTTCGATCTGCCAAGCGTCTTACATGCTCGCCCGGGCAGCGGCTGCGCTGCGAGGCGGCCCGCGGCTACTTCCAGGTCGTCGACGGGTTCAGGCCGGGCAAGGGCGTCATCGGCAAGGTCGTTGTCTCCGGGGTTAGCGACTTCGTGCCCGACGTCTCGGTCCGCCCGGATTTCATTGCTGCCAGCCAGGGCATCACCGCCGAAGCCTGTTCCCCGATCTTCTGCGACGGGACGGTCGTCGGAGCGCTCAGCGTCGAATCGCGCACCAGCCTGCCCGCCGACAGCGTTCCCCGGCTGGACGCCGCCGCGGGCTTCCTGGGTGAGAAGATCGCCGCCCTCGGGGGGATGCCGGGGCCGTCGCTGTGGCAGCGCCTTGCGCACGTCACCGTGGAGTTGACCTCCGCCGGAACGGCGGCCGCCATCGAGCGCAGCGCGGTAGCGGCCGCCGCCGAGCTGTCCGGCATGCACACTGCGGCGCTGGCCCGCCCGGACGGCACCTGGCCAGCGCCTGCGGGCCGCTCGCCGAAGGCCTGCGCAGTTGGACCGCCGCCGAGCTCGCCGTCATCGGGTCTTGGGTCGACGTCGACACCTCCTCGCACTATCCCGGCGGCGACGTCACCCCGCCCGGCCTGGACTTCCTGCTGCGCGCCGGGGTCCGCGCCACCTCGGTGCACCCGCTGGTCGTCGGCGGCTCGGTCAGCGGCTACCTCATCGTCGCCAGCGACCATCCGGTCGGGCACCTCACCGAGGTCATTGACTGCCTCGAGCTACTCGCCGCGCAGACCGCCGCCGCGCTGACCGCCGCCGGCGTACTCACCGAACTCATCCTGCGCGCCGCCCGCGACGAGCTCACCGGCCTGGGCAACCGCTCCATCCTCGACGACGCCATCGCCCGCGCCGTCACCGCCTCCGCAGCGGCCGGCCACAGCGTGGCCGCGCTCGTGGTCGACCTCGACGACTTCAAGCCGGTCAACGACAGCTTCGGCCACCAAGTCGGCGACCGGGTGCTCGTCCAGGTCGCCGAACGCATCCAAGCCTCGCTGCGCCAAGGCGACGTCGCCTGCCGCCTCGGCGGCGACGAGTTCGCCATCGTCCTGCCGCACACCTCCGCCGCCGCCGCCTGCGCCGTCGCCGACCGGATCCTGACCGCCCTGGGCGACATGCCCGCCATCGAGGACGGCAGCCTCAAGCCCACCGCCAGCATCGGCATCGTGGTCAGCGCCGAGCCGGACGAGACGCCCGCGGCGCTGCTGAAGGCGGCCGACGCGGCGATGTACCAGGCGAAGGAACGCGGCAAGGGACGCTGGGTACTGCTCGACCGGTAGTACCCGTACCCTCCGTTTGTCTTGTGTCTTGGCAGGGGCACGCGCCAGGCTGTCAAGGAGCAACAGAGTGGTCAGGCGGTGAGTAGCCGTAGGTCCAGATCGGCGAACTGGGTGAACGCGGCGTCGGTCGTCACCAACGTATATCCGGCCGAGCGTGCGAACGCCGCCAGGTAGGCGTCCATCCAGAGTTTGGGTGAGGCGGTC
>JAABUZ0100008769.1_pt1 | contig 11794 bp, 14 predicted proteins | sample 5562091 | NCBI WGS metagenome assembly JAABUZ01 (sample SAMN12813069, study PRJNA571459) | rock metagenome | isolation source: Antarctica rocks | place: Antarctica: Victoria Land, Linnaeus Terrace sud | collected 2015-12-21
TGGACCTATCGGAACACGCTGGCGCAGAACGCCTGACAACACGACCGTCCACATAAAAAGCTGTGACAAATTTCGGCCCCAACGGCACTGCGCAGCTTTGCCGGAAGCTCACGAAGCAGCGGAACGCCGGCAAGACTGTACATTGGCCGCTTCAGCATCTTGAGCCGATCACCTGCCCTTCGACTTGCCCCTGACTCTAGGGTGAAGAGAGTGCTGCTTGGACCGCCGTGAAGTCACGGCGGAGACCAGCGACAAAGGACGCGAGAGGACTTCCCAAGGCCCACACCAGACAATCCGAGAACTTTTCGCTCCGTTTCTCGCGCACCAGCACCGCAAACTCCGTCGCCAGTTGGGTTGTCCACTGGATTTCTGGCACTTGCTCTAGAAAGCGTTCGATTCACTTTTTGTCTGTTCGTAGGCCGGTGGTGGACCCTCGAGCAGGATCCACGTCGCCTGCCTCGGCGATGGGAGCCCACTCCTGCTGCTTCGTGCCGGACGGACACGCCTCTTTTCGGGCCTGTAATATTGGACAATCCATTGGCGCAGGCCGGGGCGCTTCAAGGAGGAAACATTCTCCACTGGTACGGACCAGCCTTGCTCGTCAGCGTGATTCTTCGCCGATCCAGCTGCTGTTCGACTGTTTGGGCTTGTGCCTGCCGTTGTGCCGAAACACAGGCATACAGGGTTAATCTCATCTCTGACCTCCGGGTCGGAAGGCTCCCGCACTGCATCGCCTTCTGGAATAGGCAAATAGCCTTAACTTTGCAATGCCTCAAAATCTGCTTTGTTGTGCGAAACTCCAGGAAATAATGTCACCAATTCCGCCGAATTTACGCTTGCTATTAAGAAAGGAGAGTTCATGAAAAATCTTCCGGATCGCGTCGAAGACGTGGTGATCGCATGGAGCGGAATCACCGAACCATTTTCGACGCAGACCCCTTTAGCAACTTTGTGGAGTAAGACCGGCCAAGCACACACAACGCCATTTCAACCCCAGGCTGTGACAAAACTCATCTCCATGCTCCAGGATGAATTCCAGCATTCCAAGCCGGACGCTCGCGACCTGAGCGGAGTGCTGCCTACTGACTTCAAACCACCGGGTGCGATCGACACCGTTTCAAGCTTGGTCTTGGCAGTGATGTTCGCTCCGACCTTTGCGATGTCCCATGCTCTCGCCCTGGGCTTGGCGCATCCGGCCGGACGAGCGCATTTTGTGAACGCGGTTGCTGACGAAGTCGTTAATCGCCTCGCTCCGGCGAACAGGCCCGCTACAAAGAAGACGGCAATCAGGAAACACACGACTACGGCGAAGAAGCGAACCGCCGGAAAACGAGGCAGATCGGTATGAGATCTTGGCTGCATCGATCATTCCTACTTTGCCTTTGCGCGGCGGCGGTTCACGCCCAACCTGCTCCCCTGGAGACCCAACCGGAACCGGCGAAATTCCCTTGCCGCATCGCGGATTACCGAATTATGGGGAAAAGCGATCTCCTGCTCTACTGTGATCCTAGAGTTGTCGGAACGTTGAAGTTCGACGTCACCATCAGCGAACTCGACGATCTTGGGGAACCCATATCTGGTTCAGGCCGAAGTGCGCAGTTCGTTAAACCAGAAGACGACTATCGCTGGGCGACGGTCAGAATCTCACGCGTATTGGAATCTCGTAAGAGTTATCGTCTCTACACCCTGCCGATGTATAGCAACAAGCCGTATGTTGTGACAACGTTCGACTTCGATACCAAGCCTTCCGCCAGCATTGAACCGATCGTGGATGTTTCGCACTCGAGTTTTGCCGACAGACGAAAGCATTTTGCCCTTCTCTCTAAGGTGGCCTTAGATGAGACGTCTTTTCCGAACGGCAACCTTCGCGATGAGTTCGCAAAAAAAACGATCCCCTCAACCTTCTGCCCACTCGAGTTCGCTGCTAAAACACTGTTGGCAGTTGGCGTAGCTCGTATTGATGCGGACCTTAGCGGTCTAAAGAGTTTAAGTACTCGCGTCGTGCTGAGTGGAATTCGCAATGTGTTCGGAGAGGTCGTCGAGGTATCGGCCAAGCAGCTGATTCAAGTGCCTGGGGCACCGGCCGACAAGGATAGCGCAGAAGCCTATTTCAAGTTCCTCAATCAGAGCGGGTCGGGCAAGCCCGGCTGGGCCGCAGATGTGAAATTCGCTCCACAAGTTGCAGGGATCGGCCAAGGATTCTACTTGACTCCAGTTAACGCCACAGCCGATCTTGGCTTTGGCGTCATTCCCGGCAACAAAACCACAGACATGGTCAAAATCGGCACGGGTATTACTGGGTACATTCCTTCCGCTTCAATGCAGTTGACTCCACAGGCCTCGTTTGAAACAGACCGGCACGGGCATCACCAGAATATCCTCGCCGACTTTGACGTCCAGTATTTTGGACCCAAATGGATACAAACAATTAAAAGCAAGAACGAGGAGGCTTTGGCAAAGAACGCTTTTGAGAGTATAAACGGTGGCGGTAAACCACCGGATACAGCTTCGATCCTGACGGCTGAATTCGGATTTCTATTTCAGCTATTCACCGGAACAGAACTTGGAGGCGCAAGATCCGCAGACACGGCAAAATCTTCCGACAAGGCTACTAGTGTGACGATTCCGACATACGGGATTGCTCGACTGAGACCGAAGGTGTCGATGACGCTTGAATACAAAAGGTTGAGCTTCACCCTGAGTGCGACTCCACGATATCTCTTTCGTACAGAAAATGTGACTAGAGAATCCAATGTGCCAAGCCCTTCGGATCCATCGAAGTCGATTGCTCAGATCCGACTTTCGCAAGTCAAAGGCTTCAAACCGTTCGCAGAGGCCGGTATTGCATACGCACTCGACCGGGAAGGTCATTACGCGTTTTCGGTCGCGTACAAGCTCGGGTCCTTACCGCCGAACTTCGATCGTGTGAACACCGTCCAAACCGGATTGGTAGTAAAGTTCTGAGAGGGAGTTTGAAAAGGGGCAATATCTTACCCTGACAAGTTGAACTCCTTGCGAACCTCGTATGACACTGACCTCACGGAGGCCGAATGGGAACATCTCGCACCTCTTGTACCTCCGATCAAATCCGGTGGCCGCCCTCCCAAACACAGCCGTCGCGAAATCCTCAATGGCATCTTTTATGCCGTGCGGAGTGGCAGTGCCTGGAAGCTTTTGCCGCACGACCTGCCACCCTGGCGCACGGTGTATCACTACTTCTGGGCGTGGCGTCGCACCGGGACTTGGCAACAGATCCATGATGCCCTGCGAGAACGGGTGCGGGAGGCAGCGGGTCGCAACACGAATCCAAGTGCCGCGATTCTCGATAATCAATCGGTACGGACTAGTGAGGCAGGGGGCGTGCGCGGCTACGATGGTGGCAAACAGATTGCCGGGCGCAAACGCCACATCCTGGTGGACGTACTCGGCTTGCTTTTGTTGGTGGTGGTGGTGACCGCCGCCAATGTACAGGACCGCAACGGAGCACAGCTCTTACTCTCGCCTTTGGCAAAACAGTTTCGGCGCTTGCGCCTGCTCTGGGCCGATGGCGCGTATGCCGGTGAACTGGAAACTTGGACCCGCGATTTACGAAAGTGGGGCAAGCTCCGGTTGGAAATTGTCCGGAAACCGAAAGGACAGAAAGGCTTTGCGGTCCTACCCTGGAGGTGGCGAGTGGAACGCACCTTTGCCTGGCTGTGCCGGAATCGACGATGGCGGTGTGATGACGAACGCTTACCGCAAACCACGGAATCGTTCATCTATGTCGCCATGATCCGGTTGATGACACGGCGACTCGCCGTCTCGTGAACCTTTTCAAACTCCCTCTAAGCTCGACTTTATCCATCAGGCGGCATAACAGAGAGCCTCGGTCAAGTTCTGGAATAAGACACGCGGAATTTTTATTTGGTCTTGTTTTTGTGGTGACCAAGCAAAAAGCGACTCAGTCCATAACTGCTGTCGCACCGCAGCGATGGTATCGGAGAAGGTCAGTTGTGGTTTGCGGTACCAAGCCGATTGCCGAACCGGGAGTTGCCCACGCTGATCAAGGTCGGCGGCCCATAAGGTGACCAACGAAAATAGAGCTAATAAGCAAGGCGTGGTTCGGGCGATGGCGAGATCGCTCCATTGCCTCTGGCTTTCGACGCCGAGCTTGGCACGTACTTCGGCAAACGTGGTCTCTAATTGCCACCGCAACACAAACCACTGTATGGCTTGTCCGGGATCAACCTGCAAGTCTGTCGAAAGCAAAGCTTGTGGACGAAACTCCTGTTGGGGATCACGAATCAGAATCCACCGGAGGGGCACCACGGGTAAACCAACCCGATACCAAACCGCTGTTCCGGTCGCCATCTGAATCGTGCGTGGTCCAGCACTGTACCAGTGCGGAACTGTCACCTTGCTCCACCTCGTTTTCCGATCACTCACACGCTGCTGCAAACTCGGTAAGCGGGCCCCTTTGCGCCGGGGTCGGCCGATTTGTCCTTTCCGTCTCGGTAGTACCGGAGCCTAGAGCTGGGCATCCAGACGCAAGCGCGTGATGCAGGTGATCGGCTGCTTCCGATTGGCCAAGCAGCCCAAAAACTCCAGGGCAGCATATCCGCTATCGACGACCAGAACCAGCGGGCGCTCGGGCAACCAGCGCCGGAGTTGCAATAACATCTGGCGGCCCAAGTCGACTAAAGTCTTGTGGCGCTGTTGTCGTTTCTGGTGATAACGCTCCGAAGGAGCCAGCACGGTGAGGAAGGGCAGAGCCCAAACCCGTCCGGCCCACGGAATCTCGACCAAGAGCATCAGGCTCAGCCAGCGCAAGCCGCTGGCTTTGACCAGGTGCGAACGGGAACTACGCACCGGATCGCGGTAGATCCCGCGAGCGGCAATGTGTTTGCCCCAGCGCCGCTCAATCGTGTCGTCCAGTCCCACCAGAAGGGGACCAGACGGAGCAAAAGCTCGGACTAACAAACCTAATAAAACTTGGCTGGCCGCTCGACTACTCCAGCGGGCACGATTCAGCACGCGGTGATAATTTTGAAAGTGCTTCTCGTTTCCCAGTCCCACGATGTACAGCACCGCTGTGACGGTCCGTTTGCCGGGAGCCAGGATCGCCCCCTGCAGCAAGACTTGGGCATAGCCCCAAACACTCGATCGAAAAAGAGGTGCGAAGGCCAGTAGGAGTGGAGCGAAACCGGAAAGCAGCATGTCGGGTTTGGAGATGGAGCATCTTCAGCGTAGCGACCTTTCTCGAGTTCTATTTTCTTCACCCGTTCTCAAATGGATAAAGTCGAGCTAAGGGACATGTGACTAATTCAGTTTGAACTCCATTACGTAGCGATTCACCATGCATTTCCAAAGGTGTCTTTCACGCCCGCGCCCCGCTCTTCGCAGGGCTTATCCTCCGGTTCGATCGGAGAAGTTGCGCCCGTTTGAAGGGCGGGCGCGCGCAACCCGCCAGCCTACCACGATCTCGCCGGAACAATAGCAACAAGTGAAGTAGCGAGAGTTGCAGTCCGTGCCAATAGGCGAAGGGCAGGCAGTGAATAGATCGCGATAAACGGCGAAGGATTTACCGGTATTGTCAGGGCGGTTGGAACGCCCGGAAGATTAGGATCGGTCGCCTAACTTCTTCAACAAAACTTTTAACCGATGGCATCCCACGCAAGCCGAAAACCCCACTACGGGTCACTGCACGTCTATGATGAAGGGTCATGCACGGAACCTTGCTCGTAGCTCCGGTGGCAATACTCTGCTCATTACCCTGCGGTCTTCCCGCCCAAAACTCCGCCGCGAAGCCGCAGTCTATCGCCACGGAACTCCGCGGCGCGCTCGTCGGCTCCTGGGTGGGTACCCTCGAATACCGAGACTATTCCGAGCCGGCAACATCCACGAAACGTGTCAAGCTCCCTACCTGGCTGACCATCGCGCCTTCCGCAGATGATCTGAGTTTCCTCTATATATACGATGACGGGCCCGCAAAAACTGTGACGGAAACATCGCGCGTCAATATCGATGATGTGGCCAGCAGATATGAAGTGATGAACGCTCAGGGCAAGATCCAAGAGAGCTACTCCATAGCTGGCCTTGCGGAACTCCGTAAGGGTCACGGCACGCTCATACTTACCGGGAAAGGCACTGAAAATAACGTGCCCGTGGCCGTGCGCCTAACAATCCGGATCAGCCGAAACATCTTGGAAATTCTTCACGATACCGCCGCCTCGGGCCAGCCGTTCACGTTCCGGCATGCCTACACTTTCATTTGCGAGTCTCCGCCTGCCCCAAAGGTTAGGCCACGGTCGCGCGTCGTTCCTGCAAGAAAAATCGACACCCGGGATCAACTCCAGTGTGACGGCGCAGTGTAGATCTACCCTTACCGACCACCCGCGAGTAATCGGCAGAATCCACCTGTCCGGAGTTGATCGAAGCGGAATTTGCTCATTTCGGAAGCAGGTTACCGATATGCGCGTTAGACGTCCAAGTGGATTTTATTCCTCTATCCTTGGCGACTACTCGCGGCCAATCAGACATTCGCGATAAACCGCGGAAAGTCCTCGCTCGATCAGCGGCGCTTCCGTGCTGACACTCGCGGCGCGGCTTTGCGGGCAACAAACTTGTTCAGGTCGTTCTGGATGGCTGCAGTTGTTCGTTCTCCGCGCGGAAAAGACCATTGATTCTTAAAGCAATGGTCCTCAACGCGATTTGGATTTCGATGACCTACGGTAATGCCGTCAGGCGTCTTTAGAAGCGGCCTTGTAAGCGGGAACGAACGTTTCGGCGACGAATTGCTCGAACGGCGTGGGCGTCGTATTGCTCTTTGAGCGCGGCTCCAGGGAGCAGACATGGCCGACGTTCTGAGCGTCTACCATCTCGGCCATTAAGACCGCCACATTTTGAGCCCATCCCATTTGCTCCATGAACCCTGCAAATTGCTCGCTCGAGATGAGCTGGTATTGGAGAGCAGGCTTGCCGATGGCGACGCCGATGATAGCTGTCATTTCGAGATACGTGAGATCGCGTTGACCTTGCAGATCGTGGGTTTGATGACCCGTGAAATTGAGTTGCAGAAGAGCGTTGAGGGCGGCGTTGCCGATATCGATGCTGGCGATGAGAGGAATCTTGAGATCGGGCTTGAGTGGGCCGACCACCGCGCCCATCTGATGGATCACAGCGGCTTGTCCGAGAGTGTTCTCCATGAAGTAACCGGCACGAAGAACAAGGGAGTTCAGCGGCTTGATTGCTTTGAGTCGCTCTTCAAGAAAGTGAAGACCGAGGATGGGACCGGTCTTGGCGTCTTTGTCGGCACCGAAGCTGCTGAGAACGACGACATGCTTTACCGAGCTGTTTGCTTCCAGCGCGGACCCGTAAACGTCCGTAAGCCTTTGTTGGTAGCCGCGAAAATCGGGGTCCGTCATGGCCGGCGGGATCATGACATAGGCGGCTTCGACTCCGGTAAACGCCTTGTTGGCGGTGCTCTGGGAAGTAATATCGCCGATGAGTGTCTCAGCACCGAGGGACGCCAGTTCTTTCAGCTTTTCTTGGCTACGCGCGACGACACGCACTTTTTTGCCTTGTTTTAAGAGGCCTTTTGCCACGACCGAGCCGGTATTTCCGGTGGCTCCGGTGATCAAATACATTTCTTGCTCCTTGGCAGTTGATGCATGCCTATTGAGCCAAGATGCACTGGTCAGTACGAACTATAAAATAGTTCCGCTGTAACGGCGCAGCGTTTAGTGATCCACTTGGACGTGTAGTCGGCAATCCACCTGCATGTCAAGCTGCGATCACTCGATTCCAATTCCGTCGTTGACAGCGCCGTTTATCTGCTGTTTGCAACCGAGGTATCGTTCGGTGGTTTGGACAGACACATGTCCCAGCAGAAACTGGATCTGTTCTAGTTCGCCTCCGGCAAGATGACAGAACTTGGCACAGGATCGTCGCAGGTCGTGAGGTGCGAGGTTGACGAGCCCGACTTTCTTCGCATAATCCTTTACCACGTGCCAAACCACTTTCTCTGTTATGCCTGTGCCCCAATGTTTACCAGCTCGGCAGACGCAGCGGAAAAGGCGACCAGCAGTAATGCTGCTAGCGGACAACCATAAGTCGATAACGGTCTTTACCCACTGTGGCATCGGCACGGTTCTTATATGGCCGCCCTTGCCCACCAGGTCTAGAATCGCCCAGTGCTCGTCCCGTCGCTGCAAGTGCGAAACGTTCAACTGTGCCAGCTCACGACGTCGAAGCCCGCATCCGAGAAGAAGGGCGAGGATCGCCCGGTCTCTTTTGCCCTTCAACGATTCGCCATCTGGACTCTGCCACAGCAAATGAGCTTCGTCGCGCGTGAGCTAATGCCCAAAACGCACGCCCAGCTTTTTCGCCCCTTTCACGCGGCGGATACCTGCCGCCAGTTCGGGACTGAGTAGACCAGCATCAGCTGCTTCATACGCCAAGCGGCGTACTGCGGCCAAGCGCCCGTTGATGGTTCCCGGAGCGAGATGCCGATCTTCCAGGTGGATTCGATATCGAGTCACGACCGTCTTGCTGAAGGAAAGTCGTGGTTCTGAGCAGTACCACCCGATGAACTCTTCAATCGAATGACCATAGCCGCGTTTTGATTCCGCTGATCGCAGACTGTTCAGTACTGCCGCTTTCGAGTAATCAAGGTCAGGCAATCCTAACTTTGTCTTTGGCTGCTTAGCAGCCCCAGCCTTAGGCTTTTGTTCTCTCCTCATGGGTAACCGCCTCCCAGCGGCTGAAGAGCAGACTATTCCGATTCCAGCAAATGGTTAGCGCGTTTTACGGCCAAAGTACGGCAACTCCGCTAATTGCGAGACCCTGCCGACGCGGGCTATTTGAGCCTTGGATCAAAGACGAACGGCTTTGGCGAGCTGAATCTAATGAGCGCGAAATCAGGATGCTGCGGGTTTACTAAGTAGTTGCGCTCGTCGGGCACTATCGCGGAGGGAACGGATATTGCAAGCGACGTTTTCAGTTTGGCCCACGTGGTTCCTAAATCCTTCGTCAAGGGCGGCGGCACAGGGGCATTCCAATACATCGGAAGATCGGCTTCGTTATAGGCCGGGATGGGCATTCGTTCAGGAATCTCAGCCGCAATGGACACCATGTTTGCCGGGAGCTTTTCAGTATTGGCCAGTACTTCCAGAGCGCAAAGAGAAATCGTCGACCCGAAATATAGAAGAGGAGTTCCCTTGTGGTTCCATCGGCCTCCGTAGAGCCGGGCACCTTCGCCATCGTTGTTTGGATATTTAGAACCGCAAAGTCGGTAGACGGTCACTCGCTACCAAATGCCGTGTTCCATTTGGCCCAGAATGTCGTTAACGCGCATTTGTCCCTCTTCTGTTGCCAGAAGGGATATGGGGGTTGAGAAATCAAGTCCGCGGACCGGTGCGCCGAGCCAGCGCATGGCTTCTTGGCGGTCACCGATTACTTCTGTCGCGCGATCGATTATCGGATCAATAGCACTGTCCGACAAGGCCTGTTCCCGGTCTGACACAGCTTGCCACGGGATCGTCTCAATTGCGATATCCTCGATGACTTCGTCATCCTCTCGAAATGGGTTTGCGACTATGACGTAATCGCCTCGTTTCCTCAGATGCACCAGAACATCTTTGAGGCGCGTCTCCGACGACAATAGAAAGCGCCCCGTTCCCGCGTTTCGCATGGCAGACGGGCCTTTCTCCTTGTCGACAGATCGCTTGGCCAATTTGCGGTCTTTCGGTGAGGGTCGCTTCTCCATTCACTTTCATCATACCGGGAAAGGCGTGACCTCTAGGCTAGAGTTCTTCGTGTCTTGACAACATGTGTCTTGTGGGACGGTCGTGATCGCGATTCCTACTCGGGCGTTCCACAACCAAAAAGCGCTTGCTCACGGAACGCGTTTAGGGGGTTTGGGCCACTGCGATGCGGTCACTTGTCCGTATCGTCGGCTACGCTTCCCTTCATTGTTCGTCACGCACTATCTCGTCAAAGTGATTGTTTGGGCGCTACATGTCCCATTTGACCGTGCCACGGTGCGGAGATACAATTGCCCCATATGACGAACAGAGTCCGCGTGATATGGCTTTCGGTCCTGATCGGGATCTGTGCGCCCGGTCAACTTCTGGCGGAGGACAATCCTCAAAATGTTCCGCAAAAAACGGCGGCGGGCGTCACGTTTGCAACGCCGGGGGCGTGGACGGTCGCCTCTGATTCAGGAAGCATCACTGCAACTGCGCCGGAGAGCGATACTCACGTTGTCGTGTTGGACGAAAAGGCGCCGGACGCTGCGACAGCGGTCTCACAGGCTTGGACCACTTACAAGCCGGGCTTTGCGAGGCCAGTGCGGGCTTCGGTGAACATACCCGATCACGACGGATGGAAAGACGGTAAGCAGTTGGTGTATGAGACGTCTCCCAATGAGAAGGCGACAGTGGTAGCGCTTGCTTACCGTGCGGGAGACAACTGGACAGTGGTGCTTCTGGATGGTTCCGACGCGACGGTTGGGAAGCGCGGCGCTCAGATCGGGCTGATTGTGGGAAGCCTTCGTCCCAAAGACTATCAGCGTGAATCTTTCGCCGGACGCAAGCCGTTGCCGCTCACCAGTGAACGAATAGAGCAATTGCGCAGCTTCGTTGAGGCATCCATGAAGAAGCTGGATGTACCTGGGGCGGGCTTGGCGCTTATTGATCAAGGCAAGGTCGTATACGAGGGCGGGATCGGTGTGAAAGAGCTAGGCAAGCCGGATCGAGTGGACGCGAACACGTTGTTCATGGCGGCATCGAATACCAAAGGCATGACGACCTTGCTGCTAGCCAAGTTGGTGGACGACAAAAAGCTGGACTGGGATGAGCCCGTGATCAAGGTCTACCCCGATTTCAAGCTTGCTGACGACGCCGTTACCAAGCAGATAGAGATCAAACACCTGATCTGTGCCTGCACCGGGATGCCTCGCCAAGACTTCGAATGGATTTTCGAGTATAAGACGCTAAAGCCGGAATCCACTTTCACGCTGCTCAGCGGCATGAAGCCGACAAGTAAGTTTGGCGAGGTTTTCCAATACAGCAATCTGATGGCGTCCGCAGCGGGCTACATCGGCGCGCATGTGTACGACCCGGCGGGCGAACCGGGTAAGGCATACGACCGCGCCATGGAGAATCAAATTTTCAAGCCGCTGGGCATGCACAACACGACTTTCGATATGGAGAAAGCCCAGCATGGCGACTTCGCCAGCCCGCACTCGAATGACGTTGATGGCCGAACCAGGCTCATAAAAATGGATCAGAACTATTCCGTAGTTCCGTTTCGTCCAGCGGGCGGTGTTTGGATCTCAGCTCATGACATGACGCAATACGCGCTACTCGAGCTTCGACGCGGCAAACTCGCTGACGGACGGCAATTTGTCTCTGAAGAGAATTTACTGATGCGCCGCAAGCCGCAGATCCCGATCGGCGAAGATGAGACCTACGGGATGGGTCTTGAAGTGAACAAGCACTGGGGCATTCCGATTGTTCATCACGGAGGCAGTCTCTTCGGATACAAGAGCGACTGGATGATATTGCCCGACGTGGGTATTGGCGCTGTGCTGCTGACCAATTCCGATAGAGGCGGGGCTTTGCTGGGGCCCTTGATGCGCCGCTTGCTGGAAGTTGTTTACGACGGAAAACCCGAAGCGGTGGCGTCGGTGGATGCCTCGGTTAATAATTACCGGACTGTGGTAGCGAAGGAGCGGGCGCGCTTGACGCTTCCGGCCGCCGAGGACGAGGCGTCGAAGCTGGCCCCGCACTATGTAAACGCACAACTCGGGAAC